>Ga0207689_10003852_pt1 | contig 13673 bp, 6 predicted proteins | sample KBSMisM52_FD_184312 | JGI IMG/M metagenome (GOLD analysis project Ga0207689, IMG submission 184312) | Miscanthus rhizosphere microbial communities from Kellogg Biological Station, Michigan, USA - KBS Miscanthus M5-2 (SPAdes) (version 2) | ecosystem: Host-associated > Plants > Roots > Rhizosphere... | reverse complement strand
CCATAAACGATTAAACTAAAAGTAAGATGAAAAAATTATTTTTCTAAATAGGATTATTAAAAGAGAATAAACCACTCGGAAATGAATAGAAAAACAATCCTTCAAGTTAATATTTCCGTTTTATTGAAAAGGATATCGTTAACTCAAAAATCGTTTTTTTATCAAAGAAGGCAGTCGCTTTTCCAGGTCTTCTTTTCCCAGGAATGGATAATATTGCTGTTCCTTTTCTATCGCAAGGATCTGGTCCTGTATTCCATTATCATCAATATCCCCCACATATAATTTTAACGGATAGGCTTCCGTTGCATGCAATTTTGAATTTTCCCCCCAGTTACCAACAAGTAATTCTTCATACTTATCATTGTCAAGGTCTGCTGCCTTAATTGTTGTCCATAAACCAGTCGTGTTTTGGAGATGCAGTTCAGCAGTTTTATTGCGCAAAACACCCTGATCATTTTTATAAACTGTAATGGGCATCCATTCACCAACTATTACCAGGTCTTTCCACCCATCATTATCAATATCTGTCCACACTGCATCGGTAACCATGCCAATCCTGCGCAAACCAACCGCCTCCGATTCATTTGCTATTTTAAAATTTCCTTTGCCATCATTAAGAAAGATATAAGACTCCGGGATAGTTCCATAGCTCCCTGCCACGACTCTTCCTCCAACAAAAAGATCAAGGTCACCATCATGATCAATGTCTTCCGCTATTGCTACAGATTTGTTGCCGTATATTAATGGCAATCCGCCTGATTTATAAAAATTTCCTTCACCATCATTTATGTACAAACGGTCTGATAATACAGGTGCCTCTCCATTATATTGATTACCCCCGCTCACTACGTACAGGTCTGGATATCGATCACCATTAGCATCAAAAAAAACAGCATTTACATCTTCGCATAATGAATCTTTTGCGAATAACAATTTATTAGTGCTTACGAATTTTCCGCCGGCAGTTTGTATAAATAATTTACCGCTGTGATTAGCTGCGCCACAGATAAAAAAATCATCAAGGCCGTCAAGGTTTACGTCCGCTACTGCAATTTTGGGACCTTGAGTCGAAAGCTCATGGGGGATAAATGCCTGGGTGTTGAAATCCGTAAAATTATTTTCTACATGTTTAAAATCAAGCCTGATGGAATCACTAAGATCCACAAACAATCTATCGCGTTCATTGTTTTTAGCTGTCGGCAATAATAAAGAACTATTAAATAGTGCATCCTTTTGTATAACGGATAAAACCTGGTCTGCTTCTACCTTAGTAAATATTTGTGTTTGCTTACCAGGCCAGGTTATTTCGATGGTATCAATCAAAGTATTGTTACCAGTTCCGAAATGTACTGGTGCTAAAGACGCGCTTTCAAAACCATGGGTAGCTGTAATATAAGATGATTGCAGATTGCCTTTACATTTTATCAGGACCCTTGCGCCTACGGCAGAAGTATTTGGCGCATTTCCTTTTAAAGAAAGCTTGATATAATGAGAATGACTTATTTTGTTTGACTTGTTTTCATAGAGAGAAGCTTTTTTATTTATATTATTGATAACGATATCAACATCGCCATCATTGTCAAGATCCGCATAAGCAGCGCCATTAGAAAAGGATGGCTGATCAAAGCCCCAGGCATAAGTTCGATCTATAAATTTCAAGCTATCAGTACCCTGAAATATGTAATTGCTGATCCTGCCTCCGGGCATTTTACTAATGGCTAACTTATCCTCTAACCTGTTATTCTGAAGTTCTTTTGAAACATACTTATTTGAAACAAACTGCAAAAAATCGAGGTCATTGGGTCTTTTTAAAATGCCATTAGTTATGAAAATATCTTTAATCCCGTCGTTGTTAAAATCTGCTGCCAATGGACTCCAGCTCCAATCAGTTGCAGCAATGCCCGCATACAAACTTATATCTGAAAAGTGTCTTCCACCGCCGGTATTTAACTGCAAACAATTTTTTGAATATTGGTGATGGTAACCCCGTGCCATTTTGTAATTGTATATGTCAAGCGGATCATCGCCCGCTGAAGATTTTAAAATTTTCTCATCCGCAGGAAGCATATCCAGGGTTATAATATCATCCCATCCGTCATTATTAAGGTCCGCAATATCACTTCCCATTGAAAACCTGCTTTCATGCCCAAAGGCATCCTGGTTGATCTCTGAGAATGTGCCATCCGTGTTATTGATATAGTAATAATCATTTTCATGAAAATCATTGCTTACATAAATATCTGCCCAGCCATCGTTATTTAAATCCGCTGTCATTACATTCAGTCCGTATCCTAATGCGCCCGAGTAAATGCCAGCCTGTGCTGATACTTCTGTAAATTTTATGGTTGCGCCATTGTGGTCATTTCTAAAAAGCTTATCGCCGCTCGTTTCATTATAAACATTTCTCTCTGATCCTGAGCCGTAACTTTCTGTTGAATGAACAGAATGATTTACAAGAAACATATCCAAATCACCATCATTATCAAAATCAAAAAAAGCTGCCTGTGTGTTAAATCCTTCCACGTCCAATCCATACTCATGCGCCCGCTCTGTAAACGTTACCGCCCGGCCCTCTCCATCGCGAGAGGGAGAAGGACCGTTGTTGATAAAGAGTTCATTACGGCCGGTTAAGCTTTTATAACCACCAACTTCAGATACATAAATATCCAATAAACCATCACCGTTTATATCAGCAAGAGTTACTCCGGTTTTCCAGTTACCCTTACCCTGCACACCAGCTTTGCTGGTAATATCTTCAAACCGCAGATTGCCTTTATTCAGGTAAAGTTTATTGCTCTCCCTGTTGGATGTAAAATAAATATCAGGCAGGCCATCATTATTTATATCGCCAATGGCAACGCCGCCGCCGTTATAGTAATAGACATAATCAAGGATGTTGAAAGAATCATTATCGGATATGTTATTCTGGAAGTCGATGCCTGAATAACCTGCGGGCAAAGAAGTAAATAATGTAACGGGTTTTTTATTACATCCAAAAATTAAAATGATTATAATAAAAAAGTGAAGACGTTGAACAATCATTTATTAATTGCAGAAGCACATTTTATGAACAGATAATGTGTGAATGGCGAGGCGTCAGTAGCGAGTAGTCAGTTGTGAGAAAGAAAGCCCTGTTCACTATTCACAACTGAAGGAAAGTAGCGCCTTTACTATTCACCATTCACAATTCATAATTCACAACCCAATAGCTATCGGGTGACAACTCACTCATATATTTCCTTTTTTCAATTCACTCACCGCATAGTCTGCCGCTCTTGCTGTCAGGGCCATATAAGTAAGTGATGGGTTTTGACATGCGCTGGACGTCATGCAGGCGCCATCCGTTACAAAAACATTTTGTGCATCCCATACCTGGTTATGTGCATTCAGCACAGATGTTTTTGGGTCTTTGCCCATGCGTGCAGTACCCATTTCATGGATGCCCTGGCCAATCGCATAATTCTTATCCCATGTAGAAATATTTTTTACACCCGCTACCTCAAACATCGCTACCAATTCCTTTATAATGTCTTTGCGCATATTGAGCTCGTTTTCTTTTAAGCCTGCATCCATTGCCAACACGGGTAATCCCCATTTATCCTTTTTATTTTTATCGAGTGTCATCTGATTATCGTGGTAGGGTAAAATTTCACCGAAACCAGTAGCGCCGATACTCCAGGAACCAGGCTCACAGAGGGCCTCTTTGAATCCGGCGCCGATATTTAATTCTGCGACTTCGTGGCTCCAGCCTTGCCTGCCTGCACTGCCCTGGTAACCAAACCCACGCAGGTAATTTCTTTTATCACCATACAAATTTGTAAACCGTGGAATATAAAATCCATTTGCCCTTCTGCCGTAATAATATTTATCTTCAAAACCTTCAACAGATCCCTCAGCACCCAGCATATAATGGTGATCCATTATGTTATGCCCTAATTCACCACTGCTGCTACCCAGACCGCCCGGCCAAATATCGGTTGCAGAATTCATTAATACCCATGCACTGTTTAATGAAGAAGCGTTTAAGAAAATGATTTTAGAATTGAATTCGTATGTCTTATTGGTTTCCCCATCAAGGACCTCAACACCGGTTGCCTTTTTACTATTAGCATCATAGATTATTTTTGTAACTATGCTCCAGGGGCGAATGGTTAAATTGCCTGTAGCTGTTGCTGCAGGCAGTGTTGATGATTGGGTGCTGAAATATCCGCCAAAGGGGCAACCTTCCCAGCAACGATTCCTGAATTGGCATTGTGTTCGCCCGGGGATGGCCGCAGTAAGATTGGCAACACGCCCAATGAACATATGTCTCTGTTCTTTATAATAATTCTTTATCCTGGCCGCTACATCTTTTTCAACACAATTTAAATCCATAGGAGGCAAAAAGTGGCCGTCAGGTAAGTGAGGCAGCCCCTCCTTAGAGCCACTGATTCCCGCAAATTTTTCCACATACTCATACCATGGTTCCAGGTCTTTATAACGAATTGGCCAATCAACCGCAATACCATCTTTTATATTGGCTTCAAAATCAAAGTCGCTTAACCGGTAACTTTGTCTTCCCCATAAAATTGAACGGCCACCCATCTGATAACTGCGCCACCATGTAAATGGCTTTACTTCCACGTATGGGCAATCTTTTTCATTAGTCCAATAATCCATAATAGCTTCCTGTGCAGCTGTTCCGTACATAGCCCAGTCCCTTGATATTACGGGGTTATCCTGCTTTTGCTTTAACGTTGCTGCACCACGATGCTCAAATTCCCAGGGGCGTTTTGCTGTACTTTTATAATCTTTTATATGCTCGAAATTGCGGCCACGTTCAAGCATTAAAACCTTTAAGCCTTTTTCTGTTAGCTCTTTAGCAGCCCAGCCACCACTGATACCTGAACCAATTACGATAGCATCATAAGTATTAGCCATGATTGAAAATTTTTATAATTAATAATAATTGAATACAACTGACCTGGTCTTCATTTATTTACCAGTTGCCCGAATAGCTGGCATATCTTTTCCTCCCACAGTAAATACCAGTGCTTTTGCTTTGCCCTTACTATCAGGTTCAAATTTTATTTGTGCATCTGTATCTTTTAACACAAATTCTGTAGATGATAATGGCAACATTTCCAATTCACCAGGTCTATAGAAAAAATTTGCAAACAGCTTGTTGTCTTTCCCCGTAATGGTGATGGGAGCATTTGTGCCGGGCCTGTCATAAACTCCAGTATAATTTTCCGTTTTTATTGCCGGAAGGTTTACGGCCTTTTCTCTATAAGTTGATGGTGGATCAGCATTTTCGGGCAGGGGTAAAGCCCAGATATTTCTGAAACGTACCGCGCAGTTATGCTCCTGTAACATAAGCGGAAGCTGGTCTGCGTGTTTTGTATATGGCAAAAATTTCAACCAGGATGTAGGTCCAAAATATTTTTCATTGTCCTGTATTAATATACCATTATGCATTACTGTAATCGAAGCTGGTGTAAAGACGCTGCCGTCATCAGCAAACCTTGGTCGCCGAAAAAAAATATCATACGCCTGCCATTCACCAGGAGCTTTACAAACATTAAATCTGGGAGGAACCTGGCCATACAAAGCTCCCGCCTGGCCGTCGGCATAAGTATCCGCATGGTACGAATCAAGCACCTGTAATTCATAATGACCCATAAAGAAAATTCCGCTATTGCCCCTGTCCTGGCTTGTATCTTTAGCGGGATTGGGAGATGCCCACTCAACATGCAAATACACATCCCCAAAGCCTTTTTTTGTTTGGATAGCACCTGTTCCCGGAACAATTTCCATATATCCGTTCTCCACTTTCCACGCTGGTGCTTCATTTTTCATATTTGTCCATTGGGATAAATCTTTTCCATCAAATAAAATGATAGCGGCCTTCGGAGCCGGAGCCGGCAACAACTGCGTCGGCGCTTCTATTACCTGAGGCCGTGGCCGGCTCATATCATGCGACTTCCAACGAAGCACGGTCGATTCTTTTTTTTCTGCAGGTGTTTGATTTTGCCCACATGCTGTCAGCAGTACCGTCGAAGCAATGACAAAAATTGCGATACCTTTTTTCATAATACATTTTTTTGGGTTATATCATTTACAAAATTTGTTTACGCATTTATTATAATTCAACTAATTCTATTTTGCGGTAGTAAATTTCCGCGCCTTCGGATTGTATAAGTATCTTTCCCTGCGTCACATCCGGATCCTCTCCTTCATTTACTATTTTACCATTTACAATATAAGTAATCTTCCCTTTGTTGGCTATTACTTCTACCCTGTTCCATTGGCCGGTAGGCATTTCTGCATCTGTTCTTTTTTTCACCCTTGTAAAAGAATCGGGCTGTGACCGAATGCCATTTACTTTAATAGTTACGCCGGAAATCAACCAAAAATCCCCGGTATCTCCCTCCTGTATCTGGCATTCGATTGACTTTGGCCAGACAAAATCTTTTTCATTTAACGGGAAGTAATAACAGATTCCATTATCCCGCTTAATTGTGTCAGCATCACGCGGCGGATATTTTTTAATGCCCCACTTAAATTCTGCTGCAAGATGAAAGTTCTTATATACTTTTTCGGTGCAGATATAGCCAAACTCTTTTCCTGATATGTGTAAGAGACCATTCTCAACAGCAAAAACTTTTTCCGGATCATTGTTCTTTCCTTTTGATTTGAGGAAGCTATACCATCCTTTCAAATCTTTTCCATTGAACAATGGTTTCATTCCGGGTTGCTGCGCATGTACATTTAAACAAGCCAGCGTAAAAAATGCAATAACTATTTTTTTCATAATTATACTTTTTAAAACTGTTTAGTCTGTGTTATGAATACAGTTTCAAGTCTATTATTTATTTTTTAAAGTCGAAAATCTTTGGCGCTTCATTATTCAATGCAAAAATTATTAATTGCCTGCCACCTGATTTAACTTCTACTATATCTCTTACGGCTCCTTTTACCATCATCCCACTTTGGTTTTCATTCACAGCAGTAAAGTTTCCTCTGCCATCACCTTTTAGCAGCACCCCATAACTGGCATCATAAATACCCACTTCGGGTTTTGACTGGTAGAAGTTTCCCCCCATTACTATATCTGTTTTTCCATCGTGATCAAAATCATTTACTACTATCCCATACATGGGTGATAACTGGGCTTCCGTCGGTAATGGCTTTTTTGTGAATGTTTTGTTGCCACTATTTATGAAGACACTGCTGTGCATTTCATAGGCCTCTAACTTTATGGCATTTCCCAGTTGTTCCCTGGTGAAAATATCCCCAATGGTTTGCTCCTTATAGCTTTCATATTTTAAATATTTTTTCTTTAAATACGGCAGCACGCTCACCAGGTCATGACGAAGCAGCACGGGATATGAACTGTCCCCATTATAGCAGGTAACTATTTGCTCAACACTGCCGTTATTATCAAAATCACCTGCATACATACATACCGGTTTTGTTTCACTTGCTTTGAATCTTGAATTTAATCCATGGTTAGCTCCTATGATATCCGGATAGCCATCATTATTGACATCTGCTATCGATATCCTGTTCCACCAGCCATTGCTTTTACTTAATCCTGCTTCCGTCGTTACTTCTTTCAGTAAATTGTTTTCATTATGAAATATTCTTATTGGCATGTATTCGCCTGCTATCACTAAATCTGCTTTACCATCTTTATCATAATCAAACCATTTTGCATCCGTTACCATGCCTGCCGTTTTTAGCTGCGGCGCTGCCTGTTCTGTTACATCTGCAAAAATTCCCTTGCCATTGTTTTGAAGTATATATCCTTTACACGAATAACCATATTGAAAAGGCTTCAGTCTTACTCCAACAAACAAATCCATATCCCCATCTCCATCATAGTCTGCCCCTCTTACACAACTGCTGCTTTCAAATATATAAGAAGGCAATACCTGGGGCGACCTGCTGAATTTCCCTTTGCCGTCATTAATATAAAGCCTGTCTATCAGCGCCGTTGAATTCGGTGAGAACTCGTTGCCTCCGCTGCAGACATACAGGTCCTGGTCGCCGTCTTTATCTGCATCAAAAAATAATGCATCTGTGTCTTCACTGGCCGAATCTGCCGCCAGCAATTTCTCATTTGTTTTTATAAATCTTCCTGAGGCTGTTTGCCTGTATAATGCACCGGCCTGGTCTTTGGCTCCGCATATGTAAAGGTCTTCCAATCCATCTTTGTTTATATCTCCTTTAGCCATCCGCGGGCCTTGTGTGGACAGCATGTGAAAGATAAGTTTGTCTCTGTCAAAGTCTGCAAACTGGTTCTCTTTGTGTATGAAATCTATTCCGTAATTATCTGTGCTTTGGGCGAAGATTAAGTTGAAGGTTAAAGGCTGAAGGTTAAAGGTTGCCGACATCACCCCTTCACTTTGCTTTACAATTATCTGCTGGTTGGGTTGTACATTTTTTAAAACATTTTCTCTTCCATCATTCCACTTTACAACTACTGAATCTATTTTATTCGTCTTACCCAGGCCAAAGTTTAACCTGCTGTCTACGGTTGATTCAAAGCCACGCATGGGCATTTGTTCCTGGTAAGCTATCGTGCCCTTGTAATGTACTGTTACTTTGGCGCCCAGGCCAAAAGGATTCTTTCCCTCACCCTGCAGGATTACTTTAAGATATTTATTCTCCGGGTGTTGTTCAATGCTTTGGTTGCGATAGACGAAGCAGGGCATGTTAACATTATTCACTACCAAATCCAGGTCACCATCATTATCTAAATCACCATAGGCCGAACCGTTAGAAAATGAAGGCTCATCTAATCCCCACTCTTTTGCCTTATTACTGAACGTCAGGTCACCATTGTTTGAAAAGGCATAATTAGGAATGGCGTGAGAAGGAATGATATCAACAAGGTTTGTAATGATGTTCTTTTCTTTATTCAAAATTTTTTGCTTTATAGCGGCAGTGGCATCAGCAGTATATTGTATATAATCCTGGTCAGTGATGTCTTTATAAATACCATTGGCCACAAAAATATCTTTCAGTCCGTCATTATCAAGGTCTGTAATTAAAGCCCCCCAACTCCAGTCGGTGGCAGAAACATTTGACAAGCGGCTGATTTCGCTAAATGTGACCTCACCCCTGCGTTTCTCCTCCAAATGGAGTCCTTTGGACAAAAGAGAGGGGGAAAGGCCACAATTTAACTGCAAGGTGTTACGTACAAATTGATGGTAGTAGCCATTATTAAGGTTTGACTGATACTTATCCCAGTTTTCATAATTAGTTTTTGTTTTTACTCTTTCTTCCTTTTCAGGGAACATGTCGGTTACATATATTTCCGGAAACCCATCATTATTAATGTCGGCAATATCGGCACCCATTGAGTTCATACTTAGTTCACGGATACAATTTTCAAGCGACTCTTTAAAGGTTCCATTATGCTGATTGATGTATAGATAATCTTTTTCAAAAAAATCATTGGATACATAAATATCCTGCCAGCCATCATTATTAATATCCGATATGGTAACACCAAGCCCGAACCCAATTTTGCTGCTGTATATTCCTGCTTGCTGGGTAACATCAACAAAGTGATTATTATCATTACGATATAATTTATTACCTCCCAATGTATCAATAATATTGCGCTGATCTTTTATCAAATCATAATTCCCTACTGATCTAAAAGAATTATTAAGCAAATAACAATCGGGGTCGCCGTCGTTATCAAAATCAAAGAAAGCTGCGTGAGTTGAAAGTCCCCTGTTATCCAATCCATATTCTTTTGCCTCCTCTGAAAAACCAAGGTTGCGGTTATTAATGTATAAAGCATTACTTCGGTTTTTCCCTTTTATATCCCCGGATTTACAAACATATATATCAAGCCAGCCATCTCCATTTACATCGGCCATGGTAACGCCGGTTGACCATATGCCGTCTGAGGCAACCCCGGCTTTAAGGGTTATATCTTCAAATTGAAAATTCCCTTTGTTCAGGTATAATTTATTTGACTTTTGATTAGAACAGAAAAAGATATCAGGTAAGCCATCATTGTTAATATCACCAATGGCAACTCCTCCGCCATTAAAAAAATTACGAAAAGTATAGGGGTTAAACTCCTCGGAATAAGAAATATTATTTATGAAATTTATCCCTGTTTTTCCCGGGGGCAGAAGATCAAAAAGAGTGTCTGACTTCTTATTACCTGTACATGAAACAAATATAGCTGCACAAGGCAGTAACAGTAGAAAAAACGGGATCGTTATCAGGTGTTTTGTACGATTCATAAATGTCACAAATCCGAGGTTAAGCTCTCTGTAATAATTTTTAAATGGTTAATTTTTATCAGCAGATCAATTGTTATTTATAGCGTCTTAACTTAAAGTAATAAAAACAGGCGAAAGATCGCCTGTTTTTTTAAACACCACTAACGATTGCTATATGAGAAAGATTAATAGCCAGGGTTTTGCGTTAAATTTTTATTTGCGTTTAAGACACTTTCAGGTATAGGGAATAGATTGACATGGGTATCAGGATCTGGTGGGTGGAATCTGAAGGCCGTGTTATATGTTCCAAAACGTATCTGGTCCTGCCTCCTCGTAGTTTCAAAAAACATTTCTCTGCCTCTTTCGGCTAAGAAGGTTGCTGCTGTCATTGTTGTATAAGGATCAACACCACCGTGTACCGTCCTTATTTGGTTTACCAGCGCAAGGGCTGTTGGATCATTCCAGTTGGCAGCTTTTCTTGCGAGAGCTTCGGCCTTGGTAAGAATAATATCTGCATACCGGAACAGAACCAAATCATTACTTAACTGGCCGGTCATTCCTCTGTAAAATTCCCATTTCCCTACGCGTGCACCAGATTGCCTCCAGGCTCCTGGTTCCAGTTGATTGATGTAAGGAGTAAAGTTAATTTGTGGGCCATCCGGGTCAGTGGCATCTGCTGCCCCATCAAGCAAAGGAGAAACGCCGTCGGATGTAAATTGCGGTCCAACGAGAAAATTGGATAACCTTTTATCTTTGGTTCCGGTTATAGGCAGGCCCTTTGGATCAAGACCAACTACAGTACCTTGCGGACCCGGATTCTGAACAGGATCTATGTAGGAATTATAAAACTCTTGCACAGAGGCCCAGCCATTCCAGGGTTGCCCACCCATTTTATAAGTTTCCTGGTTGGCCATGTGCAGGGTCATATGCGGGAGCTGAAAACCTGTTGCCTTAATCTCATCGTAAGGTATCACCCAAATGAACTCCGAAGATCCCTTATTATCCTTTTTGAAATTATCTGCGTAATTGAGCATTAAGGCAAATTTGGCGGAGTTGATAATTTCATCGCAGGCAGCAATGGTTTTATCCCATTGTGCAGCAGTGGCCGGAGTGCCTGTATATATTTCTGCATTCAGGTATAATTTAGCCAACACAAACTCAGCTGTATAATAATTTACCCGGCCATAAGTGGCATTATCATCGGGTCCTGTTTTTTGTAAATCCGGTAAAGCCGCAATTAATTCCGTTTCCACAAAGTCGTACACTTCTTTCCTGGTATTATTTGGCGGAGGGTCTGTTTTTGTAAAATCAGTGCTGATGGGTACGTTGCCAAATAAATCAAGGAGCCAATAATAATAGATGGCTCTTAATGCTTTAATCTCAGATATAAATTTCGCAGATGAAGGAGTACCTAATGGTTCCAGGAGCGTAAGCACCCTGTTACAGGTATTTACTCCTTTGAAGAGGAAACTCCATGTATTTTCGGGACCTCCGTCGTTAGGTTGAGTAGTATGCAATTTTAAACGAATCCAGTGACCCCCATCACCCCAGTCCGGTCCGCGTTGCGGCACTACTATTTCATCAGTCGGTACTTCCTCGAGGCGCATAATGCTACCATCGCTGCCAAAACTGCCGTAAAGGTTTGTATAGGCCGCTGCTAAAAGTGATACCACTTCTGCATCGGTTTGGCCAAAATTCTGGTTGGTAGCCGTATCAAAAACCAACTCTTTTTCATCCAGCTTGGTGCAGGATGTTATTAAAAGGAGGCTTATAAGTGAATATTTTGTTAGAGATAAAATTTTCATATCAGTATTATTTGATGAGCTTTTTTATAATTATAGTTTCAGGTTAACACCAAGAGTGAAGGATCGTGTACGTACCCAGGTATCCCTGGCATCCACACCGGGTGCCAAAATATTGGGAGTATCACTGCCCTGAGCACCGGGTGCTATAGCATTGGTGGCGTTGCCATAGCTATATCTTACTTCCGGATCCACCCCTGTATAATCCGTTATTATAAAAAGATTTTGCCCGTTGATAAAAACCCGCAACCCTTTTATAGCGCCGCCGCTCGCAAAATCGAAATCATATCCCAATGTGGCATTATCTAATTTAATAAAGGAACCATTTTCTACATAAAGACTACTAAAAGTTGGCTGCGATGTAAGAGTGGGATCGAAGAACTTTGTTTTGACCACATTGTAGCTTGCTATATTAGTAGGAGTTGAATTTTCAAAGAAAGCACGATAAGTATTTACAATATCATGGCCAAATGAACCTCTCAAAAAGAAGTTAAAATCAAATTTTTTGTACCGGATTGTGTTTGCCCATCCCAATTCAAATTTTGGTAAACCATTACCAATTTTTGTTTTGTAAGCATCACTGCTGACAGGTTTGCCGTTATCATCCTCAAACAAAAATTTACCATCTGCATCAACACCCGCATAAACAGCCCCCCATAATATACCAATTTTCTCCCCTTCCACAGCCCGTGTAATTGCGGTTTGCTCCTGGCCTGGCGAACCTAAATTACTTGCTCCTATAACTGTGCCGGCTAAATCTTTATTTAATTTTGTCAGCTTCACATTATAAGTCGAAAAATTCACCGCTGTATTCCAGCTAAAACTTTTGTTTTTAACAACATCATATGCTATTAAAAGTTCAACTCCCTTGTTTTCTAGAGTCCCTATATTCATCCATTTCCGGTTTGTAGGGAACGGGGGAACGGGAACTGTTGCATAAAATAAGAGATCAGTTGTTTTACGATTATAATAATCAAAACTTCCCGTTAGCCGGTTATTGAGTAAAACGAAATCAAGACCAATATCAAACTCAGCCTTTTTCTCCCATTTCAGATCAGGATTATCGTTTTGGGACGGCTCATAGGCAGGAATATAAACCCCATTGTATAAAAAGGACCTTCCCGTTGGACCGTATAAGAAAAGAGATAAGTAGGATTTAGGAGGTAAGGCACCCGTAACGCCTTTGCTAGCTCTTAATTTTAGAGAATTCACATGTGGAATCTCTGTTAATTTGGTTATATCCAGGCCTGCACTCACTGCCGGAAACATTCCCCATTTATTATTTTCACCAAACTGTGTTGACCCTTCTCTTCTAAGGCTGGCTGATAAAAAGGCTACATCGTTATAATTAAGATTCAGCCTTCCAAAAAATGCTATCAGTTTCGAGCCGTTTTTATAACTGGCGCCGTCCGATTTACTATTTTTAAAATCACCGGCATTGAATATGTTATCTGCGTTAACATCTGACAAAAAATCTCCCGCTTGCATTATAAGTCCATTATTTAAAAAGGACTGGTATGAATAGCCTGCTACAGCAGCTAAATTCAGCTTACCGAGCACCCTCCTGTCATAAGAAAGCGTATTCTCATATAACCGGGTATAGGTTTCATCATCCTGCTGCTGTGCCAAACCATTACGG
>Ga0207689_10003851_pt1 | contig 13675 bp, 11 predicted proteins | sample KBSMisM52_FD_184312 | JGI IMG/M metagenome (GOLD analysis project Ga0207689, IMG submission 184312) | Miscanthus rhizosphere microbial communities from Kellogg Biological Station, Michigan, USA - KBS Miscanthus M5-2 (SPAdes) (version 2) | ecosystem: Host-associated > Plants > Roots >... | reverse complement strand
GCCGAGCACCACCAGCGGCGACTGGTTCTGCTGTGCGGCCGCCATGGCGCTCATCCCGTTCGTGACGCCCGGCCCCGCGGTGAGGGCGGCGACGCCGGGCACCCTGGTCACCTTCGACCAGCCTTCGGCGGCGAACGCGGCAGTCTGCTCGTGCCGAGTGTCGATCAACCGGATGTTTTCGGCGCGGCATCCGTCGTAGATCGAGAAGAGGTGACCGCCCGACAGCGTGAAAATCGTGTCGATCCCGCTGGCCTTCAACCTGCGGGCGACCAGATGTCCGGCGTTGACTGTGCTACCAATCGGAGCATCGATGCTCATGGCCGCAGCATAATCAGGAGGACGCAATGCCCGCACAAACCCAGGTCCTGATCGCCGGCGCGGGGCCGATCGGCTTGACCGCCGCGATCGAATTGGCTCGCCGAGGCATCGTCTGCCGGATCATCGACCCGCTGCTCGAACCGCCCCAGTATGCGAAAGCCGTTGGTGTGCAACCTCGAACACTCGAGGTGTTCGAAGGCATGGGAGTGCTGCGCCGCGTCCTGGACGCGGGAGTCCAGATGCGCGGCCAAGTCGTGTACGTCAACGGTGAACAGGTGGCGAAGCTCGACCTTGCGCTGCCCGACGACGTTCCGTTCGGCTTCCTGTCGATTCCGCAGTACGCCACCGAGCGGATCCTGCGCGAGGAACTGGCCATGCACGGGGTACAGGTTGAGCGCGGCGTGCGGCTGGCGGGATTCGAGCAAGACGCCGACGGGGTGACCGCCACCCTGGCAGACGGCGCAGGCGAGCAGACGGTGCGCGCGGCATACCTGGTCGGCGCCGACGGAGCCCACAGCACCGTCCGCAAGGGGCTGGGCCTGACGTTCGAGGGTGCGGCCTTTGAGGAGCAGTACATGCTCGGCGATGTCGAGGTGGACTGGTCGATGCCCGCGGGCTACGGCGTCCGCGCCATGCACCAGACCGACGGTGTCACCGACGACCTGCTCGTGTGCATCCCGTTGCCAGGTGAGATCGATGCTCCTCGTGCAGGCGCTCGTGGGACGCGCTATCGAATGTCGATGCTGGTGCCCGACGAGCTGGCCTCGGCCCCGCCCGTCGGTGGCGTCGCCCATGGCTTCGAGGGCGCCCTCAAGCCGGAGCTGCACCACATCCAGGCGGTGATCGACCGACTGTCTCCCGAGCCCACCACGGCGCGCAATGTTCGGTGGTCGTCGGTGTTTCGAATCAGCCACCGCATCGTCGACGCCTATGGTCGCGGCCGCGTGTTCGTGGCAGGCGATGCCGCCCACATCCATCCGCCGACCGGTGCGCAGGGTATGAACACGGGAATCCAGGATGCCCACAATCTCGCATGGAAGCTTGCGCTCGCACTCGACGGCTGCGCCGCGCCCGACCTCTTGGACAGCTACGACGCCGAGCGGCGGCCGATCGGTGAGGAGGTCGTCGGCCGCACTGTGCGCAGCGCGCGCGAGGGCATCGGCGCCGACTCGACCGACGTCTCCTACGTCATCCGCCGGGAGGCCCAACTTCTCATCGACTATGCGGGCAGCCCCATCATCGGATCCGGTGGCGGCGGTCGCGCACCGGACGCGACTGGCCTGACCCGCGCCGTGGTGACTGAGCCGCTGCGGCTGTTCTGGCTGCTCGGCAGGCGCGAGCACACCATGCTGTGCTACGGGGGCGTCGACGCCGGACCCGCCGACGTCGCACTATTCGAGGACGCGGCGGACGCCGCCATCAAGGCCGCACACGGGCGCATCGATGTCTATCTGATTGCGGCGCCCGATGCCGATGTGGCCGGCACCGTGCTGCCGCTGATTCACGACCGGGATGGCAATTTCGCTCAGATGTATTCGCCGGCAGGCACCTCGACGTATGTCGTGCGTCCCGACGGCTATTTGTCCTTGTCGACGCCGGGCGTCGACGTCGACGCGCTCGTGGCGCATTTGCGCGCAACATTCGCCTAGCAACCGCGTCCACCCCGTCCGCCAGCCACGACCTGCGGTAACTTCGCCGCAGGTTCGCCACACCCGAGGGAGGTGTCGCCGGATGAACACTTTCAGACCGTCGATCGACTGGAGCGACGAATTCCTCAACTCGACGCTGTGGGTGCTGCAGGTGTGGGTGATCACCGCATCGTGCCTGCTCGTGGTGCTCGTGGTGGTCGAGCGGACGACCGAGTGGGGGCGCCAGTTCTGGCGCATCACTGGTGACTACTTCAAGGGCAGGCAGAGCGCGCCGGTGTGGGCAGTGGTCGGCCTGTTGCTGTTGTCGGCGATCCTCGTTGTTCGCATCAACGTTCTTCTCAGCTATTACGCCAACGATCTGTTCTCTGCGCTGCAGATCACTTTCCAGCCCGGTTCGGCGAGAAACACTGGCATACACGGATTTTGGTCGACGATCCTTGTTTTCGCGGTTCTTGCCGTTTGTTATGTGGCGCGGACGCTGGCGGATCTGTACTTGACGCAACGGTTCATCATGCGTTGGCGAATCTGGCTGAGCCGTCGCTTCATTGACGACTGGCTCGGCGACTATGCGTACTTCCGCAGCCAGTTCTCGCGACGGCCGATCGACAACCCGGACCAACGCATCCAGCAAGACATCGACATCTTCACCGCGGGTGTCGGCGGCCAGCCGAACAATCCGGCATATACCTCTGACCATCTGTTGTTGTTCGGCGCAGTTGAGGCCGTGGTGTCCGTGTTCTCGTTCGGCACGATTCTGTGGCGGCTCTCGGGGCCATTGACACTGGGTACCGTCACCCTCCCCAGAGCCCTCTTCTGGGTGGTCATCTTCTATGTCCTCGCGGCCACCATCATCGCGTTCGTCATCGGCAGGCCCCTGATCCGGTTGAGCTTCATGAACGAACTTCTCAATGCCGGCTTCCGGTATGCACTCGTCCGGCTGAGAGACGCGAGCGCCGCGGTCGGCTTGTACCGGGGCGAGAGCGCCGAACGCAGTGTGCTCAACGGCCGTCTGTCGGCAGTCATGGACAACTACGGCAATTGGCGGAACCGGATGGTGTTGTTCACGGGCTGGAACCTGTCCATGAGTCAAGCGATCGACCCTCTGCCGTTCATCGTTCAGGCACCAAGGCTGTTCGTCGGTCAGATATCACTTGGCGATATCTTCCAGTCGGCGACCGCATTTCACACGATCCACAACGCACTGTCGTTCTTCCGGGATGCCTACGATTCGTTCGCGAGCTATCGGGCGGCGATCATCCGCTTGGACGGACTGGTCGACGAGAACTCAGCCGCCCGCAGGTTCACCCAGGCGTCAACGACTGCATCCGAGGACGGCGCGCTCGAGGTTGACGGCGTCGAAGTCCGCACTCCCGACGGCGAGCACCTCATCCGCGATCTTGACTTCCGGCTGGAGCCGGGTGACACGCTGCTGATCAGCGGTCCGTCCGGCATCGGCAAGACCGTACTGTTGCAGAGCTTGGCAGGGCTTTGGCCGTTCGTATCCGGCGGTGTCCGCCTGCCCTCGAGCCGGCCCGATGCCATGTTCGTGCCTCAGCTGCCCTACATCCCACTCGGCGACCTGCGCGCGGTCGTCTCGTATCCACACGAACAGGGCGTCGTCGATGACCGTGAGATCCAGCAGGCCCTGATCAAGGTGGCGCTGTCACACCTGGCCATCCGGCTCAACGAGGTGCGGGATTGGGCGAAGATGCTCTCGGTTGGCGAGCAGCAGAGGATCGCCTTCGCCCGCGTCCTTCTGGCCAAGCCGCGAGCGGTGTTCCTCGACGAGTCGACCTCGGCGATGGACGAGGGCCTGGAGCTGATGCTCTACGAACTGATCCGTGCCGAGTTACCGGACTCCATTTTGGTCAGCGTGAGTCACCGCAGCACGGTGGAGCAGTTCCATGTGCGTCACCTGGAGCTGGTCGGCGACGGAGATTGGCGGCTTGACGCGCTCCCGACCAGGAGTTGAGGCCTCCCGGGGCGCTGGCACCCGTTGCCGAGGTATTTTTCCGAGATGGACAATATGTTCACCCCGACGTTGGACTGGGGCAACGAACTGCTGACATCGCTGTGGTGGATCGCCAAAGCCTGGGTGATTGCGGCGGTGGCCACGATGGTGATCCTGTGGCTGATCCATCGGTTCACCACATGGGGCAAACAGTTCTGGCGCATCACCGGCGACTACTTCACCGGTCCCGAGAGCGTCAAGGTCTGGATTTGGCTAGCGGTGCTGTTGCTGTCGGTGGTCACCGGCGTTCGCATCGACGTGCTGCTCAGCTTCCAGGGCAACGACATGATGACCAGCTTCCAGGTGATCGCCGCGGGCCTCGGCAACGGCGACAACGCGGTGAAAAATTCGGGCAAAGACGGCTTTTGGTTCTCCATAGCGGTTTTCGCCATCTTGGCCACCATCCACGTCGCGCGCGTCATGCTGGATTTGTTCCTGATGCAGCGGTTCATGCTGAGATGGCGCGCGTGGCTGACCGATCGGCTCACCGGCGACTGGCTGGCCGGGAAGGCCTACTACCGGGCACGCTTCATCGACGACACGATCGACAATCCCGATCAGCGCATTCAACAGGACGTCGACATCTTCACGGCAGGTGTCGGACCCCTACCCAACACCCCCAACAACACCTCGGCGGCCACGCTGCTGTTCGGTGCGATCTCCTCGATTACATCGATGATTTCCTTCACCGCGATCCTGTGGAATCTCTCGGGCACCCTCACACTGCCCATCGTCGGGATGGAGCTTCCAAGGGCGCTGTTCTGGATCGGGCTGATCTACGTGCTCTTCGCCACCGTCATCGCGTTCTGGATCGGCCGGCCGATCATCTGGCTGTCCTTCAACAACGAGAAGTTCAACGCCGCGTTCCGCTACGCGCTGGTGCGCTTGCGCGACGCGTCGGAGGCGGTTGCCTTTTACCGGGGCGAGTTGGCCGAGCGCACTGGGCTGCGGCGACTCTTCGCGCCAGTCGTCTCGAACTACAAGCGGTACCTCAACAGGATGATCGGCTTCTATGGCTGGAACCTCTCGATAAGCCAGATCATCGTGCTACCGCCATATATCTTGCAGTTTCCGCGTTTCCTCGCCGGCGAGATAAAGCTCGGCGGCATGACCCAGTCCGCGTCGGCATTCGGCAGCATCCAGGACGGCCTGTCGTTCTTCCGCAACGCCTACGACCAGTTCGCCGGGTACCGGGCCGCGATCATTCGTCTCCACGGCCTGGTCGTCGCGAACGAAGAAGGCAGGGCGCTGCCGGAAGTGAGGACCTTGCCATGTGTCGACGGCACAGTTCAGCTCCACGATGTCGAGGTCCGCACCCCCGACGGGAAGCAGCTCATAAAGCCGCTCGACATGCGCCTGGAAGTCGGTGACACGTTGGTGGTGACCGGTCCGTCGGGCAGCGGGAAGACCACGCTGTTGCGCAGTCTCGCGGAGTTGTGGCCGTTCACATCGGGCACCCTGACGCGGCCGTGCGGACCCAACGAGACGATGTTCCTGTCACAGATGCCCTATGTGCCTTTGGGCGACCTGCGCGCCGTGGTCACTTACCCCGGCAAAGAGGGCACGATCGACGATCGAACTCTGCAATACACGCTGCACAAGGTCGCCCTCCCGCATCTCGTCAACCGGCTCGACGAGGTGCTGGACTGGGCCAAGGTGCTCTCGCCGGGCGAACAACAACGGATCGCGTTCGCCCGCATCCTGCTGACCAAGCCCAAGGTCGTGTTCTGCGACGAGGCCACGTCCGCGCTCGACGAAGGCCTTGAGTACATCTGCTACAACCTGGTGCGGACGGAGCTGCCGGACACCATTCTGGTCAGCGTCAGCCACCGCAGAACGGTCGACCAGCACCATACGCACGAACTCGAGCTGCTCGGCGACGGTGAATGGCGACTCGGAAAGGTGGGGGGCGAACCGGAACCGGCTCTGGTGTGACGCCCGCCCGGGTAGCTTCCCGGGATGGAAACGTTCACGCCGTCCCTGAATTGGGGCGACGAGTTGATCACATCCCTGCTGTGGGTGGCGAAGGCCTGGGCGATCGCGGCGGTGTGCACCCTGGTGGTCCTGGCGCTGCTGTCGCGGTTCACCGCATGGGGCCGCCAGTTCTGGCGCATCACCGGCGACTACTTCACGGGTCGCCAAAGCATTCCGGCGTGGGCGCTCTTGAGCGTGCTGCTGCTATCGGTGATGATCGACGTGCGCCTCGGCGTGCTGTTCAGCTACCAGTCCAACGACCAATTCTCCGCGTTGCAGGCCGCGTTCGGCGGCGAGGGAGCGGCGAAACAGTCTGCGATCGACGCCTTTTGGGCGGCGATGCTCGTCCTCGTCGGGCTCGCCGTCACGGACATCGTCCGCAACCTGCTCGATGTGTATCTGATGCAGCGGTTCATCATCCGGTGGCGCGTGTGGCTGACGCAACGGCTCACAGGCGACTGGCTCGACGGTGACGCCTACTACCGCGGACGCTTCGTCGATCACCCGATCGACAACCCCGATCAACGCATCCAGCAGGACATCGACGCCTTCACCACCGGCACGGGCGAGGGAACGAACACACCGAGCGTCGGAACGTCCCAAACGCTGGTGTTCGGCACCGTGTTTGCCATCGTCAACGTGGTCTCGTTCACGCCGATTCTGTGGGGGCTCGCAGGACCACTCACGGTGTTCGGTGTCACGGTGCCGAAGGCGCTGTTCTGGATGGCGCTCGTGTACGTGTTCTTCACGACGGTCGTCGCGTTCTGGATCGGCCGCCCGTTGATCCGGCTGTCTTTCCGCAACGAGCTGACCAACGCCGCGTTCCGCTACGGGCTGGTGCGACTGCGCGACGCGGCAGAGGCTGTCGGGTTGTATCGCGGCGAGAACGCCGAACGGGGTCAGCTGATGACGAGATTCGCGGCCGTCATCGCCAACTACCGGGCCTTTGTGCGCCGGACTCTGGTGTTCCTCGGCTGGAACCGCTCGATAAGCCAGATCGTCGAGCCGCTCCCCACGGTAGTCCAGGCTCCGCGGATGTTCGCAGGCGAGATCGACTTCGGTGACGTCACTCAGTCGTCGAGTGCGTTCCTCCAGCTGCATGACTCGCTGTCATGGTTCAGAGCGGTCTACGACTCGTTCGCCAACTACCGGGCGGCGATCATCCGGCTGAACGGATTGATGACCTCGAATGAAAAGGCAAGGCAACTACCGGTTCTGGCCTCGCTGCCCAGCAGCGACGGCTCGCTTGAGCTCGACGACGTGGAAGTCCGTACCCCGCAGGGCGTGCGGCTCGTCGACCCGCTCGACGTCCGGCTGGACTTGGGGGAATCGTTGGTCATCACGGGGGGCTCCGGCTGCGGGAAGACCACCTTGTTGCGCAGCCTCGCGCAGCTCTGGCCATTCACGTCGGGCACGGTGCGGAGCCCGGCCGAGGGCATTATGTTCCTGTCGCAGATGCCGTACATGCCGCTCGGCGATCTGCGTTCGGTCGTCTCGTATCCGGGCGCCGCGGGCGAATTCGATGACACCGCAATCCAAGCCGCGCTCGATACCGTGGCACTCGGTCATCTTGCAGGCCGCCTTGACGAGGATGCCGACTGGGCCAAGGTGCTCTCCCCCGGCGAACAGCAGCGCATCGCGTTCGCGCGGGTGCTGCTGGCCAAACCCAAGGTGGTGTTCCTCGACGAGTCGACCTCGGCACTGGACGAGGGCCAGGAGTTCGCGCTGTACCGCCTGCTGCGCACGGCGCTGCCGGATTGCATCGTGGTCAGCGTCAGTCACCGCAGCACCGTCGAACAGCACCACGACCGACGCCTGGCACTGCTCGGCGGCGGCCAGTGGCGCCTCGAGCCGGTTTAGGCCCTGGCCGCGTGCGTTCCCGCGCGGCGACCGAAGAAGGAGCCTTCGCCCAGCTGCGTTCCGCTGCAGTAGCCCTTGCCGTCCTGTGCGATGTTCGACGCGCATGCGCCTGCGGCGTACAGACCGGGAATCGCCGAGCCGTCGTCGCGGAGCACTTCGCCATCGATGGAAACCGCGAGTCCGCCCATGGTGAACCCGGAGTACATCGCCCGGCCCAGCGAAAGATCGAATGCCGCCCACGGCCCATTGTCTTGGACCGCAACATATTCCGGTTGCTTGTGGAAGTCCGGATCCTCGCCGCGCGCCGCATTCGCGTTGTAGCGGTCCAGCGTGGCGACCAGGTTTCCCTTCGGAATGCCGAGAGCGGCTTCCATCTCCTCGACGGTCTCCCAGCCGTCGATGAACCGGATCAACGGCATCGCAGGCATTTCCGTGTGTGCCTCGTCGACGACGAGGTAGGCCGCCTGACCCGGTTGTTCCAGCACGAAGGCCGACGTGCGTGAGTGATAGGAGTCCTCGGCGACGAAGCGCTGCCCCTGGTTGTTGACGATGATGCCGGTGAGCAGGATCTCCGGCGGATATGCGGCGGCCGTGATGAACATCTGGTCCAGGTTCTTGGCGACGCCGCCCGCCGAGACACCCAATCGGATGCCCAGTCCGTCGTCGTTGGGGTTGCCGAGGATGTAGGGCTCCACCTCGCCGTGGTGCTTGGTGCGCCGCTTCTGCCCCAGCGCCGGCGTGTGCTCGGCGACCATCTCCGGGTTCATCGCGAAACCGCCCGCGGCGATGATCACCGACTTGGCCTTGATTGCACCGGTCTCGGTGAAGTGCTTCCAGCTGACACCGACTACCGAACCGTCTTCGACGACCAGGTTCGTCGCACCGGTCTCATAGCGGATCTCGACGCAGAGCTCGTCGGCCCGTTTGACGAGTAGGTCGATGACCATCGCGGCTCCGCCCAGCTCGCCGGGAACCGGCACCGAGTGGCCCCGCGGCGCGGGCTTGGCCTGCTCGATGTACGGCCACACCTTTTCATTGCCGGTGTACGACAGGCCTTCGGTGCCCGGCGGTACGACGATTTTTCCCGGGTAGAAGCTGCGTTCGAACTGAAATCCCAGGTCCTCCAGCCAGTTGAAGTGCTCGACGCTGCCCTCGCAGTATGCGCGGATCTTGTCGTGCTCGGGCGCGCGCGACACGGCGACGAGATACTTGTACATCTCCTCGGGGCTGTCCTGGTGGCCGGTCGCCTCCTGCACCGCCGTCCCGCCGCCGAGATAGAAGTGCCCGCCCGCCATCGCGCTTGTGCCGCCTGCGGCTGCCGCGCGTTCCAGCACCAACACCCGGGCACCCGCGGCGGCCGCGCTGACCGCCGCGCTCCCGCCCGCGATGCCGAAGCCGATCACCAGGACGTCGACCTCGTCGGACCACGACGTCACGTCAGCGGCATTGACGGTTTCCGGCAATTCCGAGGACGCCCTTCGCGCAAGCCGCTCATCGCTGGTACTCACTGCTGCTCCTGCTTCACGTGGTCGAAGAACGCCCGGATCACGGGCGGGATGTGCGCGATCTCGATGTAGGGCACGCCTGCGGCTTCGGCAGAGACGTACGCGAACTCCATGCCGCCCGGCATCAAACCGCGCTGCACCGCCTCGGCGTCGCGCTCCGCCAGGGCGCGCTCGACGTCTTCGACCTCGATGCAGATGTGGTGCAGGCCGGCACCTGCGCGGTCCAGAAAATCGGTGTAGATGCTCTGGCCGTTCACCGGTGCGATGAGTTCGAGCTGGGTCTCGCCGGCATAACTCAGCGAGATGTCGGCGACGAAATCCGCGGGCTTTCCGCGATAGGTGCACGCATCAGGGCCGAAGTGGACACCAAGCATGCGGATCCACTTCTTGGCGCCCAACACCACGGTCAGCGCCTTTTCGGTGGCATCGAGGTCACGGGTGACCCACGCAATCTGGACAGGTGTCTGGTCAAACAGCGGGTTGAGAATATCTCCGGCAGGCCCGCGTGGCTAGAACGTGTTCTAGTTTACTGCTCTCCGAGGTACGCCTTGATGCATCGATCGGTCAACACACGCGTCGTTGCGGGGTCCGCCCCGCTGGCGACGTTCGCGGCGTGCCACTCCTCACCGGACAGCGCCAGAAAGCGACGACCGTCCTCGGTAACAATCCAACGCTGTCCGAACGACGGGTCGATGGCTTCGCCGGTGCCCAGATAGATGGCCAGCCCGAGCAGCATGGAATCCCAGCCCATCCCCAGAGCACCCGGCCCGTACTCGCGCCAGTTCTCGTCGTCCACGTCAACGACGTGTTCAACCACCAGTTGAGCCCGGTCGGGGCCATCGCTGCTGATGCTGACGTCGATCCAGCTGACGTTGCCGCCGGACTCCCAGGTGGCGGTGAAATTCCCGGGCGGGTCGCACGTGAGGATCTTTCCGCTGGCGTGGCCCTCCAGCTGGTAGGAGCCGCCCACCTTCAGATCGCCCGAAATCGGCCGGAACCACCGCGGTATGCGTTCGATGTTGGTACACGCGTCCCACAGATCGGCGGCGTCGGTCGGATACGACTGACTGACGGTGACGACCCTCGCCTCCCCCGCCTCCAGCACCCGGGTGCCGACCGCGCGCCGCACGGCATTGATTTGATGGTTGACGTCAATCATGTTGCCTTCCTTCGCCGTTGTCGTTTACCGCGCGAGATTTCGGTCGCCAGCGCGTCAAGGTGCGGTGTCCAGAAACGGCGGAAGGCGTTAAGCCACTCGTCGACATCACGCAATGCTTGACCGTCCACCGCGTACAGCCGCCGCTGACCGTCCGGCCGTACCGACGCAAAACGATTGTCTCGCAGCACTTTCAGGTGCTGAGACACCGCTGGCTGAGTGATCGTGAACTCGTCCTGAATCGTGGCGCCGATTTTCCCTGCCGACATCTCGCCGCCGGCTAACAGTTCCAGAATGCGGCGCCGCACCGGATCGCCCAGGACGTCGAACGCGTGCACTAATCCAATCTAAAAGTTTTTACTTATATAAGTCAAGCCTACAACTATTGGTTCCATCGCGGTGGTGCAGCGCCCCTGCCGAAGCCCCAGGTGGCTTGGCCAAGCCGTGGCTTTGTTTGGGCGCGCGCCGACTGCCGGCGGAAGTGCGCCGCCAGCATCGGTTCCGGGTCGGCGCCCTCGAACAGCGTCACGCATGGCGCGGCGAATTCGCACACCGAACAGTGCGCCGCAGGGTTCGGATAGATCGCGGGCTCGCGAGTCATATCGAGCGCTTCGGCGGCCAGTTGCGCGCCGACTGCCGCGATCTCGCGTCGGGTGCGACGGATATGGGTGCGGCGCACCGGCCCCGCGATGCGCTGGTCGAACCGGTCCCTGGTGTCGACGCCTGCCGCCCGCGCCGACTTCCGTTGATGCTGCGGAATCGACCGGCCGCCGCCACTGCCCTCGTGCTGGGCAACCGGTTTGTGCACTCGGACGGTCGCAGGTGCGGGCCGGTCGAGCGGGCCGTCTATGCGCACCTCGTTGTGGATCGTGCCGACGATCTCCATGCCGATGTAGTCCTGTTCCCACGCCCAGCACGCTGCGATCGCCTCCTCGTCGCGCACCAGGGTGTCCGGGTCCTGCCAGTCGTCCACGATCTGGTGGCGCACGACCCAGTAGTCGTCGGCGGCGTCCACCGCCAGCAGGTCCACCCTGCACGCGTAGACCACCCCGGATCCGTTGGGCGTCAACAGTCCTCGCTCGGGCTCGGCCGGATCAGTGACCATGCCCGTCACATCGTGATCGATCTTGACGGGAGCGAAGTTGTCGATCGTGCTCGCCCACGCGTCGTAGCAGTCCAGCAGCGCCGCGGCGGTCTCGACGAGGTCGCCCGCTCCCACGTCCGTCAGCGACCGCTCGACCGCCTTGTGCACCAGTGACTGTTTCAGGTTGTGCTGCCAGTCCCAGGTGCCGGGGTAGTAATAAACCGCCAGTGCATCCTTGAGCGCGGCGGGCAGGGCGGGCCCGGTGTTGTCTACGGGTTCGAGCCCGCGTCGGTGAGGCGAGGCGAAATCCCATTGCCTGCGACAGCGTTTGAACCTCGCGCGTTGCTCAGGGTCGATGCGGAAATCCACGTCGCTGCCGTTTCAGTGGGAATGCGGCCAGGGGTCGTCGAGCGGCCATCGACACCGGTCGACCCGGTCGGCCATCGATTCGAGTTCGGCCAGCAGGTCGTCGAAGAATGCCCGTCGCCGTGTCGGATCCTCGGGCCAGGTGGCGGAGAAGCACATCCAGACGTCCGGGCCGTCCGACGGCGTCGCGATGACGATGTCGTCCGGGGGCATGATCCGCCAGCTGTAGGAATCCGACCGGCGTTCGAGGTACACGGTGTCCTCACGATCGGGGCGTGCAGCCACGATCGAGGCGAAGAGTTCTTCGCGGTTCATCGGTGCATCGTCAAACCAGGATAGTTCTTGCGTCGAGGCACGCACCGCCCTATGAGCACCCGCTAGGCGGTCATCATCTCGATCAGCAGCAGGACCTGGGTGTCGAACACGGCTCCGGGCTCGGTCAGCGTGTCGGCGCCGTACTGACCGAACACCTCGAGGCTGATCGCACCCACCAGTGCGGCCCAGAGCAGAAAGCATTTGGCCACCGCGAAGTCGTCGCCGGCGAACCCGAACTCCTCGCGTATCCGGTCGAAGTCCGACGACAATGGTTGGGCCGCAGCAACATTGCTCTGGGATACTTCGCCGGCCGCAATTCCGGACCCTATTGCGTCGAACAGCGCGCCGACGACACGGGTCCCCGGACCGACAGTGCGCTCCCGCGGCGCGTGGTAGCCGGGCACCGGGCTGCCGTATAGCAGCGCCCAGCGGGCCGGCTGACCGACCGCCCACGCGCGGGCCGCATGCGCCATTGCGAGCAGTCGGTCGCGCCACGGCCCGCCCGCCGCCGCACCGGCGCGGTCGACCGCGTCGGCCAGCTCCGAATAGGCGTCGACCAGAAGCAGTGTGAGCAGATCGTCGCGGCTGGCCACGTACCGGTACACCGCGGACGACACCATGCCGAGGTCGCGCGCGATGGCCCGCAGCGACAGCCCGGCCGCACCCTCGGTGACCAGATGGCGTCGGCCGAGCTCGATGATCTGCGCCTCGATCTTCTCGCGGGTCTCCTGCCGCTTGCCCATGCGGCCAGTGTGACACAAAACGAGATCACTGCTCTTGAATTCTCGAGGCAAGCGTGCCACCCTGAACAGAGAGCACCGCTCTCTAATGTGCCATTCGACGAAAGGACTCTCAATGACCGTCCGCTACGACGAACCCAACCTGGCCGCCCGCGCAGGCAACAAGGTGATCCGATGGCTGGCCGAAGCCGGGGTCAGCATCGCCGGGACCAGGGCGCTTCGGGTCCGCGGGCGCAAGACCGGCAAGCTGCGCGGCGTGGTGATCAACCTGCTCAGCGTCGACGGTCGCGACTACGTCGTGTCGCCGCGGGGCAACACGCAGTGGGCGCGCAACGCGCGTGTGGCGGGGTCCGTCGACACCGGTCCGCGCTGGCGCAGCCGTGTGGTGCGCATTACCGAGGTGGCCGACGACGCCAAGCCGCAGCTGTTGAGGCGATATCTAGACCGGTGGTACTGGGAGGTAAAGGGTCACGTCGGCGGCCTGACGCCAGAGTCGACCGATGACGAAATGCGGGCTGCCGCACCGTCGATCCCGGTTTTCGAGCTTCTCCGCTAGGGCGCAGGCGGTGGGGCGGGAATGTTGGCCGATGCGGCGGAGATGACATCTTCGCGAGCCTGTTGGCTGGCGGCCTGCCACGATACGGCCGCCGGATAATCACCCCATGTGCTGTTGAACATTCCCACGATGACCGCCCTG
>Ga0207689_10003850_pt1 | contig 13676 bp, 12 predicted proteins | sample KBSMisM52_FD_184312 | JGI IMG/M metagenome (GOLD analysis project Ga0207689, IMG submission 184312) | Miscanthus rhizosphere microbial communities from Kellogg Biological Station, Michigan, USA - KBS Miscanthus M5-2 (SPAdes) (version 2) | ecosystem: Host-associated > Plants > Roots >... | reverse complement strand
ATCGGACAGCGTGGTACGACTGGAAAAGGTCTCCAAGGCCTACACCGACGGCCAAACATTTTACGCGCTGAACGAAATCGACGTGGCGGTCGATCGCGGCGAGCGCGTGGCCATCATGGGTCCGTCCGGGTCGGGAAAGTCAACGATGCTGAATCTCATTTGCGGCCTCGATGTTCCTACGTCCGGCCGCGTCTGGGTCGGTGGCATTGAGTTGTCCCAACTGAGCGACGACGAGCGCACTCGATTGCGGCGAGAAAAAATTGGAATGATCTTCCAGTCGTTCAACCTGCTTCCGACGCTTTCCGCGGTCGAGAACGTCTCGCTGCCATTACGTCTACGAGACCGTTCCCGTCGTGAGGCGGAAAGGCGTGCGCACGCGCTGCTCGAACGAGTGGGCCTGCACCGGCAAGCAACGCATCGTCCCGATCAGATGTCCGGCGGAGAATGCCAACGTGTGGCTATCGCCCGAGCGTTGATTTTTGATCCTCCGTTGCTTCTGGCAGACGAACCAACGGGCAATCTCGACTCTGCCAGCGGCGAAGAAATTCTGAAACTGCTCGAAGAACTGCATAGTGAATTAAATTCCACCATCCTGCTCGTAACTCACGATGAACACACTGCTGCAACCTGTGAACGGATGTTGATTTTGCGCGACGGTCGCGTGGCGGAAGATCATGCTTCCGTTATCAGTAACGATTTGACGGAGGCCGTGTGATGTGGGGCGCGCTGACTCTGGTAACAATCCGGCAGTGGGGCTTACATAAGCTCAGGTTCGCGCTGACTTTGTCAGGCATCGCCCTCGGTGTCGCCGTCTTCTTCGCCGTGCGGACCGCGAACACCACCCTGGTCGGTTCATTAGCCACTACCGTTGAAAAACTGGCGGGGCAGGCGACACTTCAGGTTTCAGCAGGTGAGGCGACTTTCCCGTCGGATGTGATTCGCACCGTGCGCACCACGCCGGGAGTGAAACTGGCGGAACCAGTAATGGAAAGGGTGGTGCAAACCGCGCTGCCCGACGCCACCAATCTGCTGGTGCTGGGTATGGACACCAGCAGCAATCTAAAGCTTTACGAAGGTGAGTTTGATCAGAAGGGTCTTGAAATCAGCAATCCTCTGGCTTTTACGCAACGACCTGATTCCATTGCGATCTCCAGGCCTTTTGCCGAGCGCTACGGATTAAAAGACGGAGATCGGCTGCCAGTCTACACACAACGAGGGCCGCAGGATTTCATCGTGCGCGGATTCTTCAGGACTACCGGCGCCAGCGTAGTGTTTGGCGGGAACATCGCCTTGATGGATCTCTCGGCCGCCCAGTTAGCGTTTGATAAAAAGGATCGGATCGACCGCATAGACATTATGACCGATCCGGGCACTGCGGTCGCAAAGGTCGAGCAGGATTTGCGCACGCGTCTCCCGACGGGTTTGGAAGTTGCGCCACCTGACCGGCGCGGACAAGGTCTCGAAAAAGCTGTTTCGGCGATGCGACTTGGTCTTTTCATCATGAGTCTGCTGGCGCTGATGGTGGGAGTATTTATCATTTTCAATTCGCTCAGCGTCAGTGTGAATCAACGCTGGAAAGAGATCGGTGTGCTGCGCGCGATTGGAGTTGAAGGTTCTCATATTCAACAAATGTTTCTAATCGAAGCGGCGTTGATGGGACTTGTCGGTTCAGCGTTGGGAGTGGGCATTGGCTTTGTTATGGCGCGCGGTGCTACCAGAATCATGAGCGCCGTCGTCACCTCGATGTATGGTCTGGTATCAACACCAGAGCAGCCGGCTTTTCATTGGGACTATGCCATAACTGCCTTTGCGATCGGCGCCTTCGCTTCCCTGCTTGCCACCTGGTTACCGGCGCGCGGGGCCTCGCGTCTCCACCCGGTGATGGCCTTACGGAATATCGAGCTGCAACGTCGCGAAGGAGTTCTCGGCTGGTCGCGCTTCACCCTCGGGATCGCTTTCATCATAGCCGGGTTGGCACTGACGTTCTTTTCCCCGCCAGGCGTAGGGTTAATGGTTCATTTCAGTTACTCGATCCTGGTGCAGTTTGGCATGGTGCTGCTATTGCCAAAATTGGTGGTGTGGGGGTCGCGGATCCTGCGCCCGCTCATGGGCCGCCTGTTTGGAGCCGTGGGCGTGATTGCGGTTGACGCCACCGTGCGCATGCCGCGACGCACCTCGGCTACTGTTGGCTCCCTGATGCTCGGGCTCTCTTTTGTTTTTTCTGTCGGCGCCTTCATCCACAGTCACAAGGCCGCGCTCAATCGTATGGTAGATCGCTGCGTCAATGCCGATTTGATGGTCGCCACTTCCGATCAATTGCGTTCCCGCACCTATCATTTCAGCGATGAACAGGAACGCCGCGTTGCCTCCCTGCCCGGCGTTACGCACATCGACGGTTTGCGGGTGACCGGTTTAAATTACGGCAGTGACGACTTAATAGTGATCGCGCGCGATATGGATTTATGGTTTACCAATTCGGCAGGACTGCTTGATGAAGGCGACGAGCGGAAAGCGCGCGAGGTATCCAGCCGCGGTGAAGGCTTTGTGATTTCGCAGAATCAATCGGTGCGGAGTGGGCTGGGCCTCGGCGATCAAATGCGTTTGGAGACTCCGGCCGGACCGCTCGTGCGACCAGTAGTCGGCATCCTGGAGTTTTACTACGTGGAAAAGGGCACGGTCTTCATGGACCGCGAACTCTACAAGAAGTATTGGGGCGATAACGCGGTCGACTTGATGCTCTTGAATCTGGCACCTGGTGTTGACCGGTTAGCGTTTAAGACAGAAATCAATCGCGCCATGGCCGGCGAGCAGCGCGCATTCATCTATACCAGTGAAGAATACAAGGCGTGGAGCTCGCGTCTGACCGATCAATTCTTCACCTTAACCTACCTTGAGATGCTAATCGCAATCTTCGTGGCCGCAATGGGTTTGATTAACATGCTGGTTATCTCGGTATCGGAGCGGCAGCGTGAGATGGGTATTTTGCGAGCAATTGGCGGTTTACGCGGCCAGGTGCGCAAAATTGTTTTGCTTGAGGCAGCTTCAATCGCGCTACTGGGTTTCGCGACCGGCGTGATAGCCGGGTTGTTCAATGCCTACTTTCTGGTGCGCACGGCAGCGCGAATCATTGCTGGATTCAACCTTCGTTTCGAGTTCCCTTTGAGCGTGGTACTGGCGACGCTACCGGTAGTTTTATTGGTAGCGCTGGCCGCAGCCTGGTGGACTGCTCAGCGAGCGCTGCGATTACCGGTGGTTGAAGCGATCGGCTACGAGTGAGAGGTCAAGTGATTGTCTGGGACCGCGGGCGTCCCGCCCGCAATGAGCGCGAAGCGCGAAAATGTTTGCGGATTATTTGCGAAAGCCTACGCGCCTGCGGCGCGTTGCGGGCGGGACGCCCGCGGTCCCAGCAAATCACTTGGGCCAAGAATCACTTGATCGTCACTTCTCAACTATCGCTACGGCGTCCACTTCAATTAGAAATTCCTCTTTTGCCAGCGCCTGCACTCCCAGCCAGGTGCTCGTCGGCAGCTGCTGCTGCGGAAAGTAACGGCGCAACGCTTCGCTAACCAGCGCGGCGTGCTCAGGTTTGTAGTCCTTCACATAGATGTTGATCTTCACCACGTCCGCCGTTGTCGCCCCACCTGCCGCCAGAGCTGCTGCCAAATTCTGAAACGCTTGCATAGCCTGCGCAGCCAGATCGAGGCCCCCAATCAGGACTTGATCCTGATCAACCGCGACCTGACCCGAGACATACACCATCCTGGACGTCGCCGCCGGAGAGACCGTGATCACTTGGGTGAATGATTTTTCCCAGTTCGGTAAAGTCCGAGGGTTGATGAACTCTTTTGTCATATAGGACACTCCGATTACTCACGCAGCACCGTATCGAGCGACTCAGCGAATGATCTAATAACTCATGCCTCGAATTATACGGGGAAACGTGAAGTACGCACGGAAATGAGTTTCTGTTTTGGGCTTGAGATGATCTTGAGCAATCGGCTTAGCGAGTTGGAGTTAGGTTGAATATCTCTGCCAACCGCTTGAGGCCAGGATTTACCCCGGCCTCCCGGTTGTTAGCCTTGCGACTCTAATCGCACGCCCCTCTAGGCAATCCTTACGCGGCTAATCAGGCGCGTGTCAGACCTGCCATTGGGCAAATACCTGACCACATAGGTCTCGCGATATACCCGACGTCCCACACGCACTACTCGCGATCGCGTTACCGTGCGCACTCTCCGTCGGTTGTACACGCGTCTTCCGTAACGATCAATCTGCCACTGCGGACTCGCACTGGCATTGAGCGTAACATTGTGGCGAGACAGTTCACTCGCACTCGCCTCTGACGTGAACTCGGTAAATCCAAGTGAGGCCAAAGCGAGTACAATTCCCAATATCTTTTTCATGTTCTTTCCCCCTGTTTTCAACGGTACAAAATAATGCGCCGGACACTCCGCGTTCTGAGCGGGAGAGTCCGGCCTATTGGTTAAGACACCAAACACTGATGGCTGGTTGCAACTAATGTGCTGCAATAGCGGGACTCAAAAAAACCGGATTGGACGAATGAGCGGTTGGTTTTGGAAAGTCACTGTACGTAACAGATTCGGGCAACTGATGGGAGATGGTACATGAAGACGTAGGGCAAATCGTTGCTTTGAGATTCCCACCAATGTGGGCGCAAGTGCTTCGGGCTCTGATCCCTGCTCTCTCGGGCCGTTCCCGGCCTTGACCTGAAAGCCGTGAATGAACTAAAAGTCTCCGCATAGATTTCCAGCCTGTCGTCCCAGGGTCCAAACAGTTCCGATTTCAATAGCTCAGGGTACTCGCGTAATTCGATCGCGAGCAGTACGCCCGGATGTTTACTCTCAGTTCTTCCACCCCTAAACCGGGCTGGTTTGTTCCGGCCCAATTGGAGAAAAAATGCGAAAACTAATTCTCAGTTCCCTAACGATCTTCTTGCTCTGCTGTGCCGCCGCAGCACAGCAGGCTGCACCACAACCCCAACCGCTAACTTTCTATTACGACTATCGTGTGAATCCCGGCATGGAAGAGGAATTCATGAAGTTGGTAAACACCGTCGGCGCGCCGGTCCGGGACAAGTTGATGGCAGATGGCGTCGTGTTGGCGTGGGGCATTGAAACTCCCATCCTGCGCTATCCCAACGGCACTACCCACCTTATCTGGTTTTCCGTTGCAAATTACGACGGTGTTGAGAAAGTTCTAAACGGCATGGAAGCACAGCTGGCAAAGCTCGCGGCCGAAGATGCCAAAGCTGCCGAAGCCGCTCGTGCCAGAAAACAGCAACCGTCGCTGACGACCGCAGAACGCACTCGCGCGGTTTTTGATATGAGCAAAACCCGCGACTGGCTGATACGCGACCTCGTCGCAGGCTATGGGGCAACGCCGGCCGCCGGAACCTTGCCGTTCACTCGATATAATTTCAATAAAGTGAAGCCCGGCAAAGGCGCCGATTATCGTCGTGCCTGGGAAACTTACAACAAACCTGTTTTCGACAAACTTGTCGCCGACGGTGTGGTGCTGGCCTACGGTTTGGCTGCGGAAGACGTGAAGACCGACGGCGAGTTCACTCACTTTGTATGGATTGCAACTGCCAGCATGGCCGCGGCCGACAAAATTGGACCGGCATTTACTGCCGATCGTGCCCGCCGCACAGAAGCCGAACGAAACGCTATCACCGAAGCTTTCGGCAGCGTGCTCGAACCCGATATGGCCAGGTCGATTATTACGCGATCGCGAATTTTCAAAGTGCAGGGGATGAAGTAAGCGACTTCCTGCACCGGTAAAGAGACTCGAGTTCTAACAATAGGAAGTGTCTTCGGAACCGCGAGCGGTAGCGAGCGGATGCTAGGAGCAACTGACGCGAGGGGCGAAGGATGCAACCAGCAGCCGCTCGCTATTGCTCGCGGTTCCGCAATGGCTTGCGTCGTAGTTGAACGCGCAAGTGCTACTTCAGCAGCTTTGCGGCTTCAAGAATCTGTTCCGGACGAGCGCGCACCCAGTAGTTCTCAGTTAGGTTTATCCAGCGGACGGTGCCACTGTTATCCAACAAAAACTCGGCCGGTCGCGCAACATCGTGACCGTTAATACCAGCGCCGGCGTGAACCAGATCATAGCGCTTGATTGTTTCAGTCTGCGGATCGGAAAGAATTGTAAACGTGTATCCCGCTTGCTTGCTCAGGTCGCGAGACTCTTCGGGAGTGTCTACGCTGATGGCAACCGGGCGGATGCCTGCCTCATGGAATTTGTCAAGACTCTGCTCAATGCTCCGTAACTCGGAGTTGCACGAAACTCACCAGTAACCACGGTAAAAGATCAGCAGCACACCTTTAGGTGCGGTCGCCCCGTTGACAGGCGTTGAGCGCAATTCCGACAGCGACACCTGTCTGCCCGTGGTATCGGCAAGTGTAAATTCCGGGGCTTGCTGCCCGACCCGCGGCGCGCCATGCGAAGGCATCAAGCGCCCCCAGACGAAGAATGTGAGAAGGAAAAGCCCGATAATCACTACACTGAGTGTGGCCAGAACCCCGCCGGCAATCTTCGATCGGAGCGCGTGCGAACGATCGGAAGCAAACGCGCGCCGAAGTCCGAACAGCAGCAGTGCTACCGCAACTACAGACAGCAGCAGATTGGCCCAGGGGAAATTGCGGGTGACAGGAAATCTCGCAAATAAGAGCGGATAGCTCAGAAACACAAAAAGGCTTAGCAGAAACGCCGCCCAGATTTGCCAATTGAATTTTTTCATCGACCAGCATATTACGCGATGGAGTAGGTGACTTCCACTCCCGGCCAGTTAGGTTTCAATTTTGATTATTGAGGCTTGAGGTATAAGTCGGGTTGGCTCCTGCAAAAATATTTTTTGACTTGCGTGTCGATTTTACGAACTTCATCCGTCGTTAGGTTGGAACGAAACATCATTTTGAAACGGAGGGGCTGGGAGTGATGAAATATTTGCTATTGATTTACGACAACGAGCAGGAGTGGGGCGCGCTTGGCGACGCCGGGCAACAGGCGATTTATGGAGAGTATCGAAAGTTAAGAGACGACTTACAAACTAGCGGCCAGTTTGTGGACGGTTCCCAGCTGGCCCCGACCTCAACCGCAACTTGCGTGCGAGTGCGCGACGACAAACAACTCGTAACCGATGGGCCGTTTGCCGAGACTCATGAGCAGTTGGGTGGCTACTTCCTGATTGAAGCGAAGGATCTGGACGAAGCGATCGGCATCGCCGGACGCGTGCCCTCGGCCCGCATGGGTACGATCGAGGTGCGGCCGCTGGTATGAAGAAGGGGGAAATGGGGAAAAGGGTAAAAGGGTAAAGCGGAAGAGGCCAGAAAACAGATTCGCCTTCGAGAGGACTACCTGAACCCCTTCCCCTTTTCCCCTTTCCCGTCTTCCCCGCTTCCCCTTTACCATTTCCCTCTTCCCTTTTCCCCTTTGCTCTTCCGCTGTACGCTTTGCGGCATGCCGCAAGCGAGCGAAATTCTCGAGCGCGTCTTTCGCGAGGAGTACGGGCGGATCATCGCCACGCTGATACGTTTATCCGGCTCTTTTGATTTGGCTGAAGAATCGTTGCAGGAAGCCTTCGCCGCGGCACTCACCGCCTGGGCGCGCGACGGTGTTCCTCGTAATCCGGGGGCTTGGCTGACAACGGTTGCACACCGCAAACTTCTCGATCTGATTCGTCGTGAAAAGACACGGTCCGAGAAACAAACCGAACTCGAATACGAGACCGAACGATTGCAACCGGAGAGAGCTGAGCTCGCGGCACTTGAGGGAGATTTGAATCACCAGGTGAATTCTCCAAATGGCTCTTCGGAAAACTACCCGGATGAGCGGCTTCGTTTGATTTTCACTTGCTGCCATCCTTCGCTTAATCAGGAATCGCAGGTGGCCCTGACTTTGCGAACTCTGGGCGGCTTAACTACGGGAGAGATTGCGCGGGCCTTTCTGCTGCCCGAACCAACGCTGGCCCAACGCCTGGTAAGGGCCAAGAGCAAAATTCGTCTCGCAAAAATTCCTTACCAGGTGCCACCGAGAGATCTGCTGCCGGAGCGGCTGGCATCAGTCCGCGCCGTCGTGTATCTAATTTTCAACGAAGGCTACTCCGCAACTGCCGGTGACAATCTAATTCGTACGGATCTGTGCGCTGAGTCGATCCGCTTAGCCAGAGTCTTGTGCGAATTAGTCCCCGACGATACTGAGAATTCCGGTTTACTCGCGCTGCTGCTGTTGCAGGATTCGCGACGTCAGGCGCGCATCGACAAGAGCGGCGAACTGGTTACATTGGAAGAACAAGACCGTTTACTCTGGGATCAGAATCAGATCGCGGAAGGACTCGGGTTAATTCGGACGGCGCTACGCAGCCGTACGGTTGGTAGCCGAGTAGGCGTCTACCAGTTGCAGGCCGCGATTGCAGCAGTACACGCCGAAGCAAAGACAGCGGCAGAGACTGACTGGCCCCAGATAATTGGACTCTATGCTGAACTAAGACGGATCAATCCATCACCCGTGATTGCGCTGAACCACGCGGCTGCGGTGGCCATGGGCGAAGGCTTCGAGCAGGGTTTGCGATTGACTGATGCCGCGGGAGCGTCGGGTAAGCTGGATCAGTATTACCTGTTTCATGCAGCGCGCGCCGATCTACTCAAGCGTCTCGGTCGTATCGAGGAAGCGCAGGCGGCGTATGCGCGCGCGCTTGAGTTGACCGCGAACCAGGTTGAGCAGAAGTATGTGCGGCGCCGGCTGCGGGAGATGCAGCAGTAGGCAAAAAGACAGTAGGCAGTACCCTTCAAGCGATTTGCTGGGACCGCGGGCGTCCCGCCCGCAAACGTGCCAACGGCGCGAAGTCTTTCGCAAGATTGCTCCGAATCTGTTTTCGCGCTCCGCGCTCATTGCGGGCGGGACGCCCGCGGTCCCAGCAAATCACTTGCGTCTGCATCTGCCTACTAGCTTCTGCCCTCTCTCTTCCCTTTTCTCCTTTCCCCTTTTGCCCTTCTTCCTAGTAATCTGTCAGCCATGATCGTTCACCTGGTTGACGGCACTTACGAACTCTTTCGTCACTTCTACGGGATCCGGCGCTTTCGAAAAACCGATCCTCCGTTTGGCGCTGTGTCCGGTGTTCTCAATGCGGTAGTGAAAATGATGGAGGACGGCGCGACGCATGTCGGCGTGGCAACTGATCACGTCATCGAGTCGTTTCGCAACGGTCTCTGGGCAGACTACAAAACCGGGGCCGGCATTGAACGAGTACTGCGCGCGCAGTTTCAACCACTGGAGGAGGCGCTGGTAGCGATGGGCGTGGTCGTCTGGCCGATGATTGAACTCGAAGCCGACGATGCCCTTGCTTCCGCCGCATACCTGGCGGCCCTGGATGAGCGCGTAGAGAAGATTTGCATCTGGACACCAGACAAAGATCTGGCGCAATGCGTTGTTGACGATCGCGTGGTGCAAGTGGACGGGAGACGGGGCGTGATTCGCGATGCCGAAGCTGTTCGCGTGAAGTTTGGTGTTGTGCCCGAGTACATTCCTGACTATCTCGCTCTGGTGGGAGACGCGGCCGACGGTTATCCCGGAATCCCTGGTTACGGACCAAAGACCGCCGCTTCGCTCATCAACCTTCACGGACCCATTGAAAAATTTCCGCGCGATCTGTTGAAGGACAACCGCAAAACCGCTTTACTATTCAAGAAGCTCGCCACCCTAAGAACCGACGCGCCGCTTTTCGACGATGTAGAGGAGTTGCACTGGCGTGGACCAAGCAAAGCCTTCCCATCAATGACCGAAAAAATTGGCGATGCGCGACTGGCGACGCGGGTTGCGAAGCTGCAGAAGGGCCTTTCCAAGGGTCTCACGTAACGCCAATTCTTCAACCTGCGCTGCACAAAACCTGAACTTGACATTTGTGATATGGAAACAAAACTTCTGCTTCGTCCGCACTGGAGTTTGATGTCCGACAAGCTTTAGCTTGTCGTGGTGCTACGACAAACTGAAGTTTGTCGGACATTTTTCGTTGAAACTGACCCACTACTGCTTCGTCATAGAAGTGTGACAGGTTCGGCGTAGTCATGCAGGTTCATCCATTCGCCGTTTTTAAACCAAGGAGATGCGTATGAAACTAACCGAATTCCTGCAAAATGAGTTGGACCGCGAAGTCGAGCGCTCTCGCCGGGCCCTTAAGGAAGTTCCCGAGGGCAAGTACGACTGGAAGCCACATGAGAAGTCGATGATATTTGGCTATCTTGTGAATATGGTGGCGACCATACCGGTGTGGGTAACTATGCAGATCAACCAGGACGAACTGGACGTGGCACCAGCAGAAGGGTCAAAGATCGAACAGAAACGCCTGGACACTAGCGCGGGCTTAATCGAGGCACTCGATAAGGCCGCTGCTGACGCGCGTAAAGCGTTTCAGCAGACCAGCGACGATCACCTGAAGACCTCCTGGCGTTTGCTGGCTCGCGGCAAAGTCGTGATGGAGGCACCGCGCTACGAAATGATCCAGGACACCATCAATCACTGGGCACATCATCGCGGACAGATGACGGTCTATCTGCGACTGATGGGAGCGAAGGTGCCTGCCATCTACGGGCCATCTGCTGATGACAATTCATTTCAGTGAAATCGGTGGGGCGGTGGCCAGTGATCGGTGGCCAGTGGCCAGTAAATTAAGAAGTCAACGTGAAAAGGTTTTCGTCACAGGCTCAATTCCCGATCCGATCATTACTGGCTCCTGTTCACTCGCCACTGACCAGTGGCCACTGATCACTGGCCACTGTTTCACCACTACCTGATCAACGTCTGCTGCTCAGACTTGATCTGCCAACGCCCATCCCGTCTGACAAAAGTATCGATAACGCGGGCACGCGCAGTTACACCACTTCGCGACGTTTGACTCTGGACGTAATTCAACACCGCCGACTCGTCATCCAGGCTAACCAACTGCGCATCGGTAATCGTCCATGACTTGGTTATCTTGTCAGGCTTCGTGGATGCCAGTAGCTGATTCTTGTTTTGACTGCGCCCGTCAACTCCTGCGCCCGAATAATCATCAGCGATATAAGTTGCCAGAGTGGACAGATCTCCATTCAAGCTGGCCTGAGTTATTTCGTGCTCAATCTTTAACAACTCCGCCAAAACTGCGTTGCGGTCGGTTGAGGCATTGGTGGTCTTACCAGGGCTTGGCTTCGCTTCCGGCTTCAATTTCTCGCTCAGATTGCACAAGGACAGCAATGCCATAAGAGTCGCGACTGCTAGAATTGATTTCATCGGATACCACTTGTCCTGCTGGGGGATTGGAAGAGCGTTTTGCTTTGTATGCTAAAGACGAGAGCAAGTCAATAAACTGTGTGCACTTGAAAGTAATGCAGAGCCTTTGTGACCTGGCTGCTTTTTGTGCGAAGTCTTTTGGAGGCATGAATGCTTGCTGGACACCTGGCAGTAGGTATGGTTGCAAAACGGATTGAACCGAAGATTTCGCTGGGCACCTGGACATTGGCAGCGCTCCTCTCCGATCTGTTTGTCTTTCCTTTACTCATTGCGGGAGTTGAACACTTTGACACGGTACCAGGCGCGGCCGTGAATCGCACGGTTGGGCGCGACATTGTCTATAGCCACGGTTTAGTGTCAAACGTGATTTGGGCTGCCTTGTTTGCCACGATCTATTTTCTGCGCCGGCGTTATCCTCGCGGAGCACTGTTGCTCTTTGCAGTGGTCCTCAGTCATTGGCTGCTCGATTTCATTAGTCATCGGCCGGATATGCGGCTGGCGCCCGGAACGCAGCAGGTCTTTGGCTTGGGCTTATGGAATTCGCTGCCGGCCACACTGCTGGTTGAAGGAGGTTTCTGGCTGCTGGCGGTTATCATCTATGCTCGCGCGACACGTCCGGCAAGGCGTGCCGGCAGCTACGCATTCTGGATCGGCGTCGCACTGGTGACGCTTGTCTGGCGTGGAAACATTAGCGGCGGCATGGATCCGAATCCGATCAAGGCGGGGATCGGCGGAATGATAATGTTTAGTTTGTTAATCGCCTGGGCGTACTGGATTAATCGTTTGCGCCCAACGAAGCTTGAAGCCTGATTAAGAAGTCGACTTGGGGAACAAAATGCGAGAACTCTTAGAGAGTACAACTCAACGCGCCATTTCCTATCTCGAGGGCCTCGAAGACAGAAGTGTTGCGCCTTCGGCTGCAGCAGTCGCGAAACTTGCAACTCTGGACCAGCCACTCAACGACAGCCCGACTCCGCCGGAACAGGTAATCAACCGGCTCGACGAGATCTGTTCGCCCGCTACCATGGCCATGGCCGGGCCGCGCTTCTTCGGGTTTGTCATCGGAGGCGTGTTGCCGGTCACGCTGGCCGCGAATTGGCTCGCCGGGGCGTGGGACCAAAACTCCGGTCTCTTCACTCCCACACCCGCGACCGCTCAACTGGAACAAGTCGCCTTAAACTGGCTGCTGGACCTCTTTAAGTTTCCGCGCGATTGCGGCGGCGCTTTTGTAACCGGCGCCACGATGGCAAATTTTTCAGCGTTGGCTGCGGCGCGCCACGCCTTGTTAAAGCGAGCGGGTTGGAACGTGGAAGCCGATGGCTTGTTTGGAGCGCCACCCATCACGGTGATAGTTGGCGAAGAAGCGCATCCGACGCTTTTCAAGTCGCTGGGACTCCTGGGTCTGGGCCGCAATCGCGTTGTCAGAGTGCCGGTTGATTCCCAGGGCCGAATGCGAGCAAATGCGATTCCATCTCTGTCCGGCCCGACGATCCTTTGTGTTCAGGCAGGTAACGTAAACACGGGCGCCTGCGATCCATTTCCCGAAATCTGCGAACGCGCGCATGCCAACGGCGCCTGGGTTCACGTAGATGGTGCCTTTGGTTTGTGGGCGCCGGCTTCTCCAGCAACAGCCTCACTCGCGATCGGAATGGCTGACGCTGACTCCTGGGCCACAGATTTTCACAAGTGGCTGAATGTTCCTTACGATAGCGGCATAGCGCTGGTGCGCGATGCTGAAGCCTTGCGCGCCGCTATGGCCATCACCGCTGACTACTTGCCCACCAGTAAATTTCGCAACCCTTCCGACTTTACCCCGGAACTTTCGCGACGCGCGCGAGGCGTAGAAGTTTGGGCCGCGCTGCATTCGTTGGGAAGACAGGGCATCGCCGAACTGGTGGAACGAAATTGCCGCCAGGCAAGGCGCTTCGCTGAAGGATTGCAGGCTGCCGGTTTCAAAGTCCTTAATGAGGTGGTTCTCAATCAGGTATTAGTTTCATTCGGAGATGCAGAGACAACCAACCGCGTCGTCTCTGAAATACAAACCGATGGAACCTGTTGGTGTGGAGGCACCGTCTGGCAAGGACAAACCGCAATGCGCATCAGCGTTTCATCATGGGCGACTACGGATGAGGACGTCGAGTGTAGTCTGGAAGCGATGGTGCGCATAGCTCGCAAAACGCTGGTGACGTAAGCAAGCTAACTGCGCCACTCCTTCGAGCGTCTGCTGAAATGCCAAAGACCACCCGTAACTTCAACGGGCAAACGATAGCCCAACTGCCGGGCGAGCATGACAATCTGACCGCGATGGTGTCCTTCATGAGCGACGAAATATGTTAGGACATGCCCGACGTCAAGCGGAAGGTTGCGCCACGTGTACGACGACAACGTGGGGA
>Ga0207689_10003846_pt1 | contig 13690 bp, 13 predicted proteins | sample KBSMisM52_FD_184312 | JGI IMG/M metagenome (GOLD analysis project Ga0207689, IMG submission 184312) | Miscanthus rhizosphere microbial communities from Kellogg Biological Station, Michigan, USA - KBS Miscanthus M5-2 (SPAdes) (version 2) | ecosystem: Host-associated > Plants > Roots >... | reverse complement strand
ACCCAGCCTGTCGCTCATCAAGTGACAGATGTCCGCTTCGGTTTCCTCGCGGCCCTCGGCGATCGGCACCGCCGCGCCGTTCCAGCCGGAACGGCCCAGCGTCCATTCGCCCAGCGCCACGCCCTGGCCGATGGTTTCGGTCACGTCGCCCGCCAGAGCTTCGCCACCGCCGCGCGCCAGCAACGCCTCGTGCAACGAGCGGCTCACCGGATGCGGGTTGTCGCGAACCAGCGCCAGCAACGCCGCGCGCGCGTCGCCGGCGAGATCGAGAAGCGCCTCCGGATTTTTAAGCACCGGAGTCTCCAGAGTCAGCGTGCCGGTCTTGTCGAACACCACCGTACGCACGCGACGCAACCGCGGCCACACGTCGGCCGCGCGCACAAACACCCCGCGCCGCCGCAGCGCCACCGTCGCCACTTCCTCGGCCAGCGGATACGCCAGCCCGAGCGCGCAGGGACACGATACCACCAGCACCGCGGTGACGACCGCGCCGGCGTGCAACAGGTCGCCCGTCGCCAGCGCCCAGCCGAGCCCCGACAGCGCCGCCACCGCAAGGATGATCACCAGATAACAACGGATCACCCGCTCGATCAGCTTATGGCGGTAATCCTCACGCACGGCCGGCTTCAGCAGCTCGGCCAGCAGAGACTTTTCCCAGCCCTGCGTCGCTACGAGCCGGATCGGTTCACGGCCGATGTTCTGCGCGCCCGCCGTCACGCGCTGCCCCGCCCGGAAGGTGCGCGGCTCGGCCTCGCCGTTGATCCACGCCAGACTCAGCCCAGCCTCGGCCGTCTCCAGACGCGCCTCGACCAGCACCATCTGCCCGGTCGCGACCTCAAAGCGCTGGCCTTCGCGCAACGTTTCCGGCGACGCCTCGTTCACCGTGCCGTCGGCGGCGATCACCCGCACGCGCGGCGCCGTCGGCTGACGGCTGAGCAACCGGCGGCGGTTGCGCTCCACCGCCGCGATCTGCGCCCAGCGGCCGACCAGCATCAGCACGATGAACGCGCTCACAAAATCGAAATACACGTAGGCCTCCTCGCCGCGCAGCCAGCCGTAGAGCGACCCCGCGTAGGCGCCGACGATACCGAGCGCGATGGGCAGATCGATGTGCAGCACCCGCTCGCGCAACGCCCGCACCGCGCGGCCCAGGAAATATCCGCCGCCCGCCAGCAGGCTGAGCGTGGCGAACGCGAGCTGGAGCGTGCGGAACAGCCCCGCATACTCCGCCGTGCGCTCCATGCCGAAGTAGGCCGGCAGCGCGAAGAGCATCACGTTCATCGCGAAGGCCGTGCACAGGCCCACGCGACGAATGAGCGCACGGCTCTCCGAATGCTCCGCGCTCATCGAACCTGCCGGACCCACGAGATAGTTGAAGCGTTGCAACGCCTGCGCGCAGGCGACCGCGTCGAAGCGGCCCTTTTCCCAGGTCCAGCGCATCTGCCCGGTCTGCGCGTTGACCTCCAGCCGGCCCGCGCCGGGTTGCTTCATGAAAATCTTTTCGATCAGCCACACGCAGCCCGCGCAGGAAATGCCCTGCACTTCCGTCACGAGGACGGGCGCGCGGCCATTGGTGGCGACTTCCTCGGCCTCGCGTTGCGCCTCGACCAGCCACGCGTAATCACGCGGTTGCAGTAGCGCCGGATCGGCGGGCGGCGTCACCTCGTCCTTGATGCGGTAGTAGGCGTCGAGCCCTTCCTTATGCACCAGCCGAAAAACATACGCGCAGCCCGCGCAGCAGAATTCGCCCTGTGGCGACGGGGCGCCGCAGTGCTTACACACAGGCTTTGCCTCCGAACCATGGGTCCTATGCGACTCACGAGACCCATAGGACCTATTCTCCGACTGATCGGCTACTGGCATAAAAATCCTCCGCTGACGGCGCTCAACCGCCACGTGAGCACCAGCGCGGTCGCCAGCGCGAGGCCGGCCTGCACGCGCGCAAGCGTCGCCGGCGTGAGCTTCAAGCGCAGACGGCCGTAGTTGGCTTGCACGAGCCAGAGCAGCGGCGCCGTGCCGAGACCGAACGCCAGCATGAACTCCGCTCCGCGCACCGCCGAGCCGGCGAAAGCCGCCATCGCGATCAGGAAATACAACGGGCCGCACGGCAGCAGCGGCGTGGCCGCGCCCATCACCGCCGCCACCCGCAGGCGCGAGCGTCCGCGCAGCGCGCCTTGCAACTTCCACTGCATCCGCGTGAGCACAGCCAAACGCGGCAGGCGTTTTTCCAACCGCAGCCCCACCACCACAAAAAACGCCACCAGCACCCAGGGAAGCACGCGTGTCGCCGACCCGCCCGCCAGGTCAAACGGCAGCCGGCCGAGTCCGCCGGCCAGCGCGCCGAGCATGGTATAGCCCGCCAGTCGCGCTCCGTGATAAACGGTCGCCACGGTGAACGGATCCGCATGGTCGTCCTTGGCCGGCGCCATCATGCACGCCAGCGGGCCGCACATGCCGGCGCAGTGCAAGCTTGTCACCAGTCCGGCCACGAAGGCCGCCGCGGGGGTGCTGATGCCGGCGAATTCCATGGTTCAGCGGGCCTCCCGGTGTTCGAGCGGCACATCGGCCGGCCGGTGTTTGTTCGCAAAGAAGAACATCGCAGTCCACGCCAGCGCCAGCAGGCCGAAGACCACGCCCACGCCGATCCAAAGCGTCGCACTCGACCCCGATTTCCCCGGTTCAGGCGGTTGATCCCGCGTGTTCATTTGAAATCCTCCTTCAAGAGCGTCGCGTCGGGACCGACGAACCGCACCGTTTTTTCCAGGGTGAACGTTCTCGCCTCATCAGTGACGCGCACCGTGAGCGCGAACTCCCCCGCATAGCCGCCGCGCGGCATCTGCACCACCAGCGGGCGCACCTCCTCGGCGAGCGGCGCGAGCTCCACCACGCCGTCGAGTCCGGTGCGCACAAGCGCGTCGGGCGCGTCGGGCAGCGAGACCAGAAAGCGGCCGGGTGTGTCGCGTTTGTTCACGAGGCGCACGAGGAACTGGTTGCGCACGCCCTCGGCCGTCACGAAATACGGCGCGCCGGGGATGCGGCTGATCGCCAGGTTGGCCGGGCGCACCGTCGAGAGCGCCCACGTCGCCACCGCGAAGCCCACCGCGAGCAGCGCGAGATAAACCAGGATGCGCGGACGCATCCAGCGCGTGCGGCCGCCGGCGAAGCCCGCCAGCGAATCGTAACGCACCAGACCGCGCGGGCGTTTCACCTTGTCCATCACCTCGTCGCAGGCGTCGATGCAGGCCGCGCAGCCGATGCACTCGATCTGAAGTCCCTGGCGGATGTCGATCCCGGTCGGGCACACCTGCACGCACCGGTTGCAATCGATGCACGCGCCGGCGTCGGGCGTTCCGACCTTGCCGCGCGGCTCGCCGCGGTTGCCATCGTAGCCGATCACCAGCGAATGGTCGTCGATCAGCACCGACTGCAGCCGGCCGTAGGGACAGATCACGATGCAGAGCTGCTCGCGAAACCACGCGAAGTTAAAATAGAGAATGCCCGTGAAAATGAAGACGAAGACAAACGCGGCCCAGTGCTCGCCGGGCGCGTCGCTCATCATCGCCCACAGCTCGGGAATCGACACGTAGTAGGCGAGAAAGAGGTGCGCGATCACCGCGGAGATCGCGAAGAAGATGAGTTGCTTGCCGCCGCGCCGCGCAATCTTGCCCGCGCTCCACCGCGCCGCGTCGAGCTGGCGGCGCTTGACCGCGTCGCCCTCGATCCAGCGTTCGACGCGGCGATAGACATGCTCCAGAAAAACCGTCTGCGGACACGCCCAACCGCACCACACGCGGCCGAGCAGCGCGGTCACGAAGAAAAGCGAGAACCCGAGGCCGGTGATGCCGAAAAACATCAGCCACGTGTCCTGGAACGCCAGCGTGAATCCGAAGAGGTGGAAACGCCGGTCGGCGATGTCGAGGAACACTGCGGGGTGTCCGCCGACCGGAATCCACGGCAACGCCAGGTAGATCGCGATCAATACCCAGCCGGACCAGCGCCGTGCGTTCGTAAACCGGCCGCGCGCGTCGGCCGGGTGCAGAAACAGCCGCGAGCCATCTTCGCGGATAGTCGTGACGAAGTCTCGGTTGGGACGAGGCGGCAGGTGGGTGGCGGACATCGCGATGGTTTACTGGGCCGGAGCGGGATGCTTGCTGAGGATGAACGCGACGACCTCGGAGACCTTTTTTCCACCCAGAACGGGGCCCCAAGTCGGCATGCCCTTGGCAGCCACACCCTCGGTGACGGTTTTCAACACGTCGGCAGGCGCCCCGCCATGGATCCAGACTTCGTCCACCAGGTTCGGGCCGATGCCTCCCGTGAGGGCGGCGTTATGGCAGCTGGCGCAGGTGGACATGAACGTGTCGCGGCCCGCGTCCACGAACACGGGGTTGCGGCTCATCTTCCACAGGGTCGCGTCGTCGGGCGCGTTGGCGGAGGCGGCGATCTTCTCGGCCTCGATGCGCTGCATCTCGGCGGCGAGGCGGGTCTCGTCGGTGGCGCGCGAGAAGTGCTGCGTGACCATCCAGTAGACGATCGCGAAGACGATCGCCGCATACAGCGTGACCAGCCACCAGTTGGGCAGCTTGCGGTCGTATTCGGCGATGCCGTCGAACACGTGTTTGCGGATCGGGTCCTCGCCCGGTTCGGGGGCGGGGTTATTTGGATTCATCGGTCGTGACGGAAGTTTCGGTTTCGAGGGGGAGACGGGCGAAGTGGTCGATCTGCACGCGCTTCATGCGAAGCGCGCGGTAAAAGATCGTTGCATACACGGACCCGGCGGTAATGAGGGCGATCAGCGGAAAGAGGCTGACCCAGTCTTCGAAGAAGAGGCGGCGGAACATGGTTTTTAAAAGTAGCGAGTAGCGGGTAGTGAGTAGCGAGTAGGCAGAGTCGGAAGGGTGTAGCTGGGTGAGTTCGGGATGCTCGCTACCCGCTACTCACTACTCGCTACTTTCTTCAGCGGAGCGACGGTCTCGTATTTGCCGAGCTTCTGGAGGTAGGCGATGAGCGCCACGATCTCGCGGTCCGGCTCGACGACCGCGCCGGCGGCATGGAGGTCGGCGACAATGGCCTTTTCCTGCGTGGTCACGATACGGAGCAGTTCGCCGTCCTGATACTCCGGATACGGCACGCCGAGGATGCGCTGCACGGCGAGCTTGGACGGAAGCGCGTCCACGTCGGTCCTGCCCGTGAACAGCCACGGGTAGTTGGGCATGTTGGAACCGGGCGAGACGTCACGGGGATTGGCCATGTGGCGGAAATGCCAGAGGTTCGGGTATTTCCCGCCCACGCGGGCGAGGTCGGGACCGGTGCGCTTCGAGCCCCACTGGAACGGGTGGTCGTAGATCGATTCGCCGAGGCGCGAGTAGTCGCCGTAACGGAGCACGTCGGGCACCAGCGTGCGGATCATCTGCGAATGGCAGTTGTAGCAACCCTCGCGGATGAAGAGATCGCGGCCGGCGAGTTCCAGCGGCGTGTAGGGCAGCTGCCGGCGGCCTTCGACGTTGCTCGCGCGGTTCACCAGCGTCGTGGGAATGATCTGGATGAGACCGCCGGCGGCGACGGCGAGGAAGGTGAGGATCGTGAACGGCAGGGCATTGAGCAGGAGCCGGTCATACCACGCGGCCCAGCGGTTGATGCGCGCGGTGAAATGGACCCACGCGAGCAGGATCACCAGCGCGGTGCCAAGGAGGCCGGCGAGCTTCAGGAGATCGCCTCCAAACATCCAGGCGCAGGCGAAGATCGTGCCGAGCACCGAGAAGATGACCGGCGGATTGAACACCATGGAGCCGAGGCCGAGTTTCTCCTCGGCGGCATGGTCGGCCACGAAGACCTCGACGGTGCCGTTGACGGCCTGGGCGCCGCGAACGGTGCGATAGACGTTGTAGGCGAGCAGCAGCCAGCCGGTGAGGTAGAGACCGCCGCCGACCACGCGGAACAGCATCATCGGACGGATGGCGTTGAGCGTGTCGAGGAAGTTGGGATAGGCCAGCACGGTGCCGTGCTCGGTGGTGGCGTTGAGCATGAGGCCCTGGGTGATGCCCGAGGTCCACATGGCCGCAATGTAGAGGAGGATGCCGACTGTCCCGAGCCAGAAGTGGAGGTTGGCGAGCGACGTGGAATGCAGGGGCTTGTTCCAGAGGCGCGGAAGCAGCCAGTAGATCATGCCGGCGGCCATGAAGCCGTTCCAGCCGAGCGCGCCGGCATGGACGTGGCCGATGATCCAGTCGGTGTAGTGCCCGAGGGCGTTGACCGACTTGATGGAAAGGAGCGGGCCCTCGAAGGTCGCCATGCCGTAGAAGGTCACGGCGGCGGCGAAGAACTTGAGCACGGGATCGGTGCGGAGCTTGTGCCACGCGCCGCGCAGGGTGAGCAGGCCGTTCAACATGCCGCCCCACGACGGAGCCCACAGCATCAGGGAGAACGTCATGCCGAGCGCCTGCAGCCAGCCGGGCAGCGCGGTGTTGAGAAGATGGTGAGGACCCGCCCAGATATAGACGAAGACCAGCGACCAGAAATGAATGACCGAGAGGCGGTAGCTGTAGACGGGGCGTTCGGCCGCCTTCGGCACAAAATAATACATGATGCCGAGGATCGGCGTGGTCAGGAAGAACGCCACGGCGTTGTGTCCATACCACCATTGCACCAGCGCGTCCTGCACGCCGCCGAAGACCGGATACGAATGCAGGATCGAGGTCGGGATGGAGAGGTGGTTGACGATGTAGAGCATCGCCACGGTGATGATCGTGCCGATGTAGAACCAGACCGCCACGTAGAGCGCCGGCTCCTGGCGGCGGGCGAGCGTCCAGAAGAAGTTCACCGCGAAGACCACCCAGATGAACGCGACTGCGATGTTGATCGGCCAGATGAGCTCAGCGTATTCCTTGCCGCGCGAGAAGCCCAGCGGGAGCGTGATCGCCGCCGCCACGATGATGAGCTGCCAGCCCCAGAAATGGAGCTGCGAGAGGAAGTCGCTCGCGAGCCGCGCTTTCACCAGGCGTTGCGTGGAATAATACACGCCGGCGAACATCATGTTGCCGACGAAGGCGAAGATGACGGCGTTGGTGTGCAGCGGACGCAGGCGTCCGAAGGTCAGCCACGGCAGGTCGAAATTAAGACGCCAGTAGTTGAGTTGGGAGGCGACAATCACGCCCACCAGCATGCCCACCGCGCCCCAGATGACGCAGGCGAGCAGGAATTGGCGGACGATCTTGTCGTTGTATTCGATCGTGATCTTGCGGTCGGACATGGAATGAAAAGTCGGAGGGTCGCTCAGGCGCGGGGCTCGGAGACGGCGGCTTGCGCGCGGGCGGCGCGACGCTGGCAGGACGAGCAGCTGCCGTTGCCCTTGCAGACGTGGCCGGGCGCGTGGTCGTGCGCGTCACGCGCGGGAGCCTGGACTGCCGCGCCCGCGGTCACGACGCGCGGAGACTCGTCGGCCAGCGGCAGCAACGCCTCGCTCTCGGGACTGGAGAACCGGTGGCGCGAATGCTCGCGCAGAAAAAACAGGACGAAGGTGAAGACGAGACAGAGACTGATGGTGAGTGTAAGCGGGACTACAGACATGGCGGCAAGAGGGGTCCAAGGGTGGGAGTGCGGATTGCCGGACAGCTTACGCGCGTTTTGACCGGGCAACTCCGCGCAGTTTGGCGAGGCCTGCGCATTTCTTGCCATCGGACGCGCGACTCCTGCAAAAGATGCGCGCACTTTGGCAACCCATGCGATGCGAGGCGCGCCGGGGTCGTGCATACTGAAGGCCATGAATGAGCGCAGCCTCCGCGCCCTCGTGGCCCACCGCGCAACCCTCCATTCCCAATGGGCGGCGCGTCTGCGCGCGGCTCCGGTCAACTCCCCTCTAGCCCACCCCGACACGCTCGTGCACCTCATGGATCGCACGCTCGACCAGGTTTTCCACGAACTGGAGCATCCCACCGCGCGCCGACGACAGCCCTCGCTGCCCCGCGGATTTTGCGGCTGCGGTCAAAACCCCCTCGTCGCCTATTTCCAGACGGCCGCGCTCGCGTTCCAGACCACGCTCGCGCAATGCGCCGACGAGATCCCCATCAGCCGCGACGATGTGGACGACGTGAACCGGACGCTCACGCGCATCGCCCGCGGGGATATCATGACGTTTTGCGGACTCTGCCGCCGCCGCCACGCGACGCCGGCCGGCTCAACCGACGAGCACGGCCATCCGCATTCCAAGCACGGTTCATAATCGGCGGAGCCTCCGCCCGCGATCAGCCACCCACCGCGCTCACCGGACCAAGTCCTGCACTTTGGTCCGCCGGTCGGCTCACACCGCGACGGCGTGGATGCGATCGCGATAAGCCGTGGGCGCCTCGCCGGCCACCTTGCGGAACACGCGGTTGAACTGGGAGAGCGACTGGAAACCCGCCTCGAACGCCGCCTCGCTGATGCGCTTGTGCGGGTTGAGCATGAGGTTCTTGACCTTCTCGACGCGCACGCGCGCCAGGTAGTCGGTGAACGTCATGCCGGTCGCCTGCTTGAACATCTTGCAGAAATAAAACGCGCTCATGTTCACCGCCTTCGCCACCTCGCCGAGCGAAAGATCGTCGGCGTGCCTTTCCGCGATGTAGACGCGCGCGCGGTTGATCGACGGCGCCTCCGCGTTGGCCTCGCGCACGGAGAGCTGGTTGCTCAACGACGAGAGGTGTTGCGCGAAAATCTCCAGCAGGCGCACGATCGCCTCGTATTGCTTCGGCGTCAGCACGCGCGACTGGAAATAAGCTTCCTCCAGCCGCTTCAGGTCCACCACCGTGCCGAACTTCAAAATCTCGCGCGTGGTCTTCGCGAACTGCGCGGCGGTGGGCTTGTGGAGCAGCACCTGGCCGGTCTGGAGAAACGCGATCAGGTTCTCCCCGACGCGCACCGGCACCGCGGAGTCACACATGCCCGCGAAACACTTCAGCGTCTTCGGCTCCAGTCGCGCCTCTTCCTCCACGCGCTTCTGCAACATCAGGCACGCCGAGCAGCTCTGGTTGCTCTTGGCCATCAACGCGCAGAACGGGTTCTCGTTGGGATCGCCGCGATGCGTCAGGTCGAACGCCTCCAGCGCCCGCAGGCGGAACGGCAGTCCCGTCGTCTCTCGAAACGCCTGCTCATAATCACGATAAATCTGCGAACGCTTGAGCTGCTCGACGAGAGCACGACTGTTTTGGGCCGTTTGGTCGGACGACATGGTGGTTTTGTTCTAGGAACCCCGCAGTTCTTGCGCAACGGCTAACCTTCGCCCCCTCGGCGTCTCCGCGCAATTCATCATTTGTAATGCCTCCTAAACGCCCGCCTTCACGCCGAAGCCCCCCTCCGGGACGTCCTTTCCCACCCGTCGGCCCACCGTCCGGACAAAATTTCCCACCGGTCGAGCGTCCACCGGATTCAAGCCGCTAAAACACCACGACTTACGGCCCGCCCGCGTCCGGCACCGCTCCTGCAAAAAGAGGGGGCACCGTCACACACGGTCATCCGATACCATAAAAACAACCGATACTCACCAAGGAGACACCACCATGACACTCGTTCGCTACACGCATCCCACCCTTCGTCCGCTCGCCTCCTTTGCCCGCAGCCCCTGGACCGGGCTCGAGAGCGAGATCGACCGTCTGTTCCAGTCCTCCCTCGGCGATTTCGCCGGCACCACCGGCACCCGCCGCGTGCCCGTCGATCTCTACGAGGACAAGGACAACACCTACGTCCGCGCCGACCTCCCCGGCGTCAACCGTGCCGACATCGCCATCGAGCTCGTCGACGGCTACCTCAACATCTCGGCCTCCCGCAAAACCAAGACCGCCGACCGCGAGGAAACCGTTTCTCTGACCCGCTCCGTGAGCGTGCCCGACGCCGCCGTGCAGGCCGACAAAATCACCGCCGCCTACGAAAACGGCGTGCTCACCGTGACGCTCCCCAAGCGCGAGGAAGCCAAACCCCGCAAGGTCACCGTCGCCGTGAAGTAAACCGCGCCGCATCCCTCCACTCAAAAACACAAAAGGAATCCCGCCATGTCTCTCATCTCCTCCATCCTCCCTTCGCTCAACCGTCCGGCCACCGCCACCCGCGAACCCGCGCGCGACCTCGGCCCGACGCTCAAGCCCGCCTACGAACTGAATGAAACCGCCGACGGCTTCGCGCTCACGGTGTATCTGCCCGGCGTCGAGCATTCCGGTCTCGAACTCCAGGCCGACGCCGACTCGATCACCGTCACCGGACGCCGCGCATGGAAAAAGCCCGAGGGCTGGACCTCCCTCTACCGCGAATCCGATGACGTCACCTACGAGCTCGTGCTCTCGCACGACAACATCATCGACCTCGACAAGGTCCAGGCCGAGCTCCGCGACGGCGTGCTCCGCGTCGCCCTCGCCAAGACCGAGGCGGTCAAGCCCCGCAAGATCGCGGTGAGCTAAACTTCGATTCGATTTAACCACTAATGTTCACTCATTCCCACTAATCACGGATACCGGCCACTCCGCTGGATTCCATGTCTTCAATGAGTGCCCATGAGTGTTCATTAGTGGTTAACTCTTTTTCTTCCGGCCTCGTCTTCGCCTCACCCGCCGGCTAACTCGGCGGTGTGAACGTCGCCGTCTTCAGCACCCGTCCCTACGACCGCAGCCACCTCGCCGCCGCCAACACCGCCGGCGCGCACCGCTTCACTTGGATCGAAGACCGGCTCTCCCCCGCCACCGCCGCGCTCGCCCGCGGCTGCGACGCCGTGTGCTCGTTCGTCAACGACCCGCTCGACGCGCCCACGCTCAAGATCCTCGCCGCCGGCGGCAACCGCCTGATCGCCCTCCGTTGCGCCGGCTACAACCAGGTCGACCTCCCCGCCGCCGCCTCGCTCGGCCTCACGGTCACCAACGTCCCGGCCTACTCCCCGCACGCCGTCGCCGAACACGCGATCGCGCTCCTGCTCACGCTCAACCGCCACACGCACCTCGCCCACGACCGGGTGCGCCGCGGCGACTTCCACCTCGACGGGCTCGAGGGCTTCGATCTTCACGGCAAAACCGCCGGACTCATCGGCACCGGCCGCATCGGCACGATCACCGGCAAAATCCTCCAGGGCTTCGGCTGCCACGTGCTCGCCTTCGACCCCTACGCCCCGCCCGAGTCCCGCGCCGCCGGCTTCGAGTTCGTCGGACGCGACGACGTGTTCACACGCTCCGACATCCTCTCGCTCCACTGCCCGCTTCTCCCCTCGACCCGGCACCTCATCAACACCGCCACGCTCGCCCGCCTGAAACCCACCGCGCTCCTCATCAACACCAGCCGCGGCGGCCTCATCGACACGCCCGCGGCCATCGACGCCCTCGACGCCGGCCGCCTGCGCGGACTCGGCCTCGACGTTTACGAACACGAGGCCGCCCTCTTCTTCGACGACCACAGCGACACCGGCATCACCGACCCCGTGTTCGCCCGCCTCATCGCCCACCCCAACGTCGTCGTCACCGGCCACCAGGCCTTCCTCACCTTCGAGGCCCTCGACAACATCGCCGCCTCCGTCCTCGCCAGCCTCGACGCCTTCGCCACCGGCCAACCGTGCCCGAACGCACTCAAACCGGCCGCCAATCGCTGAAGTTACGTTGGAAATTTCCAGAAGGGATAGCCGCCAAAAGTCCCAAAAATCCCAGCGCGGATGAATCGTAAGAGGCGCCTATAGGCGCGCGGGAGATCCACGCCGGCAGGATGGACAATTTTTGCGCCTCTTTGCGGCTAAAACTCCGACTGAATTCCTCAGACCCCCGAGGCGCCGCCTGCCAGCAGCCAACCCGCCACCAGACCCGCCGCGCCGCTCGCGGCGATCACCGCGATCAGGTTCACCTTGAACCGGTGCAGCGCCACGAACGCCGCCACGGCGATTCCCGCGGCAAACCAGTCCACGCTCACCGACGTGCATCCCGGCACCAGCACGTGCAATCCGAACCACACCGCGAGATTCAGGATCACGCCCACCACGCTCGCCGTCACCGCGCCCAACGCCGCCGTGAGCAGCTTCTGCCCGCGCAACTGCTCGATGTGCGGCGCGCCCAGAAAAATCCACAGGAAGCACGGCACGAACGTCACCCACGTCGTGATCGCTCCGCCCAGCGCCGCCGCCGCCCACGGACTCAGCGCACCCGGCTGATTCCAGCCGCCCATGAACCCCACGAACTGCAACACCATGATCAGCGGCCCCGGCGTCGTCTCGGCAAACGCCAGACCGTCGAGCATCTGCGGCGCGCCCAACCAACCGTGCGTCTCCACCGCCTGCTGCGCCACATACGGCAGCACCGCGTAAGCCCCGCCAAACGTCACCATCGCCGCCTTGCTGAAAAACACCCCCTCCTTCACCCACACCGAGGTCCACCCCTGCCACGCGCCCACGATCAGCAACGGCGCGACCCACAACGCCACGCACACCGCCGTCACCCGCACCGCGCGCCCCCACGACGGTTTTACGGCAAACGAATCCGCCGCATCATCAACCACCGCCCGCCCGCCGTTTTCCGCCCCCGACAATCCGTCCGCCGCCTTCCGTCCCACGCCCGGCGCCCCATGCCCCGCACCGCCCTGGAACCAACGCGGCGCCACCCGCCCGCCGACAAACCCCGTGAGCAACGCGCCGAACACGATCACCGGAAACGGCACTTTGAGAAAAAAGAGCAATCCGAACGCCGCCGCCGCGATGCCCCACATCACGCCGTTTTTGAGCGCCTTTTTCCCAATCCGCAGGACGGCCGCGACCACGATGGCCAGGATCGCCGGCTTCAACCCGTAAAAAATCGCCGCGACCCACCCGATGTGGCCATACGACACGTAGGCTTGGCTGAGCCCCCACAATAAAAACACCGACGGCAGCACGAAGAGTGCGCCCGCCACGATCCCGCCCCAGGTGCGATGCAGCAGCCAGCCACAGTAGATCGCGAGCTGCTGCGCCTCCGGACCCGGCAGCAGCATGCAAAAGTTGAGCGCATGGAGAAACCGCTCCTGGCCGATCCACTTCTTTTGATCGACCAGTTCGTGCTGCATAATGGCGATCTGCCCGGCCGGCCCGCCGAAGCTGATGAAGCCGAGCTTGAGCCAAAACTTGAACGCCTCGCGAAACGTAGGATGAGCCCCCATGCGCCGCCCACCCTGCCCCGCCGCCCCAACGGCGCAACGCCCGAAACGTAACAATTCCACGCCCTCCGGACACTGTAGGAGCGGCTTTATGCCGCGACCTCCTGAAACCAAACCGGACTTAAAACGCAAAGATCGCAAAGCCCTCGCCATGATGCGGATTCCGCTCCACGCCGTCCGCGTTGTCCGTTCATGGAGCCCGGACCTCCCGGTCCGGCCAAGCACCGTCCCCGCCCGCTTGTCCTCGACATCCCGCTCATTCTCGCCGGAAACACCGATGGAACGACGCAGTCGTTTCGTCTACCCCCTCCCCCGTAGGCCGCGAGCTCACTCGCGCCCCGTTCGCTCTGGAGTGCGGCGAGTTCTCGCCGCTTTTGACGGCGCGACCCGTCGCGCCGCTCAGCCAAAGCGCCCTCCAAGGAAGGACGGGGCCGCTGGGCCCGCCGCTCTGAACGCCCCCCGTAGCAGCCGCGGTCACGCGGCTGGCCCCTCCACCCCGTAGGCCGCGAGCTCGCTCGCGCCTGCCCACACTCGTAGCCATCAGCCCGGAGCGGGTTTATTTCGCCACAGCCCT
>Ga0207689_10003842_pt1 | contig 13692 bp, 12 predicted proteins | sample KBSMisM52_FD_184312 | JGI IMG/M metagenome (GOLD analysis project Ga0207689, IMG submission 184312) | Miscanthus rhizosphere microbial communities from Kellogg Biological Station, Michigan, USA - KBS Miscanthus M5-2 (SPAdes) (version 2) | ecosystem: Host-associated > Plants > Roots >... | reverse complement strand
GGCTCGTTCAAGTTCCCGGGTTGTGGCGGCTCGCCGACCCCGACACCTACTCCGACGCCGACTCCTACTCCGACGCCGACTCCAACACCGACGCCGACTCCAACGCCAACTCCGCCACCGGTGCCAAACGCGCCCAGCAATTTAACGGCGACGGCCGCATCCACAAGTCAGATAAACCTGGCATGGACGGATAATTCAGGAGACGAAACCGGTTTTCTGATCGAGCGTTGCACGGGGAATACTTGCACTAACTTTGTGCAGATCGCTTCGGTTGGGGCAAACGTCACCAGCTATCCCGATCCAGGGCTGGCAAACAACACCTTCTATAGGTACCGCGTGCGCGCCTTTAACGGCACGGGCAATTCGGGTTACTCGAATATCGCCAAGGCGAAGACGCTTAACCATTAACAAAGACCTGTAGCCCTTCGGTAAATACCGGGGTCTGCTGAATTAGCCGGGGCCGCTCGATACCGAATCGGGCGGCCTCGTTTCTTTAATAGCCGAGCGTCCGCTTGATCTCATCGTCGGGCGCCTTTAGGATTGAGAACTACGGGACAAGTTTAGAAGGTTGCACAGATACTCTCGCATTCCGACTTTCGCTCCGCATGATCGGATCAGAACCCTCCAGAGCTATGGTTCCAGACATGTCGCAATAAGCATTAGGCCTCCCCGAGGCGAGGAGTAGCAGAGGTAGTTATTGACTGTTTGAAAGGTTAAGCGAGTTTTGTGGAAAGCATTCATGCACGGGCGCGAGCGCGCTCATCACGAGCGGGATAACAACCGCCTCGTACGGCCCTTTGATTGGGGTCTCTCCTTCATAAGCGATCATGTGAACGGAGACGACCCGCGCCATGTCCTGCGCAACTACAGCGCGGCAGCGATGGCGCATAGCGAAGACTTCTACGCGCTGCCGCAAATCTCCGACTTTCAACTTCAGGATGATCAACTAACCTGGACAAGCGCTATCCAGACACCTTCCGTAGAAAACAATCTGGCGCGGGCACGTTACTTTCCCGTCCTGCCAAAAAAGGCGCGCCAACCACGGGCTGCCGTGGTGGTTTTGCCACAGTGGAACGCGCAACCGGACAGTCACGTTGAAGCCTGCCGCATCTTTAATTTCATCGGGATGTCCGCACTGCGTTTGACCCTTCCGTATCACGAAGCACGCCGGCCTCCGGAACTCGAACGTGCCGACCACCTGGTTAGCACCAACGTTGGCCGCACGATTCAATCAATGCGCCAGGCTGTGCTTGATACGCGCGCCGCTGTTAGATGGCTGAAGGATCAAGGTTACGAACGCATCGGCATCCTGGGAACCAGCGTCGGCTCGTGCATCGCGTTTCTTGCGTTTGCACACGAACCGGATATCAACGCCGGGACATTCAATCACGTATCCGGTTATGTGGCTGATGTTGCCTGGCGCGGGCTGTCTACGCGTCACTTGCGCGAAGGCTTTGGCGAACACTTAAGCCTCGATGAATTGCGTGAGTATTGGTCGCCGATTAGTCCCGTTCCGTTTATTAATCGTCTACCCAAAATGGGTCTGCGTCCGATGCGTTTCATTGCGGCACGTTACGATCTGACCTTCCCGCTTGATCTGACGAACGACACAATCGCTGAAGCCAAACGGCACAACCTGCCGCTTGATGTTGTGTGGCTGTCATGCGGTCACTACACGATGGCCTCGCTACCCTGGAAGGCCATCGACGCCTGGAAGATCGCGACGTTTATGCGGAAGCACCTGCGCTAACTACTGGGCCGAGGTCTCGTCCCGTAGGGACGAAATGTTTATAGACACGGACTCAATACTTTGTTTGCTCGGACAAATTAAACACACGGCGCTTAATGTTTCGCTCCTACGGAGCTTCGGGTCTCGTTGGCTGTGGTGTTCTATAAACATCAGGCTCCTACGGAGCTAAAAGTCGAAAGAGTCCAGCGGCCGGTGAATCCAGTCCCGATAACCTCAGACAAACCAGTGGCCCCCAACTCCTTCAACTATCTGCTCGATCAACTGGACGAATTGAAAAGCCGCTTCGGCTCGCGCGAACGGGGCGCAATTGAACGAACACTCAGTCGTCTTTCCAAACAAAAGATCGGCGACGTGGAAACACTGATTCGTTTTCACGAGATACTGCTTTTTCTTAAGGCCTACCCGCAGGGACCACGCGCCAGGCAGCTGGCGGAAACCGAGCTGCGCAGGTTCAGCAAAAGAGTTAAGGCATTAAGCGACGCTGAAGTCGATCTGTCAGCTTTCGACAATCCAGAGATATCAGGAGTCGCCGGAACTGCCGTCGTCGACACATTTACTTTCCATATCGTTCGCTGGCTGCTGAAGCGATATCCAACTCGAGTCGCTTTCGATTGGGGTTGGTTTAATGACGAGAACCGGCTGGCCGAAACGTGGCCGCGGTTCATGCCGCTGCTCGACGAGGACGGCTTTGTGGAAGCAAACGTCCCTTATCCCGACTGGCTAACGGCGGCAAAGGGACGAACCAAAGAATTGCCATGGTTGTTCCAGCGATTCGAATTGCTGCCGAAGTCGGAGCGAGAGAAAGCTGAACTCTACAACTCGCAAAATCTGTTTGTCAGCTGGGCCCCCGGCTATCGCGCTTCGCGCACCGGGATGCGACTGCCGGTAAACGCTCGCAATATTTTCTACCATCGCGAACCGCTGATTCAGCGCCGCGAGATTTCTTTGCGCGATGAGTTGCGAAAGCCTGCCCCGGTTCCTGAACGTCTTTCACGCCGCGAGGGAGAAAAAATTCTTGACCTCGCCAGGGAGGCTTCAACGCTGCGCTATCGCGAACTCTATGGGTTTACCCACGGATACCCCGGCAGAGTTCTAAAAGTGAATATTGGCCGAGGCGTCGATATTTTTGTTATGGGAGTGCCGCCGGACAAGCGCCTGCCGTTGCGTGCCTATCATGCGGCGATGATCTTCAAGAATGGTGTGCCTGTCGGGTACTTTGAAGGTCTCTCGATCTGCGAGCGCATGGAAAGCGGCTTCAACCTCTATTACACCTTCCGCGATGGTGAGACTGCCTGGCTGTATGCCCACACGCTTCATATTTTCCGGCACCTGCTCGGCGTAACTGTCTTCACACTCGATCCCTATCAGATCGGTTACGAGAATGAAGAAGGTATCGAGTCGGGAGCATTTTGGTTCTATCGCAAGTTTGGCTTTCGTCCCACCAGCGCTGCTGTTATGAAGCTCGTCCTGAATGAGGAAAAGAAGATCGCGACTCGTTCCGGCTATCGCACTTCAGCGAGAACTCTTCGCAAGCTCGCCGAAAGTCCGATGGTATTTGAACTCGAGGACGCAGGAAGATCTTCGGGACGATCCAATCGAGGCGATTGGGATCGGTTCCAGGTTCGTAACATTGGCCTCGCAGTCCAGCGACGAATGGCAGCAACGACTGGCGGCAATGCTGAAAAATTCAAGTCAGCGGCGGTTGAGAAACTGATGGCGGAGATAGGGTCGCTAGCAGATCCCTGGCGTTACGGAGAGTTGTCCACTTTCAACGACTTCGCCGTCGCGCTTTCCCTGGTTGCGGACCTGCGGCGGTGGAGCGATGCTGAAAAGCGTCAGCTGGCGAAAGTTATTCACGCAAAGGCCGGTTCGGACGAGAGTAACTACTTGAAACAAATGCAGAAGCACACCCGCCTGCGGCAGACGATAATCAAACTGGGATCGAAGTAATAAGCGATCAAGCGACAGTCCGGGGACTCGCCCGTAATGAGCGCGAAGCGCGAAAATATATTGGCCGAAGGGAGAACTGCGCGTTTGCGGGCGGGCGCCCGCGGTCCCAGCAAATCACTTGAGTGTTACTTACAGGTCAGTAATCGATTTTCCAATATCTTGTCCGCGGTCAGGTTTTCCAGTTTCTTGAAATACTCGGCATCACCGTCCAAAGCCTTCCTCGGAACGAGGCCTACAATCTCAGTGCTAAAGACCTCGACGCCCAGTCGCGCCGCTTCATCCCTGACCGCCCCATAAGCCTGAGCGATGCCGGTGGTTTCATAGTTCACCAGGTTCATGGAAACCTGCACCAGTCCACGCGTCGACAACTCAAACCCGAGCGCCTTAACAAAGGGCAAACCACCATGTCGCGCTCTTACGACGCGTGCGATGGCTCTCGCTAGCGAAACGTCACGGCTCTTTAGATTCACATTAAACGCGATCAGAAATGGCCTGGCGCCGACCGCAATCGCACCCGCGCTCTCATGAACCATTAACGGCCCCACATCAGGAGTCCGCGAGGGTTCCACCGCAATCTGTTCACGCAACAACTCCAACGCGCCACGTCGCACATCCTCGAGATTCACGCGCTCCGCTTTCAGCGCTGCACGCTCATAAAAGAAAACCGGAATCGAGAGTTCTCTGGCTATTCGTTCGCCTGCACTGTGCGCCAGCATTATGCAATCATCCATCGATACCCCGCTGATAGGGATGAAAGGCAGCACGTCAGTAGCGCCAAGGCGTGGATGAACGCCTTGATGTTGTCGCATGTCGATTAGTTCCGCAGCCAGTTTGACCGCTGCGAAAGCCGCTGCGACAACTCTTTCCGGCGCCGCTACAAAGGTGATGACGGAACGGTTGTGATCGGGATCGATATGCGTGTCCAGCACGCAGGCAGTTGGCACCGAGGAAATCGCCTGGGCCAGTCGCTCAACCGTTTCGGTCCTGCGGCCTTCGCTGAAGTTCGGTACACACTCGACCAAACTATTGCTGAGTGCTAAGTGCTGAGTGCTGATTGACAATTTATTCCGTACTTAGAGCTTGGATCTTTGTGCTTTGTTCTTTATTCTGACTGGTGACGATTCACGACGTCGGAAACGAAGTAACAGGCACAAAGTATCAAGTGCAATGCTCAATCGGCAATGGCTGACCGTTTCATCGAAAAACACAAGACGGCCTGGCAACGTCTCGAAGATTTGCTGAAGTTGCTTGACGGCAGTTCACTCCGCCGGCTGCATCGCGAAGAGGTTCGCGAGCTGGGGAAAATATACCGTCGCACTTCCTCCGATCTGGCTGTCGCGCGTGCGGAGTCACGCGATCCTCGCCTCATCAATTATCTGAACAGCCTGGTCATTCGCGCACATGGGCGCATCTATCAGGCCGACGCGCAGGGTGGATCGCGCATCAGTTCGTTTTTCACCCATGACTTACCACAGACGTTTCGTCGCACCTGGCGTTACACCCTGGTTTCCTTCAGTGTATTCGCGTTGTTTTCCGTGATCGGATTTTTGGGGACGAAATATGATCCGGAATTTTCCGAACTAGTCGGAGTGCCGCCTTCGTTTCGCGAGATCTACATCGAAACGAAAACTCACTGGTGGGAAGATCTAAACGAAGCTAACCAGGTTGGCGCCAGCGCAATTTTCACGAACAACATTCAGGTGACAATCTACACCTTCGCCTTTGGCGGGGTGTTTGGCGTGGGAACGTTGTTTTACCTCGCTTTCAACGGCGCGAACATCGCTTCAGTGCTGGCTCTGACCTACCGCGCGGGGTTTGGCAACGACCTGCTCACCTTTATGGTCGGTCACGGGGTAATTGAACTGTCCTGCATCTTCATCGCCGGCGGGGCTGGCCTATTGATCGGGAGCGCCATGCTAATGCCCGGAAACTTATCCCGCGCCGACGCCTTGAAGAGTCGTGGCAAGGATGCGGTTCGCTTGATGATGGGGGTGGCGGTGCTGCTGGTGGTGGCGGGCCTCATCGAAGGATTCATTTCACCGGCGCCCATCAATCCCAAAATCAAGTTCAGCATCGGCGCGCTGACCGGGCTCGCGCTGTACTCCTACTTATTACTGGCGGGGCGCGACGATGGTGGGGGAAAAGGGTAAAAGGGGAATGGGGTAATTTCAGGGCTAGCGAGCCGGTGATTGCTTAATCGCCCTTATGTGATTAAACATGTACGCGCTGAGTTTCGTCACCTCAGCCTTTATGGATTCATAAATTGATTTTTCCAAATATCCAACTTCAAAGGCCACCCGGAGGAGACTTCTAACTTCTCCTGCAGAGCCCTTAGCAATATTGAGGAAGAGTAAATACTCTTTCCTCGAAGACCGTTCGAAACCCTCGGCAATATTGGTGGGAATAGAAACAGAAGCCCGGCGTATTTGATCTCGCAAACCGAAATCTCTGCTGAAAGTACCTCGCGCTGTCAGAACATAAACGCGTTTGACAAGGTCAATGCCCATTTGCCAAACCCTCAGATCCTCAAAACTTCGAACCGCTTTTCGTTTTTCCATATGACCTGCAGGAGCCTCCAGGATCCATTCCTTCGCTTTTAGTTACTGGTCACCACCCTCTTACCCCGCAAGGCTCCTTTTGTCTAGCAATAGCCGTTTCAGTCGTCGTTATTTAGTTACAAGAAATCTTTCCCTCTTCCCCTTTCCCCTCTTCCCCTCTTCCTCCTATAGGAGCCCCCTTTCCTTCACTTGCAAGTATTTTTCCAGGATCGCCGGGGCGAGCGCGGCCGCCGTCACATCCAGAGCAAGACCGCCCTGCGACTCGACCAAACGCAACGCCGCTTCGCGCAGGTACATGATTTCCTCAGCGACAGATTGCGTGAAAAGGTCGTGGGCCGACTCTGGTACGTTGCTCACTACCGCTCTCAAATCGCGATCGGCGATGGTCACCACCAACGGCAGATGTCGCGGGCGCAGCAACCGCAACGAGGTTAATAGTTCCTTCGAACCCTCCTCGTCGACCAGATCCGTAATAACGATTACCAGCGAGCGCCGCTTGCTGTTTGCGGCAATATATTCAAACGCACGCGAGTAAGACGGCTCGATCATTTCCGGCTCTATCGAATAGAGCGCCTCGAGCGCAGCATCCATATGATCATGCCCGCGGCTCGGCGGCAGGAAAGCTTTAATCTTGCGGCCGAACACCAGCAACCCGGCGTTATCGCCGGCTCGCGCGGCTGCTGACATCAAAGCCAGCGCGGCATGAACCGCGGAGTCGAGTTTTGTTTCCTGTTCAATTCGCGCGGTCATTAGTCTTCCGCCATCAATGGCGATCAATATTGTCTGATCGCGTTCGACCTGATACTGCCGCGTCGTCAACTTTCCCCGCCTCGCCGTTGCTGACCAGGAGATGTGCCGCAACTCATCGCCGCGCACATAGTCGCGCAACGATTCAAACTCGCGACCTTCGCCGCGCCAGGAAGTCTTTCGATGCGAAGCCACCAGCGATCTCGCTCCGAGGGCTTTCAGTTCTGCTTCCCGAGCGCGCCGCATGTTTGGATAAACCTTGACCGCGGTGACTGCTTCACCCAGACGCGTTTCACACCAGACCAGGTTCCAACGCGATAGGAAGCGGACGACTATCTGGCCAAACTCAAACCGCCCCCGCTTGGGCGGTGTCAGTCCGTAAACCAACGCCGCCGAGGTCTGCCCCTCCACGCGCAGGTGTGCCTCGCGTAAACCTGACAGTTTCATTTGTGGCGGATACTCGTCTTTTAACTGTAGAGAAACAGCGTGTGGTTGCGCGTTTTGTACATTGATATGGACCTCGTTCTCGGCGCCCACGGCGAAGCGTCCACTGAATTCGCGCGTGATGCGGACACCTTTGGGAAGCTGACTAAGCCGCGCATCGATGATCGCCAGAGCCAGCAACCCGATGTCATAAGCGAACGCGACCCAACGAAGCCAGGGCCGGCCCCAGGAAAGCGAAAGAATAATCAGGCTCGCCGCAACCAGTAGATAAAAGAGTTTGGTGAAAACAAAGCGCATGTGGTTTTCCGGTTACGGACGGCTACCTTCAGCAAGGATCTTTACGACAAACCGGCAACCACATCTTTCACACTTTGTCTCTGTTAGCGAGTTGGGCTGGTTGGCGCCGCATTGTGGGCAGCTAACAGTCGCCCACAATCCGCGACCTGGCGCGGGGACTTTGCCGTCAGTACTGCCGAAATCATCGCGACTTAATCGGTGAAAAATAGGCGTCAATATTGTGAGAGCGGCAACGACTATGGATATGGTACCGATCAGTCTAAAACCCAAATCGCCTGACGGCTCGAAATAAATAGTCACGACAATGAGCACGGCCAAAGTGTAAACAGCGGTCAGAGTTACTAACCTGGCCCAGCCAAAGCGCGGCGCTAATTTCGCCAGCGACAACAAGCAGGCGTGAGTCGTAGCGGCAGCGAGAACACCGGTTGACGCGGTAAACTTCCAGTACTGTTCGCTATGAGGTTCAATCCAGATGCCGCTGATTATCAGCAAGGCCGCGACTACCGAAAGCACGATTCCAAGTAAAGGTAACTCTTTCTGACCCCGACCCTCCCACAGCGCTCCCGCAGCCAACGCGCCAATGCTGGCGGCGGAGATCGTGAGGGTTGTCAAAATAATTCGCATCTCAAAGTCGCCGAAGTTGCCCGTCAGTATGGCGAGGATGCCCAGGGCCGCGCTGAGCGCAACGGAGACAATCAAAAACCACAGTGCGACTTTTTTGGGACTCATGTGATGCAAGGCCTGCTGAATTCCGAATTCTGAATTCTCTATCTTGGCACTTCCGCGCTCTTCAAAATATCGGTGATGACCGCATCAGGCGTGGCGCCATCGAGTTCCGCTTCCGCGCGCAACGTGAGTCTATGGCGCAGGACTGGTCGGGCTACGTCGCGCACGTCGTCGGGAGTTGAAAATTCGCGGCCGCGAATAGCTGACAACGCCTTGGCGCAAAGCAGCAGGGCCACGGAAGCACGCGGACTGGCGCCGTAGTGAATCAAAGGGTGAGTACGCGTTCGGCGCACCAGATCAACGGCGTAATGCTGCACGCCGGGTTCCATTCGAGTTGTGCTTACCTCGCGACGGCAACGGGAAACTGCATCTGCGTCGGGAAGTGGTTCGACGTTGACGTCGTTTAAACGGCGAGAGTTAAAGCCGGCATCCCAGTTGGCCACCACTTGCCGCTCGTGCTCCTCACCGGGATAGTCGAGCAGAATCTTCAGCATGAAACGATCGAGTTGCGCCTCAGGCAGTGGGTAGGTCCCCTCATACTCGATCGGATTTTCAGTGGCCAGCACAGTAAAAATTGGCGACAGCGTATGGCGATCACCATCAATCGTCACCTGCCGTTCCTCCATCGCCTCCAGCAGGGCCGCCTGCGTTTTGGGTGGAGTACGATTGATTTCGTCTGCCAGCAAGATGTCAGTGAAGATAGGTCCTTGACGCAAGTTGAACGTCGATGTGGCGACGTTAAAGACGTTGGTGCCGGTGATGTCTGATGGCATCAGATCGGGTGTGAATTGTATACGGCCAAAGTTGGCATTGATGATGCGCGCCAGTGTCTTGACGGTGAGCGTCTTCGCAGTACCGGGGACGCCTTCAATCAACGCGTGGCCTTCCGCAAGCAGAGCGATCAGGATCTGTTCAATCGGTTCATCCTGGCCGACTACTATCTTACTAAGTTCGCGCCGTATGTGGTCGACAGTGGAGGAGACGTATTCAATCATGGTGTTTTTTCAACTGACTTTGGATTTCCTTGCTTGAACGTTCTGAGAGCTTTGTACTTTGAACTTTGAATTTTGAGCTTTGGTCTTCGGTCTTTGGTCTTTGGTCTTTCCGTCAAATATTCTGCGCCGTTTGCTTCACTTCGCGCGAACGCATGCGCAGCCCCAGCGTCATTTCAATTTCGCGCAAACGCTTTACCAGCTGAATTGATTGACGCTCACTCATGGCGCCGCCATTGATCGCTTCCTCCGCCTGAGCCATCAGCGTGTCGAGCTGGTGGGCCTTTATCGTCGAGCGGGCCGCTATTCGTTCTGCAATCACGCGGCGCGGACTGTTGTACTCGACGCCCGCGTAACGGGCCAAAACCCGTCTGGTCCGCGAATAGATATTTTCGATCGCTAAATCGTAAGCGCGCGCGCGTTGCTGCAGCTCAGCCATTGAGGCGACAAATTCCAAACTCGAACGCCGATCGGGTTGCACCAGCGGCAAGGGACGAGCAAACCTGCGGCCGCGAGTCCAGAGCGCAAGCAGGATCAGGAACACAATCTGACCGCAGATGGCCAGCACCGGGGTGCCTTCAAAGTATCCTACGAATGGATTACGGCTGGTGCCGTGGCCCTGATGAAATTCGTCGAAGGCAACCAGTCCCTCTGAAGCCGCGAGGATGTTAGTCGCGAGCTTGAGGTTATCCTTGAGAACAATGCCGCCATTGGCAACGATATAAGGGTCGCCGAGCAAAACTATGCGGCCTCTTCCGTGCGGATAGTCAACCAGCAACGGTGCTTTCGAGGTTGACAGGTGAACCACTGGGGCCGGAGAAACACCACCTGAATCCGCTGCGATCACTGTGTCGCTGTCCGAATTGAGTGTTGACGATTCATCGAAGTCTTCGCCTGAGTTCTCGCTGCCACCGCTATCCTCGTTAGCCGAAACATTCTTGTCTGTCTTCTTCTTGTCATCCTTGTTCAACGGGAAAAACTTAATTGCCGCAAAGTATCGCGACGGCATTACTGACTCTACCTCCCGAGTAAGCAGGGTCGGCTGCGACGGTTCAATCGGCTTTACGCCTTCAGTCATTTGATCGACTTGCGCAGGATCCGCAGAGATAGCGAAATCAAGGAACTCGGTGGTCACCTTCCATTCTCCCGAGCGCGGTAGCAACTGGTCGTCGGGCCGCCGATCGATGATCACTAAACGGCCGCCGCGTTCAACCCAGAGCAGCAGAGTTTGCGCTTCCTCTTCTTCAATGGCCACCAGCGGCCTGCCGACGATTACGAATGTCCGCACCTTATCGCCGCTGCTACTCAGCAACTTTTCGGTGGCTTCGCGCCAGCGCATCACCGGGTAACCCGACTCGTTTAGCAGATCGTGCAGGGCACGCGTGCCGGTGGCCCCGGCGTTGTAGGTCGAACGGTTAGGCATCAGCTCGGAGTCCTGCTGCTTTTCATCGGTAACGTAGGCTGCGGAATTGATCGCGACCAGGATACCGATGGCCAGTACAATCGTTAATATTATTCCGAGTCGTTGACGCATAATTCTGAACTTTGAACTTTGAACTTTGTACTTTGCCCTTGGAACTTGAGACTTGGAACTTTGGTCTTTGGACTTTGGTGTTTGGACTTTGGAATACAAAGTTCAAAGAACAAAATACAAAGTACAAAGCTCAAAGAACAAAGTTCAAAACCTAAGACCAAAGACCAAAAACCAAAGACCAATTATTCACTTCAGCGCTTGATTGTAACCAGCGCGAAACGCCATCCAGTCAACTTCGGTTGCCTGGGCCAAACCATACCAGTGGCGTTCAAAACTGTCGGTCAGCTGTTTCACGTTACGGTAAAGCGGTTCAATTTCTCGCATCGCGCGCAGGTAGTCACTATTTGTCTTGTACTGCGCCAGACTGATGACCTTCCGGTCCCCCAACTCAACCAGCAGGGCGATATAGGCTCGGCGAATCGCAGCGCGCAACTCGCCGCGCCGCGCCAGTGCTTCGGCCTCTGACAGCAAGTCAAACGCCGTTTGGTCAGCCTCAAGAGTTTCACCCAAAACGATGCGCGCTTTCTCTTTGCGCTTCTTTTTCGGCCCACGATTGCTAAGCAGTCGCGGCAAAAATATTTTCAAAACAAACGCGAGAACGCCCAGAGCCAGGAGAATTACGAGCCATTGGGCGATGGTGCTAAGAATGCCGACGCCCCCTGGGTTCATCGGTTTAGGTCGCGGTAACCAACTTAGGATCCATTTGATGAATCTCTTAAGCAAACGCGATACTGCATTTTCCTGCTGGACTTCGTGGGCGTATTCAGGTCGTTTCAGGATCTCTTCCAGCCGGCGACTCTGATCACCTTTACTGGCCTCGGCGCCGGCTGCCGGCTTTTCAAATTCTTCAAGCCGTTCATCCAGGGCTTTCACACGTTCAGTTATTCTCTTCAGCAACTCGTAACGGACTACAGAGGTGTCAGCCGCATACTTATCAAGCTCCCGGTGCAGCCATGCATTGTCCACTTTGAAACTCTTGCCATTCGCATCCACTATTTCATTTTGAGGCAGTAAGTTGCGCACCTGGCGAACTGTCTCGTCATCACGCACAGAATACGAGGCCGGGGTTTCGCTTTCGTCTGACTGCCCCAGACTATCGAGGGCCGTGACCGCTTGCGTTAGGTGCTTATGGTAATCGCTTATCGGAATTGCAGGGGTCGGAGCAGACTGTATCAAAGCCAGGCTGACCATAAAGAAAAGACGCGTGGCAATACGACTGGCGAAGGCGGCCGGCCGTTTACTTTCCAGCATTGGCTTGCGTGTAACCATGGAGGATCGCCAGGTTCTTAAACTAGCTAGTCTAACGTCTCACCTGAGTCCCAGCACGCTTCCTGAGGGACTCGGGCGTTGCAGCGGCAGTCGATTGGGTACAGTAGATATAGCCGGGGCAAATGGTGAAGTAACATCGATTTGCGGCATCGGATCCAGCTTTTGCGATGCCATCAACTCAATGTCATACCCTTCATGTCTGACTCGCTCATCTACGTAGAGTAAAGACATACCGAGCATCCAGACCGGCGCCAGCAGAATAGAGCTCAACGGTTCCAACACGCTATAGCCGATGGCGTACCAGACGGGTTGCGTAGAGCTCCAGGGCTCGGTACTGACTCCGTTTAGATAACCATAAACCCACAGCGGAACCACCAGGATCATCAGCGCTGAATAAGTGGCAAAGGTGATGAAGAATGTCATCGCCATCAGTCGGCGCCAGTTTCCCTTGGCAAGTGAGAAGCTGCGGCTGATAGAGTCGAAAACGCCCTTCCCCTCCACCAGCAAGACCTGAGGAACGTATGCCACCTTGCCGGCCATGAAAAAGAACAGCCAGAGAGATACCGCGAGTGCTACCAGTCCGCCGGCGATTCCCACAATAACCGACACCCAGCCAGGCAGGACTTGCATCAGGAGCGCAACCGCGATCACCAAAAAAATGCCGATAAAATATCCGGCCGTAGACGCAACCATCATCGCCATGCCCAGCCACAAAACAACCAAAAGGGTCGCGCCAAGCAGGGACCAGAAGCGCGAGCGCACGGCGGCGTAGGTGGAGCGCGCGAGCACTGGTTCGCCCCAGAGAAGATGCGTCACCAGATTGCGCGATGCGCCGCCCATCACTATCAAACTGAGGATGTGTCCGCCGGCCACTAGTGCGACCGCGACTATTATTAGCAGGACGTAAAAGAGAAGAGTTTCGGTATCAGGCGTGGTAAAGACCTGGCGCCAACCAATGGTCCATATTACCCAGCCGGTGGCGGAGACAACTACCGGCGGCGCGGCTATACGCATCAGGGTAAACAGGTGACGACGATAGAGTCTCACGGCACGATCAATCAGATCGCCCGCTCCCAGCGGCACCAGGTGGAGGTCGTTTGCGCTGGAGGTAGCCATCGGAAAAAATCTTAACACGCAGGTTGCCGCGATGTCTCAATTTGATCCGAACCAGGGTGGTCAACTATTGCTGAATTCCATGCGGCCAATCATCGAGAGGATTAGTCTGTTTGATGGCTGGTTGATCAACCGTAACGAGCCCGGTCTTGAGCGCGTAACGAACCAGCCCGGCGACATCGTGAATGTCGAGGCGTTCAGTCAACTGGGCGCGGTGGGTCTCCACAGTTTTTGCACTGATGCCCAGCTTAAACGCAATCTGCTTTGTGGAGTGGCCCTCAGCCACCAGCCGCAACACCTCAAGTTGGCGCG
>Ga0207689_10003839_pt1 | contig 13693 bp, 16 predicted proteins | sample KBSMisM52_FD_184312 | JGI IMG/M metagenome (GOLD analysis project Ga0207689, IMG submission 184312) | Miscanthus rhizosphere microbial communities from Kellogg Biological Station, Michigan, USA - KBS Miscanthus M5-2 (SPAdes) (version 2) | ecosystem: Host-associated > Plants > Roots >... | reverse complement strand
GGGAGTTCCTCCGATCGCTGTGGCGCTTCAAGCAATGGAGGTGGACCCAGCGCGAATGCTAGCGAAACATAGCGGGCCGCCTGATCCGCTGCAGTCGCCGGCGCTGGAAGTTTGTTTCGTTCGTAAAAGGCACGCAAACGATTACGCAGATCCGGATCAAGGCCGGCCAGATCTCTTCTTAACTGTGCCAGAAACGGAGAAGGCTCGGCGCCGCTGGGCACGGGATCGAAGCCGGCTGCCACCAGCGCGGCCATAACGATTATTAGTCGCGGTTCTGTCTGGAAACTCACCCCAAACTCGGAGAGATCAAAACCAGAAGCTTGTCCCGGACGTGGCGCGGGTCGCTGCTGGCGGGGCGTCGTCGGACTGGGACTCGCGACCGCGCGTGCCGGAGGCTGGGCCTGGGATTGCGCCACTGCACCCGCGATAGTCAAAAGGATAGTTAAGGAAATGATCTGCTTCATAAGTTCGAGATAATGATTAATAGCCAGGATTTGGCTCTCGTGCTTGCTTCTCTGGGAATGTTAGAGATGCCCAACACCGGCACGACCGATGCCCCCTCCAAATTGTGAGAGCAATTATTTCGTCGCTATTTCGCCACCTGCGAACGTCGCCGGGCCCGCAATAGAGAGGATGTTACTGGATAAGCAATAAGCGAACAAACCACCGAAAGCGTCATCGCCCCAATTGAGAAAGGCCAAACTATGTCCCAGCTTTCCCGGAAGATCTGGTGATAGTAGCCGGGGGTCAGGGGATGAGGATGCCTGAGAAGCTCGACACCGGCTGGAGGAATCCGCAGCGGACGTCCGAGCATGAACGCCCCGATGGCGTAAGAAGCAATGATGATCGGAACCAGCGTGAGAAAAGGATTGTTGATAAACGTGCCAGTGTAGACGGCAACCTTGTTGAAACGAAAAACAAAGGCAATCAAAGTTGCCAGAATTGTATGGAGTCCAAGGAATGGGGAGAAGGCAACGAAAACGCCGAGGGAGAAAGCAAGCGCCGTTCGCTCCGGTGGATCATCCAGCGCAAGCAAACGGCGAAAGGTGGAACGAAACATTCTTTAGGTTCCAAGTTTCGAGTTTCAAGTTTCAAGTTTGCGATTGCGACTTGAAACTTGAAAACTGGAACTTGAAACTCCTACTTGAAGCTATTCAAGGCCTCAGCTTCGTCGTCATAGGCGTCGAACACGGTCAGAAGTTTGGTGATTACCAGCAGGTCTCGAATCTTGTCAGTAAGTTTCAATAGCTTGAGCTGCCCGTCATCACGACTAAGAGTCGTGTAGTTTGCAATCAACTCGCCGATACCACTCGAGTCGACGTTTTTCACTTCACTGAGATTGAGAAGAATCTTCTTGTTGCCCTGTTCGTTTAGACCACGAATAGCGTTGCGGAGCGAAACGGCGCCATCGCCCATTCTTATGGAGCCACTACAGTCGAGAATGGTAACGTCTCCTGCCTGGCGCTGCTTAACGTCAAGTTCTGCCATCTTTTGTCTCCCTTGTTGGTCAGAGAAATTCGCTTTTGTCTGACATGCGGATTACTTAAAACTAGCGAGTGCCTCGTCTTCGTTTTCATAGACGTCAAAGACGGTCAGAAGTTTGGTGATAGTCAGGAGGTCCTGCAGTTTCTGCGTCAGATTGAGAAGCTTCAACTGCCCATTCTCTTTTCCGATCGCGGTATAACTGGAAACCAATTCTCCGATACCGCTGGAATCGATGTAGCCCACCTTCGCGAGATTTAAGAGAATCTTTTTCTTGCTTTCTTCGAGTAGGCGCCGAATAGCCGTACGAAGCGCAACACTGCCTTCGCCGATGGTTATCTTGCCATCCATATCAAGTACGGTAACGTCGCCGACCTGACGCTCCGAAATATTTAGCTCTGCCATTTTGAGCAATCTCCTTTAAAGATTTGCGAAGTTAGATTTGCCACGGTTTGATTTACGATCAGTCGTTTTTCTCCGGATAGCTTAGCGGCCGACACCATCGCAAATCGCAAACTTGAATCTATAATTTCTTGATCATGCGCACCTGGGTCCCGCCTTTTGGATCTGCCGCCCAATCGACTTCATCCATGAAGTTACGCATAAAAAAAATACCACGCCCGGAGGTTTTCAAGATGTTCTCATCTTTGGTGGGATCCGGTATCTCGTTAGGGTTGAATCCAGCACCCTGGTCGTGCACGGTGATCTCAAAAACTGCGGGAGTGTTTCTAAGCTTAAGTTCCACGGTTTTCGCGTCATCGAGTTTGTTTCCGTGGATCACCGCGTTGGTTACCGCCTCACGGACCGCCATGTCGACTCCGAAGGCGACTTCCTCGGCGATTCCGAGGCGGCTCATGAATTCAGAAACCGCAGCGGCAGCCTCCCCTACCGCCTCAATGCGGCTGGGAAATTTGAGTTCAGTTGTTACTAAAGTCGTTTCTAGTGTCACAACTAAAAAGACAAAGCCGTTCCAAGAGCCAATCGTGTGGGTCTCGGCCTTTTTTTGAACTCCAAAGCTACGGAAGATCGAGGGTTTAACACGCGGGCATATCACGTGTCAAGAAAGAGCTCGAAACGGTAGTAGTATAGTTTGATTGAAGTTACCTTTGGTATGAAGTCAGTACCATCACGCGGAGAGCCTGAGTTTATGGAACAATAAGGGTAGAGCTTCAATCGGACTTGAGAGAGGGGTAATGCCGCCGCAAGTCGTGACCACTCAACAGACCGTTATCATAGGATTCATGGGGACAGGGAAGACCACGGTGGCCCATGAACTTGGCCGAAAACTCAACTGCCTGGCAGTCGATTTGGATGAACTAATCGCCAGGCGTGAGGGTCGCAGTGCGAGTGAAATAATTGAGCAAGACGGCGAAAGCGAATTTCGCAGGGTTGAGTCGCAGTTGTTGCTGGAAACTCTGGCAGCTGCGAGGGCGCGCATTATCGCTGTCGGTGGCGGTGCCTGGACCATTGCAGCGAATCGACTGTTGATTGCGGAGCACGGCGCGTTCAGCGTGTGGTTGGATGCGGGTTTTGAATTGTGCTGGAAGCGGATTGCATCGGGCAGTGAGCTGCGGCCACTGGCGCGTTCCCGCGAGATGGCGGCACGCCTCTACAGTGAGCGCCGTCCCGTCTACGAATTAGCCGACGCGAGAGTAATTGTTTCCGAGGGCGACAGCGCGGCCGAAATTGCGATGAAAGTCTCTAAAGAGATCTTGCGACAGCGGTAGAGTAAATGCAGCAGATCACAAACAGCGGGCAAAACGAGGGCGGCGACGATCGCGGACTTCTTAATGCCTTGCTGGGCGATGGCCGGCCGTTGCTGCTTCTGAGCGGCTTAGCGCTCGTGCTTGCCGGAGCCTTCGCTTTGTTCCTCTCTGCCTCCAAACATTTTTTGCCTCACGACGTCGACTATCTGGGCATGACCGCTGAACAGCTTTGCGGTATCAACAACTGTCGCGTTGTTTATTTCATGTTTCACGATCGGGTCGCCTTTGGCGGAGCGCTAATCGCGATTGGTGTGCTCTACCTGTGGCTGGCTGAGTTTCCCCTGCGCCGGGGTGAGGCCTGGGCCTGGTGGGCGTTCGTCGTAAGCGGAATTTTTGGCTTCGGAAGCTTTCTTGCTTATCTGGGTTACGGATATCTCGACACCTGGCACGGCGCCGCAACGTTGCTCATCCTGCCTTGTTTTGTTATTGGCTTGGCAAAATCGCGAGGGCACTTGCGAACGCCACGCGGAATCGGTTCCTTGTTCAAACCGGGCGCGCGGGTCAATTGGCTTTCGGTTTTTGGGATCGGCCGGGCGCTTCTCCTGGCTGTGGCGGGCGGCATGATTGCGGGCGGCCTGACGGTCATGGCGTTTGGCATGACGCGGGTATTTGTGCCACAGGATCTGATCTTTATGCGCCTGGCGCGGTCTGATCTGCAATCAATAAGCGCACGCCTGATACCTCTAATCGCCCACGATCGCGCTGGGTTTGGCGGCGCGATTTGTACGACTGGGGTCACGGTCCTGATCTGTGTTTGGTGTGCCAGACCCTCTCGGAACCTCTGGCAGATACTTTGTCTTGCCGGCGTCATTGGCTTTGCCACCGCGATAGGAGTGCATCCCATGGTGGGTTACAACGATCTGGTTCACCTGGCGCCGGCCATCCTGGGGGCAGTTATGTTCATCGCCGGTCTGATCCTGTGTTGGAAACCAATGCGATCTTCTTGACCACAACAGTGCGCACCGGTCCCAGGGTGCTCCGTTATCTCCCAGTCAAAAACCTATTTCCTCCTGCCAATCGGCGAACAGCCGGCGATTTTTGAACCCGTTCAAAAAAACTCTTGACAGCCAAATTGCCGAGGAGTATGGTGCAAGTTGAACGCGTTCAATTTCGAGCGTTGTTCCCAAAGGAGGCTGTTATGACGGTTGAGATCATCACTTATCTGATTTACCTGGCGATAAGCATTGCTCTGACGATTTGGGTTGCCCACACGCTACACAAGAATGGGCGGGTCTTTCTGGTCGACGTCTTTCACGGTAATGAACAGCTGGCGGACTCGGTTAATCACCTTCTGGTAGTCGGTTTCTACCTTATTAACCTGGGCTACGTGAGTCTGGCTTTGAAGCTTGGTTACAACCTGGCCTCAGCGCAGGAGGGCATTGAGGCATTGTCGGTGAAGGTTGGAATGGTGCTGATTGTGCTGGGTGGAATGCACTTTTTCAATCTGTTCATCTTCAGCCGCATGCGGCGCCGGGCCTCGCTTCGTAATTCGCCGCCGCCGGTGATGCCGGATGCCTTCACCGCAGTGCGGGAGGCCTGAGCCATGGCCTCGCTGATAGTACTCTACGATCCTTCTTGCGGGCTGTGCCGGCGGGTGCGGGAATGGCTTGAGGAACAACCCAAGTTAGTGGAATTGAATCTGCTGCCGGTCAAATCTTACGAGGCGCGGTATCGCTTTCCACAGCTCGATCATGAACCCACCCTGAACGATCTGACAGTAATCAGTGATCAGGGAGCGGTTTATTACGGACCGAAAGCCTGGGTCATGGTCTTATGGGCCCTGGGCCGGTATCGCGAGTGGTCCTACCGTCTGGCGACGCCGGAGTTGTTGCCCACCGTACGCCGAATAGTCTCGCTGATCTCGCAGCATAGGTATCAGATCAGTCGCGTCCCGGGCCTGGCGAGGTAAAATTGATGAAGTCTGAAAAAAAATCAACGACGAAGACAGCGAAGGGTGAGCAAACCAAAGCGCTGATCCTGACAACGGCGCTGGAGATCCTTCACGAGCGTGGCTATGCACAGACCACCATGCGCGCAATTGCGCAGAAGGCGGGCGTGTCGCTCGGCAACGCTTATCATTACTTCGGCTCCAAGGATCATCTCATCCAGGCGTTTTACCACGACTTGCATGAGGACCACTTGCGAGCTTCGTTGCCGTCGTTACAAAGAGAATCGTCGTTGAAAGGGCGTCTCCTATCCGTGATGCGGCTCAAGATCGACACCCTTGAGCCGTATCACGAATTTGCCGGCGTGCTGTTTCAGACGGCGGCCGATCCGCATAGTCCGCTGAATCCTTTCGCACACGCCTCAGCGCCGGTGCGGCGCGATAGCATCAAGCTTTTCGAGCAAGTTGTAGAACAAACGAAGGCGCGCATTCCCACCGATCTGCGCGCAGAGCTACCTTACCTGCTCTGGCTTTATCACATGGGAATCATTCTCTTTTGGATCCACGATAGTTCGCGCAAACGCGCGCGCACTTACCACCTGATCGACCAGACCGTCGATCTCCTGGACAAACTCATCTCACTGGCCAGTAATCCCTTCATGCGGCCGGTGCGCAAGAGAGCTCTGAAACTGGTCGCAGAACTTCGCGATCTGCAAGCGATTGAGGAAGACACGGAGAAGAAGTCCGGCTAATGGGAAAAACGTTAATGCGAACTCTGGTAGAAATCTGTTTGACCATCTGCGAGGGGAATCAGGAATTTCTGGTGCAACTATGAAGATATTAATTCCCGGTGGCTCGGGTCACGTGGGCTCCATTCTTGCGCGCGCCTTCCACGAACGTGGCGATGAAGTCGTAGTTTTAAGCAGGAATGAAACAAAGGCGTCGCCCTGGCGCGTGGTGAAGTGGGATGGCGAAAAGCTCGAGGCATGGGCGGACGAATTCGAAGGTGCCGACGCCGTTATCAACCTGGCCGGACGAAGTGTTAACTGCCGCTACACCCCGGAGAACCGTCGCCTGATCATCGACTCCCGTGTGAAATCAACCGCAATTGTTGGGCAGGCCATAGCCCAGACGAATAATGCCCCCCGCGTTTGGCTGCAGGCCAGCACCGCGACGCTCTATGCGCATCGTTTTGATGCTCCGAATGATGAGGCAACTGGAATCATCGGCGGATCAGAACCGGACGCCCCCGATACCTGGCGCTTCAGCATTGATGTGGTGAAAAAGTGGGAGCGCGAACTAAACGCGGCGGCGACGCCAAACACGCGCAAGGTGCTGATGCGCTCGGCAATCGTAATGAGCCCCGATGCCGGTGGACCGTTTGATATGCTTTTGCGATTGGTGCGGTTCCGACTTGGTGGTCAGTTCGGCGACGGGAAAGAGTTTGTTTCATGGATTCATGATCGGGACTTTGTGCGAAGTATCGACTGGTTAATGCAACATGACGAGTTGGAGGGGCCGGTTAACCTGGCCGCACCGAATCCGTTAACCAACTCAGAGTTCATGCAAGCTATGCGAAAGGCGTGGGGCATATCGTTTGGCCTCCCGGCAACTGAATGGATGTTGGAGCTCGGAGCTTTCGTGCTGCGCAGTGAAACTGAACTGATGTTAAAGAGCCGTCGGGTTGTTCCCACCAGACTGCTGGAGTCCGGGTTTGCTTTTGAATTTTCCTCCTGGCCTGAAGCCGCGCAAGATCTTTGTGCCAGATGGCGGAAACGCCAACTCACTGGCGCCGCAGTTTCAAAGTAGCTACGACCCAACCTAACCAATCCGCTTAAGAATCGTAGGCTTTAGGTACGCCATCGATCTCAGTAAAGCCAGCGAATTTGTTGGCAACCCTCAAGGGTGATGCTAGAATCCGACGACTTAATTGATCGGATTTAAAGCGGCCCGCTCCTATGCGGATCTCACTGGTTTGAGCTAATCGACTGAGACTTTTCATACCCCCTGAGGAGGCTTCGCCCCATGGCTTCACCACTGATCGTTTTGACGGCCTCGTCTACCGAGGCGAGCGAGTGGAACCATAGTATCTGGCAACAGATGATGTCTGCTGCCGTCCCCGTCAAACTAAGCAACACGATTTTCAATAAGGTCTCGTTTGCTAACGAGTCGTGGCCGGACGGCCGCGCGAAGTTTGTCCCTAACGGTCTGCGCATGGTCGAGACGTTGCTGCTCAGAGAATATGCTGAAGCAGACGTCGTTACTTGCTACTGCGATAACCTGGAAAAGTTTATTGGCCCGGAGACAAAGGTACTGGCAATCCACGCGCATAACCCTTTGGGGATTTCTTACGCGACGGAAATCTACGCCAAACTCTTTGGCGAAAACCTGATGCCCCTTAACGCCGCTGAGTTTCTCAAGATAGTTACCCATCCGATTATCAAGAAATATAAGCCGAAGATTGTTGTCGGCGGGCCAGGAGCCTGGCAATTGGAGAAGGCGAGCCGACTGGATGAGTTTAAGATCGACTACCTGATCGATGGCGAGATCGAACGCGTTTTCAACGATCTTTTCCGCCGCATTATGGCTGGCGACCCGGAGTTGCCGAGAATCATCAAGGTCCCCAAAGACATGCAGGCCAGTGTTGAGGAGATACCCGTCGTGCGGCATCGCTCAACCTTCGGAGTGGTCGAGATCACTCGCGGGTGCGGGCGTGGCTGTCAGTTTTGTGGACCGGCGACGAAGGTGGGACGATCGTTTCCGTTAGATCATATCGTAGAAAGCGCAACCGTAAATGCACGCGAGGGCGCAGATAGCATTCTGCTCGCCTCCGAGGACATGTTTCTTTACGAGCAGTTGCCAAACTTCCAGACAAACGTGCCGGCGCTGGAGAAACTTTTCAAAAGCATCGTTCAGGTGCCGGGAATTAAGTTAATTCAAACCTCGCATATAACAATCGCTCCTGTGGTTAAAGATCCTTCTATCGTTGAGCGACTGGCGCCATTAATTGTTCCCTACTCGCATGTGCAGCATAAGCTCTCGTCTCATCCGGATCAGCGCGCCGCCGATCCGATCATCGGACTTGAAACTGGCAGCGCGCGGCTCTTCGATACCTACATGAAAGGCAAGGCCTATCCTTACAAAGCCCATCAGTGGCGCGATGTGGTGCTGAAGGGGATCGAAACGCTGAACCGCCACAACATATTTCCCATGTGCACCTTCATTCTCGGCTTGCCCGGCGAAACCGAGGAAGACACGAAGCAATCGCTGGATCTGCTTTATGATCTGCGCAATGCCAAGGGCACGTTTGTGCCGACTTTCTTTGTGCCGTTGGAAGATACGCGGATGCAGAAGAAAGCCAGCGCCAAGCTAATCGAGATGACGGACCTGCAGTGGGAATTCTTCTTTACCTGCTGGAGATACAATCTTGAATTCTGGAAGGGCGGCCATACACGCTTAAATGCGAAGTTTTCACTCGGCGTGCCTATCTATTACAGCAAGATGGGCAAGCGACTGTTTGGCGAAGTGATCAAGTATCCGATCGCGCGTTTTGCCGGCGTGCCCGACCGGTTTACGCGGAAGCATCTGTACCTGGACTTCTCCGGCCACCGTCGAAATCCCAACGGCCTGGAGCCTTTCGCGGAGGAGATTGTTCCTGGATTCAAGAACGTGCGTGAGAAGGGACTCAACCTGATCGACGCCAGCGAGTTGCATCACCTGCAACCTGCTCAAGCAGCATCGGCTCCAGACTAACTATCGAAGAGATTAATCGGAATACACAGATTCAAGTTCGCAGGGTTAAGTGCCAGCGCTTCGATCTTAATCTGGGTAAGCTGCCGGTGTATCCTCGTTACATCTGGTGCTTCACGATAACGCTGGCAAGGCGATTGGCGATGACTGGATCAAGCGCTTTTAGTTTTTCCTGTTGCTCCAGCGCCTTTTCAGTGTTGCCCATCATCAAATAACTAAGAGCATAGTTGAAGTAATAGGAAGGTTCCCGTGGTTCGAGGCCAATTGCCTTCTCATGAAAAGCAATCGCCTCCCTGGCTCTGCCCGCTTTGGAAAGGGTGACGGCCAGACCGTCGTAAGCAAGCGAGTAGCCAGGACTGCTTTTGATCAAATTGCGGAACACAAATTCCGAATAGCGAAAGTTGCCCATCCGATCGTAGCTCACCGCCTGATTGTATCTCGCCTTGATTAGTTTCTGATCGAGCGCTATCGCTTTAGTGAAGGCTTCGAGTGCGCGCGGATACTGCTGCAACTCTCCCAACGCTTCACCAAGATTGTTGTAGCCTTCAGCATCGGTGGGATTAAGCGTTACTGCACGCTGGTAAGCAAACTCAGCATTGCCGAATTTTCCCTGTGCCATGTAGGCGTTTCCAATTCGCAGGTTTGCTGCCGCCGCGGTGCGAGGTTGAGTTGCCGACAGCGCGATTACGCGATTGTAGGTCCGAATCGCTTCCTCAAAGCGGCCCTGATTGTGTGCCGACTGGCCGGCCAAAAGAAGCTGTTGGACGTCGTTTGAGACACTAACTGAACGGACCCGACCAGCTGAACCGGTTTGAGGCGACGGCAAAGTTTTGGGAGGATTCTTTTGATAAGTTTGTTGGGCCGCAATTGAGAACACCGGGCAGGCCAAGAAGAGGGCGGCCATTGGGAGAAACAAGCGTCGGTTTCTTCGCAGTTTTGCGGGAGGCTTTGACATCGCCAGGTGACTATGTACGAGAAGCAGGTAGTGCAAGGGAACGTCTTTCTGTAAGTCGACAAAATCAGAACCGGGAGCGGTAGCGACTGAGTCATGGACTCAACGTAAAAGTCCGAAATGCGTATGAAGTGTAGCAAGACCAAGCCGGTTGAGTGTTCGACCCGGTCGCTACCGCTCCCGGTTCTGTATTACGACTGAATAGTGTATCGCTCTCCAGTCCTGACACCCCATGAGACAACCAGCATTAGGCGCTTTGATCTTGCCTGGTTATTCCCGGCCATGGTAAAAGAGTGCCCCCTTTCATAAACGGGTAATCAACAGGAAAAATCGGAAACACGTGCGGGTTCCTATTTTTCTTATCACCACAGTCTCAAAGTGTTGATGGGAATTATCAAGGAGGACCACCGCCTATGCGTAAGCTGCTTGTGCTAATCGCGATCCTACTCGTCTGTGCCCCAGCGGGTTTTGCCCAGAGCGATTATGCTAACTGGGAATTCTTCATCGGTTACGCTCATGAGCGTGCCAACAATGGTGCCGATCGACTCGACCGCAGAGGTCAGGCCATCAACAGCAACGGTTCGACACAGCGCGTCGACTTTGTTTCGGAACGGATTCCTTATAACGGCTTTTCAACTGAAGTCGTTGCCAATGTACATCGCAATATCGGTCTGGTGGCAAACTTCTCGGCCACCTTTGCCAACACCGAGTTGGTTGACGGTTTAAGCGGTCGCCGTTTTAATGCGCGGGTTTCGAGGTATATCCTGCTGGGTGGACCGCGTTTCAATTGGCGCAACTCATCGCCCTTCATTCCTTACGCGCATGCACTCTTCGGTGTAGCACGCTATCGCGCCGACTTTCGCAACGACGACTTTACCTGTCCTGACACCAGCGAAACTGCTTTTGCGATGGCCCTGGGCGGCGGCCTGGATATCAGGGCCGGCCATCACGTCGATATCCGCGCGGCCCAGGTTGATTACCTGCCGGTCTTTTTCAGCCACAAGCGGGAAGATGGTATGCGCTTCTCAGCAGGCGTGAAGATCAAACCGTAGAGAAACAGAGGTCAGAGTCAGAAATCAGGTTCTTATCTTACTAGACTTTTGACCTCTGACTTCCGATCTCTACTTCAGCTTCAGCTTCTGGCGCTGATCGAAAAAGTCTTTCCAGGCGTCGCCGTTTTTCTTGAGCAGGACGGGAACGTTTTTGACTGTAAAGTCGGAAATCTTCACGCCCTGCTCAATTTGTTTCCAGCTAAGCGGCATGGAGACAGTAGCTCCACGTTTGGCCCGGGCTGTGAAAACTGAAGCCAGACTTTTCCCGCGCGCATTCTGCATCCAGTCTACGTAAACCTGTTCCTTTTTACGTTTAGCGATAGTGCGCTCAACGGTGGCGATCCTGGGCGCCCGTTGCGCCACTTCGCTTGCCAGCAGTCGCGAAAACTCCGCCACACTTTCGTACTTATTTGTCGGTTTCAGCGGCAGATAGATATGTATCCCCGACGAGCCTGAAGTCTTGGGAAATGAATTGACCCCGACGTCGTCACAAACTGCTTTCGTGAGCAGCGCCACCTGCAACACGTTTTCCCACGGCGCTTGCTTCGGATCGAGATCGATGGCGATCCAGTCCGGGTTATCCAGTTTTGCAACGGTGGAGTGCCAGGGATGTTGTTCAATGGTGCCCAGGTTCACGAAGTGCAGTAGGGAAGCGGTATTGGAATAGACTGCGTAGTCGAGTTCGCGGCCGTCGCGATTGGTAAGGCGGATTGTCTTGATGAAACTCGGCGCGCTTTCCAGGTCCTGTTGGAAAAACATCGGCGCATTAACACCGCGCGGCCAACGCTGCAGGATTGCCGGACGGTTCTTGAGAAACGGCATCAGCTGCTCGCTGACGCGTAGGTAGTAACAGAGCAGATCAAACTTCGTAAGTTTTTCGTCAGGCCAGTAGACGCGCTCGAGACTTGTTAAGGATACGGGCTGCCCTTCAACCTCGAGTATCAGATTACCCTTCGGCTGCTTAAGAGAGAAAAACTCCTCGACGGAAATCACCGCGCCCTTTTTTGCAGGCGTGCGTTTTACCGTCTGTTTTTGCGTTCCGGCTTTTGCGGTTGCCATCGATATGATTTTGGTTTCCGGGACCCATAATGACGGGGGTACGGGGTAAACTTAGCCAAAAAGTATTTGATTTGCAAAACCAATGTGTCACGTTCTCGTCATAAGAGGCGTGTACGATGCGGGGTCTCAGCGCGAAGGGCGCTTGAAATCGGCGAATGGAACGTGAGGTCTTGTAGATGATTAGAAGAAGAACGCTACTGACGCTTCTCTTGGGTGCTTCACTAGCAATATTGCCGGCGCCTCTTGAAACAAATGCGCGCCAGCCATCGGCACACCAGGCGACACCCACTCAACGCTTTCGGCTTGATTCCAGCCAGAGCAAATTCATTGCGCACGCTTTGCGCGGCGGTTTGCTTTGGTTCAAGGGTCATGAACACCTGGTAGCGGCGCGCGACTTCAGTGGCGAAGCGCAACTCAACTCTGCCTCGTTAGCCGCAAGTTCGTTGCAGTTAAGTGTACGGACCGACTCGATGGTGGAAACCAGCGACGCCTTTACTGAACCGCAAAAACAGATCATCAACAAGGAGCTACGCGAGATAGTGCTCGAGCCGGACAAGTATCCTGAGATTGCTTTTAGAAGCAGCAGCGTCAGTGGCAAGTCGCTCGGCTCTGGTCAATACGATTTGAAAATTGCGGGCGCTCTAACACTGCACGGTGTGACGCGCCCAATTGTGATTCCAGCTAAGGTTACCGTAAGTGGGAGCGACTTGCGCGCGGTCGGCGAGTTCAGCATCGACCGCAGTGACTTCAACGTTAAAGCCACCTCAGCGTTTCATGGGATGGTACGCGTTCGCAAGAAAGTGAGGTTCACGTTCGATATAGTCGGGCACAAAGTCTGACGGAAAGGTCCGTGACGATGCTGCAGATACATCCGCGCCTCCGGCGACAAGGACTCCAATGATTTGTGAACTCAGAATCTTCGGCAACGCTCTAGCTAGCTTGCGTTAAGCAGGCCAGGCTTAGGTGTGGGCCATCTTCGGTTGCGCCGATGCCGAGCTTGCCGGAGTGGAATCTTTCGGCGCGTAGTAAAGGATGCGGTTGCAGTTATCGCAGGTAATGATTTCTTCGCCTCTGCGCACTTCCGCCATCGCCTGTGGCCGCAGCGCCATAAAACATGCCATGCAAGCGCCGTTACGCGCTTCAGCCACTGCCACGCCGTCGCGAATGCGCGCCACGATGCGCACGTACTGAGCACCCATCGCTTTAGGCAGAGCGGCGACCAATCGCTCCCGTTCCGTTCGGTTAATTGACAGCTTGTCGGCTTGCTGACGAGTCTCTTCGTCAAAGGCCTCAAGTCTGGCCGTCCGGTCTGAGTTCAAAGAAGCAACTTCTTCGGCGCGCTCGGTTAATGCCGCCTCCGCTGCTTCCAGTGCTTCCATCTGCTCGAGGATCTGCGTTTCCAGGGTGGCGATCTGTTTGCGGGCGGCATCCGCCTCGCGAATAGCGGCAGTGTACTCGTCTGGTTTCTTCGACGACATCAAATTGCGATCGGCGCGTTCCACCCGCAGGCGCTGTTCGCCGACTTCCGTTTCGAGACGCGTGCGAGCGTGCCTCGCTTCGTCTCGCCGATTTTCAAGGGCCCGAATTTCAAAGGCGCGCTGATCGAATTCTGACTCGATCTGAGCGCGCCTTTCGGGGATGGCTTGTAGTTCTGATTGTAGTTTTCTTATGCTTGTATCCAGGTTTTGTAGAGCGACTAATTGCTGTAATTCCGCTTTCACTCTTTATGCTCTCCTTAAAAGATCAG
>Ga0207689_10003837_pt1 | contig 13696 bp, 10 predicted proteins | sample KBSMisM52_FD_184312 | JGI IMG/M metagenome (GOLD analysis project Ga0207689, IMG submission 184312) | Miscanthus rhizosphere microbial communities from Kellogg Biological Station, Michigan, USA - KBS Miscanthus M5-2 (SPAdes) (version 2) | ecosystem: Host-associated > Plants > Roots >... | reverse complement strand
TGCTTGTAGCATTGAAAAGGAACGTTATTTAGTAGCTAGAAATAGTGATTCTGGTTCTTCAATGCATTGTAAGCATAGGAAATAGCATTCAATTTGACCTTTTAGGTCACTTCCTATTGCCATTCCATATCTCATCAACTCAAAACTGCCAGCCTATACCAACACTTTCAAGGTCAGCAGCACGACGCATTCTATATGATGAGTATGGGGGAACATATCCACCGGTTGAATTTTTGTCACCGCATATTTTTCGTCAAGCTGACGCAGATCTCTTGCCTGTGTCGCTGGGTTGCAGCTTACGTAGACCACCATCGGCGCGGCGATTTCAATGATCTTTTTTACCAGCTTTGCATGCATTCCAGCCCGAGGTGGATCGGTAACGATGACATCAGGTTTGCCATGCTGTTCAAAAAAATCATCAGTACAAATATCGATCACGTCGCCTGCGAAGAATTCGGTAGACAACGATAGACCATTCAATGCCGCGTTCTCTTTGGCATCCTTTACTGCAGCTTCGATCATCTCAACACCTATAATCTTCTTCGCTTTGCCGCTCATGAAAATTCCAATGCTTCCCGTGCCACAATAAAGGTCGTAGACAGTTTCACTTCCCGATAACTCTGCAAATTCCCTTGCTACTTTATATAATTGCTCGCCCTGCTTGGTATTGGTTTGAAAAAAAGAAGTGGGGCCGATCTTAAACTCATAATCCTCCAACTTTTCGATTACATATCCGTTGCCATGATAAGCTACGGGTTCAAGATGGTTTAGGCTATCATTCCATTTTGGATTGATGGTATATAACAAAGTGGTGATACCGGGAAACTTTTCCAGCACAAAATCAAGCAGCCGCTCTCTTTTTTCCTTATTCTCCTGACCGAATACAATATTCACCATCACCTCTCCCGTCGTACAAATTCGCAACTGCATTGTTCGAAGAAAACCCCGGTGATTTTTTATATCGTAAAATGAGTAGTCATTTGATCGGGCGAATTCTCTTACAGCAAGGCGAATCGCGTTGGTGGGCTCCTCCTGGAGATAACAGGTTTTAATGTCAATGACCTTGTCAAAAATTCCCTTGGCATGAAAACCAGCCACATTTTCTTCAGTGGAAATGGATGGGTCCTTTAATTCCGAGTCTAAGAGAAAACGCCTATTGCTGAAAGTATATTCCAGTTTATTCCTATAAAATTTGTCTTGTTTAGAGCCAATGATGGGCATAATGGGGGGCAGCACAACCTTACCAATACGTCTCAAGCTTTCCTCGACCTGCTTTTCTTTGTATGCCAGTTGCTTTTCATAGGGCAGCATTTGCCACTGACACCCGCCACAAACTCCAAAATGGGAGCAAAACGGCTCTACCCGTTCTTCTGAATATTCGTGAAACTGGATTGGATACCCTTCTGCCCAGTCTTTTTTGTTCTTAAACAGCTTTACATCAACCACATCACCGGGAACCGCGCTTTCAATAAAGACCACCTTGCCATCCACTTTTGCAAGAGATTTTCCTTCGGCAGCATAGTCGTCGACTTTTACCTTTTCCAATATTATATTTTTTCGCTTTCTCACGGCGCAAAGCTAAAGTTTCAAGGGCTTAAAATGGTCCACCGTCTTCATAAGTCAATTGCAACGATTTTCCGACTTATAACATCTTTCGATCATCTGAAGTTTAAATGGGTTACCTGTAAACGAGGTAATTAAACCAGCCCCCTACAGACCCTATGAACGCTTGAAACCTGCAAAACCCTGACTCCCATAAAATAACCTTAAACCTCAGACGTTTACTAAATGCCTTTGACCATGTTAAATATCTTTGTCGCTTATTCAGGCCTCATGAAACGAATTTTACTATTATCTGCTTTAGCCATTTCCATCTCTTCATTTGCTCAAAAATCGGGGTATGAGATCAGGGTTATCTTTAAGCCTTTTAAAAATCAATATGTCTACCTCGGGCATTATGAGGGTAAACAATTGCCAGTTATCGATTCAGCGCTGGTAAATGACAACAGTGAAACCGTATTCCGGGGGTCAAAAGCCTTACCCGGGGGTGTCTATTTAATCGGCTATCCGAACAAGCAAGGATTCTTCGAATTTTTGGTGGGCAAGGACCAATACTTTTCTATAAAGGCTGATACGGCCAATCTTCAGAGTATTAGTTTTACCAATTCTCCTGACAATGATCTGTTTATAGCCTATCAACATTACATGGCCGTAAATGGAAAAAAAGTTGACAGTGCACAAAAGGCTTTGTCATCGGCAAAAGCCAAACAAGATTCAACGGCGTTAACCGACCTGATTGTAAAAACCAACAGGCAGATAAGAGAACACAGGCACGACCTGATAAAACAAAATCCTGATGCTACGCTGTCGTTTCTTTTAAAAATGTTACAGGAACCTGAAATACCCCTTGCATCGCAACAGCCGGGGGGTAAGTATGACTCTACGTATGCATGGCAATATTATAAATCGCATTATTGGGATGGAGTCAGTTTTTATGACGAGCGGCTTATACGAACTCCTATTTTTGAAGGCAAGCTTGATAAATATTTTGAACAGGTGGTTTATCCTAACCCGGATTCAGTAAATAAAGAAATAGACTGGATGCTTGGTTATGCGAGCATCAACGAGGATAACCAACGATTCCTGCTAATGAAATTTGTGAACCGTTACCTGAACATGAAATACATGTGGGAAGATGCAGTGTTTGTCCACTTGTATGAAAGATATTTTTCACAAAAGACCTATCCCTGGCTAACCGACAAAGGTGTGAAGACGATACAGGACAGGGCCTATAGTCTAATGTCGAATATCCTGGGAAACCCCGCGGCTGATATTGACTTGCCCGACACATCAGGAAAGAATATCACATTGTATGGTATGAACTCGAAGTATACAGTCGTTGTTATCTGGGACCCCACCTGTGGCCATTGCAAGGAAATCGTGCCGAAAGTTGACTCTTTGTATGAGAGAAAATGGAAAGCGGAAGGTGTAAAGATCTTTGCAATGGCGAAAGAAACAGATGGCAGCAAGAAAGACTGGCTGAATTTTATTCGTCAGCATCATATCGGGGACTGGGCCAACGTATATTATTCGAAAGCGGATGAGAAGGCAAGGGTAGATGCAGGCGTTCCAGGTTACTCTCAGTTGTACGATGTGTTGAGTTTCCCCACATTATATTTGTTGGACAAAGACAAGCGAATTGTTGCAAAGAAGTTGAGCTATGACCAGATCGACGAAGTACTCCAACAAAAAATAAAACGCCAATAATCCTGATAAAATTCAAACTATGAATAAAAACTGGCCACTTCTACTCATTGCCTGTTTTACTATGGCAGTGGCTTCCTCTCAAACCTTGTTTACTTACGGAGACTATTCTGCCGATGCAAAAGACTTTTTAAGAGCCTTCAATAAAAACAATACGGTTACCAGTGGAAACAGGACCGAGGCGATGAGAGACTATCTGGATCTCTACATTAATTCTCGCCTGAAGATCAGGGAAGCGTATAACAGGCGTTACGATACATTATCTCAAATAAAAACAGACATTGAAAATCTTCGTTCACAGATCATAGAAAACTACCTGAATGATCCAGAACTTTCAGACAAACTTTTAAAGGAAGCATTTCAGCGTGGTCAAAAAGATATTCATACAGGTTCTATTTTTATCAGCTTTACCAACAAGGCAGGTATCATCGATTCAGCAGCAGCAGGGAAAACGATGAGCGAAGTGTACGAGAAATTAAAAAAGGGTGAAGACTTTTTCAACCTGGCGCAGCAATATTCCTCCGATCCGGCTGCCAAAACAAATAAGGGCGACATTGGATTCATAACAGTATTTACATTGCCCTACGAGTTTGAAAATATCGTCTATACTACGGCACCAGGCAAATTTTCTGCTCCGTATAAATCAAGGATCGGTTATCATATTTTCAAAAACCTCGGAGAACGAAGGGCCATAGGCAAATTAAAAGCAGCGCAGATATTATTGGCATTTCCTCCCGGCGCTAATGAGTCGTACAAGAAGAAGACCGCCCAACTTGCTGACTCGTTATATCAGCGATTAATGGAGGGAGACGATATCGCAAAGCTAGCCACAAAGTTCAGCAATGACTATATATCGGCTGCATCGAAGGGAATGATCGCTGATTTCGGCGTGGGGCAGTATGACCCCCAATTCGAAAAAATCGTTGCTGCCTTGAAAAATGGACAGATAAGCAAACCATTTCTCACCTCCCATGGATATCATATTGTAAAAAGAATAGGCTCTGTGCCGGTGGTCACTGATCCAAAGAATAAAGCCAACATGGAAGATCTCAAATCAAGATTGAATGCAAACGATCGAATGCAAACGGCGAAAAATTCAGTTATTGACAGAGCATTGAAACAAATCCCGATAAAAAAATATTCTTACTCTGATAAGGAACTCATGATACTATCGGATAGCTTACTGGATAACAAACGTCTTTCCTCACCTGTTGCCATGACAAAGCAGACTCCATTATTTTCTATCGGCGATCAAACGTATACTGTCGACGATTACATAACTTATGCGCAGACATGGCGGTACAAACCTGATGGTACCGGGCCTAAACCTTATCGGCAGGTAATGGATGAATTCATGCGTCACCAGGGGACACAATATTATCGTTCTCACCTTGAAGATTTCAACCCCGATTTCCGGACACAAATGGAAGAATTTAAAGATGGTAATTTGTTTTTTGAGATTATGCAAAGAGAAATCTGGGGGAAGGCCCAAAATGATTCGACCGCATTAGAAACATATTATGCTCAAAACAAAACTCGCTACAACTGGAAGAAAAGTGCCGACGCGATTGTATTTTTTTGCAGCGATGAAGGGAGTGAAAAGGTTTTATACGACAAGGTAAAGAAAGATCCTTCGACGTGGAAAACGGCTACCGATGCGCTGGCTGAAAAGGTTGTTGCAGATTCGTCTCGTTATGAACTTGCGCAAATCCCTAACGCTGGTACTTTTACATCAGTACAGGCAGGAACGATAACGAACCCAATAAAAAATAATACGGATGGCAGTGTCTCATTTGCATATATATTAAAAACCTACCCTACCAATATGCCTCGCAATTATTCAGAGGCAAAAGGACTCGTCATAAATGACTACCAGGTGGAACTGGAAAAACAATGGGTTGCCGAATTAAGAAAAAAATACCCCGTGAAAATTGACGAAAAGGTGTTTCAGCAAATAGCGAAATAGAATTGGAGTTAAGTAATCGTCTCGCGGGGCTAACTATTTTGCCTCTTGTTTACCGCTTATCCATTCCTTTCCAAAGACTCAAACTATCTAAATGGGTTTTTGCCTAAAAACAGGTATGGTTTAAACTGGTTTTTCTCTTTCTTGGTTTCTATTTAAAAGGGTTCAGCAATAATTGGCTATTCTTTATCATTTTGACATTGGTAATCGACCTGCCAGTAGTAGAGTTTAGCTTGCTGCATATGCTAGAAGAAAATAAATTAGTTGTGGTTATTGATTCTTCACTTCTAAAAGTATAGCAATGAAAAAAATAATTTTTGTCCTCACGACGATGCTTGTATCTGCAACATTATTTGCCACCACGCCACCTGAAGTAAATCAAAAGGTATTAAAGGCTTTCGCCGAAACATTTAAACAACCCAAGGATGTAGTATGGCATGAATATGAAAATTTTTATGAAGTAGATTTTAAGCAAGGTGAAATCAAGACTCTTGTCCGGTATGACAGTGACGGGAATATTACCGGAACAACACGTTATTATTTTGAAAGTGAGTTACCTCCTATCATCGCCTCAAGACTAAAGCAGAAATACCCCGATCGTTCAGTTTATGGCGTAACGGAGATCTATACTGAGTCCGACCTTTCATATTATGTAACGATGGAAGATGAGAAGAATTGGTATACCGTAAAATCAAATGCATTAGGTAACCTGGAACAAACGGAAAAATTTAGAAAGGCGCCAACCAAATAACGAATAACATTTTCTTCGATGACCGGGCCGTCCTCACACGTTGGGACGGCTTTTTTATGTTTGGTACTTTCAGGTGATAATGGCCGGCAGCGATTGCAATAAAAAGCAGGCTGATTAGAAAACCGCCTGCGTGGTCATAATTGACCGTTCACATGAGAAAACTATGTAGGTATATAAACTTTTCAATCGTACTCAGCATAAATTTACACTGCCAGGGGCGTTGTTTTTGAACTTCTTTACTGAACCATGAAATTGTGTTACTGAATGACTCCCGCAGACTGTTCCAAATGTTTTAAATAAATTACAGTACAATTTCTTTCAATGGATACGCAATACGATTTTGGAATGGTTGGCTTAGGAACCATGGGGTGCAATCTTTTATTAAATATGGCCGATAATCATTTTGCGGTTGTCGGCTTTGATATTAATCGTGAAAAGGCCGAGTCATTCGAAGCCGCCGCCAATCCCGGCACAACAGTAAAAGGCGTGTATGAACTGGGATCCATGGTAACCCAGTTAAAGAAACCAAGAAAGATCATGATGCTCGTACCGGCAGGCAGAGCTGTTGATGACGTGATTGATCATTTAATTCCATTACTGGAGAAAGATGATATAATCATCGATGGAGGGAATTCTCATTTTACAGACACATTGGTCAGAATAAAATTCTTGCATGAAAAAGAAATCCATTTCATGGGCATCGGGATCTCAGGTGGAGAAATGGGAGCAAGGACGGGTCCCAGTATAATGCCCGGTGGTGATGAAATCGCGTGGAAACAAGTGAAGCAAATATTTGAAGCCGTATCTGCAAAAGTTGATGGACAACCTTGCGTGGCGTATATGGGCAAATGGGCGGCGGGTCATTATGTCAAGATGGTACATAATGGAATTGAGTATGCTATTATGCAGTTGATCAGTGAAGCGTATGACATTTTAAAAAGAGGAGTTGGGTTGACCAATGATGAATTGCATGAAGTTTTTAAGAAATGGGATGAAGGCGAGATGCAATCTTTTCTGTTGGAGATCACAGCTGATATTTTTACGCATAAAGATGCAGACACCGGCAAATCCATGATTGATGTTATTCTTGATAAAGCCGGCGCAAAGGGCACAGGAAAGTGGACATCACAGAGTTCAATGGATCTGGGCGTACCCATACCAACGATCGATGCAGCCGTAGCGGCACGTGAAATTTCTGCCTACAAAGATGAAAGGACCGCTGCCTCAGAATTGTATAAAAACAATACCAGGAAAGCTAATCCTGGGAAAGATAAATTTACTCAGCAGTTACATGATGCTTTATATTTTGCCACGGTCATTTGCTACGCCCAGGGATTTGCTTTACTGCACAGAGCATCATCGGAATTGGAAATGAATATTCCCTTGCCCGATGTTGTAAAGATCTGGAGAGGTGGTTGTATCATTCGCTCAGCATTGCTCAATGATTTTTACAAAGTGTTTAAGAAAAACCCACAGTTGCCAAATATGTTGCTGGATAAGAGGATCGCCAGGCTGATTAAGAATAAAGAAAAAAAATTGAGAACGATCATCAAGCAGGGAACTGCGTCGAGAATCCCCATGGCTGGTTTCAGTTCTGTGTTGGCATATTTTGATGCCTATTGCAGCAGCCAGTTGCCAACAAACCTGATACAGGCACAGCGTGATTTCTTTGGTGCTCATATGTATCAGCGAATTGACAAACCGGGGATGTTTCATAACGAATGGCAACCTTTGCCTGAACATAAAAAAGAAGAAGTGGAACACAAACCGTAAAAATGATGAATAATGAGTGATGACTTGATGACTCATTATTACGATTACTCATTACTGATCACTCATTACTCATAATTATAAAATGAAAGCTCAGAAAAAATTACCCCCAACCATTATGATCATCTTCGGTGGAAGCGGCGATTTAACAAGTCGCAAGCTGATGCCGGCCTTGTTCAATCTTTTTATCGATGATTACCTGCCGGAAGAATTTGCAGTGGGGGGGATAGGTCGTACAGATTACGGAGGCGATGAAAAATATCGGGAACACTTGCTGGAAGGAATAAAAGAATTCTCCCGGCGCAAAGACGGGGATGGTGACTGGAATAAATTTTCGGAAAAAGTCTTTTACCAGTGCCTGGATATAAAGGATGATGCAACGTTTGAAAAAATAGGAAAGTGGATCGGCGAAAAAAGCGGCGGATGGAAAGAGGCTCCCACAATAATTTATTACATGGCTGTTGCACCGCAACTGGCCCCCGATATCGCGAAGAAGCTGTTTGATCAAAAACTTTGTTCTGATCCCAAACACACAAGGATCGTTTTTGAAAAGCCATTCGGACATGATCTGGAAAGTGCGCAGGAGTTGAACCGATTATTGGGCGGTATGTTTGAAGAAGACCAGATCTATCGCATTGATCATTACCTTGGCAAAGAAACGGTGCAGAATATTTTGGCGCTGCGATTTGCGAATGCTTTGTTTGAGCCGATCTGGAACAGCAATTATATTGATCATGTCCAGATCACAGCGGCAGAAACAGTGGGTGTGGAGGACAGGGGAGATTATTATGAACAAGCGGGCGCATTGAGGGATATGGTGCAAAATCATATCCTGCAATTGTTGTGCATGATCGCAATGGAAGCACCGGTTTCCTTTGATGCCAATGAGATCAGGAACAAAAAAGTGGATGTATTGAATGCGATCAGGAAATTTACGACAGAGGATGTACATGCTCATGCTGTCAGGGGACAATATTCCGGTGGCTGGATGAGATCGGAGAAGGTAGTGGGTTATCGCCAGGAAAAAAAGGTCGACAAAAATTCACCGGTCGAAACTTTTGCAGCGGTAAAATTTTTTGTTGATCACTGGCGCTGGCAGAATGTTCCCTTTTATGTGCGTACGGGAAAATATTTGCATGAAAAAACAACGCTGATCACTGTTCAATTCAAACCTGCCCCGGATTATGCTTTTCCTGAGGAAGCTTCTGACACATGGCGGGCCAACCGACTCACCATCAGCATTCAGCCCGATATGGATATCCGGCTTCGCTTCCAGGCGAAACGTCCGGGACCAAGCATGATATTAAGCCCCGTTGATATGGTGTTCAACTATGCGGAAGCTTATCATGAGGAAGAGCCGGAAGCATATGAGACCTTATTGCAGGATGTCATGGAAGGCGATCCTACTTTATTCATGCGTGCCGACCAGGTGGAAGCGGCATGGCGTGTCATTACTCCCATTATGGATGCATGGGAGCATCGTAAACCGGTTGATTTTCCAAATTACGCTCCCGGCAGTTGGGGGCCCGAAGATGCCGAAGCACTCGTCGCAAAATATGGCCATCACTGGGTAACGTTGCCAACGAAAGAGAAGGAATAGAAAATTTTTATGTTACGGACTTTAGTAACTCCGATTGAGCTTTTGTTGCGTCGCACTCTTCAACGGTTGGAATTTTATTTAGCTCTTTAACCACAAAGACGCAAAGACTCAAAGAAGCACAGGCTTTGTATCACTTAGTGCCTTAGCGCCATTGTGGCATCAAATCGAATCGCATGCCTTTAGTAATGTCAAAAAATATTGAAGAACTAAGTCAGAGAGTAGCCGAATGGATGGTTGACTACATTCACAAAACATTGCAACTTCAGGATCGGTTTACCCTTTCCTTATCTGGTGGAAGTACTCCCAAAAGATTGCATTTATTATTAGCATCCCCTCAATTCAAAAATAGAATTGACTGGCAAAAGCTCCATATATTCTGGGGTGATGAACGATATGTTCCTTTCAATGACGATCGCAATAATGCAAAAATGGCCTTTGATACTTTGCTGGATCATGTACCTGTTCCAAGATCACAGATACATATGATGAGAACAGATATTGATCCTGGAGATTCGGCAAAAGAATATGAAAGCATTTTAACAGAATATTTCCCGGGAGCGGCAAGCCTCACGCTGCAAGCTGCAAGCGATGATTCCACTCACCACTCACCACTCACCAATCATCACCCATCACTCATTACTCATTACTCATTCGACCTTGTCCTTCTCGGTCTCGGCGACAACTCCCACACGCTATCCTTATTTCCCGGAGAAGAAGTTATTCATGAAAAAGATCGTTGGGTAAGATCTGTGTTTGTAAAAGAAATAAACATGCAGCGAATCACGTTAACGGCATCAGTCGTCAATCTTTCAAAACGTATTGCATTTTTAGTGAGCGGGCAAGATAAAGCGGATGCAGTGTCTCATATTCTTTCCGATGAGTATGATCCAGACCTTTATCCCGCACAGGTAATTAAACCTCTCAATGGAGAACTGTTTTGGTTCTTGGATGAAATGGCTGCGATGAAAATCAAAAAATAATCATTTCAATCCCTTCAGCCAATCGCTCACTCCCAAATAGATTTTCTGTGCTACCAGTTTATGAAATTTTGGATCGAGAATTTTCTTTTCGTCTTCCCTGTTACTTAAGTATCCGACTTCGACTAAACAATTAGGATATTCAGTGGGCCCGCTTAATGCAAAATTGAACGAACCAACATTTCCCCATTCCTTCAGCCTTAATTCCTGCATCCTTTTTAATATAGCCTGCGATAATGGACGAAAACCGATGTAGCGATAGTAAGTGCTGACTCCTTTTACAGTATCACTATTTGCCGAATTCAAGTGGATGCTGATCAGGATATCCGGATCTTCTTTTCTCAGCATTAGTATCCGGTCAGGCATGGTTAGGTCAGTATCGTGAGTTCTTGTCATGAATGTTTTTATCTTCTGTGCCCTGAAATATCTATCAACTTCTTTTGCAATTTTTAGCGTGTAGTCCTTCTCGGCGATACCAGAGATGGCGCCGCCGGCGCCCGTGTTACTTCCTCCATGCCCCGCATCTATAGCAACCAGTAAATGTTGCGGTGTCAGTATTTTCGGTTGTCTTTTTACTCTTACAACGAGCGAACTGGATGTGCTGTCGTAATAAATAAAATATCCCCAGTGCTGCTGGTGTCTCAAGTCGATCACTAACCTGAAAACATCATCTTCCGTCTGTTCGTAATAAGCATTCTTAATTTCTTTTGTTGTAGAAAGCTGAGTGATCCAGTTTGTATTGCTGGTCACTCCGAATACATCTACAATAATTCTCGAGGGATTTACTTCCTGGATGCTTTTGTAGGGCAAGCGTTCATCCAGCGCTACCGTAACATAATCGTATTTATCGTCGCCGTATACCTTCCAATTACCGGTTAAGTGATAGGGTTGGATGCGCCTAAAACTATCCTGTTTAAAACTCGTTTTTGCCATCCATGCCGAGTGATACGTTGATAGTTGCACTTTATAATCGTCCTTAACGCTGTCCACTACCTTCATGGCAATGTTACTATCGAGATAGGTCATTTTTGCTCCACCCAGCCTGTCGTCACCCAATCCAAACTCTAAGAAGGGCAGCACACCGGTCGTTCTCCCGGTTAAAAAGCCATGCTGAGACATTGAATTTATTGATAGTAAAAGACATAAAAAGACAATAAATCTATTCATAAATGAAAGTTAACATAAAAACACTTGAAGAGGCCGACCGTAGATTTACCGTGCCCTTTGCGATTTCACTGAATTTAGTCCGAAAGCTTTCGAAACATACACTATGTCAATTTTTTGTGGCGTTATTAGCGGAAGCTAGGCTAGTGGTAATTCCTTATCCTACGTAAACCTTTACATATGAATTCGCACTCCCTGCTGGGGATTATATCGTCGATTGGCTTGTTTGTACCCGTTGCTCTTATTCTTGTTTTGAAACTATTTTCAAATCGTAGTTTTTTAGCTTTAGCTACCTGCTATTTCATTGTCGGAGTTCAGAACCTCATGAGACAAAGTGTGTTTGACATCCCCAGGGTGATCTATCAATCCATGAGTCTTGTCGATAACATTTTAGAGGTCCCTCTCATGCTTTTGTTTCTTACTTTTTTCAGCACTTCTGCATTAATGACGAAGCGAATAAAGACCTGTATTTATATTTTTCTGGGTTTTGAAGCAATTATTTTGCTAGTTTTTGGATTCAATGTGAAGGCGATCAGAATAATACTGGCGCCTGATATAGCTTTGATAGTAGCGATCAGTTTTTCATTTTTTATCAGATATGTTCGCCTGTCTGTTTCCAACACAAAGAGCCTGGGTAAGGCAGTAATGGCTTCTTCGGTTTTTATTTCGTATGTTCTTTTCAGTATAGTATATGTTTTTTACTACCTGATAAAGAATCAGCAATACCAGGTCGACGCCGAACTTATATATTACCTCGTAAGTATTTTATCAGCCATTCTTATGTCCATCGGAATTCTTATTGAGAACAAACGATTCAAAAAGCTTGACGAACTAAGACACACCCGAAAGGAGTTAGCCACCATTTACGGAGAGAAAAAAGTGGCTGCCTTTAAAAAAGACAGCCGCTTTCTCAATTCTTGATGAGTTAAAAGCAATATTTATTTTCCGCGATCATTTTATCAGCAATGGCTCTTCTTGCTTCTTTGGAATTAAAAGGCTCTGCTTTTGTAAACCGTTTTAGCCCCATCAGGATCATTCTCTGTTCATCACCCCCGGCAAAAGCATTGATCGCATCTTTCCCGCTTTTATTTATTCTGTCAGCGGCATCATATAAATAAGTTCGCATAATATCCAGGTGAAACTTGCAATTGGCTTCGCCTCTTTGATCAACCATCTTCATTACCCTCAGTAATACGCTCTCTGCATTGAAAGTTTCAATGGCCATATCTGCGATGTCCATTAATATTTCCTGTTCCTTGTCGATCTTCATCATGAGTTTTTGAACGGCTGCTCCGGCAACCATCAGTATTGCCTTTTTAAGATTCGCCACTAACTTTTTTTCTTTCGTGAACAATCCTTCCTCTTCATTTCCAAAATCAGGGATACTCATCAGTTCTTTTTGCACGTCAGTGGCGGGACCCATTAAATTCAATCTGCCCTGCATAGCTCTTTTTAATGTCATATCGAGAATGAGAAGACGGTTGATTTCATTTGTTCCTTCGTAAATACGATTGATGCGACTGTCACGGTAAGCACGGGAAATTTCATATTCCGCGCTGAAACCATTTCCGCCGTGTATTTGCACTCCTTCATCAACAACAAAATCCAGGGTTTCACTGCCATACACCTTCAATGCTGCACATTCAATAGCGTACTCTTCAGCCGCTCCCAATAGTGCTTCATTAAATGGTTTGCCTGCGGCAAGCAATTCTTTTTCTTTTTCATCGATCAGGTTTGCGGTACGATATAATGCACTTTCGGCCACAAAAACTTTGATCGCCATTTCAGCCAGTTTATGTTTGATAGCACCGAAATTAGAAATGGGCTGTTTAAATTGCTCCCGGGTAACTGCATATTGGACAGATGTGGTAACGGCTCTCCTGGATCCACCTGCTGCGGCCGCGCATAATTTTAACCGTCCGATGTTGAGTATGTTAAATGCGATCTTATGTCCTTTGCCAATTTCACCGAGCACATTTTCAACGGGCACTTTGCAATCCTGGAAATATAATTGAACAGTCGATGAACCTTTGATCCCCATTTTGTGCTCTTCGGGTCCTTGTGTAAATCCTTCGGTACCTCTCTCTACAATAAACGCTGTAAACTTGTCTCCATCCACTTTTGCAAATACTGTGTATACATTCGCAAAGCCACCGTTGGTGATCCAGCATTTTTGTCCGTTGAGTAAATAATATTTTCCATCAGCA
>Ga0207689_10003832_pt1 | contig 13707 bp, 15 predicted proteins | sample KBSMisM52_FD_184312 | JGI IMG/M metagenome (GOLD analysis project Ga0207689, IMG submission 184312) | Miscanthus rhizosphere microbial communities from Kellogg Biological Station, Michigan, USA - KBS Miscanthus M5-2 (SPAdes) (version 2) | ecosystem: Host-associated > Plants > Roots >... | reverse complement strand
AAACGGAGGGTATGGAAACTGTAAATGACTGTTTTTAAAGTCTTTGGAAAGAGAAGATCTGCGCCGCAGCGGGGTGGTTGGACCTCAAATCCGGCGATTTTCTTTATGAAATCCTTACGACCTCTTTATGCGCTCCTTACGGCAAAAGCCGTTGAATATAAACATGGATACTGTAATTTCCATCCTTGTTCGCATTCTGGAAGTCATGTTTATGGTGGGCCTTTTGGGTTCAGCTGTCGTTCTCATTCTGACTTCCTTTGAAGACATCAAATCACTGTTGCCCGGTGGTGAGGAGAACAAGGAAAGCGCAGCGTCAGTTTCACGCACACATAGAGCGCAGCCACATCTCCACGCCAGCGGTCCAGTGGTTTAGTCTACAAAAATAAACCCGCTCATCTCTCATCTCTGAGCGGGCTATCGATCCAGGTTTTATGCCGCTTTCTTTCGTGGTACTTTCGCACCTTTTTTGCGGGCCTCGGAAAGCCCTATTGCGATAGCTTGTTTGCGGCTGGTCACCTTTCCTCCTTTGCCTCCTTTACCGGAGCGAAGAGTGCCACGCTTCCTCCTGCGCATCGCACTCCCTACGGTTTTACTCGCCGCTTTGCCGTACTTGCGTCCACCTGATTTTTTTCGCACTGCCATGGTTTTCTCCTCGAACTTTAGAGGAAGAAGCAGCAGAGAGGGTTGTGCCCGGTGTTTGCCTTACGAACACATTACACGATGGTTTCTCCGGCTATACTTCAAATCAAGGACGGAGGATTCCATTTCATGCGAGCTGATGTCGTAGTTGGCGCAAAATTTCCTGATTACGAACTGACTGATCACGCCGCAAAACGGCGCAAACTTTCCGAGTTACAGGGCCCAGACCCCATGATCCTGGTGTTGAGCCGCGGCCAATTCTGTCCAAAGGATCGCCGGCAAATGGAGAACCTGAACGAGCTCCACCGCGAAATCGAAGTAGGCTACTGCCGCTTGGTCACTATCAGCACGGATAATTTACTCGACACCAATCATTTTCGTACAGGTGTCGGAGCGCATTGGCCGTTTTTATCTGACCCCGGACGCAAAGTTCAAAAGGATCTGGATATCTGTGAATACACCGATCCGGATTTCAATCCCATGATCCCGTACACATTCGTGCTCGAACCGGGACTCATCATCTACAAAATCTACTGTGGTTATTGGTTTTTCGCGCGCCCGACGAACGAAGAACTTCGGCACGACTTGCGTGCTGTCCTCAGAAAATGCCGCCCTGACTGGGACATTGAGACGCCCGAAATGAAGGCAGCCTGGGCGCGTGGGGAGAAGAACCGCTTCTACCCCTACGACAAAACCTACGGTCAGGTCTTCAGTGAACAAACATAGCTTGGGCCGAACCCTTGTTGGCCTCAAGATTGAGGCGGCAACGTTCCACAATCGATTGCAAATCTGAATCCCGGTGGGTGGAATTGTCCGACTTGTTCGGGTGATAGTGGACCGGTATTTCTTTTTCGCGCAGCGCTTTCGCACATTGATTCGCGATATCTTTTATTGAAAAAGTCTTGGTGAAATGCCGCGCAAGTTACGTACTTTTTCGTCGGCAATATGTAGGAGTCCAGAACTTTCAACCTAACATAAGAGACCAGCACGGATGGGCACCGGAGTTAATACGGGACCGATTTGTTCCATCACGTCTACGCCGGGGCATGCAAGTCCCATGGGAAATTGATTGCGAGTCGCTATAATTTCGCAGCATGGTTCAGACTGTGAAAGAGGCGTGGTTCCAACCCGCGAGTGATCAGTCACTGATCGTTTATCTTGGAACAGAAATCAGCCTGGAGACGCATCAGCGTGTGATCAAGTTGTTACGGCTGCTCGAACGAGAGCCGATTGCCGGTGTTTGCGACCTGCATCCCGCCTATTGCTCGCTGCTGATTCACTTCGATCTACTTAAATTGCGCCACGATGAGTTGGAAGCAGTTTTGCGTTCTTATCTTGATCGATTGGATGAAGAGTCACTGCCAGAGCCGCGGTACGTCGAAATTCCGGTCTGTTATGAGGGAGATTTCGGCCCGGACTTGGGTGATGTGTGCTCCACGCTGCGGATCACTCCAGCGCAAGCGATCGAGTTGCACGGATCAGTGGCATATGTAGTTTATTTCTTAGGGTTTGCTCCCGGGTTTGCATATCTGGGCGAATTGCCGAAATCACTGATGATGCCGCGCCTCCCATCGCCACGGCGCATGGTGCCACGTGGCAGCGTCGGAATCGCCGGAAACCAGACAGGCGTCTATCCCTTTGCTACCCCCGGAGGATGGAGGCTGATCGGACGCACGCCACTACAAATGTTCCGCAGCGGACCGAATGCCGCAACTGTGCTGTCCATTGGAGATCGCGTGCGGTTCATTTCCATCTCTCCCAAACGTTTCGCAGAGTTGGAGAACACATGAGCTCGATCCAGATACAGTCTCCGGGGCTGTTTACCACCGTGCAGGACTTGGGCCGTCCGGGATTCGGCCCGATGGGATTGTCACCATCAGGCGCGGCCGATCCGTTGTCGTTGCGGTTGGGGAATCGTCTGGTGGGCAATGCAGATGGCGCCGCCGCTTTGGAGATGACGTTGGTCGGTGGGACATTTTTGTTTCCTGAAGGCGGTGTTGTCTCTTTAGCCGGCAGTGATTTTGGTGGCAGCCTTGATGATCAATTACTCCCGGTATGGACGGCAATAAAAATTAGTCGAGGTCAAACACTCCGCATGGGGCCGACACGTTCCGGTGCGAGATGCTATTTGTGCATTCAGGGTGGAATTGAAGTGAATTCTTTTATGGGCAGCGCTTCCACTCACATCTTAAGCGGCCTGGGCGGCTTCGAGGGGCGGGCACTGCGCAAGGGAGATGTTCTGAAGATTGGCCAACCGTTCATGGCTTTTCGAGAAAGAAAGATCTCTCCCCACGCACTAAAACGTCTATCACCCCGTAAAACTCTACGAGTGACTCCCGGACCACAAAGCGATTGGTTTGCTGCGTCATCGGAGCAACTGTTCTATACCAATGCATATCGTGTCACTGAAGATTCCAATCGCATGGGCCTCCGACTCGAAGGTGCAGCCATTCCCCCGCACTTCAAAGGGCCGATGATCACCGAGGGAGTTGCTTTGGGGGCCATTCAAATTCCCGACGCAGGTCAGCCCATCATATTGTTTGTCGAACAGCAAACGACGGGAGGATATCCGAAAATTGCCAACGTGATCTCCGCGGATCTGCCGAGCATCGGGCAACTCCGCCCGCGTGATGAAATTCGCTGTGAAAAAATAACCTGGGGAATGGCACGTGCTTTATTCAAGGAGCAAGAAGAGATAATTGCATCAGGGGAGTTGATGGTGGAATGAAGCGCATCGACCTGAATTGCGATATGGGCGAAATCCCGGAGGCTGTTGCTGACGGCACGCAGGAAGCGCTGATGCCTTCGCTCACTTCGGTCAACATTGCCTGTGGAGGCCACGCCGGCGACGAAGCGACCATGAAAACGACGATTGAGCAAGCGCTTCGACACAAGATAGCGATCGGTGCACATCCCGGCTATCCTGATCGCGCAAATTTTGGGCGCCGGGAATTAGATTTTCCGATGGACGCGGTCACTCATTCTGTGTTTCACCAAGTATGCATCTTGGCCGCCATTGCGCAAACTTGTGAAGCACAGATCTCGTACGTAAAGCCGCACGGTGCCCTCTACAATCAAGCTGCGAACAATCCCGAGCTTGCATTGGCAATTGCTAAAGGTGTGGCTCGATGGAGCCGGGAAGTCTCTCTGGTAGGACTTGCCGGATCGCGCATGTTGGATGTTTTCCGCGACGCCGGTTTTCGTATCGCAGCCGAAGCGTTCGCAGACCGTCGCTACGAACCCAATGGAACCCTCCAGTCACGCAAATTTGCCGACGCATTGCTTCGCGAACCCGCGGAAGCTGCACAACAAGCACTGAACATCGTAGAACAGGGGAAAGTGGTCGCCTCAGATGGCTCCGAAATCGCGATAAGCGCGCAGACTCTCTGCATCCACGGAGACACTCCCGGAGCGGTACGAATTGCTGCCGCCGTAGCACAAAAGTTACGCCAGGCTGGTGTTCTGCTCAGCTCGCTTGCTGGATGATGCGACTGGTCTGTAGTCTACGCCATAGCCAATAAACGGGAATTCCCGACAAAACAATCAGTAGCCCCGGCCAGGTATATTCCGGCTTATATCGCAGCAATTGCACTTCGATAAAACACGCGATCACCAGATAAATCCCAGGCAGCACCGGATAGCCCAAGACCTTATATGGACGTTCCATCGTTGGCCGTTTTATGCGCAACACAAATAATCCAGCAATCGTGAGAATGTAGAACATCACCACGCTGAAAACTACAAAGTCGAGCAGCTGACGATAGGTTCCAGAAAGGCAAAGCACGCAGGCCCAACCGCATTGCAGCCACAATGCAGCCGAAGGTGCGTTGTGCCTATTTACGGTTCCGGCCTTGCGAAAGAAGAGTCCGTCCTCAGCCATCGCGTAGTAAATTCGTGCTCCGGCCAGGATCAGCCCATTGTTACAACCAAACGTTGAAATCATCACCGCAATGGCAAACAAGATCGCTCCGCTTGGCCCAATCACCGCTTCCGCCACCGCTGTTCCCACGCGATCTTGCGAAGCAAACTGGATGCCACGTTCAATCACCGATACGCCAGTCGCGCTGCCATTGAGCGGTAGCACGCGCAAGTAAGCAAAATTCGCCAGGATATACAACGACATGACCAGCCCTGTACCCAGAGCCAAAGACAGAGGCAAATTCCGGCTGGGATTTCTAACTTCTGCAGCGGTGAATGTCACATTCGGCCAGGCGCTCGAGGAAAACAGCGCGCCCACCATCGCCAATCCGATCAGCGTCGGCGTATCTACCCATACACCGCTTGGGTATGCGTGCGGACTCCAGAAAGCTGCATTACCCCAGAAATCGGTGAAGTTCACTGTGCGCGCTGATGGCGACGCAAATAGAAAACCCAGCAGAATCAATCCGCCCAGCAGGCTGATTTTCACCAGCGTAAAAACATTTTGAACGATTGCACCCGTTCGTAGGCTGCGTGTATTGATCCAGGTAAGAAGAAGCAAGGAAACAATCGCCAGCACATTCTGCGTGTTGAAGCCTACATTGAATGGCCCCAACGTGCCGAACCAAACTTTGTAAGGCCCGAGAATGCCCAGACGCCAAATCCAAGATGACGATGAAAACCATGGCAACAACACGCCAGTGAAATTCGCAAATGCAATTGCTACAGCCGCAATCGTGGCCGTCTGGATCACCAGCAACATCGCCCATCCGTACAAAAATCCGCACATCGGCCCGAATGATTCCCGCAGGAAGGCGTACTCCCCGCCCACCTTTGGCATGGCGGCCGCTAACTCGCCGTAGCAGAGCGCGGCCATGGTGGTCATCAATCCGGTCACGATCCACACCACAATCAGCAGTCCCGGACTCCCTACCTGCCGTGCGATGTCCGCCGAGACGATAAAAATGCCGGAGCCAATCATCGATCCGGCGACCAGCGTCGTGGCATCCAGCAGTCCCAGATTTCTGAGCAGTCCGCGCTTATCGGAGGTCATCAAGGGTTAAATTATTCAGGAGACGATGTGGCCAGGTGCGCGTATCCAATTTCTCGGTAAATCTCGAGGTTGTGCCGAATTGTGACGGCCTTTTTGCCTCCATCTGCGTCTTTAAAGGTCACAGCGGCTGAGATTTTGGTAGGTTGTCCACTGCGAAAGTAAGAAGCACTACTGTCCAGGAACGTGGAGATCTGCTTATGAGGAGCCAGGAATTCAAGATTGCGGAAAAGTGGCAGCGACGAAATCTCTTTCCCCTCGATTCCCCGCATGGCTTCACTGAATTTTATGCGCACTTCGTAGGCGGGTTTGTCGCCAATATTTTCGACCGAAATAAACAGCATGCCGCGGTCAAACACAAAATCAACAATAACGTCAGGGCCGTTTGAATATGCCGGAGACCCGTATTTTACCGAGGTTTTTGACATTTTGTTCTCATGCCTGACCGTCAATCGACAACCCTTCGTGGCAGAGTTCCAGGGTATCGATAGCAACTTCATTGCCTTTGGCGCTCAGCGGTGAAGCTTTGTACTTGCATGGCCATGCCCGGGCAAAGTTCCAATGCATTACTTCTTGCCGATTTTCATCGAGAAGTATCACCGAGCCATTCGCCCGTTGTACCTGCCCATTCATGCTTTTCACCATCCAGTTCCAGAACGTCAGATCTCCCGTAATTCCATATTTAAGGACAATGTTGCTGAATTTTTTCAGACCAGGAATCTTTCGGAAGGTAGTGTTTTCACTACCATTGCGGTATTCGATAACGGCAACTTCAACTTCCAGTCCGCTGACCTCCATGAAGGAGCCCTTGACGGCTTTGCCATCGTCACTAATGCCTGTGACAACGACTTCGAAGTTGTAGGCTGAATAGGGGTCGGCACGAAATACTGGCGGCATGATGGTACCTCGTGAGGCGAACGAATTGTAACACTATGCATTTAACCGGGATGTACTGGAATACGGGGTGCCCGTTCAAGCTCAGCTTGAGTGGGGGACGGCCAAAAATATCTTCCGGTGGTATGCTTCCTTTTTAGCCGCCCTTACGTCTCAACCCTTTATCCGCTCCCACTGGGTTGTTCGAACATTAGGAGGTAACAGTTATGAAACGCCTTATTTCTTCAGTTGTCATGCTGGTTATGTTAACCACCATGGCAAGTTTCGCTGGTGAACACGGCAAGAAGATGACGGTTGACGAAAAGATAAGCTGGATGTCCAAAGAGCTGAATCTGACTGCCGATCAGCAAACCAAGCTTAAGCCCATCCTGGAAAGTCAGCAGCAACAGATCGACGCAGTTTGGAAGGACACTTCTCTGACCGACGAGGCCAAGATGGCCAAGAAGACAGAGATCAAAAGCAGCACAAGCTCACAAATCAACGCCCTACTGACCACTGAGCAGCAGGCCAAGTACGCCACGTTACAGCAACAATCAAAATCAGCCACGGCAGCTAAGAATCAATAGCTGATTCAAAAAGCTGAGGGCGCTTGAATCAAGCGCCCTTTTTCTTTGCCAAAAGTTCTAGTCTCCTGAACCGCGGCACGGTCATCCTCGGCTACGCAGTTTTGCCGACCCCAGCAAAATATCCCATAGCGGCAGAAAAATATTGAAGCGTGCATCCGGACGATCGTGATGTGACAGGTGATAAGCCCGCGTTCCACCGAATCCCGGCGGAAGCCATTCCCCTAAATGGATGCGCCAATGAAATTCTTCGGTAGTGATGAAGTACAGGGAAAAGCCGACAAGGATACCGGGCGCAAGCCCCAGCTTGAACAACAGGTCGGCCGCGGTCACTGGCAGCCCATTCACCACAAACAACACAATCACCCAAATCGGAGACCCGCCGAGATTCAGATGTTCCGCCTCCGCCGGCGTGTCCACAGACATGTGGTGACGAAGATGTTCCTTGGCAAAAAACGTCCCAGGCAAATGCAGAAGATACCGGTGATAAGCGTATTCAAACCAGGTTGCCCATAGCAGTCCGAGACCGAGCCCAATCAACCACTTTCCCAAAGTCGGCGGAGAAATGAAGCAGAGGACACTAGCCGGCACCCCACCACATAACAGCGCAGTCAATGCATTCATCGTCTTGAGTGCACGCCCGCGGGCAATTGCGACCTCTCGAGTTATAGCGGCCGTAGACATCGGCGCTCCTACTAACACTGTACAGTTAGTTGGATGCCCACGCAGAAACTTATGGCTACACTCTAGTAATGATTCTTAACTATATGTAGAGAATGATGTTTGTCTCAGCGGAATTGGAAAATCGCCTCCCCGATAAACACGGGGCAGGCGGAACCTTGGCAGGTTGGGCCTTTAGGCCGTGGAGCGGCTGAGCCATGCCGCGAAGTGAGGGCAGTTGGTAACATCAACCACAACCTTGGATCCTTGAAGGCTCCGGCGAGTCCTGCATCGGTGACGGTGTCGACTTCTGAGGCCGGTAATGCCGCCACCGCTTCATGGCCTGGTTCACAAAGTTTATTCACTAGTTGATCCGATAGGAGCATTACCGCCAATCGCTACCATGTTCATAGTTGACCTTATTCTGTCTCGTCCGCGGGAGAGCCTAGTCCGATATCTTCCTCAGAGTTGTAATAAGTTTGTAGCCTTATTCAGCGATGACATGGTGGTCCAGTCCGCAGTGGGACCCGCCCGATGGGAACGGTAAGCAAACTAATTTCCTGTCAGTCCACCGCTAAACGTTAAACACTTCCGGATGGGCCGTAGGGCCGTCGAGGTGTCCGGTCAACCTGTTCTCCAGGCCGCCGCGGGCAGGGCTCATTTGCTGCCTGATGGCGTCCATCTCGGAGTCGTTCAGCGGCGAGAAGCTGCGGGCGGTTTCTATGTTCTGCGCAAGCATCTCCAGGTGCGGCATGCCTACAACGGCGGTCGTCACCGGCAGGCTCATGGAGTAGCGCAGCAGCGACTTCATGTCCGTCTTGCCCGCGCCGCTGCCGAGGAGAAATTCCTGCCCGGTCACCTTCATGGCGATAACTCCCAAGTTCTTCTTCTTTGCTTCGGGCAAAGCGAGTTCTTCGAAGCGGCCGTTGCGCGAAGCGTTCAGAGCCATCTGCACGCAGTCTAGATCGTTATGCCGGATAGCCTGGGCCATCACGTCGCCATTGGTGTGGCTGGTCATGCCGATGTAGCGAGTCATTTTCTGTTCGCGCGCCTCAAGTGCTCCCTTCATCGCCCCATTGGGCGCTTCAATCTTCGCGAGGTCGTCGGCCTGTCCCAGGCTGTGCATGTGGACCAGATCCACATGGTCTACGCGCAACCGCTTCAGGCTGCCCTCCAGTCGGCGCAGGAATCCATCACGAGTGCGGTCCGGAATTTTTGTCGCCAACCACACTTCATTGCGGCGCGTCGCCATGACCTGCCCCACGCGCGATTCGCTTTTACCGTCGCCGTAGGAATACGCCGTATCAAGATATGTAATGCCGAGATCGATTGCCCGGTTGAGCGCGGCCTGGGCTGCATCTTCGCTCTCATACATCAGGAATCGGCTGCCGCAGCCAAAGGCCAAAATGGAGACCTTGGCGCCCGTCCGGCCCAGAGTGCGTGTGGGAAGCACACCTGTGGGCGAGGATCTGGAAGCAGGGTTACTAAAAAGCGAAAAACTTGCACCCGCCGCGGTCCCTAAACCAATCCGTTCGAGAAACTTTCGTCGCGATAGCTCTTTGCTCATGGTCCTTCTCCTGGTTGGGTTAAGAGCAATTCAAGATGATGGTAGTCGAAAGGAGCGATGCGTGGCCAGCCTGGTGGTGGAACAATTACGCCACTTCAACTTGCGGGATCGTGCTCTGGTCCGCCAAGGAGTGAGGTTGAGATGAAAAACTAGCGGAAACTTTTGTGCCGGAACCATTTGATTCGATCGTCAATTCACCGCCAAGATGGCGCACGCGCTCGCGCATTCCTCTGATTCCCACTCCTGTGCCCTGGGACTGAATCAGGGCCAGTTTCTCCGGAGACATACCCTTTCCTTCGTCCTGAACTGACGTATGGATCTTCCCTTGTTTCCGTTCGATGCGAATCAGCGCGGTTTTGCTTCCCGAGTGGCGATGGATGTTGGTTAAACACTCCTGCACTAGACGAAATATTACGAGTTCCATCTCGCGAGGAAGTCTTTCGAAATTCTCCGGGATTTGCAGGTCAATAGCGAGTCCGCTGCGTTCCGTCAGACCTTGGACATACCAACTGAGTGGGGATGACAGCCCACTTTCGTCCAACAATGGCGGATGCAAGAGATAGGAAGTCGTACGTAATTCTTGAGTCAAATGCTGAACCATGCCCTGGGCGTTCTGGATGCTTTCAGCCAGTTGGACGGGATCGCGTTCCGCGTGTTCCGCTATTTGTGCAAGACCCATGTTCAGGGCGACTAAGGTTTGGCCAGCACTGTCGTGCAGCTCACGTGCAATATGGCGGCGTTCCTCGTCTTGCGCTTGCATTAGGAGCGCGGAAAGTTCCTGTACCCATTCCGAGTGCTGCATAATTTCTGCGTTTCGCCGCTGTAGTTCCTGAGTTCGAGACTGCACTTGCGTGTCGAGCGCACTGGCCAGCATGCGATACCGTTCTTCGCTCTCATATAAAGCCCGCTCGACCCGCTTACGCTGAGTGATATCGCGAGCTATTTTCGAAGCACCGACAATCTTGCCTGTGGCATCCCGGACAGGGGAAATCGTCAATGAAATATCAAGTTGCGTGCCATCCTTACGCACACGGACGGTGTCGAAATGCTCGATCCGCTCTCCTCGTCTGATCTTCCCAAGAATGGCCGTTTCCTCGTCCCGGCGATTGTGGGGAATGATCAGTAAAATGTGTTGACCTATCGCTTCTTTGGCGGTGTAGCCAAATAGCCTCTCAGCGCTTGCATTCCAGGTTGTAATGACGCCCTCTAGACTCTTGCTGACGATGGCATCTTCGGAGGAATCTACAATTGTAGCCAAAAGGCTGATCGCCTTATCGGCTTGAATGCGCAATGAGGGCAACTCGTCGAGAAGAGATTGACTGATTCTGTCGAAACAGGCTTCCGGATCGTTCAGGATACAGTCAGCCAAGGCTTCATGGGTGGCAAGAAGCTGTTGAATGTCATCTTCAAACGCGATCTCAGGGTGGACCCTGGTCCAATAGTGCGCTGCCCGAACGAACGCCAGAAACAGTAGCAGATATTGAAGTCGAGCTCTTCCGAACAATCGTTCCAGTGCATTCAGGCACTCGGGGGCTTCGGGAGTCTGCAAAAAGAGATGACCCGCCAGCGCAAAGATGGCATCTTCCATTTGCGTATCAGAACCTGGCATGTCAACAAGAGGCGCAGGGCAAGCCGCACAAATTGAAATTCGGAACTGTAATTCTTTTCCGCGGGGAAATGGGCGCTGGAGCAACTTAACCACCTCAACGACGCTTTGAGCGCGGGCACTTCTATCACCGGCAGGACGGCCAAGTCCTACCAGAAAGCCGACATGACGCGCAATGCAATAGCGGACGGTGCAGAACCGCGACAGGAGAACGAAAAGACGCTCCTTAAAAACCGAGGGCAAAGGATTATCGAGATAGGCGGCCTGGGCAAAACCCCACAGTTTCTCAGTGATCTCAGGAGTTTCAGGCGTGAGGCGAAAGAAGTTTGGAAGAACGCCGAAGCGCTCCTCGACTTGTTTCCCCAGTTCCCTAATATCGTTGGCCGTAGATATGGGCTTAATTTCCTTAGGCATTCATAGTTCGATTCGGGAATGGCTCATCAATCGTGACAAGTAATGTTCACATTGTATGTACGGTTTACCCTGTATATGAAGTTTTCCCTCCGCGCTTGCGCCTTCAAACCTGTGGGGTCTTGCATCGTCCATAGCACGTCAGTCTTATTGTCACCCGTGAAGCCATGGCATCACCATGGGCCGAGGGGGGTGTACAATTCAGCCCGGTTCAGATTCAGGGTCGAAAAGTTCTTATTCGTCCTCTCCTTAATCAGTCGGGCTTTTTAAGAATTGGCATTTTAACCGGAGAGTTACTCTTCCCGGCATCTCATGTACGGATAAGGGAGAACTATGCAAAAACGAACATATTGCTTGATTTGTCTCCTGATTCTTTGCCTTGGCTTAACCACAGTCTCATCGTTGCAAGCGCAGATGGCGACAAAGTCCAAACCAACGGTCTACACTTACGTTGCTGAATGGAGCGTTCCGCGCGCCCAATGGGCCGACATGGTCAAGGCGGACGAGCAGGACAGACCTCTTCTCGACAAACTGGTCGGCGATGGCACTCTCACCGGTTACGGAGCTTACACCAACCTTATCCATCAGGAAGGCGAACCGACGCACGGAACCTGGTTCACGGCTACATCCGAGGGTAACCTGCTGAAAGCCTTGGAAGCGATTTATGCCCAGCCAGGATTGGTTACCGCCCCCGTGCAAGGTGCTTCCAAACATTGGGACCAGATTCTGACCGGAGATGTCTATGGCTCCAAGCCGGGCAATTCCAAAGACGGTTATCTCACCTGGTCGTCGTGGCAAATCAAGCCGGGTGAAATGCGTAACTACACCGAGCTCACGAAAAAAGTAATTGTGCCGGTGCTGGACAAACTATTGGCGGAGGGCACGATCACCTCCTACGGGCAGCTAGTCGAAGACTACCACCAGCAAAAACTGGGTACCATCTACGACTACTTCACCGTGCCTGACGCCGCTTCCCTGGACAAGGCCAACAAAGCGCTGGAAGATCTGTTCGAGGGGCCTGCCTTAGGCGACGCCTTCCGCGCGATGACGGAGCGGGAAGGGCATCGCGATTTCCTTACCCGCTTACGCTTTATGGTGAGCAAATAACTCGTATGACTTGGTACAAGAAAGCCTCGCACAAGCGGGGCTTTTGAAGGTTCGGGGTGTGCCGTTATTTCGCGGTTCGGTGGAATATTGAAACACGCGGGAGAGGTATAGGAAAGAAATTGCTTCTTGCCTCCATCCAGCGCATATAGTTTTCCACTCAGCTGTTCAGACAAATAAAGCCCCGCTTACGCGGGGCTTTGCGAATAGCTGAAAGCTGAGTACTGACAGCGTTCTTAGTACATGCCTTCCATACCGCCGCCGTGTCCGCCCGGAGCAGGAGCGCCCTTTTTCTCTTCAGGCACTTCCGCTACCAGCGCTTCGGTGGTCAGCATCAAGGACGCGATCGAACCGGCATTCTGCAACGCTGTCCGCACGACCTTGGTCGGATCAAGCACGCCAGACTTAACCAGATCTTCGTACTCGCCGCTGAAAGCGTTGTAGCCGAAGTTGGTGTCCTTGGAGTCGAGCACTTTGCCGAGGACGATTGCGCCTTCTTCGCCGGCGTTCTCGGCGATCATGCGCAGCGGTTCCTGGATGGCGCGCTTCACGATGTTGACGCCAATCTGCTCGTCGCCTTCCAACTTCAGCTTGTCGAGAGCTGCTGCTGAACGGGCCAGAGCAACGCCTCCGCCGGGGACGATTCCTTCCTCGACGGCAGCGCGGGTGGCATGCATCGCATCTTCCACGCGGGCTTTCTTTTCCTTCATTTCGGTTTCCGTTGCGGCGCCGACTTTGATCACGGCCACGCCACCGACCAGCTTCGCTAACCGCTCCTGCAACTTCTCGCGGTCGTAGTCGCTGGTGGTCTTGTCCACCTGGCTGCGAATTTCCTTCACCCGGCCTTCAATTTCAGCGTGTTTGCCTTTGCCTTCGACGATGGTGGTGTTGTCCTTGTCGATGGTGATCTTTTTGGCCTGGCCGAGGTCCGCCACCTGAACGTTCTCGAGCTTGATGCCGAGATCTTCAGTGATGGCCTTGCCGCCGGTGAGGATAGCGATGTCCTGCAACATGGCCTTGCGGCGGTCGCCGAAGCCCGGGGCCTTTACGGCCGCGACTTGGAGAGTGCCACGCAGCTTGTTGACCACAAGGGTCGCGAGCGCTTCGCCATCGACATCTTCAGCGATGATGACAAGCGGCTTGCCGCCCTTGGCAATCTGTTCAAGCAACGGGAGCAGGTCCTTCATCGAGCTGATCTTCTTTTCGTGAATCAGGATGTAAGCATTGTCCAAGGCAGCTTCCATCCGCTCCGGATCGGTCACAAAGTAAGGAGAGAGGTAGCCGCGATCGAACT
>Ga0207689_10003827_pt1 | contig 13711 bp, 11 predicted proteins | sample KBSMisM52_FD_184312 | JGI IMG/M metagenome (GOLD analysis project Ga0207689, IMG submission 184312) | Miscanthus rhizosphere microbial communities from Kellogg Biological Station, Michigan, USA - KBS Miscanthus M5-2 (SPAdes) (version 2) | ecosystem: Host-associated > Plants > Roots >... | reverse complement strand
AGCGGCGGGCCGCGGGAATCGATGCGGTCATGGACGACGTGGGCGAAGCGAAGCGGCGAATGGTAGGTGAGCGGCGACGACGGTTGCTCGGCGCGATCGCGGCGGCGCCGGTGGCGCTCGGCGGCGCCGTGCCGCTCGCGGCGTTCGCTGCCGCCGACGCGAAGGCGCGCACCCGCGTTCGCCCCGGCGATCCCGACTGGCCGAGCGACGCCGACTGGCAGCGCCTGAGCGCCGCGGTCGGCGGCGCGCTCGTCAAGGTCGCGTCGCCGTTCGCGGCTTGTCGCGACAGCCCGCGCTCGGCCGCGTGCGACGCGCTCTTTCGCTCGCCCGCGAACCCGTGGGCGATCGGCGACGACGTCGCGCTGACACAGACGTTCGGCTGGGTCGGCGCGTGGACGACGTCGCCGAGCGCGTATGCGATCGTCGCGCAGCGCCCCGCCGACGTCGCCGCTGCCGTCGACTTCGCGCGCGAGCGGCGCGTGCGGCTCGTCGTCAAGGGCGGCGGCCACAGCTACCAGGGGACGTCGAACGCCCCCGACTCGCTGCTGGTCTGGACGCGGCGGATGAACGACGTGCGCCTCGACGACGCCTTCGTTCCCGCGGGGTGCAGCGGCCGCATCGCGCCGCAGCGCGCCGTGCACTGTGGTGCCGGCGCGGTGTGGGCGCACGTCTACGACGCGGTGACGACGAAAGGCGGCGGCTACGTGCAGGGCGGCGGCTGCACGACGGTGGGCGTCGCCGGGCTCGTGCAGAGCGGCGGCTTCGGCAGCTTCTCGAAGGCGTTCGGCACCGCCGCGGGCAGTTTGCTCGAAGCCGAGGTGGTCACTGCCGACGGCAAGATCCGCATCTGCAATGCCTGCACGAACGAAGAGCTGTTCTGGGCGCTGAAGGGCGGCGGCGGCGGCAACTTCGCGGTCGCCACGCGATTGACGCTGAAGGTGCATCTGCTGCCGGAGACGTTCGGTGCCGTCAACATCACCGTGCGTGCGAAGTCCGACGCCGCGTATCGCAAGCTCATCGGGCAGACGCTCGACTTCTGCGCGAGTGCGCTGGTCGGGCCGCACTGGGGCGAGCAGCTGCGCTTCCTGCGCAGCAACGCGCTGCAGGTCTCGATGGTGTTCCAGGGCCTGACGCGAGGCGAGGCGGTCGCGGCGTGGCAGCCGTTCTTCGCCGCGATCGACGCGAGCCCGAACGACTTCGACCTCGAGTTCTCGCCGCTGCGCATCGTCTCGACCGATGCCCGCACGTTCTGGGCACCGACGCTCTTCAAGCGCACCCTCGGCTTCATCAAGCGCGACGACCGCGTGGGCGCGCCCGAGACGAACGTGTTCTGGCCCGGCGACCAGGGACAGGCGGCGCAGGTGCTGCACGGCTACGAGTCGCTCTGGCTCCCGGCGGCGCTGCTGCTGCCGCCGCGCCGCGCCGAGCTCGCCGATGCGATCTTCACGGCGACGCGAAGCTGGACCGTCTCGCTCCATCTCAACAAGGGGCTCGCTGGAGCGCCGGCCGCAGCGATCGCGGCGGCGCGCGACACCGCCACCAACCCGGTCGTGCTCGACGCATTCGCGCTCGCGATCCTCGGCGCGCACGGCGGCCCGGCGCATCCCGAGGTGCCCGGCCATGCACCCGACGAAGCGCTCGCGCGCACACAAGCGGCGGCGATCGACCGCGCCGCCGCGGCGCTGCGCAAGGTCGCGCCGGACGGCGGCGCCTACGTCGCCGAGAGCAACTACTTCCAGCGCGACTGGCAGCGCGCGTTCTGGGGCAGCAACGCGGCGCGGCTGCGCGCGATCAAGGCCGCCGTCGACCCCGACGGCCTCTTCGTCACGCACCACGGGCCGGCGGACGAGGCTTGAGCCCGTCCGCCGGTGTTCGTTCAAGCGCTGGCGATGGTCTCCGCAGTGAACGGCATCCGGCGCACGCGCTTGCCGGTCGCCGCGAACACGGCATTGGCGACCGCGGGGCCGATCAGCGCCGTCGCCGGCTCGCCGATCCCGCCCGGCTTCTCGCTGCTCTGCACTAGCGTGATGTCGATCACCGGCGCCTCGTTCATGCGCATCAGGCGGTAGCGGTCGAAGTTGGTTTCCTGAATGCGTCCCTTGTCGACCGTGATCTCGCCGAACAGCGCCGCAGTCAACCCGAACACGATGCTCGACTGGATCTGTGCCTCCACGGTGTCGGGGTTCACCATCCTGCCGAGGTCGGCGACGATGGTGACCTTGTGGACGACCGGGACGCCGCCCTGCATCGAGATCTCGGCCACCTGCGCCATGTAGGTGTCGTAGCCTTCCATCAGCGCGACGCCGCGCGAGCGCCCGGCGACCGGCGTTGCCCAGCCCGACTTCTCGGAGGCCATCCGCAGCACGTTGGCAAAGCGCGGCTGGCCGTCGAGCAGCGCCAGCCGGTACTTCACCGGGTCCTGACCGGCGGCAGCCGCGCACTCGTCGATGAACGACTCGTTCGCGAACGCGTTCATGTTGTGGCTGACCGCGCGCCAGTAGCCGACGCGCATGCCGGCGTCGTGGATCACGAGGTCGTGCTTGCTGGCGGCGATCTGGTACGGCGCGACCGCCGCTTCGGCCATGAACGGGTCGAGCGTGTCGGCCGGCAGGCCGAACGCGCGTTGCGTCACCGACTGCGACGTCACCTTGAAGCGCATCGCCACGGGCTTACCCTGTGCGTCGAGCCCCGCCTCCAGCTGGTTGAGCGCCATCGGCCGGTAGAAGTCGTGCGTCATGTCGTCTTCGCGCGTCCAGAGCACCTTGACCGGCTTGCCGACTGCCTTGGAGACGAGCGCCGCCTGCGCGATGAAGTCGAGCTCGAGGCGGCGACCGAAACCGCCGCCGAGGAACGTCGTCTTGATCGTGATGTCCTCGGGCTTCATGCCGAGCGTGGCGGCGACGACGCCTTCCGCGCCCTGCTGGAACTGCGTCGGCCCGATGAGCAGCGCCTTGCCGTTGGCGACGTGCGCGGTGAAGTTCATCGGCTCGAGCGGCGCGTGCGACAGCAGCGGCAGCGTGTACTCGGCCTTCACGACCTTGACCGCGCCCTTCATCGCCGCGTCGACGTCGCCGTTGGCCTTGATGACGATCACCTTGCTCTTCGTCGCCGCGTCTCGATTGCTCTCCGCCATCTGCGCCGTCGTGAGGCTCGCGCCGGGCCCCTCGTTCCAGCGGACGGTGAGCGCCTTGCGCGCCTTGAAGGCGTGCCAGTAGGTGTCGGCGACGACGGCGACGCCGTCGGGAAGCTGGACAACGTCGACGACGCCGGGCATCGCCTTTGCAGCGGCGCCGTCGAAGCTGTCGACCTTGCCGCCGATGACCGGACATTGCTCGATCGATGCGTAGAGCATGCCTGGCAACTTGACGTCGATGCCGTACTCGGCGGTTCCGTTGACCTTGCTCGGCGTGTCGAGCCGCTTTGTCCGCTTGCCGACGATCGCGAACTTGCTCGGATCCTTCAGCGGCGGCTTCTCGGGCACCGGCAGCTTGGCGGCGTCGGCCGCGAGCTGGCCGTACGTCGCGCTCTTGCCGCCAGGACCCGTCACCTTGCCGTTCGCGGCGGTCAGCGTCGCGGGATCGACGTTCCAGCGCGCAGCCGCCGCCGAGACGAGCATCTCGCGCACCTGCGCGCCGGCGACGCGCAGTTTCTCCCATGCATCGCGGACCGACGTCGAGCCGCCGGTGATCTGCGCGCCGAGCAGGGAGTTCACGTACTCCTTGCCCGGCGGAGCGATCACGACCTGCACCGTCCTCAGGTCGACATTGAGCTCTTCGGCGATCAGCATCGGCATCGACGTGTAGACGCCCTGGCCCATCTCGGAGCGCGCCGAGATCAGCGTGATCGTGTTGTCGTCGGCGATGTGGACCCACGCGTTCGGCGTGTGGATCGTTCCTGCGGCGAGCGCTTCGACGCTGAGGCCCGCGAGGTTGGCGCCGATCGCGAGGCCGCCGCCGGCGACCGCGGAGGTCTGGAGGAAGCCGCGGCGCGACAGTCCGCCGCGCGTGGTGGTGGTCGTGCTCATGCCTGACTCCTTGCGCCGCGCATCTCGGCTGCAGCCGTCTTGATCGCCGCCTTGATCCGTGCGTAGGTCCCGCAACGGCAGATGTTGCCGCTCATCGCGGCATCGATGTCGGCGTCGCTCGGGTTCTTGTTGTGCGAGAGGAGCGCCGCTGCGCTCATCAGCTGGCCCGACTGGCAGTAGCCGCACTGCGGCACGTCGTGCGCGATCCACGCCTTCTGCAGCGGGTGCGTGTTGTTGCGCGGCAGGCTCTCGATCGTCGACACCTTGCGGCCGGCGACCGCGGACAGCGGCGTCTGGCACGAGCGCACCGGCTGGCCGTCGACATGCACCGTGCACGCGCCACAGAGCGCCGCACCGCAGCCGAACTTCGTTCCCGTCAGGCCGATCTCGTCGCGGATCACCCAGAGCAGCGGCGTGTCGGCCTCTGCCTTGGCGTCAACGGTGCGGCCGTTCACGCTGAATCGCGTAGACATGCTGTCTCCTCTCCTTGTGGCGCAGCGGCGCCTGGTTGTCGTGGGGGCTCGCCCGCTCGGCGATGCGCGGCGCGATCATGCTCCCGGGCAGACCGGGTCGCAAGGCCGGTCAGCGACAGTCGGCGGCGGTGCCCGGCGAGTAGCGCCACTCGCGCGCGACGGCGCGCTCCTGCACGGTTCCCTCGATCCGCGCCAGCAGGTCGGCGCCGTCGCGCCAGTAGACGATCCGGTTCGGGAATGCGCGCTCGGGATTGGCGAACACGGCGCGCCCGGGCGCGCTTTCGACGAGACGAAACGGCACCGGCGCGCGTCCCATCGGCGAGGCCCAGTAGACCCAGGCGTCGCCGTCGCGTGCGATCCGCAGATGCTCCCAGCTCGCCTTGCCCTCCTTCGACGAGGTCAGGCTGGCGCCGAGGAGGACGTCGCCGCGCGGTCCGAGCCAGCGTTCCTCGACGACCTCGCCGTCGCGGCATTGCCGCCAGTCGCCTGCCATCCAGGCGAGCTCGCCCGCGGCCGGATCGGCGCGCGCCGTCGACACGGCGGCCGCGGCAGCCAGGAAGAGAGCGATCGGGGTGCGCATGTGGGCCGTCGGTGGGTGATCGCGGCGAGGATAGGCGGCAGCGGTCGGCGCGCCTTGTAGCTTTGCGACGCGTGGCCAGCGCCCGGTCAGCCGGCGGCGTCGACGAGGCTCGTCGCGATGCCGCCGCGCCGCTTCGCCCACTCGGAAGGCGCCCGGCCGAGCAGACGGCGGAAGTCGCGCGCCATCTGCGGGTGGTCGAAGAAGCCGGCCGCCTGCGCGCGCGCGGACCACGTCGACCAGGGCGCGTCGCGCAGCGCGTCGAAGACGCGGCGCAGCCGGATGACGACCGCGAGCGTGCGCGGTGCGATGCCGACGACCTCCGCGAAGCGGCGTTGCAGCTGGCGCTCGCCGACGCCCGCGAGCGCGCACAGCTCGGCGAGCGCGACGCGGCCTTCGCTCGCGTAGAGGCGATCGACGCAGCGCTCGACGGCGGCGTCGCGACGGCCATCGTTGAGCGCGATCCGGCGCGCGACGTAGTCGGCGAGCGCTGCGCGTGCCGCGTTCGCGTCGCGCGCGGCTGCGAGGCGCGCGGCGAGCGATTGCGCCGCGGCAGCTCCGTGCAACTCGGCGAGCGCGATGCGGCGGTCATTGCATCCGGCCATCGCGCGTCCCGCGAACGCCCACGCGCCCGCGGGCTTGAAGCGCACCGCGAGCACCGCGACCGCGCCGCGCGAGCGCAACACCAGCGGGCGCGTCAACTGGCCGGCGAAGAGGAGCATCGGCTGTGCGCGCCAGCGGCCGTCGTCACCCCGTTCTTCATACGCCGCGCCGCGATGCACGATCAGCTCGGCGCGGCCGTCGGGCGGGATCGCCTGCTCGTCGCCGTCCTCGCTCGCCTCGAACGACCACACGCAGTGGACGTGCGGTGCGAGCGCCGCGTCGACGGCGAACTCCTGGTAACGCGGCGTCATCGCGCGAGCGCGTCGTCGAGCACCTCGATCCAGTGGCGCACCGGCGTCGTCGTCCCGCTCTGCAGGTGCTGGATGCAGCCGATGTTCGCCGAGGCGATCGTCGTCGCGCCGAGCGGCGCGAGGTGGCCGAGCTTGCGATCGCGCAGCTCGTTGGCGATGTCGGGGTGCAGCACCGAGTACGTTCCCGCCGACCCGCAGCACAGGTGCGCTTCGTTCGCGGCGACGCGGACGTCGAAGCCGAGCGCGGCCAGCGAGGTCTCGACGACGCCGTTGATGCGCTGGCCGTGCTGCAGGCTGCACGGCGGGTGGAACGCGATGCGCGGCAGCCGGCGCGCGCCGCGCGCATCGTCGCGCGGCGCCGCGTCGGTCGCGGTGCGCCTTTCGGGCGGCAGCGCCAGCAGCGGCTTCAGCTGCGCGACGAGATCGGGCAGCAGCTCGGCGACGTCGCGCGTCGCGTCGGCGATGCGGCCGGCCTTGGCGGCGTAGGCCGGATCGTGCGCGAGCGAATGGCCGTATTCCTTCACCGTCACGCCGCAGCCCGACGCGTTCATCACGATCGCCTCGACGTCGCCGCGCTCGACGAGCGGCCACCAGGCGTCGACGTTGGCGCGCATCTGCGCGAGGGCGCCGTCGCGATCGCTCGTGTGCAGGCGGATCGCACCGCAGCAGCCCGCAGCCGACGCGACGATCGTCTGGATGCCGGCGGCATCGAGCACGCGCGCCGTCGCTGCGTTGATGTTCGGCGCCATCGCCGGCTGCACGCAGCCGGCGAGCAGCAGCACCTTGCGCGGATGCTCGCGGCGCGGCCAGCCGCCCGCGCGCGCTGCCTGACGCGGCGGCACTTTCGCCTTCAACGCGCCGGGCAGCAGCCCGCGCACCGCCTGGCCGAGCTTCATCGCCGGAGAGAACAGCGGCGACGTCAACCCTTCCTTCAGCGTCCAGCGCAACGCCTGCTCGGCCGACGGACGCGGCACGCGCTCGTCGACGATGCGCCGGCCGATCTCGACGAGGTTGCCGTACTGCACGCCCGACGGGCACGTCGTCTCGCAGTTGCGGCACGTCAGGCACCGGTCGAGGTGAAGCTGCGTCGCGCGCGTAGGCGAGTGACCTTCGAGGACCTGCTTGATGAGGTAGATCCGGCCGCGCGGTCCGTCGAGCTCGTCGCCGAGCAGTTGGTACGTCGGGCACGTCGCGGTGCAGAAGCCGCAGTGCACGCACTTGCGCAGGATCGCCTCGGCTTCGACGCCGTCGGGGGTGCCGACGAACTCGGGAGCGATCGCGGTCTGCATGTCGGCTTCGGATTCTCTTCAGAGCCCCGGATAGAGACGGCCGGGGTTGAGGATGCCCTTGGGATCGAACGCGCGCTTCAGCCGCTCGTGGATCGCGGCGAGCGGCGGTGCGAGCGGCGCAAATGCCCCAGCAGGTTTGGCGCGCGCGCGAAACGCCGTCGCGTGGCCGCCGACTGTGGCCGCCGCGGCGCGCACGTCGGCCGCCGGCAATGCGGTCGCGAGCCAGCGCTCGGCGCCGTGCCATCCGATCAGTTCGTCGCCGGCGAGTCCGAGCGGCGGCGCCGTCGCCGGCAGCGACAACCGCCAGAGCGTCGCGTCGTGGTCGTCGATCGCTTCCTGCGCGGCGACGAAGAACGGATCGCTGTGGTCGCGCAGGCTCTGCCAGAACGCGGCCGCATCCGGCGCCGCGATCGGCTCGCCGCCGACCACCGTCGCGCCTTCGGCGACCGCCGCTTCGGAGCCGCGCAGGCGCACGATCAGGTTGCCGTTCCACCACGCGCTCGCGTCGAGCGGCAGCGGTCGCTGCCCCCACGCGTGCAGCATCGCGAGCGCCTCGGCGGGCTTGCAGTCGAACCGCAGCGTCGCCTCGGCCGGAGCGCGCGGCATCACCTTGAGCGAGACCTCGACGAGGACGCCGAGGATGCCGAGCGAGCCGGCGACGATGCGCGAGACGTCGTAGCCGGCGACGTTCTTGATGACGCGGCCGCCGAACTGCAGCAGCTCGCCGGTGCCGCTCACCATCGAAATGCCGAGGACATGGTCGCGCACCGAGCCCGCTGCAGCACGCGATGGCCCCGAGAGCCCCGCAGCGACCATCCCGCCGACGGTCGTCGCCGGCGTGAAGCGCGGAGGCTCGAACGCCAGACACTGGCCGTGCACGGCGAGCTGCGCTTCGAGCTCGACCAGCCGCATCCCCGCCGGCGCGGTGACGACGAGCTCGGTCGGCTCGTGGTCGGCCTCGCCGGTGAGCACCGTCGTGTCGAGCAGCGTGCCGCTCGGCGCTTCGCCGTAGAAGTCCTTGCTGCCGCCGCCGCGGATGCGAAGCGGCTCGCCTGCCGCGTGCGCCGCGCGCACCTGCTCGACGATCGCCGCGATCGCGTCCATCGCCGTCGCGCTAGAACCGCGGCAGCTCGGGAAACGCGAGCAGGCCGCGCTTGACGTGCATGCGGCCGTACTCGGCGCAGCGCACGAGCGTCGGGATGACCTTGCCGGGGTTGAGCCGGCCGCCGGGATCGAACGCGCGCTTGACCGCTTCCATCTGCGCGCGCTCGGCGGGCGAGAACTGCACGCACATCGACGACAGCTTCTCGACGCCGACGCCGTGCTCGCCGGTGACGGTGCCGCCCATCGCGACGCTGAGCTCGAGGATCTCGGCGCCGAACGCCTCGGCGCGGTGCAGCTCGTCGGCATCGTTGGCGTCGAACAGGATCAGCGGATGCAGGTTGCCGTCGCCGGCGTGGAAGACGTTGACGCAGCGGAGTTCGTGCTTGGCCTCCATCGCGGCGATCGCCGTCAGCATGTCGGCGAGGCACCTGCGCGGGATCGTCGAGTCCATGCACATGTAGTCGGGGCTGATGCGGCCGCTCGCCGGGAACGCGTTCTTGCGGCCGCTCCAGAAGCGAAGGCGCTGCGCCTCGTTCTCGCTCGCCTCGATCCGCGTCGCGTTGCACGCGGCGAGGACGTCGGCCATGCGCTGGGCCTCGTGCTCGACCGCCGCCGCCGTGCCGTCGCTCTCGCAGAGCAGGATCGCGGCGGCATCGAGGTCGTAGCCGGCGTGGACGAAGCTCTCGACCGCCGCGGTCATGCGCTTGTCCATCATCTCGAGGCCAGCAGGGATGATGCCGGCGGCGATGATCGCCGCGACCGCATCGCCGGCGTGGCGGACGTCGTCGAAGCTCGCCATGATGCAGCGCGCCGTCTCGGGCATCGGCAAGAGCCGCACAGTGACCTCGAAGATGACGGCGAGCATGCCTTCGCTGCCGATGACGGCGGCGAGCAGGTCGAGCCCGGGCGCGTCGAGCGCGTCGCCGCCGAACGTCACCGGCTCGCCCGCAGCGGTGAAGCCGCGCACCTTCAAGACGTTGTGCAGCGTCAGGCCGTACTTGAGGCAATGCACGCCGCCCGAGTTCTCGGCGACGTTGCCGCCGATCGTGCACGCGATCTGGCTGCTCGGGTCGGGCGCGTAGAAGAGGCGATGCGGCGCCGCGGCTTCGCTGATCGCGAGGTTGCGGACGCCGCTTTGCACGGTCGCTGTTCGAGCCTTCGGATCGATCGCGACGATCTTGTTGAACTTCGCGAGGCTGAGGGTCACGCCGAGCGGGTCGGGCAACGCGCCTCCGGACAAGCCCGTGCCGGCGCCGCGCGCGACGACGGGCACCTCGAGGCGATGGCAGGTCGCGAGCACGTCGGCGACTTGCCGTTCGCTCTCGGGCAGCGCCACCGCGAGCGGCTGTTCGCGGTAGGCGGTGAGGCCGTCGCACTCATACGGAACCGTCTCTTCGCGCCGCCAGAGCAGCGCGTGCGCCGGCAGGACGCGGCCGAGCGCGGCGACGACCTCGGCCTGGCGGCGCTCGCGGTCGGGTGCCGTGCGCGTCGCTGCGGCCGGCAACGGTGCGTTCATCGCGTGGTCACGTCGTCGCGGCGACGCTCTTCGTGCGGGCGCGCGACGGCTTCGCGCGCTTGCGCTTCGCTGCCGTGGTGCCGCCGGCGGCCTTGCCCGCGGCGCTCGCGAGCGCGCGCGCCGGTGCGCCGGCGGCCGACTTCATCGCCTGGCCGGCGATGTCGAGCGACTGCTTGACCATGCCGCCGGCGAGCGCCTTGGCGGCGTCGGCGGCGGTGTCCTTCATCGCGTTCGTCGCGAGCTGCGCGAACTGCGTCGTGAGCGCGCCCCACCACTGCATCGGGTCGACGGCGGCCTGCGACTTCGCGGGCTCCTTCTTCGCTGCCGGCGGCGCCGGCTCCCTCTTCATCGCCAGCGGCGCCGGCTCCTTGGGACGCGCGGGCCGGATCTTCAGCGACTCGGTGAGCTCGGCCATCGGCACGTTCATCGTCTTCAGCGTCGTCAACGTCATCCGCTGCACCTCGAGCGCCTGGATCGTCGCCGCCAGCATGCGCGCGTTCTGCTCGAGCCAGTACTGCACGGTGCGCAGCTCGTTGATGCGCTTCTCGATCTCGGCGGGGTCGAGCGTCGGTGCGACCCATTGCCCGATGCCGGGCAGCGCGCTGCCGGCGCCCTTGACGAGGTTCTGCAGAAAGTCGAAGCCGGGAACGAGTTTGCCGAAGCCGGACATGTCGCTCATCCAAGTCTCCTCGCTCATTGGTATCTGCCGATTGTGGCCGGGTCGCGGCGGCGCGTCTTCAGCGATCGAACCGGACCGCCTCGACGCTGAAGCCGCGCCGTGCGAGCAGCGCGGGAAGGCCGTTCGGGCCGATCATGTGCAGGCTGCCGACCGCGGCGAACACCGATTCGCCGCCGCCGTGCAGCTTCTCGATCGCGCCGGCGAGTACCGGGTTGCGGTCGTCGAGCACGCGCTTCATCGCGTCGCGCTCGGCGGCGGTGTGGAGGCAGTCGCACCAGCGCTCGTAGCTTTCGAGCTCGGCGAGATCGGCCGCGCTCCATGCCTTCGCGAGGCGCACGAGCAGCGGCCGCGCGCGGCCCGACTCGACCTCGTCGAGGCCGGCCGTCACGAACTCGATCGTCGCCGCCGGCGTCGGCATGCGCAGCGTCGCGGCCTGCGCTTCCGGCGTTTCGAGCGAGACGGTGACCTTGTCGAGACTGTGCGCGATGCCCGCGAGGACGAGATCGATCGCGTACGCGGAATGGAGCCCGTCGCGCCGCGCCGCGAGCACCATCAGCGTCGCGATCTGGAACTCGGGCGCGAGCGTGCGCATCGTCGCGGCGTCGACGCACTCGGCGACGAAGCGCCGTTCGAGGCGCGCCGCGAGCGGCTCCGGCAGCGGTGTCGCGTCGCGACCGTGCAGCGCCGCGACGATGCGCGCCTGCATGTCGGGATCGAGCATGTCGAGCTCGAGCGCGACCGTATCGCTCGCCGCCAGCGCCGCCGCCGTGCGCGGGCCGGGGAACATCCACTCGGCGCGCGCGAGGTGGATCGTCCCGTAGAGATACGAGGTGCGGCCATCGCGGCGGATCTGCCAGAGAAAGCCGTGGTCCTTCGCGGTGCGCATCGCGCGCTCGAGGCGCGACGCGTCGGGCGGCGTCGGCTCGGGCGGGCACGACTGCTGCGCGCCTTGCGCGAAGGCGTGCGGCGACGGCCCAAGGAGCAGCGCGACGAGCGCGAGCAGGTGGGCGAGCACGCTGCGCACGCGCGTCGACGTCGGGCGCGCGATCGATCGGGTCATCGGAATCCTCCGCGGCCGATTGTGTTCTTCGCCGCAGGACAGCCCACCGGGCGATGCCGGCAACAAAAAGCCCCGCCGCAGCGGGGCTCGGTGCGGTCGTGCGTCGTCAGCTGACGCTCGCCCGACGGCGACGGCGCATCGCCAAACCGATCGAGGCGAAGCCCGCGAGCAGGAGCGCGTAGGTCTCGGGCTCGGGAACCGGGTTCTGCACGATGTCGGCGGTCACGAAGATGCCGTCCTCGGGCTGCGCCGGGAACGTGCCGATCTGCGTGATGACGAACGTGCTGCCGTTGAAGTGGATGTCGAAGACGCCGTGCCCGGTCTCGCTCGTGATGATCGCGTCGCCGAGGTACGGTGCGAACTGCGACGCATCGGCCTTCTGGATGTTGTTCGGGAACGCCGCGGCGTAGAAGCCTTCGACCGGATTGCCGCTCGAGCCGAGATTGAGCGGCACGAAGCTCACCATCTCGGCGCCGGCGATGCCTGCGATGCCGCTGCCCGGGCCGATGATCGACGTCTTCGTTCCGCCCGGAGCGATCGCGCGCAGCGACCCGCTGCTTTCGGACGCGACGAAGAGCGTCCCCTTCGCGAAGGTGCCGAACGTCTGCGGCGCGAAGCTGAGGCCCTCGGCGTCTTCGCCGACGTTGGCCAGCAGCGTCGCCACGCCGGTGTTGCTGACGGTGTAGACGTTGCCCGCGTTGGTCGCGACGATCAGCTGGTTGCCGTACAAGCCGTAGGGGTCGAACGCGAGGCTGCGCACGCCGCCGGCGATGCCCGCGCCGGCGAACTGCGCCTGCGACGTGCCGTCGTTCGAGATGCGCCAGACGGCGCCGCCCGCCTCCGAGCCGGTGTAGATGTCCCGATTCGGGCCGAAGCCGCCGATGCCGAGCGAGGCGGTGACGTAGATCTCGCCCGTGAAGCCCGTGATCGGCGCGCCGAACTTGGCGACGCCGCCGCCGCTGAGGTTGGTCGAATAGAGCTGGTTGTTGTTGCTGCCGAAATACACCGAGCCGACGAACTTGTTGCCCGCGTAGGCAAAGCCGATCGTCTGGTTCTGCCCTTCGACGGCGTTGATCGCGGCGCTGGTGACGAAGTCGCCGAAGGTGAGCGCCGCGCCGGCCGGCGCGGTGAAGACCGCGAGGGTCAGGAGAGCTCCACAAGTCCTCGGGGAAAGTCGCATTGCCGTCCTCCTTTGTAGAAGGCGCACTGTGCGCGCGGGCGCTTGCGTCTGCACCCCCGTGTTCGCGGGGCGCGCTGTCAGGCCGTCCTCAGTCGCGGCGCTCGCCTTGGCGCGCGCTGCCGAGATCGATGTGCAGCACGCCGTCGCGCTGCTGCCAGTGGAGCCTGCCGAGCACGTCCATGCCGAGCAGCGGGCTCGCGAGGCGCGGTAGCGCGACCATGCGCATCCGCTCGGCACGGACGCCGCCGTCGAGCACGAGATCGCCGCGGACGACGCGCCCCGTGACGAAGCCGCCGGCCGTGCTCGAGCGCACCGTGCCTTCGCTCGCGAGGCCGAGCCGCTCGGCGAGCTCGGCCGGAATCGCGACGCCGCTCGCGCCGGTGTCGACGAGGAAATCGACCGGCTCGCCGTTGAGCCGCCCCGGCCAGTGGTAGTGGCCGTCGGGGCCGCGCCGGATCTCGACGATGCCGTCGGCGCTGGTCGTGAAGGTCGTCTTCAGCGCCTCGTGCTCGCGCCACTGCCAGCCGACGAAGACGAGCGCGCCGAGGACGAGCCAGACCGTCGCGAATTTGAACGACCGCGGCAGCTCGGCCGTCATCGCCGCGACGAGAGCTTCGCGACCTTCTGCTCGATCGCGCCGAAGATCGACGCGCCCCCGGCGTCCTTCATGTCGATGCGGATCGTGTCGCCGAAGCGCATGAACGGCGTCGTGGGCTTGCCGCCCTCGATCGTCTCGATCGCGCGCATCTCGGCGATGCACGAGTAGCCGCGCGACCAGTCCTTGTTGCTCACCGTGCCGCTGCCGACGATCGAGCCGGCGCGGGCGTTGCGCGTCTTGCACAGGTGCGCGATCAGCTGGCCGAAGTGGAACGTCATCTCCTCGCCGGCGCTGCAG
>Ga0207689_10003825_pt1 | contig 13715 bp, 10 predicted proteins | sample KBSMisM52_FD_184312 | JGI IMG/M metagenome (GOLD analysis project Ga0207689, IMG submission 184312) | Miscanthus rhizosphere microbial communities from Kellogg Biological Station, Michigan, USA - KBS Miscanthus M5-2 (SPAdes) (version 2) | ecosystem: Host-associated > Plants > Roots >... | reverse complement strand
GCTGCGCCGCGCCTTCGAGTGTCTGCTGCAGCAATGGATCGAGCGCGGCGTGCAACTCTGCTCGATGCGGGACCTGTACCTGTCGCAGTCCGCGCAACTCCCCGTCTGCACGGTGCGTTACGAGGAGATCCTTGGGCGCTCCGGCCGTCTGGCTTGCCAGGGAGACCCGCAGTAGAAATCGGCCGCGCCGGATCGTCATCGCTTCAGGAACCCCGAGTATCAGGAGATTGCGATGACTACGACCCCGTTACCCCCGCAGAAGCCATCGATCGTGTCGCCCAAGGAGTGGGCGGCGGCGCACGCGGACCTGCTCGTCAAGGAGAAGGCCTTGACCCACACCCGCGATGCCATGGCCGCCGCGCGTCGGCGGATGCCGTGGATGGCCGTGGACAAGGACTACGTTTTCGATGGACCTCGCGGCAAAGTGAGCCTGCTCGATCTGTTCGAAGGCCGCCGACAGCTCATCGTCTATCGCGCATTCTTCGAGCCCGGCGTGCACGGCTGGCCGGAGCATGCGTGCATCGGCTGCTCGCTGGGCGCCGATCAGGTTTCCAACCTCGCCCACTTGCATGCCCGCGACACCACCCTCGCCTACGCTTCGCGCGCGCCGCAAGCGGACATCGCGCGACTGAAGGCGCGAATGGGCTGGGAAATGCCGTGGTACACGATCACCGACAGCTTCGACATCGACTTCGGCGTGAATGAATGGCACGGCCACAACGCATTCATCCGCGACGGCGAGCGCATCTACCGCACGTACTTCATCAACAGCCGTGGCGACGAGGCGATGGGATCGGTGTGGAGCTACCTCGACATGACGGCGCTCGGCCGTCAGGAAGAGGGAGAGGACTCACCGCAGGGTTACCCGCAGTCGAAGCGCTACAAGTGGTGGAACTGGCACGACAGCTATGTGCCGAATGCGGCGCCCGATCCGAAGTGGGTCGCGGTGTCGGATGCGGGTGAGGAAGCCTTTCGCAAGAAAGAAGGCTGATCGAATCTGCGCGATTCGCGGGGGCCGTCCATGGCCCTCGCGCTCGTGGCATAGCGTCTACGGGGTAACGCTCTCCACGATCACATCGCCTGAACCAACGACCGCGTTGGTGTCGGTTGCAACGCGAACGGTGCCGTACAGCACGCGACCCGCCGCCGGCGCGGCATTCGCCGTGACAGATCCCGGGACGGTCCACGATGCGCCCGCCGGACGCAACGCATTGGCATCCGTGACGGACACGGCGCCGAACGCTGCATTCGTGAACACATCGATGTAGTTGAACGTCGTCGTTCCTGCCGGTACCGCGAAGCCGTCGATGAGCACGACCCAGGTGCCTGCGGCCGGATTATTGATCGTCACCGATTCCTCGGAATCGCCGTCCGCGCTCGAGCCCGCCTGCACGCAGGTGCCGCTGGTGCAGTTGAAGACGAACAAGTCGAGGTCCGCCGCCGGGTCGCTGGTACCGCCGATGGTTGCGCGCAGCGAGGTCGAACCAGGAGTTACCTGCACCTGGAACTGCTGCTGTTCAGCATTGGCGATCGTCGGTGTCAATCTATTTGCACTACCGAGCGTGCTGCCGACTGCACGACCCGTGAACGCACCGAAGATATTCGTGAGCGTGTACGACCTGGCGATTGGCGCACCGATTGTCGCGCTGGGGATCACATCGGGATTCGGCGCCACGAGCGCACCGAGGATCGATGCAGTCAGGCTGTACGGCGCAGAGTCAGCGTCGGAGCTGCGACGTGCATCGACCGTGATCTCCCAGACGCCGGCTTGCGGAGAACCGAGCACGCGCGAGGTCGGCGAGCCCGTAGCGCAGCCGGCAGCGGCGGCCGGCTGGTAGCAGTTCGAAACTGCATTCGAATCGATGCCCACTCCATACGGATGGATGCGCAGGAAGCGCGCCTGCCCCGTGCCGGCGGCCGAGGTCGGCCCCGAGAAGTCGACCTTCAGCGCCGGTGTGCCGGCCGGTACACGCACGAAGTGCGATGTCTGCTGCGCACGACCGATCTGGCCGGTCTTCGTGACGGAGAAGTTGTTGCCTGCATTGAACTGGTCAGCCGCATCGACCACGTTCATCGTCTGGAACTCGATGCCCGCCGCGCTGGCACTGTCGAGATTCATGATCGCCGAGTGATGGCCGGCAGTCTGCGGATTGATCGTGACCGGCAGGTCCACCGTCACGTTCAGCGGCAGAGCGATCGTTGCCTGCGAACTGAAAGTGCCGTCGCCGCCGACCCAGCTGACTGTGTAGGACTTCGGCTGCGAGCCGCCCTTGGTGCGCGTGATCTTGTACGTACGCGTGTACGACTGCCCTGCCACGACGCCTTCGCGATCGTAGATGCCGGTGCCGATGCCCGGCTCCGCGAGGAAGGAGCTGAGGATGGTGTTGACCGGCACCTTCGCGACGATTTCGTCCGTGCTGATGTTCGTCTTCAGCAGGTTCCACGCTGCCTCGGTCTGCAGGATGCCGTTGCCCTGGCGATAGACGCCGATGCGGCTCGCATCCAACAGGCGCGTCGAAGAACGGATCGCCTGACGAAGCTGGTCGGGCTTCCACTGCGCGCCAGCTTGTTTCGCAGCACTGATCAGCAGTGCCGCCGCGCCAGTCGCCTGCGGTGCTGCCATCGAAGTGCCGTTCATGAACTGATAGCCGGGCGGCAGCGCGTACGGCACACCCACGCCGGGCTGCCACAACGGAGTCGTGGAAACAGCCGCGCCGGGCGCGATGATTTCCGGCTTGAATCCGCCGTCCTCACGCGGACCGTTCGAGGTGAAGTAATTCAGGTTGTCGACGAACGGCGTGTCCGCGCCATAGCCGAGCTGCATCGTCGCGCGACTCAGGTAGGCGCCGACGCCGACGACATTGGTCGCCACCGCAGGATCGCCGACAGTGTTCATTCCGGGGCCATCGTTGCCCGCCGAGAAGAACATCTGCACCTTGAACTGCTCGATCAGCCGGTTGTAGAGCTCGGCACGAGCGTTGTTGCCATCGTTGAGCGCTGGCAACCCGCCGATCGACATGTTGATCACGTCGACGTGCGCCTGCTTGACGGCGTAGATCATGCCTTCGAGGAGCGCATGGGTGGTGCAGCCCGCAATCCACAAGCACGCGCGTACTGAGACCAGCTTGGCGCCAGGCGCCGCGCCGCTCATCGCGCCGCCGAACAACGCGTTGCCGGATGCGATGCCGGCGACGTGCGAGCCGTGCGGGCTGGAGACGAGGCCGATATTCACCACCTTGAGCTTGCCGTCCGTCTGCACGACGAAGGGCACGCGTTCGACGATCGGCGTCGCCGGGTTGTCGACGCCGAAATAATTGACGTCGAACTTCACCTTGTAATCGGTCATCGCAACTTCGTCCGCGAAGCTGCCGTTCTGGTTGGTATCGACCCACACCAGATTCTTCGCACTCGGATCCCACAGCACTGCGAACAGCCCGCTGCTGCCGGTGGGATTGCCGTCGCGATTGACGTCCATCTGGAGATCGGCGCTGTTGAGGCGCGGATCGCGCTCGTTGAACAGTGCAATTCGATAGTTGCCATTCGCCGGTGCCGTGTAGATGCGGCCCTCGAACGTGAACTGGGCGCCGGAAACCTGGGTGCTCATGTCCAGCCACGTCGGGTCGTTTTCCGTGAACGGATCGGTGCCCGTCACCCAATCGACGATCTTGCGTTCGCCGGTCGAGGTCGTTTGCAGACTCGGGTGATCGAGTGTGATGCCGGCGTCGACGACGCCGATCGTCACGCCGCGGCCATCCCACGTCGGATGGTCTGCGGTGAATTGCGCAGCACCGGTATCGCGGATCGGCAGATACGGGTTGTCACGAGGTGTCGCGGCATTCGGCGCCACCTGCGGCACGAGCGCGGCGATGCCTTCCGGATCGGGGCTCGGGTCGGGCATCGGCACGGTTTCATCCACATCGACGCTCTGCACGGAGGCGAGCGCCGCCAGGGCCTTCACCTGTCCGACCCCCACGCTGACGCGCAGATAGCCGAGAGCGTCATCTCGATACTGGATCTGGCCGCCGAGCGCGGCGATGTCCGCGACGGCTTGGTTGATCGAGCCTTTAGTGGCCGCGACGATCAGCACCATGCGGCTCTTGCCGGACTGCTGCGCCTGATCCACCAACTGCTCGTCACGCTGCCCGAGCTTGGAGTTGCCGAGCTGTGCAGCGAGCGCATCGTTGACTGCAAACACAGTCAACCCTAGTGCGGCCGCAGAGGCCGCGAGCAATTTCATATTACCCATTGGTAGTATCCCCACGTCTTCTGGTTGTTCCTGCCCAACGCTTGTTGAATTCGCAACGGCAGGGAAGACCGTGAACGATACGCGAAAGAATTTCGTTGTCTATGCGACATCCACGTGCAAGAAATTCCGATCCCAAAGAGGAATACCACGAAGGTGGTATTTGCAGCGGCGCGACTTTGTGATTAGGAGCCGCTGGCGAGCGCCGGCGTCGCGCTCTTATTGATGAAGCTGCCGGCTTTATCGAACGTCTTCGACTGGATCGCGAACAGATCGAGCACCGTGTCGAACACGTCGCCCTGTTGATACTGCGCGCGCTGCACGACCGAAATCGGAATCGACGATTTCACGATCAACGGGATCTCAGCCTGCTCGGCCGGCAGCGACATGCCCGGCGGCATGCCATGAAACATCAAGCCGTCTTCGAGCAGCGATTCGCCGTGATCGGAGAGATAGATGAAGACGTACGGAATCTTCGAGTTGTCGAGCTCTGTGATCGCCTGCCCCACGACGTGATCGACGTAGAGGATCGTGTTGTCGTAGGAGTTGTACACCTGGTCGAGCGAGCACTTGTTGGCGATGTCGGCATCGGTGCACATCGGCTGGAACTGCTGGAACTCCGGCGGATAGCGGTCGCTGTAGACCGGGCCGTGACTGCCGCCGCCAAAGTGCAGGACGACGAAGCGGTAGCCGGACTTGTAGGTGGCGATGTTTTCCTTGAGCAGCGGGATGACATCTTCGTCGTAGCACTTGCCGCCGTGAGCGCAGTCGCTGACTTTCGTTTCGCCGACCGCCGCGCAGTTGTCATAGAGCGTGTAGTTCACGTAGCACGCTGTCGGTATGCCCACCTTGGAAACGATCGTCGTCAGCTTGACGTCGTTTTTCTCCAGGATCTTCGGCAACGCGTACAAGGTCGAGCCGCGCGTCGCGATGGCATCGAGCAGATGCAATCCGGCGATGCTCTCCAGCACCGGATTCGTTTTCCGTCGCTCGTAACCGTACACGCTGAAGTTCTTCCGACGCGAAGACTCGCCGACCGCGAGGACCACCACGAGGTTGTCGGGCGCCGACACGCTTGCGGCGATCTCGACGTTCTGCTCGTTGCGCTTGAAGTACGGCTTGATTGCCTTCGACGTCGCGTTGATGGAGCTCGAGATGATGTTGAGCGGGACCAGCGAATAGACGATGTACTTGTTCGAGACGTTGCCGGCCCGAAGAATCGCGCCGTACTGCAAGTACAGAGATGCCAAGGCGACGCAGAGAGTCACGGCGATCAGCTGCAGCGAGCCGAGCAGATATCTGCCGCGCGGCTGAAACGTGATGTCCGCTGACCAGATGATCAGAACCGGCAGCGCGAGCAGGAACACGACGTACGGCAGCATCTGCAACGACAGGAGCTGACCGACCTCGGTGGCATCCGTGTGCACAGTGTTCTGGACCATCGACGTATCGACGGCGACGTTGTATTTCGCGATGAAGTACGTGCCGGCGCAGCTCGTGATCGTCAACAGAATCGCCAGCGGCTTGATCGTGCGGCGATGAGCCAGCAGCGTGAAGAAGAACGTGAACAGGCAGAGCCCGGCGACCAGGTACGCGGACAGCGCCAGCCAGTCGACACCGTCGCCCTGGCGAAACCACTTCGACAGTTTGTCGAAGTTGATCGCGTTGCAAATCACGAACAGCAGCGCGCAGAACGCCAGCGAGAACCGCAGGTGCGAGGTCTGGAATCTCAGCCGGGCAATGGACAAATTCAGGTCTCGGTGGCGCTCGGAAGTGCCGGCAAAGCCTCCGCCTCCAGGCGGAGTCGTGCCTCCCGTTCGAACGCCCCCAGGACCAGGTAGTGATGCAAGACGTCCGCGACGATCAGCATCACGAAGAATGAAACAACCGTGTCGGAAAGGAAATGCGCACCGCTGGCAATGCGGCAGAACGACACGACAGCGCCCACGGCGACAGCCGCGGCGAACACCCTGCGCCGTCGGCTCAAAGCCAGCGCCAGAGCCAGGCTGAAGAAGCCGCCGGCGGCTTCGCCGGACGAGAAAGAACAGTTCTTGGTGCACTGGCCGCTGACCACGAACGGCGGCGTGTAATGCCCGGCACCGCCGAACTCGACGATGTCTCGCGGTCGCGCCCGCCCGAAGTTGTCCTTGAGCGCCACGTTCACGATGACACCGGCGCCGAGGATCAGGACCAGGAACAGATACACGATCCGCTTGCCATCGACCCCGCACAGATTGCGCTTCATCACCTTGTTCCAGAGGTAGAGCGCGATCACCGAGGCGAGCGAGAAGCCCAGGAAGTAGCCCATGCTGTCGTGCATGAACAGCGTCCACCACTGCTGGCTCAGGTAAAACCCGCGGCTGAAGAACAGGCGGGAGATGAAGATATCGACGCCGGGAAATACCAGGAAAAGCAGGGTCGAAGCTGCGAACAAGGTCAGAATGGCTCGACTACGTCGCAGTTTTAAATAGTGCATCGGCCGTCCGGCGGCGTGAATTTGGCGTTAGACGGGCCCCGGCGCTAAATCAATCGCGGAGCGCGTCTAAAACCTGACGTTCCATTCGAGCATCGCACCTCCGTCAGTAGCGGCCAAGCCCAAGGCGTCTTGAGCCGTCTCCGGCAGGAACGCCCGGGTGGCGAACGAAGCCACGAAAGTACCGAGCGCCATGCCGACGAGCGTGTCGGAGGGATAGTGCCAGCCGGCTTCGACGCGCGCCCATGCGGTACCCACAGTGACTGCGTCGATGCCGATGTCTGCCGTGAGGCGCAGACCCGCACTCATCGGGATGGATTCTAGATTAATCTTTGCGAGCTGTCCGTGAACTGCTGCCGAAGACGTGTGACCCGAGGGAAAGCTCTCGTCGTCGGCACCGTTGGGCCGCTCGCGGCCGGTGGCACTTTTGAGCGCGACCGTTGCAGCACTCGTCACGCCAATGGCAGCCACTTCCACCGCGCCGCCCTTCGCTTTGCTGATCAGCCACTGACCGGCGTCGTCGCCACCGGGCGTTGCAACCAGGGTGACGAGCGACACGACCCCCGCCGTCGAACGCAGGTCGTCACTCCACTTCTCGGCATTGCTTTGCGAGCCGAAGATCGGCGTGTGTTCGCGCGCCCAATCCGACGTGCGGCGGTCGAAGTCATCGACTTGTAAAAGTGCGGCGGTGGCAAGCGGCGCCCAAACCCAGGGATCGGTGGCGGCAGCGCGAGCCGCCTGCCCCACGCGAGCCCAGCCCGGACGGATCGTGGCGGAATCGCCCCAGGTGCCGCCGGATGGCAACGTGCCGCACGCGCTGAAAATCAGCGCGAACACACTGATGAGCGATACGCGAGCGATCCTGGATGCGGTCACCCGCGTTAGACGTGGCGGCGTACTTCGATCAACCGGCCGGGTGCGTGCAGGGATGCACTTCGATCGTGATGTGAGACAAGCCGTCGAGATCGGCGAGCCGCGCTTTGTAGGACTCCGGCGACCGCGGCTGGTCGCTGACGATCGCGGCGATGAGCGCAGCGTGTCCCGGTCCCACGCGCCAGAGGTGGAGGTCGGAGATCCGGTCGCCGTCGACTTCCAGCTTGGACCGGATACGCGCGGCAAGCTGCGGATCGACGACAGTGTCCAGGAGAACGGCGCCGGCGTTTCGCAGAAGGCGCAGCGACCAGTGAGCGATCACGAGCGCGCCGACGATGCCCATCACTGGATCCATCCAGGTCCAGCCGAAGAAGCGACCGGTCAGGAGTGCGCCGATGGCCAGCACTGAGGTCATGGCATCGGCGAGCACGTGCAGATACGCGGCGCGTAGATTGTGGTCGTGATGGTGACGATGGTCGTGGTGGTGCTCATGCTCATGCTCATGCTCATGCTGCTCGTTCAACAACCACGCGCTCGCAAGATTCACTCCGAGGCCGATGGCCGCGATGACCGTTGCTTCGTCGAAGCTGATCGTTACCGGGCTGAACAATCGACTCACGGATTGATGGCCGATCAACAACGAGATGACTGCGAGGATCAACGCACTCGAATAGCCCGCGAGCTCGCCGACTTTGCCGGTTCCAAAGCAGAACCGCGGATCGCGCGCGTGGCCTCGTGCATATCGATAGGCGACCGCCGCTATCGCGAGAGCGCCGGCGTGCGTCGACATGTGCCAGCCGTCGGCAACCAGAGCCATCGAGCCGTAGATCGTTCCGCCGACGATCTCGACGACCATCATCGCTGCCGTCAGCGCGACGACCAGCCACGTCCGCCGTTCGTTCTCGGCATGCCGGGCGCCGAGAAAGGCGTGATCGTGACTCCAGTTCGCAATCGTGTGGGTGTGCATCGTCTGTCTCCTGGCGGACGACTATACCGGGCGGAAGACCCAGACGGCGGCGCCTTCTGCCCCGCTGGCGCGGACAGCCAGGAATAGGCGATCCAGATCCGGTGAGAAGAATGCAGTCCGCGCGCCCTGGCTCGTCTCTATGCGGGCAACGCGCGTCGTATGATCGCCGCGACTGGTGAGCACATCGATCACGCCCTGGCCGCAAGCGACGTACACATAGCTGCGTCGAGCGTCGATGAAGACATCATCTGCGTCGCCACAGATGTCGACTCGCTCCTGCACCGCTCCGTTTGCCGCGTCGTACGAGACTAGCGTTGCAGGCTGACGGAACGCGACGAACACGCGATTGCGCTGCGCGTCGAGCGCCATCGGGTAGTTGGATCGCAGGTTCGCCGTGGACCAGATCGCGATCTGTTTGCTCGCTGCTCGATCGACGACCGCCACTTGCTTCGCGTCGGGAACATTGACGTAGATCCGCGAGCCGGCTTCGTCGAGCTGAAAACTTTCGGGATGACCCTGCAACCCAATCTCGCCGGCTTTCTTGAACGCCGCGGCATCGATGATTGCCAGCTTGCCGCTGCCCGCGCCGACGTAGATGCGAGCCTGCTCGCGATCGATACGGATATTGTCGGCATCGTCATCGAGCTCGAGTTTGCCGACTGGCTCAAGCTGCGGCCCGCGGAACGCATGCAGCTCGCCGGTGCCGCCGTTGGCCACGTAGAGTGTATCCGTTCGTGCGAGATACGCGACGCCCTGCGGCTCGTCGAATCCTGCAAGCCGGCGCACAACTTTCCGACCGTCGACATCGATGACTGCGACGGTATTGTTACCGAGCTCGGCGACGAACAGCCGCCGGTGTGCCACATCGATAGCCAGGTGGTCGATGCGGCCTTTGACATCGCCTAGAGGAATCTTCGCTTCGAGCATCAGCAGCCCGGTTTCAGCTGCCGACGACATCAGAGTCCATCCCGTAGCACACAGGGCAATGAGCAGTTTGATCATGCACGTCACCGCTGCGCTGCGAGGCGAATACCCAAACCGATGAAGAGCACACCGGTCACGCGATCGATGGAGGCGCGCAGGCGAGGATTGCCGCGAAAGAACTGCCGCAAGCGTGCGGCGCCAAGCGCGAGCACGAGACACCAGAGCGTTCCAGTCGTCACGAACGTGATGCCAAGCGTTAGAAACGCGAGCGTCTTCGACATGCTGTCGGGTTCAATGAACTGCGGCAGCAGAGCGAGGAAGAACAAGGCGACTTTCGGGTTGAGAATGTTGGTGACGATGCCCTGGCGGAACGCGGACCGTGCATCGCCCTCGTCTGCGGGCGCGGCGGGCAGATCCGAGTCGTGCAAAGTCTTCGCGAACAGCAGCTTCGCTCCAAGGTAGACGAGGTACAGCGCCCCCGCGATCCGGACGACGAAAAAGGCCGCCGGCGACGCGGCCAGAATCGCCGACAGGCCCGCGGCAGCGGCCAACGTATGAATAATGCTGCCGACACCGATGCCGAGCGCCGAGGCCACGCCCGCTCGCAGACCGCCGGTCAGACTGCGGCCCAGGATGAACATCGTGTCCTGGCCGGGCGTGAGGTTCAGCAACACACCCGTCAGAACGAACAACCAGTAGTCATGGATTCCCAGCATGCACCACAACGGTACCGCTTGTCCGAGGGGCAAGGTCAAGTCATCGTCGAGATCGTGTCGGAACCGCGACCGTTCGTTCGTCCTTGAGACAGTTGAGCCCCCAGGAGCGTTTCAATGAAGCCCACCGTCACCGCTTTCGAACGGTCACCGGATCGCGGCAGAGGACTCGCGCGCGACATGCGTGTTCGCTGGGCGCTCGAGGAAGTGGGCCAGCCCTACGACGTGCGATTGGTCTCGTTCAAGACCATGAAGGAAGCTGCGCATTGCGAGCGCAATCCGTTCGGTCAGATCCCGACTTACGAGGAGGGCGATCTGACGCTGTTCGAGTCGGGCGCGATCATTCTGCACATTGCCGAGCGTCACGCGGGGCTGCTACCAGCGGACGTGAGCGCCCGAGCGCGCGCGATCACATGGATGTTTGCCGCGCTGAGCACGGTTGAGCCGCCGATTGTCGAGCGTTCCGCGGCGGTGCTCCTGGAGCGCGACAAAGGCTGGTACGAACAGCGCCTGCCTATGCTCGAGGATCGCATTCGTGCACGGCTGGCACAGCTTTCGCGTCGGCTGGGCGCTGCCGAGTGGCTCGATGGTGAGTTCAGCGCCGGTGACCTGCTGATGGTGCACGTGCTGCGCAGATTGGAGGGATCGGGTTTGCTGGAGGAATATCCGAACGTCTCCGCCTATATCGCCCGCGGCGAAGCACGGCCCGCGTACCAGCGTGCTTTCGCCGCTCAGCTGGCGGTTTTCACTGGTCAGCCAGCGCCCGATTCGTGAAGTGCGCGTTGCCGAGGCCGGTGCCGATCGTCATCACCGCCCAGTGCTTCACATCCTGCATCCAGGGCAGTTCGCTGAGTCCTTGCACGACTGCATCGTTGTGCATGAGGACTACCGTGTCGTGATCGCCGATGGTCGGCAGCGCCTCGCGTAACCGCTGCGGCAGATTGAAGCCTTTCGCTTCCCAGTTGCCCGGCAGGTTCTGGCCGCCGCGCTCGATCGAGCCGTCAGCTCGAATCACACCAGGACAGCCAATGCCGATGAACGGCGCCAGCGTCAGTCCATCCTTGTCCGCGCGCTTGACGAGATCGAGCAGGAATTCGATGAGGCGTTCCACAGCATCCTCGCGCTTGGGCGCGTCGTCGGAGTGCCGCCAAAGCTCCAGGCGGTGAACGTCGGCGTCCGACAAATCCTTCTTCTTCTTCGAATGAAATTCGACGATCCCGGCGCGGATGTTGCTGCCGCCGATGTCGACCGCGAGGATGCTGTCGTGGCCGGCGAGGATCCACGCAGGGACCAGATGGATGCTGCCGATGAGGCCGGCGTGATCGGGTGCATGACGAATCGGATGCAGGTCGACCGCGTGCCCGCGACCTTTCAGGACCACGCTGGTCCGACCGATGGCGAGCTCGCCGATGCGGCTTTGACGCAGGCCGCCTCCCACCACGATGCGCTCGACGTCCTTCCACTCCTTCAGGCGCAGGAAGCGGCGAATCACCGCGGCAAATTCCTGCGCAAATTCCTCGATGGCGCTGTGAACCATGCCGGCAGCTTCGGGATCGCCCTCCAGCAGCAGCTTGTCGAGCTGCTTCTTGCTGATCTCCTCGCTGGGTTGCTCGCCGAGCGGATCCTCGCCCATCTTGCGGACGCGCTCGCGCCAATCATCGAGGATCGCCTGGAACGCGCGCTTGCTGGCGCGGTCGCCGACGAAGCCGTCGGGGGTGCGCAACTCGGCGTTGTAAGCGTCTACGCTGACACGGCTCAGTGTCGCGGAGCCGTGTGCCAGAAGATCAGGCGTTGGTGTCGCAGCGGTGTCGTCGGCCATTCACGTCGCTCGGGCCCATGTATGACCTTCAATACGTGGGAACGCGAGGACGTTCCGCTTGCAATGTTTGCAATGGCTCTCAGCGCACCACTGGCAACTGCACGGCGCTTGCGCTGTTTCCGCCGAACCAGATGCTCTGCGTCGCCTTCTTATAATCGGCCGGCTTGGCGTACATGATGTTCTCCACGTACGTCTGCGGATTGCGATCATAGAGTGGGAACAGGCTCGACTGGACCTGCACCATGATCCGGTGACCCGGCAGGAACACGTGATTGACGTTGGGCAACGTCCAGCGATAGTGCTCCACCCGACCTGCTTTGAGCGCCGCCGGCGCCGCGAAGCTCTTCACGTAACGTCCGCGAAAGATCTCGATGCCGATCGGCAATTCGAGACCCGCCATCGTCGGCTTCGCGCCCTGCGACGCCGGCTCCGGCGTGTCGTTCGGATAAACGTCGATGAGCTTCACGACCCAGTCGCTGTCGGTGCCGGTGGTCGAAGCGAACAGATCGACCTCGGGCGCGCCCATGATGTGCACCGGCTTGTCGAGCGGTGCAGACTTCCACGCAGCGACGTCCGGACGGTCCGACACGAAGCGCTGATCCTGCACCAGCCAGTACTTCCACTGCATCGGGTCGCTCATGTCGATCGGGCGCGGAATGAATGGCACCGGATGAGCGGGATCGCTCACATATTCATAGTGCTCCGTTTCCGACGGCCGCTCGAAAGTTGCGGCGCCGTTGGCGGCGAGATAGATCGGCGTCGCAGTGCCCATCGGCCAGCGCTCCGAGCTCTCCCACTTGTTCACACCAGTTGCATACGTGAGCACGGGCGGCGTGTGCGGATCGGGACCGTCCTTGAGCCAATGATCGAAGAACGGCTTCACGTACTGTACGCGCCACTCGCGCGCTGTATCGCCGGTGAAAGTCAGGCTGCCCATCTCGTAACCGTAGTGATTCGCGCCCGAGTGGCGCCACGGCCCGATGACGAGCGAGACCATGTTGTTCTCAGTGTCCTTGGGTTCGAGCGCGCGATACGCAGCGGGCGCGCCGTAACTGTCTTCCTGATCCCACTGACCGACTTCGAGCATCGTCGGCACTGTCAGCGGCTGCGCCGCGAGCCATTTGTCGACCGCCTGCAGCGACCAGAAATCCGTATAGGCCGGGTTCTCGAGGAACTTGCGAACACCGGGATAGTGCTGGATGCCGAGCAACTTCGCGAAGTCCGCGACGGAGCCGGCTTCGAGATAGCGCGTGTAATCGTCGCCGCCGCCGAGCGCGAACTCACCGCCGCCTTCGGCCTTGTTGGTCGCCTGGCCGACGGCGTAGTTGAGCGACAGCACGCGAAACGCACCGTTGTGGAACCAGTCATCGCCCATCCAGCCGTCGACCATCGGGCTCTGTGGCACGACTGCCTTCAGCGCGGGATGCGGATTGATCTCGGCCATCAATGCGGTGAAGCCGAGATACGAGCTGCCGATGACGCCGACCTTGCCGTTCGACTCGGGGACGTTCTTCACCAGCCAGTCGATGGTGTCGTAGGCATCGGTTGCTTCGTCGATGCCGGTGTTGTTCAGCGGGCCGGCCAGCGGCCGATTCATGATGTAAGCGCCCTCAGAGCGATGCAGGCCGCGAATGTCCTGGTACACGCGGATGTAACCGTCTGCGACGAATTCGGCGTCCATAACTTCCAGTATGTCGACGATG
>Ga0207689_10003823_pt1 | contig 13721 bp, 12 predicted proteins | sample KBSMisM52_FD_184312 | JGI IMG/M metagenome (GOLD analysis project Ga0207689, IMG submission 184312) | Miscanthus rhizosphere microbial communities from Kellogg Biological Station, Michigan, USA - KBS Miscanthus M5-2 (SPAdes) (version 2) | ecosystem: Host-associated > Plants > Roots >... | reverse complement strand
CACGGTTCCCGGTACTGAGCTGCGCCTTCCGGTCGGCCTTTTCACCTGTTATCAGTTGACATCTGTCATCACAGAACAGCAATACGTCAGGAAACAGCCAGCCCACCGGCGTGCACGTTCATTTGCATCTGCGTTACATCGTTGCCCTGCCGCATCGTTGCCCCGTCACATCGGAGAAGTACCGTCTCCTCGGAGAGGACACCGTTTCATCGGAGAGGACAGCGTCACATCGGAGAAGTCAGGCCGTGCCAGGCGAATACGGCCCGGCATGTGTTCACGATCGCGGCATCGACCCGGTCGGCCGGATCGATCCCCGCGCCGACCGGAATGAACTCGGCCGGGGCGCCGTCGGTCATCCGGGTCGGCGCGCCTTCGCCGGTCCGCCCGGCGGCCAGCGCCCGCCAGGCCTCCGGCACCAAGGCGGCCGGGTCGATCGGCTCACCCGAAGCCACGGCGAGCAGGTGCGTCCACGACCTGGGCACGACCTGCACCAGCTGGTATCCGCCGCCCCCGGTGAGCAGCCACTTGCCGCCGGCCACCTCGTGCGCCAGGTCGTGCACCATGAGCTGGGCACGCCGCTGGCCGTCCACGCTGAGCTCGAGGTTGGCCAGCGGGTCGAGCCGGTGGCTGTCGCAGCCGTGCTGGCTGACCAGCACCTCGGGCTTGAACGTCCGCAGCAGCGGCGGCACCACCGCGTCGAACGCCCGCAGCCAGCCCGCGTCGCCGGTGAACGCGGGCAGCGCCACGTTGACGGCGTAGCCGCGGCCCTGGCCCGAACCGATCTCCGACGCCAGCCCCGTCCCGGGGAACAGCGTGGCCGGGTGCTCGTGCAGGCTGATCGTCAGCACCCGGGGATCGTCGTAGAAGGCCGCCTGCACCCCGTCGCCGTGGTGCACGTCGACGTCCACGTAGGCGATCCGCTCCGCGCCCTGGGCCAGCATCCACTTGATCGCGATAGCCGGGTCGTTGTAGACGCAGAACCCGCTGGCCGACCGGCGCATGGCGTGGTGCAGGCCGCCGGCGATGTTCACCGCGTGCAGCGTCTCGCCGTGCCAGACCGCCCGGGCCGCGGCCAGCGTGGCCCCGGCCACCAGCGCGGACGCCTCGTGCATGCCCGCGAAGACCGGATTGTCCGGGGTCCCGAGGCCGTACCGGCCGTTGGGCCGGCCGTCCTGGCCGGCCTGGCGCACTGCGTCGATGTACCCGGCGTCGTGCACCAGCTCGAGCTCGGTCATCGCCGCGGGCACCGGGGTCGTCACCGTCACGTCCGGCCGGTCCAGCAGGCCGAACTCGCGGGCCAGCGCGATGGTCAGCTCGACCCGCACCGGGGCCAGCGGATGACCCGGGCCGAAATCGTACCCGGTCAGGCGCTCGTCCCAGGCCAGCGTGAGCGAGCCGCTCACTAATCCGCCCCGAGTTCCCGGCCGCGGTCGCGGGCGGCCTCGATCGCCGCCAGGAACGCGGCCCGCACCCCGTGCTTCTCCAGCTCCCTGATGGCCGAGATCGTGGTCCCCCCGGGCGAGGTGACGGCCTCGCGCAGGATCACCGGGTGCTCGCCGGACTCGCGGAGCATAGTGGCCGCGCCGTAGACCGCCTGGATCACCATCTCCAGCGCGGCGCCGCGCGCCATGCCGAGCAGGATGCCGGCGTCCACCATGGACTCGACGAGGTAGTACACGTAGGCCGGGCCGCTGCCGGACAGCGCCGTCGCGGCGTCCTGCTGCGACTCGGGAATGCGCAGCACCTTGCCGACCGGGCTGAGCAGCTCCTCGGCCCGGCGCAGGTGCTCCTCGCCGGCGTGGGCCCCGGCGGAGATGACGCTCATCGCCTCGTCGACCAGCACCGGCGTGTTGGACATGACCCGGACGACGGGCAGCTGGCCGGGCAGCCGCCGGGAGATGAACGCCGTGGTGATCCCGGCCGCGACCGAGATCACCAGGGTCCCCGCGGGCACCACCGGCGCGATCTCGTCCAGCAGCCTGCCCATGTCCTGCGGCTTGACCGCCAGGACCAGGGTGTCCGCCATCTTCGCGGCGGCCGCGGCGTCGGTGACCTGCACCCCGTAGCGCTCGTGCAGCTCGGCCGCGCGGTCCTCGCGGCGGACCGCGGCCATCACCGCGGATGGCGGGCGGCCCGCCCGCAGCAGGCCGGAGAGCAGCGCCTCGCCCATCTTGCCCGTGCCCAGGATCGCGATCACGAGTTCCGCCCCAGCGAGCGCAGGAAGAAACCGAGGTTCTGCGGCCGTTCGGCCAGCCGCCGCACCAGGTACGCGTACCAGTCGCCGCCGTAGGGAACGTACACCCGCATGCGGGCGCCGGTGCCGGCCAGCCGCCGCTGTTCGGCCGGCCGGATGCCGTAGAGCATCTGGTACTCGAAGCTGTCCGGGGCGCGCCCGGTCAGCAGGGCCAGCGACGTGGTGATCTCGATCAGCCGCGGGTCGTGGGTGGCCAGCATGGGGTAGCCGGAGCCGTTCATCAGCGCCCGCAGGCAGCGCGCGTAGGAGGAGTCGATCTCGCGGCGGGAGGTGAAGGCGACGCTCTCCGGCTCGCTGTAGGCGCCCTTGCAGAGCCGGACCCGGGTTCCGTAGCCGGCCAGCGCGCGGCAGTCGGCCTCGCTGCGCCGCAGGCACGCCTGGATGACGCAGCCGAGGTCGCTGTACTCGGCGCGGAGCTCGCCGGCGATCCGCAGCGTCGGCTCGATCGCGGCGAACTCCTCGGCGTCCAGCGTCACCGTGGTCCCCGCCTCGTGCGCGGCCGCGCAGATCCGGCTGATGTTCTCCTTCGCGGTCCTGGTACCGAGGAACAGCCCGACCGCGGTCGGCTTGACCGAGATCTCCGCGGCGCCGCCCTGGGTCAGCCCGTCCGCGCCGAGCTTGCCGGCCAGCTGGATGTACTCGTCGGTGACGGCCGCGGCCTGCGCCGGGTCCTTGGTGTCCTCGCCCAGGTAATCCAGGGTGACCAGCAGCCCCGCGGACCGCAGCTTACGGGTCACCCGCACCGCGTCGTCGGCGGTCTCGCCCGCCACGTACCGTTCCACGATGGCGCGCGTCTGCGGCGCGGTCGTGATGAGCTGACGCAGCCGGGTACTGGCTGACGCCGCGAGCAGGGCCCTGCGCAGCACGGGCTGACCTCCGTCCTCGTGGGTGGTTACATGAGCTGGCGGCGGCGCAGCGTCACCTTCACGTTCGCGCCCGCGTCCGGCGGCACGATGACCTCCTGCGCCGCGGGGACGCCCGCGGCCAGCAGCGTCGCGTCGACCGGCACCGTCCGCTTGACCAGGGCCAGCGCGATCGGGCCGAGCTCGTAGTGCCGCGCGGCGGACCCGATGAACCCGACGGTGGCCCCGTCTAGCTCGACCGGGTCGCCGTGGCCGGGCAGCCGGTCCTCGCTCCCGTCCAGGTTCAGGAAGACCAGCCGCCGGGGCGGGTGGCCGAGGTTGTGCACGCGCGCGACCGTCTCCTGGCCGCGGTAGCAGCCCTTGGTAAGGTGCACGGCGGCCTCGATCCAGCCGACCTCGTGCGGGATGGTCCGGTGGTCGGTGTCCAGGCCGAACCGCGGGACGCGCGCGGCGATCCTGAGCGCCTCGAACGCCCACATGCCCGCCGCCGCGGCCCCCCGCCGCACCAGGTCCCCGGCCGCGTCCGCCAGCCGGTCCCGCGCCACGATCAGGTCATTGGTGCCGAACGGGCCTGGTTTCACGCTCGCCAGCACGCCGTCGAGCCCGGCCGCGATGTCGCTCGCGCCGGGACCGAGCACGGTGAGCACGGCGTGGTCGCCGCTGACATCGGCCACCTCGACCCGCAGCATGAACCGCATGGACTCGAGGAACTCCACCAGCGCCGCGGCGGTGCCCGGCTCCACGTGCAGCCACGTCGCGGTGCCGTCGTCGGTCAGGGTCAGGTGGTGTTCGATATGCCCGTTCGGGCTGAGGACGAGGGCCTGCGCGGCCGCCCCGGGCGCCAGCCGGTCCAGCGCCTGCGTGGTCAGGCTGTGCAGCCAGCTCAGCCGGTCCGGCCCGGTGATCCGGACGACGCCGCGGTTGGACCGGTCCACCACGCCCGCCGACTCCTCGGTCGCGCGCTGCTCGCGCAGCGGGTCGCCGTAGTGCGCGGCCACGCCTTCGTCCGGCCAGCTGGCCGGCACCGCTCCCGGCCAGCCAAGCAGCGGGCTCTTTCCAGGATCAGGCATCGGCGGCCGTCCGGCAGTCGGCGCAGCGGCCGAAGACGGTGAGATGGCCGACGTCGGTTTCGAAGCCGTGGCTGTCCTCCAGTGCGGTAATCAGCGGGCGGATCGCGTCCGGGCCGATCTCGGTGACCCGGTCGCAGTCGCGGCAGACCAGATGCACGTGGTCGGCGTCGGTGGCCAGGTGGTAGATGGGTGCCCCGTGCCCGAGATGGGTGTGGGTGACCATGCCGATCTGCTCGAGCAGCTCGAGGGTGCGGTAGATGGTCGAGATGTTGACCCCGCGCGCGGTCTGCTGGACCTGGGCGCCGATCTCCTCGGGGGTGGCATGATCGAGCCGCGCTACCGCCTCCAGGACGAGCTGGCGCTGCGGCGTCACCCGGTAGCCGCGGGCTCGCAGCTGCTCGTCCCAGCCGCGCACGGCCACCTCCCGGTCCATGGGCTCATACTAGTTCGGCCGATGTGATCGGGTGCACGTCGAAATTCTCTTGCCTGCCCGACCGCCGCGCGGATAACGTGCGAGGTAAGCGGGAAAGGAGGTGGTCCGAAAGCATGCATGATCAACGGACTCGTGAGGTGGCTGCCAGCTAGCCGCCTACCCGCCGGCATGACGTCCTGTGGGGCGGCGGCCGGCTAAAACCTGGCAGACACCGAGTCCCCGGGCTGACCGACCTTGTCCAGTCGGTCCCGGTACGGCGTGACCGCGCGGTACCGGAGTCGCCCGGGGACTTATTTTTGTTCCCCCGAGCTGACGCGCTTGAGCTGGGCCGAAAGGTGGGGCTGGAGTTCCTGGCCGACCGCGGCCATGTCGTAGGCGTAGGCGAGATCCTGATCTGCGGGCCCGCCGGAGCCCACCAGCCCGTACAGCCGGTGCCCGGCCGTGACCTCCTTGGCCGTGGCGGTGCGGGCGACCACGTCGGTGGCCATCTCGATGCGGGTGCCGGTTATCTCGCCCAGGTAGATCTCGACGATCCCGGTGGGATGGGCCAGCATCACCTCGACCTGGCTGTCCGGACGCGGCCTCCAGTACCCGCTCTCGGTACCGAGCGGCGGCCCGATCTGTCCCTCTTCGTCCAGCCGCCAGGTTCGGCTGGTGTAGATGAGGAACGGCTTGCCGTTGTGGCTGAAGCTGATCTCCTGCCCGAACCGGAACGACTCGATGGTCGGGTAGCCGCCGATACCCGCGCCCTCCCACCGCCCGAGCAGGAACGCCAGCGGCTCGAGGTCAGGATGGATCGCCACGCCGGCCTCCGGCCGCGAACACCCGCACGGCCAGGTACAGGCACGCCGCGGCGGACACGGCGAACACGCCGATCACGATCGCGGCGCTCAGCATGCCATGCATAGGCGGCAGTGTACGGGGGAGCCGCCCGCGCCGCCCGGCGGCGCGCCGTTTGCCCACGGCGATCCGGCCTGTCCCCGGGCGGATCGCACGGCTAGAGTTTCTCCATGCCTGAGCGCTCTCTTGTCATCAAGGTCACAGTCGGCAAGGAAGACCCGGAGCGCTGCAACCAGGCCTTCACGGTCGCCGCGGCGGCGGTGGCCAGCGGCGTCCCCGTCTCGCTGTGGCTCACCGGCGAGTCGGCCTGGTACTGCCTGCCCGGCCGGGCCGGGGACTTCTCGCTCCCGCACGCCGCACCCCTGGCCGACCTGCTGGCCGGGATCCTGGCCGCGGGCTCGGTGACGGTATGCACCCAGTGCGCCGCCCGCCGGAACATCGAGGCCGACGACCTGATCACCGGGATCAGGATCGCCGGGGCCGCCACGTTCGTCGCCGAGATCATGACCGAGGGCGCCCAGGCCCTGGTCTACTAGCCAGGCTGGTTTGGTCTAGGCGGGGGCGCCCTGGCCAGCTAGGCGTTCGGCGCGCAGTTGCTGCACTAGGCCTTCCTGCTGGGGGTCGACCGGCGAGAGCGGGCCGGCCACCCAGCCGAGCAGCATGTCGGCCAGGCCGGGGTTGCGGACGAGGGCAGGCCCGTGCAGGTAGGTGCCGGCCACCCGGCCGGCGTACGCGCCTTCCGTCCCGTCGCCGTTGCCGACGCCCGTGACGACGGTGGCCAGCGGCTTCGCCCCCGGCCCGCGCCGGGTCACGCCCTGGTGGTTCTCGAAGCCGGTGAGCCGGCCGGCGCCGAGCGCCGGATCGACGTCCGCGACGATCTCGCCGACGCCCCGCCGCTCCCCCCGGCCGCTGCTGATGTCGAGCAGCCCCAATCCGGCGACCGGTTCGCCTTCCGCGCCGCCGAACTCGGTCCCGACGATCTGGTAGCCGGCGCAGACCGCGAAGACCACCGCGCCGCGGGCCGCGGCCGCGGCCAGGCCGGCCCGCGGACCGCCCGCCGCCAGGCGACGCGCGGCCAGGATCTGCGGCAGGTCCTCACCGCCGCCGAGCAGGTAGATGTCCCCGTCCACGGGCACGCGCTGGTCGGAGTTGACCTCGGCGATCTCGACTCCGAAGCCGTGCAGCCTGGCCCGCCGGGCGAGCACGAGCAGGTTTCCCCGGTCGCCATACGTGCTCAGCAGATCGGGGTAGACCCAGACCAGCCGGATGGCCGAAGGACCGCGTTGGGCCGGGCCCGTTCGGTACCCGCCTTCACTCATCGTGCCTCCCCTCAGCCGACGCGCCCGAGCGCCGCGCGGATCTGCTGGAACGCCGTGTAGTTGGCGATCACTTCCATGGACGGGCTGCGGGCGGCCGCGATCGCCTCGTCGATGCCATCGGCCATGCGGAAGGCCACCTCGTCGGCTTCCAGCCGGACCGCCAGGTCGAGCTTGCGCTCCCCGGCTACGAACACCGGGCGGCCGCGCAGCCTGCGGTAGTCCACGTCCCACAGCCAGGAGGTGTCTTTCCCGTCCGGCGTCTGGGCGTTCACCGCCAGCAGCACGGGCACCGGCGGCGGCACCAGGACGTCGAGCGCCTCCAGCCAGCCGGCCGGGTTCTTCGCCAGCAGCAGCCGAAGCGCCGTGCCGTGCCGTTCCACCTGCGTGTACCGGCCGGCGACCGACTTGACCTGCCGGACGGGGTCCATCGCCTGGGTCACGCTGATCCCGAACACCTCCGCCACGGCGAACGCGATCACGGCGTTGGACCGGTTGGCCCGGCCGGGCAGCGCCAGGTCCAATGGCCGGGCCCGGCCGGAGGGGTCGATCACCTCGTCACCCACGAGCGCCCAGCGGACCGGAGGCCGCCGGTTCGGGCACTCGCCGCAGTACCAGTCCTCGTCGTCGCGGCGCAGGTGCGATCCGCAGTTCGGGCAGCACCAGGAGTCGTCGTGCCAGCGCTGGCCCGCGGCCACCCAGGTGACCTGGCGAGCCTCCCCGGCGGCCCACGCCACCAGCGGATCGTCGGCGTTCGCGATCACCCGGCAGCCCGGGGCGGCGGCCAGCGCCGCCCGCCAGCGGCGGGCGAGCATCCAGATCTCCGCCGCGCGGTCCATCTGATCCCGGCTCAGGTTCAGCAGCACCACCACCCGGGCGCCGGTCGCCGTCAGCATGGCCGGAAGGTACTTCTCGTCCACCTCGAGCACAGCCAGGGTGGCGTCCGGGGCCTTGGCGAGCGCGGAAACCAGCCCGGCTTCCATGTTCGCGCCGAACGCGTTGGACGCGATCTGCTGCCCCATCGCGCCGAGCGCCGCCGTGATCAGCCTGGTCGTGGTGGTCTTCCCGTTCGTCCCGGTGACCAGGACGATCTGCCGCCCGCGCGCGAGCAGCGAGAGCAGATCGGGTTTCAGCCGCAGCCCGATGACCCCGCCGATGACCGATCCGTCGCCGCGCCCGGCCAGCCGGGAAGCCCGGCCGGCCGCGCCGCCGACGGTGGTGGCCAGGCGGGCGCGGAGGGGAAGGCTGGACCGCCGCGAGGGCGGGCTGCTCGTGCTCATCGCGCCCGATGCTATCCGGTCGCGGTCAGGAGCGTCGCTTGCGCCAGTCCAGGCGTTCTGGCGGCGGCCCGAGGTTGGGCGGCGGCCGGTCCCGGCGCCAGTTCACCGGGCGCGGCGCGTCGTCCCGGCCGGGCGCCGGTTCTCGCTTCGCCGGGCCGGCGACGGGCAGGCTGCGATATTCCTCGAGCGTCAGCGCGGTGGCGCCGCCCAATCCGCCGATGCCCGGGTTGGTGTCGGCCATGACCACCTGCCGGCCCGCCGGGCCCGCGTACGTGATGATCATCGCGCTGGCCGGGAGTTGCTGGAGCTCGTGCTGTTCGACGAGGAATTCACGGGAACGCTGCATGGCCCGGGCGAGCGATTCGCTGTCGCCGGCCGCCTTGGACGTCGTCATCCCCCAGGCGGTGCTCGTGCTGACGCTGGTGCTGACCGACTCGCTCTCGCTGGTGCTCCGCGAATCACCGGTCTGGACGCTGCGCGAGACGCTCGTCTGCGACGGCAGCAGCAGGCTGCCGCTGTGACCGTGCCCGGTACTGCGGGACAGGCCCTCGCTTTCCGACCACGAGGCGGAGGTCGAGTCCGCCGACCCGGTGGTGCTGGTGTAGGCGCTGCTGGTGGTGTCCGTCACGGACACCCCGACCGTCTCGGTGAGCTGGGAGAGCACGAAGCGGTGCTCGGTGCCGATCTGCTCGCTCGCGGCCTTGGCCTCCTCGGCGTTCCCGAGCCGCATGAAGGCAACCGCCGCGTTGCCCCGGCCGAGCCGCTGCCTGACGTGCGGGGAGATGCCGCGATAGGCCAGCACGAGCCCGGTCGCCGACCGCTCGCACGCGTCGCTGAGCCGGTCGAGGACGTCGCCGCGCAGCTTGTCCGCGCCGAGCACGAACAGCGTGTGCCGCCAGGGCTGCCCCGGCTCGGTGTCGCGCAGCAGGTGGGTCAGCGCGACCGTGAGGTAGGTCGAGAGCACCCTGCTCCCCACGGCGCCCACCCGCTTGCCCAGGGCGACCACGCGCAGCGCGCTGCGTGGCAGCGGAGCCAGCGCGCTGCCTATCGGCGCGAGCTTGCGCAGCTGGGCTTCCAGGATCCAGGCCCGCTCGAGGACCACCCGTTCGGTGGCGGCGCGGCCGAACATCGCGGTCAGCCGGTCGGCCTGTCCGGTGGATATCAGCCCGGCGGCCACGTCGTCGCGCGGATCACCGGCCTGGGCCAGCGCCCGCAGCCCGGCGGCGACGGCGGCGACGGTGGCCTGGCGCTGCGGATTCTCGGCGAGCACGTCGATGACCCAGCCAAGGACGGACGTGTCCAGCGACAGGTCCCGGGCCGAAGCCTGCTCGTCGGTCACGCTGGCCACCTGGGCCAGCAGGTCGGCGAGCGCGTCCCGGCCCAGGCCGGTGCCCAGGTCCAGCCGGGGCAGGTCGTCCGGCAGCACCCAGACCAGCGGATCGATGTCCGAGGCCCGGGCGAAGCCGATCAGGTCCAGGGCGACCGAGCCCTCGGTCAGGTCGAGCACCGTGATCTCGCCGCCCGCGGCCAGAAGGTTCGCGCCGGCCGTGGTGAGCATCGCGGACCAGCCGGAAAGCGTGCCGCCCGCGACATCCACGCGCTGCACCCCGTCCGGCGCGCAGACCGCGTACCAGCGTTTCTGGTGCTCGTAGGCGACCCGGAGTTCCTGCCACTCCCGCATCCGGTCGGCGTGTTCGGCCTGCCAGGCGAACAGCCGGCTCTCCTGGGCCGCCCGGAGCTTGCCGACCCGCGCCTGCTCAGAGGCCAGCCTCGAGCGGAGCGCCCGCTCGCCTTGCCAGATGGCGTATCCGCTGACCGCCGCGATCAGCAGGCAGCAGATCACCCCGAGCCCGGCCACCAGGACGTTGAGCACGCCGGCGACGCCGAGCGCGAGCGAGGTCAGGCCGAGCGCGACGGCGACGCAGAAGGCCGCCTTCAGCGGCCGGTTGAGCAGGCTCTCCTCGCGGCGCTGGGCCGTCGCCCAGTCGGGGTTGAGCCGTTCCTGCGCGGGCGGCGTGGGACGGCGCGGCGGCGGCCCCGGCTCGGGGAACGGGGGCGCGTACTGCCATCCGAGGCACAGCCGGCCGGTCCGGGGGGACACTACGCTCCCTCCCAGGCGCGCCGGGGGGCGGCGGCGGGATCAGGATTACCCCCCGCGGCCGAGGGCACCCTGGCCCGTACCAGGAGCCCGCGCGGCACGAGCCGGGGCGGGTGCTTCACCGCCAGGAGGAACTCGCCGTCCCGCAACGCGGCCGGCGACGCCGGTCCGAGGGCGCCGGCCATGGCGGGATCCCTCTCCCCGGCTGGGTCAGGTGCGATCGAGGCCAGGTGCGCCGCCATGGCGGTGTCCTGCGTCCGGTGCGCCACCACGACGTTCACCATGTCCGCGAGATCGGCTGCGACCTGCGCCGACGTGGTAGCCGCGAGGACCGGCAGGCCGGTATCCCGGCCGCGGGCGATCATCTCGGAGACGGGCGGCCGGGGTAGTGCGCCGCACTCGGCCAGCCAGATGATCCCGTCACCGTCGACGCCGATCCCGTTCAGCGCCGAGCCCACGGCCAGCAGGTCCTGGCAGACCAGGCGGGTGAGCATGGCGCAGCTCTCGGCGGGGCGCGGCCCGCCGAGCCGGAACAGTACGACGGCGCGTTCGGCCACGTCGCGGCTGAGGTCGATGGCCGCCGCCTGGCCGTCCGGGGACGGGCGCAGCCAGCGGCCGAACGGGGACGCCCGGACGTCCCGCAGCTGCCGGCCCATCTCGGCGATGGTGGCGGGCTCGTCGGTGACCAGGCTCGTCGACACCCGGACCCGCTCGGCCAGCACGTCCCGGCGGGGGTAGGCCGCGGGCACGTACTCCAGCCGGGCTCGCATGGCCACCGGGTTGAGCAGGTGGATCACGTCGTCGAGCACGGGAACGCGCGCGTCGCCGGGCGCGGCGTCGAGCAACTCGAAGACGTCCTCGAGGTAGGAGACGCAGCTGCGCCGGTACTGGCGGCCCGGCCCGTCCCAGCTGAGCATGGCGGTGATCAGCGCGGCGCGCCGGCCGGGGGCGCCATGCCGGAACGGCTCGTAGCAGGCCGCCCGGGTCCCGCCGGCGGCCGCGCCGTCCTCGCCGAACACCAGCAGCGGTGCGCCGGCGGCCGCGCAGACCGCGGCCAGCTTGCCGGTCAGCTCGGGATCGGCCGTGTGGTCGACGGCGAGCACCGGTTTGCGCCGGCGGACCGCGGCGTAGACCAGCTGGAAACCGGTGGTCAGCACGTCCGGCCCGGAAGAACCGCACACCGAGACGCCTCCGGCTACCTCGGCCCAGGACACCGTGATCCGGGCGCCGGACCCGGCGGCGACCCCCAGGCAGCCGCCGTCCCTGGTCACGACGCCGCCAGCCCGGATGGCCCGGACGGTGGCCGCGCGCCGGGCCGCCACGATCAGGCCGGGCCTGGCCGGGGGCAGGTCCGACTCGTCGGTGTGCAGCCAGGTCAGCCAGCCGGCCAGGGCGGCCTCCGCCGCGCCGGCCAGCAGCGCGAGCGGAAGCTGCCGGGGCAGCCAGTTTCCCAGGCCGCGGAACGCGTCGGTGAAGTGGAGCAGGTGATCGGCCTGGTGCCCGCTCGCGGTCAGGTAATCCACGATCTGGGCGGGTCCGGCGGTGAAGCCGGCCGCCGCGGCCCGCGGGCCAACCGCCGCGGTCCACGCCAGCGCGGCCGCCGCCGGAACCGTCAGCCAGGACAGGCGCCACCGGGTCACCCTGGTGATCAGGTACAACACGGTGGCGATAACGATCGTGAGCTGGGCGAACAGGAGGTGCACGAGGACCACGGCCACCACGCAGACAGCGAGAACCTCGTCGCGGCGGGGAAGTCCCCTGGGGACGAGGTAACGGGCACGCCGTGGCATCTGTTCCGCCTCTGTCACGACCTCGGCCGGCGTCTCGGCTCCCAGCGTCCCAGGTGTGACGCGCGCCTGTCCAGGCAGGCGCGCCGTCCGGGCGGCCAGATGTAATGAGGACGTTCTAGTTGGCGCCTCAGTGGCGTCGTTCGCAATCATGAGCATCTCCGGTTACAGGCAGCGGCGCTCCTTGCTGGGGTCAAGGATATGGCGGCCACGATGCTGGCTCCGGCAAGGCCGCTAACGGCTTGCCAGCCGGCGCCTCCGAGGTGTCGATCGCGACCCGGAACAACTCCGGCTTCAGCATGACCATCGTGAGCCCGGCGGGCTCGCCGGTGGCGGGGTCGTCGAACCTGACCGTGACCGCGATCACCGGCTGCCCCGGCGACAACCGCAGGCTGCGGGCGATCGACGGCTGCGGCGGGGACATCTCCACGCTCACCGCGGCGGCGGGTACGGCGTTCAGCACCGTGCCGAACGACGGGAACTCCCGCTCTGCCTCCTGGCCTGCCTCCGGCCCCGGCTCGGTGTCCTGGCCGGCCAGCGGTTCGCTCAGGTAGGCCGTTGACACGGCGGCCGGGTCCCCCTCGGACACCCAGACACACCGGACCACGCGGATCGGCGCGCCACAGGGCAGGTGCAGAGCCCAGGCCACATCCTGGGGCGCCTCGCGGGTCGAGACGTGCCGGGTCTGGCAGGCGATCGTGCCGCCCATCGGATCCAGCCGGGTGCCGAGGCCGATCGCACCCTCGAGGGGGATCCAGTAGTCGGCCGGGCTGGCCCGGTACAACTGCCCGTCGGGCAGCCGCCGGACCAGGGACCGCCGGGAGAGATCACCCAGAGCGGCGTCGATCTCCGTCAGGCTGACGTTGTACCGCCTGGCCAGCGCGGTGCGGCGGGGTAGTCGCCAGCCTGGCTCCCGGTGCACGAGCGCGGCCGCCATCCGGTCGGCCAGCACCGTGCTGGCCCGGACCGGTGCTCCCGTCACGTCAGGCCCGCTCGCCGGCGGCGACGCCTCCGCGGGCGGCGGAGCGGACTGCGGAGGGACCCGGTGGTGGTCACGTCCGGCGGCGCCAGCGGTCATATTTCCGTCTCAGCCTCTGATCTTGGCGATCTGCGCATCGGACTGCCGCAGGCCGTGAGGACAACAACGGCACCAGCAGCCACGGTCGGGGCCATCGCGGGCATGCCCGCGCGGCTTGTGCCGAAAGGCGGCTGTGCCTTTCCCGTGTCCAATGACAACGTTGCCCTCACCCGTCTGCGGCCGCTACGCGGTCAGCAAGTCGTGGCGGTCCACGCCCATTGTTACGCAGCGCAGGTAAACAAAAGTTGAACAAGAAGGGAACGAACAGACGGCCACTTGATGTCATATAACTGAACGAGAACTCCTCCGGGCCCGGGCCGGGCGGCCTCCTCGCAGCTAGCGCGGTCGGGCCGCAGGGGGCCGCCGATTCCGGTAGAGCGACGAGAAGACCGAGGTCAGCGGGCATCACACTGGCCCGCCGAGGTACGAAGGCGAACCCGCGTCACGGTAGCGCCGGGTCATCATCAGCCGCCGATTCACCTCCGCCGGCTAACCGGCCGCCGGCCAGGACACCATAACTTAACTTCCTGGTTTCCTTCTGTCCACATTCCGTTTGCCCGCAGGTACCGTCGGCGCGGACAAACTGTACTCGCACACCACGGATTACAGGCTGACCGGCCGTCCGAGGCTGCTCTCATTGCGGCCGGAAAAAGGAGTACTGAATATGCGGCTTCGCTACAGACAGCAGGTCACTGCGGCGGG
>Ga0207689_10003822_pt1 | contig 13724 bp, 15 predicted proteins | sample KBSMisM52_FD_184312 | JGI IMG/M metagenome (GOLD analysis project Ga0207689, IMG submission 184312) | Miscanthus rhizosphere microbial communities from Kellogg Biological Station, Michigan, USA - KBS Miscanthus M5-2 (SPAdes) (version 2) | ecosystem: Host-associated > Plants > Roots >... | reverse complement strand
CAGGGATAACGAGGAGCTAACGGAACCATGGCACGTATTGCAGGTGTGGACCTTCCACTGAACAAGCGGGTCGAAATCGGCCTGACGTATATCTACGGCATCGGCCGCTCGCGCTCGAAAGACATCCTGGGCAAAGCGACCGTCAGCACGGACACGCGCGTCAAAGACCTCACCGAGGATGACGTGCGCAAAATCCGGCAGGTGATCACCGATGAAGGGAAGGTCGAAGGCGACCTTCGCAAAGACATCGGGCTCGACATCAAGCGCCTGATGGAGATCAACTGCTACCGCGGTATGCGCCATCGCCGTGGTCTGCCAGTGCGCGGCCAGCGGACGCATACCAATGCCCGCACCCGCAAAGGTCCCCGCAAGGGCGCCATCGCTGGCAAGAAGAAGGCAACGAAGAAATAGGAATGAGTGGTCAGAGGCCAGTGGCCAGTGGTCAGAAAATCTGACAACTGACCACTGGCCGCTGGCCACTACGGAGAACAGACAATGGCAACTGCCCGAGCCCCCAAAGCTGGAGCCCGCCGCGCGGGAACGAAGAAGAAAGAGCGGAAGAGCATTCCGCACGGCGTCGCTGCAATCAACGCGTCGTTCAACAACACGATCGTCGCCATCTCCGATCCGATGGGGAACACCCTGTCGTGGTCGAGCGCGGGCCGCATCGGCTTCAAAGGCTCCCGCAAGGGCACGCCGTTCGCCGCGCAGGTTGCGGCCCAGAATGCCGCTCAGCTCGCGCAGGAGCATGGCGTCCGTTCGGTCGACGTGAGAGTCAAAGGCCCGGGCGCCGGACGCGAGTCCGCCATCCGTGCCCTGGCCGCGTCCGGACTCGACATCAAGTCGATCAAGGACGTCACGCCGATTCCGCACAACGGGTGCAGGCCGCCGAAGAGACGCAGAGTTTGATTTTTAGCTCTTAGCTCTTAGCTGTTGGCTCTTGGGAGAAAAACGACCGCCGGTCACTCCCAAGAGCTAACAGCCAGGAGCTAAGAGCTTGTTTTTCTGTTTTCCCGGCACGCGTAGTGCTGGGCCGCAGTTCCGTACGGCGCGCAGCAGCCGTCGTACACGCGGCGTTCCATGGTGGGACGAGCGCGAAACATCAGGAGGCATAGTGGCTCGTTACTCGGATCCCGTTTGCCGGCTCTGCCGGCGAGAGGGAATGAAGCTGTTTCTGAAAGGGGACCGCTGTTTCAAGGACAAGTGCTCGATCGAGCGCCGCAACTACGCGCCGGGCCAGCATGGACGCCGCCGTTCCAAGGTTCTCGGCTACGGAATCCAGCTTCGCGAAAAACAGAAGGTCAAGCGCATCTACGGCCTGCTGGAAAAGCAGTTCCGGCTCTACTTCCAGCGCGCCGCGGGCAAGACCGGAATCACCGGCGACAATCTCCTCCGCCAGCTCGAGCTGCGGCTCGATAACGTCGTCTACTCCCTCGGATTCGCCGCTTCGCGGGCCCAGGCGCGCCAGCTCGTGCGCCACGGCCACATCGAAGTCAACGGCCGGAAAATCAACATCCCGTCCTACCAGGGTCGCAAAGGGGATGTCATCCAGGTTCGCGAGAAGAGCCGCAAGAATGACCAGATCCGCCAGGCTGTCGAAACCGCCAGCGGCCGCGGCATTCCGTCATGGCTCGAGCTCAATCCCGATCAGTTCCTCGGCCGTGTGAATGATCTTCCGAAGCGCGAAGACATCCGCCTGCCGATCCAGGAACAGCTCATCGTCGAACTTTACTCGAAGTAAGAAAACAGCTCTTAGCTCTCAGCTCTTGGCTCTTAGGGAACGCAAAAGCCCTAAGAGCTAAGAGCTGGGAGCCAAGAGCTAACAGCGAGGAGGCCGCTCATATGTTGTGGTCAGATTTCCAGAAACCCAAAAAGCTCGATTACGATGCCGAAACTCTCACGCCGAACTACGGCCGGTTCGTCGCCCAGCCCTTCGAGCGCGGCTTTGGTACGACGATCGGCAATGCCCTTCGCCGCGTGCTGCTCTCGTCGATTGAAGGCGCCGCCATCACCGCCGTCCGCGTCGAAGGCGTTCTCCACGAGTTTTCATCGCTCACCGGCGTGGTCGAAGACATGACCGACGTCGTCCTCAACCTCAAGCAGGTGCCGTTCCGCATGCACGGCGAAGGTCCGAAGACGCTCTACCTCGAGAAGAAGGGCCCGGGCGTCGTCACTGCCGCCGACTTCGAAGACGACTCGGATATCGAGATCCTCGACCCGACGGCGCACATCGCCACGTTGTCGAAGGAAGGCTCGCTCAAGCTCGAAGCGCGTCTCAAGCGCGGGCGCGGCTACCAGGTGGCCGACCGCAATGCCGATGGCGATCTGCCGCTCGGCTACATCCCCATCGATTCGATCCATTCGCCGGTTCGCCGTGTGAACTATCACGTCGAAGGCGCCCGCGTCGGCCAGATGACCGACTACGACAAGCTGGTCATCGAAGTGTGGACCAACGGCGCTGTCTCGCCGCAGGAAGCCGTCGGCCTCGCCGCCGACCTTCTCGGCGATCACCTCCGCATCTTCAGCCAGTTCGAAGCGCGCGGTGAAGAGGCCGAGGACGTGTCGATGCCGGAAGTCGATCCGCGCATGGCCGAGATGCTCACCAAGCCGATCGAGGAGCTCGACCTTTCCGTCCGCTCCGCCAACTGCCTCAAGAACGCCAACATCCGCACGCTCGGCGATCTGGTGCAGCGCACCGAGCGCGAGATGCTGTCGACGAAGAACTTCGGCCGGAAGTCGCTCGATGAGATCAAGGACGTTCTTGCGTCCCTCGGTCTGTCGTTCGGTATGACCAAGGCCGCCCGCGGCGCCGAGATGCGCGATTAGTCGTCATCTCCGCCGTACGAGGAAAGTGAGGGGAACGCAATGAGACACGGAATGGTCAATCGCAAGCTGGGACGCACGAGCGCGCATCGCAACGCGCTCTTCCGCAACCAGCTCGCCTCCCTCATCGACAGGGAACGCATCATCACCACGTTGCCGAAGGCGAAAGAGCTGCGCCCGCAGATCGAGCGGCTGATCACGCTGGCCCGCACCGACAGCGTCCACAATCGCCGTCAGGCCGTGCGCGTCGTCGACGAATCGATGGTGACCAAGTTGTTCGACACGCTCGGACCGCGATTCGCGGAACGTCCGGGCGGCTACACCCGCATCATCAAGCTCGGACCTCGCCGCGGCGACGCCGCCGAGATGGCCATCCTCGAGTTCGTCGACTACAAGCTCGAGACCGAGGCCAAGGAAGAAGCTCCGGCGAAGAAGAGCAAAGCCGCTCCGAAGGCGGAGGCCAAGCCGAAAAAGGCCAAGCCCGAGCCGGCTGAAGACGAAGAAGAAGAGGCTCCGAAGAAGCCCGCCAAGAAGCCTGCGGCCAAGAAGAAGGCCGCCCCGGCCAAGGCCAAAGAGAAGCCGAAAACAACCACCAAGAAGAAAAGCGGCAAGTAAGCCGATCCCCGAAGGCCCGCCTCGCGCGGGCCTTCGCTTTTATGATGGAATGGCGTTCACCATGGCCAACATCAATCTCAGAGTCGTCGACATCTACCACAACGACAACGTCACAAGCTTTCAGCAGGCAGCGGATTCCGGCCTCTGGGGCGTCATCCACAAAGCGACCACCGGAGCGACCGGCAAAGACTCCGAATACGCGAACCGCCGCCAGCCGGCTCTCGATGCCGGTCTTCTGTGGGGCGCGTATCACTGGGGAACGAACGCCGACGTCCAGGCGCAGGTCGACAACTTCCTCGGCGTCGCGCAGCCGGATGCGAACACCCTCGTCGCTCTCGATTTCGAGGAGACCGAGGGCAATCAGATGACGCTCGATCAGGCGCGCCAGTTCCTGACGCTGGTCGCCGCTGCGATCGGCCGGAAACCGGTGCTGTACTGCGGAGGCTTGTTCAAGACGGAGATGGGCAGCCAGAGCGATCCTTTCTTCGGATCGCACCGTCTCTGGCTGGCGCAGTACGGCTCCAATCCCGTTCCGCAGGCGAGCTGGCAGTCGATCTGGTTGTGGCAATACACGGATTCGACAAGCGGCCTGCAGCCGAATCAGGTGCCCGGCATCCCCGGCGACACCTCCGGCAATCTCGATTGCAATTCCTACAGCTTCGGCAAGGACCAGCTCACCGCCGAGTGGGCGTCCTGATGCGCCAGGGGTTCTCGCTTTCGCTGATCGTGATGTTCCTCACGATCGCTCCCTCAGCGATGGCGGTTGACAAGGCCGTCGCGGATCGTTGGGCGGGCCAGTTGGCAACGACCACCGCCATGTTGAAAGCGAAGTCGTACCAATCAGCACTCCCCATTCTTCGGAACCTCACGAATGAGATGATGGCGACTCTTGGGCCGGGTGACGAAGCCACCTATGTTCTGGTCGTTCCTCTCATTCAAATCGCGCTCGCCGAGGAAGGACTGGGCGATCACGACGCAGCGATGTGGCACTGGGATATGGCCCAGACGCTCTATCCGAAAGCGGCCGAGAGCGACTTGTCGATGTTTGGTGATCCGGGCGCGGTGTTCAAACGGAACATTCTCGCCGATCCCAATCCCGCCGAATGTCCTAAACCCAGGGACGATGAGACCAGGCCGGCGGTCGTGACACACGTGCCTCCCCAATACCCGGAAGGAGCTCGAAAGTTCAGGGAGCGAGGCATCGTCATCATGTGGCTCAAGATCAGGCCGGATGGCTCCACCGCCGAACCCCGAGTCGTGAAGCCGTTGTCCACACCGCTGACGTACTCGGCTCTGGAAGCCGCTCGAATGTGGAAATTCAAACCCGCCGAGCGGGATGGCAAGGCGGTCGAGGCGAATTTCTGTCTGACGATCAACTACAAGTTGAACTGACGCTTACAAACGCATCCGCCGCAGAGTCGTCGTGAGGTCGCCTTCCTGAACCGGCACTGCGACCGACGCATCGCGCGCGTGCGCGAGCGCGGCGCCGGCCGGCGGGAGGCCGTAGGAGCTATCGATGATCACGGCGTCGATCGGTTCGTCGCGAGTGATATCGATCTCGATCGTCACTTCAGAGGCGCCTCGGACGCCGACGCGATGCCAGCCCGCCGCGAGCGCACCTCGGGATCGGGTCATCGGCGGAGGGGTGATGCCGTTGACGCGCAACGCGGCGAACGACGGCGCGCGGAAGACGATGGCGAGGCGCGGGGCGTTGCGGGCGGAGTGAAGGCGGAGCGTCAGATGGCGTCCGGCATTGTGGTCGTCGCGCACGATGGTCAACTCAGCCGGTGCCAGACCGAGATGTGGGGCGGGCGCGGTCAGGACCTGGGAAGATGGAACGGTCGATCCGGGATTCGGCTGCGCTGTCAGTGTGAAATGCGCGAAGCGCTCAATCGCGCGGCAAATCGCGTCCGTTCGCCAGTGAGGAGCGACGCCGTCATCGACATACTCGAGGTTGATGTGTCGCGGCGAGTTGGCTTCGTACGTCGGCACGATGAGCGCCATGACGATGCAGGCGATCGCCGCGGCGGCGAGCGATGCGTTGAGCGGACGGCGGATGCTCGGGATGCTCGCCAGAAGCGGGGCGAACGTCGTCGCCACAAGCGCGATCAGCACCGCCACGAACGGCAGAATCGGACGGCCGAGCGCGTCGTACAGCGCCACGCCGAACGGGAAGAGCACGATGGCGGCGGTGGATGCGCAAATCACGGCAGTGAGCCCTTCGCTCAACTTCAGAATCAGGCAGATCGCGCACGCCAGCGCCGGCACGATGGCCAGATAGCTGCCGCCCGGCAGCACGATCGAAAGCGCGATGGCGATCGCCGACCAGCAGAGCGCCTGCCCGAAGAAGAGCCCGGCCACGCCGGCGCGCGCCACGAGGCGCTGCGCCACGAAAATGCTGATGACCAGGCCGATAAGCCACACCGCGGCGATTGCCGGACCGGGATGCGCCACCCACACCGCGCCGCCGGCGTGCAGACCGGAGAGCCGGCTGCCGACGAAACCGGCCGCAAACGCGACCACGAGGCTCAGAAAGAACGACGCCACACCGATCGTGATCGCGCGAGGTCTCGTTTTCAGATTGAACGCCGCGACGAGCAGAACGACGAAGGCCGCGATGGCGAAAACAAGCGAAAGGTATTGCGGCCACGAGATGACGAAGAACGAGAGGACGTCGAACCAGACCGCGTTGCCGCTCGATGTCTGACGCAAGTCGGTGGCCGCGAGCGCGCGGGCCATGGCCACGATGTGATCGCCGTGATGTTGCAGCGTCCTCGGCGTGGCGTTGGCGAAGTTGTCGAGCGGCGTGTGGTAATGGATCGGACGGCCGATGCTGCCGAAACCGATGCCCGCCAGCCCCACGCGCTTGAACACCGTCAGGTCGGTGTCGTTCGGCAGCAATTCGTAGATGTCGTAGTAGAGCGAGCTCGTGGCCGGGCGCGGCAGCGAATGAGCGATCACGCGCGCCAGCCAGGCGTTGCGGCGGCTGGTCTCGAAGAGGAAGCTCGGTCCGTCTGTGCCGCGCGCTTCGACGTTGATGACGGCGGCAGACCCGCGCAGCAGGGCGGGATCAGCCACAAACCCTTCCGCCCCGAGCAGCGCCACCTCCTCGGCGTCCGTAATCAGAAAAACGATCGGATTTCGAAAATGCTCATTGCGCAGCGCGCGAGCAGTTTCGACCAGAGCGGCGATGCCGATGCCGTCGTCCGTGACGCCGGGACCAGCGGCCACAGAGTCGTAGTGCGCCGCGAGCACCAACGCGTCCGGCCGGGTATCGCCGGGGATGCGTGCGATGACATTCGCAACCGGTGCGCAGGTCACGAACGGGCTGCAGGCGAATGAACTCTGGATGGTGACGTCGTAGCCGAGGGCGCGGAACCTTGCGGCCAGCCTTTCCCGCACGGCCTCGTGCGCCGCGGTGCCGACCGGATGCGGCACATCGCCGCCCAGAATCTCGCGCTCGAAGGCGATTGCGCGCGCGGCGGAGAAGGCCGACGGTGGCGCATTTTCCGCCAACGGGGCGGGGCCGGGCATCCTCAGGAGCAACACGCCGAGGATCGCGGCGAGTAAGGCAAACAAGAGCGCTGTCGCGCCGCCGCGGTTCACGCTGCGGATTGTAGCTGCAACCCGCGGCCATTCGCTGCGTACATCGACTCATGTTCAAGCGCATGCTGCTCACCGCCCTTCTCGCCATCATTGCCGCGGCCGCGAACGCGTCGACCCTCGATCAGGCCTTCGACCGCACCTTCGAGGTCCGACCGGGCGCGGTCTTCTCGCTGACCAACACGAACGGCCACATCGCCGTCCGCGCCTGGGATCAGCCGCGCATCAAAGTGCACGCGATCAAGCACGTCGAGAGCCGCGACAGCGACGCCGCGCGCGACGCCATGAAGGCGCTGACGATCGCCATGTCGCAGCCGAACGGCGGGCTGACCATCGACACGAGGTACCCGAAGCACAACGACGGCATCTTCGAGTGGATTGCCGGGACGAGCGTGAACATGTCCGTGACTTACGAGGTGACGGTGCCGCGCTCGATGGATCTGAAAATCGAGAACACGAACGGCACCATCGAGGCCAGCGACGTCACCGGCTCACACCGGATCGAGACCACGAACGGCCGCATTACCCTGGCGCGCTGCGCCGGCGACCTCGACGCCGAGACGACAAACGGTTCGATCGACGCGGATCTGACCACGGTTAAGGCCGGCCGCGGCATTCGTCTGGAGACGACGAACGGCGGAATCCACGCCCGTCTGCCGCGCACGCTCGCGGCCAGCATCGACGCCGCGAACACCAACGGCTCGATCTCCTCCGATCTGCCGGTGACGGTGAGCGGCTCACACGACAAGCACGCCCTCCGCGGCACGCTGAACGGAGGCGGCCCGCAACTCCATCTCCGCACGACGAACGGCTCGATTTCGATCGAGGGGCGATGACGCTGGCGCTAGGCGTGCACGCCCGGCGCTTCGTGGCCGCTGGCGTTCACGTACTCGACGTACGACCCGCCGTAAACCCTCGGCGCTGCTCCGCGCTCCTCGGGGAGCTCGAGCACGCGGTTCGATAGGCCGCGCAGGAACATGCGGTCGTGCGAGACGAAGAGCATCGTGCCGTCGAAGTCTTTCAGCGCTTCGACCAGCATCTCCTTCGTGGCCAGATCGAGATGGTTCGTCGGCTCGTCGAGCACGAGGAAGTTCGGCGGATCGAGGAGCATCCGCGCGAGGACGAGGCGGGAGCGTTCGCCCCCGGAGAGCGAGCGGATCTTCTTCTCAACCTCGTCGCCGGAGAACTGGAACGCACCGAGGAGACTGCGAAGCGTTCCGATCGATTCGAGCGGAAAATCTTTCTGGATCTGCTCCCAGACGGTGAGGTTCGGATCGAGCAGGTCGAACGCCTGCTGGGAGAAGTAGCCCATCTTCAGCGACGCGCCGAGGCGGACGTTGCCGCCGTCCGGCTCCAGCGAGCCCGAGACCATCTTCAGCAGCGTTGACTTGCCGGCGCCGTTCTTTCCCATCACGCACCAGCGCTCGCCGCGGCGGACGAGGAAGTCGAATCCGTCGTAGATCGTCCTGCTGCCATACGTCTTCGAGACGCCCTTCAGCACGGCCACGTCGTCGCCGGAGCGGGAAGGTTTGCGGAAATCGAACTTCATCGTTTTTCGCTTCTTCGGCGGCTCGAGTTTCTCGATCTTGTCGAGCGCCTTCACCCGGCTCTGCACCTGCGCCGCCTTGGCCGCGTGGGCGGCGAAGCGATCGATGAAGCGCTGCTCCTTGGCCAGCATCGACTGCTGGCGCGCGTAAGCGGCCTCGCGATTGGTCTCGCGGATGGCGCGCTCGCGCTCGTAGAACTCGTAATTGCCGGAGTAGGTGACCAGGTCGCCCTCGTCGATCTCCACGATTTTGGTGACGACGCGGTTCATGAACTCGCGATCGTGCGAAGTCATGAGCAGCGAGCCGTCGTAGCGTTTGAGAAAGTCTTCCAGCCAGATAATGGATTCAATATCGAGATGGTTGGTCGGCTCGTCCATGAGCAGCACGTCGGGCCGGCCGAGGAGCACCTTGGCCATGGCCACGCGCATCTTCCAGCCGCCGCTGAGCGCGCCTACGTCGCCGTCGATCCGATCGTCCTCGAAGCCGAGGCCGTGCAGCACCTCGCGGGCGCGCGCTTCGAGCTCGTAGCCGCCGAGGTGGGAGTAATCCTCCTGCACGTGTCCGAAGCGCTCCAGGATCTTGTCCATCTCATCGAGACGATCGGGATCGGACATGGCGTTCTGCAGTGCTTCGAGCTCGTGATGCAAATCGCCGAGGCGACCGCTGCCGGCGATCGCTTCGTCGAGCACGGAGCGGCCGGACATTTCTTCGATGTCCTGCCGGAAGTAGCCGATGGTCATCTTCTTCGGAACGGAGACGTCGCCGTCATCGGCCGACTCCTCGCCGACGATCATGCGGAAGAGCGTGGTCTTGCCGGCACCGTTGGGGCCGACGAGACCGGCCCGTTCGCCCGGATTGAGCTGAAACGACGCGTCGACGAAGACGAGCTGGCGGCCGTACTGCTTGGAAATCTTGCTGAGGGAGATCATGGACGCGCGGCAGAACGCGAGCGACGCGGCCGAGATTTCTCGCGGTCGACCAGCCCAATGCCTCTCACAGTGTCCAAAACTTGTCTCGGAACAAGAGGAACACGACCATGATGCATGGAGCAGTGCCCAGGATCATCAAGGCGATCGCATACGGCAGCTTCAACACATAGTGCTCATAGTACGCACGGGGAAAGTAATCGAGAGCACTCAGCTCGCGATCAAGGCGCCTCATCACCACCATGAGCCGCAAACAGAGAAACACAAAAGCCAATGCGGGAAGCAGGGCTCCCAGGGCAGCTACACAGCGCACATCGTGGTCCTTGACGAAGAAGGCGTGGGCGTTCTCTGACGTCAGAAGCCAGCCTAACGCGATGATGAAAACTCCAGTCGCTTTGAGGCTGCCGTCAATGAACCGCTCGTGAAACTCAACCAGCGACTTGTAAAGGTGCTCGAATGCTTCTCGGGAGCCGGATTCCTGCATGTGGACAATCCTCTTGCTGTGGAGTGTCCGGCGCGGTGTGAAGTCCTACCATCAAAGGTGGAGTGCGGCTCGACCGGTCGCGGTTTGGATCATGAACGCGTCGCAGAACGCCGCCGGCGAGATCTCTCACGGCAGACGCGCGCGCCGATGATGGCAGGTGGAATGTGGACGAGCCTCTCCCGATCGATGCGATAGCGGAAGTAGCCGGCGTCGAGATCGAGCGGAGGGGTAATCCGCGGCATCACAAACCGGATCGGAGAAACGCGGAGCTCGAGCGGATCGGCCGGACGAGGCTCGAAAGTGAGAGTCGCGCTCAGGACGGCGGCGCGAATCGGATTGATGGGATCGGAAGGCATGGCGAATGGGAGAACCGCAGTCACGCTCGGTCATTCCGACTAAGCATCTTCGCCGTTACCGAATCGATACCCGGCCGTCCTACGATATGTCTTTAAGAAGGTGGACAGCGATGGTGGAACGGACGAAGGTTTCTTCGAAGTACCAGGTGGTCATCCCGAAAGATGTGCGAGACCGAATCGACATTCGCCCGGGGCAGGAGTTCGTGGTGATTGCCAAGGGGGGCGTGATTACCCTGGTTCCGGATAAGCCCATCGCGGCGCTGCGCGGTTTTCTGCGCGGGATGCGAACGGCTGGATTTCGTGAGAAATGTCCCCCGTCGAGCAAAACGTCGCCGCCGAGGAACCGGTGAGAAAGCTAGTCTTTCTCCTTCTGCTGGCCGCCAGCCCACTGCTCGCCGATGAACCCCGAAAAGGGACGATCTGTTTCGGTACGGATTGCATGCCTGCGACCGGCTCCACGTTTGACGTAAAGCCGGCCGATGTCGAGCGGCGATTTGTCTGGATGAGCACCGACGCCGCGAGCGTCGTTCTCGGTACGCTCGCGCCGAAGACAGCAACGATCAATCTCGATTCGAAAGAGGCGAGCAACGTCACCCTGTCGGTCCGGGGCGATGCGAAGCGTCAGTGGCCGTTGGAAACGCGCTTCCTGCTCGGCGTGAGCAAGGATCAGGTTTGGCGTTGGAGCGTTCCCGCGAAGCTGATCGGCCGGCCGATGTCGATCCGTGTGCCGCGCGGCTCGTACACGATGCAGATCGGGGCGGAGCATCACAAGAGCGACCGCCGCAGGCTCAAGATCGATGCGAATGATGTCGCGCTGCATCAGATCACTCTTGCTCCTCTTCCAGCGGTCACCGGTCGCATCGTCACGATGAAGAAAACCGGAGACGATCCGGAAGCGCGGGAGACGCCCGTCTTCGGAGCGCAGCTCGCCAGCGCTGAGGGCAAAACCCTCGGCGGTACGAACGAGCAAGGCGCATTTCGCGTGGAGCTGGCCGAGCCGTTGACGGAGGAGATGGTGATTCTCTCTCCAGGGCTCGGCACCCGCGTTGTGAAGCTGAACATCCTCGCCGCCGATACCGACCTGGGCACGATCACGCTGAGCCGCGGCGTAAAGCTGACGGCCTACATCGATCGCGCCGACACCGTGAAATCGAAGGCGTTGCACGTGATACTCACCGAAGCGTCGAAGACACAGTACGAAAATACGAACATCGCCACCCGCGAGCTCAAAGCGGCCGACGACGTTCTCGTCTTCTCCGATCTCAGCGAGGGGGAGTACTGCCTGACCCTCAACGGTAACGGCGCGCTCGAGCATCTGACGACTGTGATTCCGATCAAAACTGAGGACGTGTCCAGGGAGATTCGCATCGCCCCGTTCCAACTGCAGGGAAGCGTGAAACTCGGGACCGAGCCGCTTCACGAAGGTGCCGTCGGAATTCACGATGAGTTTCACACCTGGACAGCCGACGCGCCGATCGACGCGGAAGGGCACTTCGGCGGAGTCATGTGGCAGACGGATGGGATTGGCGGCTGGGTCAAGTCGAACAAGACGGGCACACTTCTGGTCGAGCCGGCCCCGACGCTGAGCGGCGACCCGGCGAGCTGGGACATCACATTCAAAAACCGCCTCATCAGTGGCAGGGTCTTCGATGCCGAAACAAAAGCGGCAATCGCACACGCCGATCTTGACTTGCAGGTCGAGGAAAGATCGCCATCCGGAAGCGTCACGAACCGGTTCTACGCAATCATCAATCTCGAGGACGATGGGAAGTATTCGATCGCCGCCATGAAAGACGGGGTCTACGACCTGTCCGCTACGGCGCCGGATTACGTTGCCGCGAGAGTGACGATCGAGCTTGGCGATCGGGATGAGTCGAAGACTGCAGATTTTCCCATGACCCGGGGCGTGGAGCAGGCCATCGACTTTGCCTGGCCCAGCGGCGATCCGGTCGCGAACGCCCCTGTCCTCGAAGGGATCGCCCGCGATGGACACAACGCATTGTGGTTTGGTAGCACGGATGCGACTGGACGTCTGACCCTGCGCATGCGTGCCGGCGAAACGAAGACGTTATTCGTCATGCCGCGCCAGGGATCGTTCGCGCCGGCCCATGTTGTCGCAGGTGACGGAAAGCCGATCCGCATCATCGTGCCGGATCCGACGGCGTCTCTTCTGATCAACTTCCACGATGCGGAAAAGAAGCCGACTCTCGCTCCGATCGCCATGCGCTGGAATGGCGAATGGTTGCCGACCCCCGTCGTCTCGCGATTGAACCGCACGCTCGTCGGTGACGGCTCGGTGCGCGTGGCACTTTTGCCTGCGGGATCGTACGAGGTCTGGGCGGTGCCCGGAGTGCAACCGGCGTTCGCGCCTCCTCCGGGCGAGCCGGTGCGTATCGGTCTCAGCGCGGGCGAGCAAACAATCGAGATCACCATCGCGAACTAGTCCAGGACCGTAGGAAACCAGCGAGGCAAAAGCATCGAATCGAGTATGGTGGCCGAGCCTTGGGCAACCCGCGCCGCCGGCCGAGCCGGCTGGGAATGAATCCCTTGACGGGCTCTGTTCGCCAGTGTTACCGTTTCACCCCCTTCCGCGGGGAAGGTGTGTGGTTGTCTTTGAATGACGTTCGGCGCTGAGCAGTTCTCACCTGCGCCGCGGTCCTCCGAAGATCGAAATCTCTAGTTTCGTGGTGTGTTCAGGAGAGTCATGCGTACGTATTTCCCCAAGCAGGGCGACATCGAGCCGAAATGGTTCATCATCGACGCCGAGGGCAAGATCCTCGGGCGTCTCTCGACCGAGATCGCCCGGATCATTTCCGGTAAGGCCAAGCCGACCTACACCCCGTTCCTCGATACGGGTGACCACGTCATCATCATCAATGCCGAGAAGATCGTCCTGACGGGCAAGAAAGAGACGGACAAGATCTACCGTCATCACTCGCTCTATCCGGGCGGCCTCAGCGAGAAAGCCGCACGCTTCGTCCGCGCCGAGAAGCCGGAATCGATGATCGAGCGCGCCGTTCTGGGCATGCTGCCCAAGAACAAGCTCGGCCGGAAGATGATCAAGAAGCTGAAAGTCTACCGCGGCACAGTTCACCCCCACGAAGCGCAGAAGCCGGAACGGCTCGAAGTCGCCTGACAATCTAGGAGGATTCTTTGGCTCTGGTTGAATACTACGGAACGGGACGGCGCAAGACCTCGACGGCGCGCGTTCATCTTCGTCAAGGCAGCGGCGCGATTACCGTCAATCACCGCTCGCTCGACGAGTACTTCGGCAACGATGTGCTGAAGATGATCATCAAGCAGCCGCTCTCGCTGACGGAGACGGCCGACAAGTTCGACATCGTCGTCACGGTTGACGGCGGCGGCCCCA
>Ga0207689_10003819_pt1 | contig 13732 bp, 13 predicted proteins | sample KBSMisM52_FD_184312 | JGI IMG/M metagenome (GOLD analysis project Ga0207689, IMG submission 184312) | Miscanthus rhizosphere microbial communities from Kellogg Biological Station, Michigan, USA - KBS Miscanthus M5-2 (SPAdes) (version 2) | ecosystem: Host-associated > Plants > Roots >... | reverse complement strand
ATTGCTGCCGGTGGAAGTCAGTCGAGACTTTGGCCGACTCCGGATGGTTGGCGAGATTGGGTATGAAGTGCTGCGAGAAGGGGACAACGAATGGACATTCGGGATACTCGGCGCGCTACCTGTATCCGAGCGACTGGAGTTCTTGTCCGAACTGCATATCACCGGGGCGAAGTTATCCAGTCAGAGCGATGTGGTGCTGAACTTTGGGTTGCGCCAAGAGCTCACACCGCACTTCAAACTGCTGGCTTCAGCAGGGACCGGTTTGAACAATGGACCCAATCGCACGAGCTTCGTTGCGTACCTCGGCATACAGGTACTCTTTGGGGAGGAGAAGCATTGAGCGCTCTTGGTCGACGGGCGCGTTGTATCAGTTTCCTGCGGGCTTCAGAAATACACAGAAGCGCAATCCGTGGCCATCCTTTCCATTGCTCAGTGCGATCGTCGCACCGCATTGCTCCGCGATACGCTTCACGATGGCCAGACCGAGTCCGCTTCCGCTCGTGCCGTTGCCGACGCCGCGGTAGAAGCGATCGAAGACCCGGTCCCGATCGTCTGACGGGATTCCGTTTCCAGTATCGATGACCTCGAGTTCCACCGTCTCCGTGTGACGGTGGAGATTGATATCTACTCTACCCCCCTGGGGGGTATACCGGATGGCGTTATCCACTATGTTCGTGACCAGCATCCGCAATGCATCCGGGTCGCCCTGGACCAGGGTGTGCTCATGCGCGACGCTGCCAAGATCAATGTCCTTTGCACTGGCAAGCGGCCACAACTCACCCATCACGCCAATCGCTACCTCGGACAGATCCACTTTCTGGGTCGGGCTCCAGGTACTTCCGGGGTCCAGTCTCGCCATCGCCAACAACTGCTGACTCAGATGCGTCAGTCGCTCAATACCGCTTCGCAGTTGGGCGAGCGCCGCGCCTCGCTCCGCCGCGTCATCGGCAGACTGGACGAGCTCGAGCTGAATTTGAAGCGCAGCCAGTGGTGTTCGTATCTCATGAGCAGCGTCGGCGACAAAGCTCTTTTGTTTGGTAATCTCCCGCTCGAGCCGTTCCAACAGGTCATTTACCGCAGTGATGAACGGCATCACTTCTTCGGCATTGGTATCCACGGCCACCGGCTGAAGCGTAGCTCCGGTTCTGGTGGCGAGTGCCTCGGTTACCTGGGCGAGAGGCTTCAGTCCCTGCCTCACACTGAGCCAGACCAACGCGATCAGCACGAGCACTACCGGGATCGTCGGCAACAGGATGCGCAGGACGATCCACATGACGATGACGGTCCGCGCGGCCAGGGGTTGGGCCACTTCGACCGTACCACCGCTTCCATTCGCAACGTAGATGCGCCACGGTTTGTTGTCCCACATCACCGTGGAGTAACCCGGGTGCCCAGCAGCAGGTGATGGCCGATCGTTCGCTAGACCAAATACTGGTTTCCCGGCGCGATCCCATGCGCTGACTACGATTCCTTCCTTGTCTTCATTGCCGTCGTCGGGGATAGCCGGTTGCGATACGCTGAGGTCTTCCTGGTCCCGCAATGACAGGGCAATTTGCTTGAGATGCTGATCGTAGACCTCATCCATCTCTTCCTGCGCTTTGAGATAGACGACCAGTGTTGTAATCACCCCGCTGAGCATCACGCCGGATACCAACCACGTCAATAGTCGACGACGGATGGACCAGGTCATTTTTGCTTCGGCACCATGTATCCGACACCACGAACGTTGGCGATTACATCGGCCCCCAAGCGCCGGCGGATATGGTGAACTCGAACCTCCACGGTATTGCTCTCGACGCTTTCTTCCCAGCCATACAGACGTTCCTCCAATTGTCGGGTGGAGAGTATCTGGCCAGGTCGTTCCATGAGCGCATGCAACAACGCAAGTTCGCGTGACGGCAGAGAATGGACCGTGCCCTTGTATCTCACTTCGCGCGTTGAAAGGTCCAGCGTGAGATCGCCGATCTTCAACACGGGCGCGGCATTGCCACTATTGCGGCGGCGGGCGAGTGCGCGCACGCGCGCCGCAAGCTCTCCTAGATCGAAGGGTTTTACCAAATAATCATCCGCTCCGCTGTCGAGTCCCAGAATTCGATCCGTCACCGCATCCCTAGCCGTAATGATCAGCACGGGTATGTTGTCGCCCGCACCCCGCAGACGGCGTAGAACCTCGATCCCTGACTTACCCGGGAGTCCGAGGTCGAGCAATACCAAATCGTGGGAATGGGCGGCCAAGGCTGCTTCTGCGGCGGTGCCGGTGGTAACCCAGTCGAGCGCAAAGCCATGCTTCTTGAGGCCGGCGCGAATGCTCTCGCCAACCATCAAATCGTCCTCGACAAGCAGTAGCCTCACGGGAGGGTATGTCCTCTGGTGATCTTCTGAATTCCGTGCTGGAGGATAGTAGCGCCGGTGCCTAGCGTCGAGTCTACCCCGCGAATACTTACCATACGCTTAAAAAGTAGAAGTGAAAGGTAATTGCCAAGTGATCGCTACTCTCGGTGACGATTGGTAAGCGCTTGGTAAGTCGGCTACACCACACTCGCCACCTCAAACATCGAGGTGCCGCATGGACGTTTCGATTCCTGAGTATCTCCTCTTCGGACCGGGCTTCACGCTGCTGATTCTGGAATTTCTTTTCCCACCGTACATGGCCGTCTATTCGGATGGTACGGTCTTGCATCTCGGCCGTTCGATCCTTCTATTCCCTCCTATGCCGAGTGGTGCCCTTTCCGTCGCGATCGACTGGGCGGCCCTGGGGTTCGAGTGCCTAGTTCTGGGAATTTGTCTGGCGGTGTCGTATCGCCTTCTTTCCCGCGCTGCGCCGCTATGGGCGAGGGATTAGTTCGAAAGGGCAGCGATCGCGTGCAACTGTTTGCCAACGCGGGGCGCACTGGCCTATCGCGCATGAGAGGTGTGCCAACGCGTGGGGCTCGCGGCGTTGTCCTTCTCGTATCGTTGATCTGCCTCGTTTGGATCGTTGCAGGTCTCTTCGGGCACGATCCGTGGAAGCCGGACGAGGCCTACAGCTTCGGGCTGGTTCTCAGTGTGCTGGAGGGCCGGGACTGGGTCGTGCCGATGCTGGCGCACGAGCCGTTCATGGAGAAACCCCCGATCTACTACTTGACTGCGGCACTGACCGCAAAAGTCTTTGGTGGTGTGCTGCCTCTCCACGATGCCGCGCGTCTCGCAACGGGCTTTTACATGGCGCTGACCTTCATCTTAGTGGGTCTGACAGGTCGCGAACTGTTTGGCGTGGGAAGAGGTTGGATCCCAACGCTGATTTTTGTTGGCTGTGCCGGCCTGCCGCTATACGGGCATCTCCTTCTAACGGATATCGCACAGATCACCGGATTCGCGCTGGCGCTGTATGGGCTTGCGCTTGGCCAGAGATGTCCGCATTGGGGCGGCGTGTGGTTGGGCAGTGGGGTCGGCGTTGCCTTTATGTCGAAGGGCTTGCTTGCGCCAGGGTGCTTCGGCGTCCTCGTCACGCTTCTTCCGTTGCTGTCTCCGCGATGGCGTACACGCAGCTTTGTCCAGAGTCTCGTCGCCGCGTTCCTGGCTGGCCTGCCATGGCTCGTGATCTGGCCGTTGATGCTCTACCAACGGTCTCCGGATCTATTCATGGTGTGGCTCGGAGATAACAACCTGGGGCGATTCCTGGGTTCGAATAACTTGGGTCCGGCAAGCAGTCCTTTTGGTCTTCTGCGCACCGTTGCGTGGGCGGCCCTGCCAGCATGGCCGCTGGCGCTGAGCGCGGTGTGGAGCGCGCGCCGTGAGCTTACGTCCAGACCGGAACTGCTATTGCCGTTGGCCCTGTTTGCGGTAATTCTGCTGACCCTGAGCGTATCGCGTCAGGGACGCGATTTGTACGCTCTCCCTATGCTGGTGCCGCTTTCGCTGCTGGCGGTTCCTGGTTTGCTTGCGCTGAAGGGGATCTCCCTAAGAGCGACCTCTGCCTTCGCTATGGCTTTTTTTCTCGTGTTAGGCGTCGTCGTCTGGTTCTACTGGGCTGCCCTGGAACTGTCAGTCGCTGGCACGCTGCACGAGCACTTGGTTCAACTCCGACCCACTTACGCGCCGGCGCTGCATTTGTCCACGCTTGCGATAGCGCTGGTAGTGACAGCGAGTTGGCTGTATGTCGTGTTGCGTTTCCCCGAGAACACAGAGCGCCCGGCGGTGTTGTGGGCATCGGGCGTGACGATGGTGTGGAGCCTGGTTGCAGTCATGTTCATGCGTTACGCGGACGTGGGCAACAGCTACCGTCCGATGGTGGCCGAGCTCCGCGCGCAACTGCCGGCAGGATACCGATGCGTCGCCTCTGACAATCTGGGGGAGCCGCAGCGGGCGATGCTTCACTATTTCGCGGGACTGCTGACCTATCGTTCTGAGCAGGATGCGCGACAAGTGCACCCGTGCGATGTGTTGCTTGTCCAGGGGTTCAGAAGCGGCATCCATGAGCCTGGCGGCAATTGGGTGGAGATATGGAAGGGGGGGCGTCCGGGTGACAGAGTGGAGTTGTACAAGCTGTATCGCTGGTCCGATTCGATCGGGACTTCTCGGACGTCTGCAGCGAGGACTGGCCCATCAGGATAGCAAGGCCGCAAGCAGAATAGGGGGCACCCCCGATGAAGGGTCCGGCATCGCGCTCCAATTTGACTGTGCTGCTGATGGTCGCAGTATTCGCTCCGGCCTGGGCGGGCGGCCCGCTGTTGATCGACCACCCGGTCAACGAAGATACCTCGGGCATCTGGAACCCCAACGTCTACCGAGGATTGCTGAAGGCTATGACGGTGGGGCAGATCGGGCTGGCGCTCTGGGATGGTGGAGACTCCCGGCTTGGCAATACCGCGTGGCGTGGAATCGACTCTGAGATCATCGGTGCGGTATCGACGGACGTCCTCAAGCGTACCTTCACACGTACTCGTCCCAGGGATAGCGACGATCCCAATGGGTTCTTCGCCGGCGACTCGAACCGCAGCTTCCCGAGTGGCGAGGCGGCCGAAGCGGCCTCGATCGTTACGCCGTATATGCTTGAGTACGGCAAAGAGTATCCAGCGGTCTACGCCCTCAGCATCATTCCACTCTACGTCGGAATCGGTCGGATCAAAGCGCAAGCGCATTGGCAGAGCGACGTGGTGGCAGGTTGGGCCGTTGGAGGACTCGCAGGCTGGTACGCGCATGAGCGCGATCAGCCGCTGGTTCTGCAATTGATGCCGCACGGGATCTACATCGGTCTTAAAAAGAGCTTCTGACCGGAAACGACTTTCTACGACGCGAAGGACTATGCGGACACGCGATACACTTGCCATCGGGACGTGTTTACTTGCGATCGCGATTGCTCTCGTGGCGGCTTGCGCGGACGCCAGCAAAAAGGTGACGACACTTCCGACGCAAACCGCTCCAAGCCACGCAAACGAAACTCGTCGCACGGTCGTACTCTTCAGGATAACAGTGGACGAGGACGGGAAGTCGGTACCGGGAATACCATCGACGGCGCCCCGATGGAAGTGGCACTACCGGGTCAATATCGGCGGAGCGGATAAGCCCCTCGATTCGGATACCGCGTTCGCTGCGGGGCAGATCGATGCAGCGACTGGAGCTGCCGGATGGGGGTTTGTGACGGTGCTCCCAGGAACGTATCAGCTGGCGTTTGCCGCTTTCCGGACACGGTTCGCCATGCCAGGGGCACGACGCGAAGCATTGGGGTATAGCCAATCCAGTGCCGCTCGCGTCGATGTGCCGGCCGACGCAGATTTGCTATATATCGGCACCTTCGCCTTCCATTGCCAAAAGGCAGATCGCTGGTGGGGGTACACCGAACACGAGTGCACGCACTTGCAGGTGAGTAATGAGGCAGAGCTTGCGCGAGGCGTCGCGTCGACCTACTTGACTCATCTGGGCGCGCTACAGACTGTGCTCGCTTCAACAGCGCCGGTGGATTCCGCCCAGTAGGCAGAAAACGGATGCGGGCACTGTGTGCAGGTGCCCGCATCGTAAAAGTGTCGCTTATCTCACTAGAGCTAGAGCGATCGCAAGAAATTCAGCAAGTGCTGCTTATCCGATTCCGGAAGCTTGTTGAAATTCGCTACGACTGCATTTGCTTCCGACGCGTCGGACGTTCTGCTACTGCCGCTTTGATGCTCGCGAATCGCAGTGATCAAGTCATTGGTGCGGCCGTCATGCAGGAAGAAGATGCGCTGGCCGAGTCCCCACAGGGGCGCCGTACGGAACTCGCTCGGCCCGGCTTGCCCTTGACTGATGCCGTCGGCGAGATCGGGACCCATATCGTGGATCAGCAGATCCGAGTAGAGGTGTGCTGGCTGATTGCTGAGTACCGCGATGGTCGACTTGCCCGTCACCAGTGTAGGCGTGTGGCACTGCGAGCAGCCGATCATGCTGAACAGGTTGCTCCCCCGGGTGATCGAGGCAGAGCCACCCGGCGCAGTTGACGAAGCCGTGGGTGGGGCCAGAAGCCGCATGAACAGAGCAAATTGTTGCAGGCCGTTCATCGCAGCTACGGGAGTGGCCGCGTTGGTATCAGTTACGTCGTTCGGCGTTGTCGCAAACTGACACGTCGGGGTCTCGTCACGCTCGGTCTGGAATAGCTCGTTGGTGATTCCCATTTCGACGTTGTAAGCCTCGCCCGAGAACAGAAGGAGGGATTTGTTCTGGGCCTTCCATCCGAAGCGCGCGATCGTCCCGTCGTTTCCGTTGAGATTGGGTTGACCCGTCACGGTATTGCCAGCCTGAACGATGTTCGTTCGGCCGCGAATTCCCAGCGACTGTTTTGTAGTTGCATTGCTCGCCTTATTGATGAGGATGGCGGTGTCGGGGATCTGCTCGATCAGGCCGAGGCCAAACACCGGCGTCGGGATCCGGAAGATTACGTTATTCATTGCCAATTCATGTGCGAAGTCCGGCTGGGCCAGATTGCAATTACCCGCTCCCGTGCGTCCCGTTATGGTAAAGATCGAGTGAACGCCGCCATCAGGAGTTCCATCCGGGTTTCTCACGAAGCGGGCTTCGCGCACTGGGCCGTTGGCTTTAATGAATGACGGAATGGAATTCGTCTTTCCTGCAAAGGCGACTTGTGGATTGACGTACGGACTCGTCCCGCCGAGTGCCGGAAACGCATGGCAGCCGCCGCAACTATCCAGGTTCATCCGTGGCCCAAGGCCCTCGTCGACCTCCTCCGCGGCCGCAAATTCCAGTCTTGCCGCATTGAAGAATACATACTGGTTCGGCGTCATTTTTTCGTATGGTTTACCTACGTAGTTAGTACCGGGTCTGACGCCCGGGTCCCTCGCGGTAAACGACGTGGATGTCGCCGAGGATGTCTGCGATGCGACTTCTTGCATGAACAGAAATGGCGAGCCGGCAATAGCCGACGCAAGAATGAGTGGTGCGATGTTATGTTGTTTCATGGTCTCTGACTCCTCCGAAGAACACGTGTTGGCAGGTGCGAAGCGCAACCGTCTGACGTCGGCACTGCTTTACTGGGGCGGACTCCCGGGGGCCCCCGTACGCCAAAATCGTGCCCAGATATTTTCTCTGTGCAATCAATAGATTCCAGCGTGTAGGAATTCGTGAAGTGTCTGCATGGGCCGACCGCGCTGCTACACAAATGTCTCAACTCGCTGAGAACATTGATGCTTAGGACGTCGGTTAGTCACGACGGCGTTGGGGCAGGCCACCCAAGCGTGACGAACTAATACGCTTTGAGCGTTAGTTGTGCGTGTTGCTGCCAGTGATCAGCGAGAATGACGCACGCATATAATTTGTCAGGCGTGCTGATACTGAGCCTCACTAGGCTGTCATCGGGATGTTGGGCGACAAGACACGATCCACGGGCGGATCAGGTTGCACGGCAGCTATCGAAAACTCATGCGGCACTTGATCGATCACATCACACCGGATGGTAAGGTTCCTGAAAGCGGAATCGCTCACACTGACATCGCCGGAGTACTCGCAGCGATCCACGGGTAATCCAAAGCCTAGGCGGAGGGACGGCACGCGATGTTTCGCGTGATCGTTATTCGATGCGTGGGTCAACTAGCGACGCTATCAACCTTGGAGACCGTCAGGATGGGAAACCTACGTCTGATTGGGGCGATCGGTGCAGGTCTATTTTTTTGCGCATGGGCTTATGCAGCACCACCAGCCAGTGCACCAGCCGGTACCACTGGACTGTGTAAGGACGGCACGTTCTATTCAGGTGCAACGAAGAAAGGTGCATGCAGCGGGCATGGTGGAGTGAAGGACTGGTACGGTGAGCCAGCGGCAGCAACGCCAACTCCTGCCGCGGCGGCTCCGGCTGCTTCAACGCCCGCTCCCACTCCCGCACAAGCTGTTGCAACACCGGCTCCCAGCGCTCCGTCCAAGGTCGCGGCGGCTGGCGGAGGCGCCGGCAAGGTGTGGGTAAACAAGAGCAGTAAGGTGTACCACTGTCAGGGCGACAAGTGGTACGGCAAGACCAAGGATGGTGAGTATCTATCCGAAGCCGACGCCAAGGCTCAGGGTTTCAAGCCCGATCACGGCAAAGCCTGCAAGTAACGTTAATGTCGCTCGGGTCGATGTGGTCCGAGCTTCCCTAGTTAGCTAACTAACTCACCGGTTGGACAGCGGGTCGAATGTAGAGCCAGCCACTCTTGAAACACATACTGCATTCGTCGCCCTCGTAGCGGCCAGTGGCTGCGCATTTCGGGCACTCCTTCCAGTTGGACCAGTCAGTAGCTCTACCTCGAACGCCCGCGCAGCGGTTGCCGCCCTGCGGCTTGCCGCAGCGCTCGCCGATGTAACGCATGGTATAGCCGAATGCGCCGCACTCGGTGCAGACCGCAACGGGTTGCTGCTTCTTTGGTTCATACATTTTCTCGGTTCCTATAAGGTGCCCCCCATGGTACGCGCTTTCCGCTACCGCAAAGACGCTAAAGTAACGTCCTCGAGCAGGATGTTCGGCGCCGAGAACTCGACAATCGATGGAAACAGGAATCAATGAGATGACGTGCAACACGCGAGGCCCTATCACAATGCTCGTTTTGGCGGGCCTGCTTTCCTTCGCAGCCTTGGCCGACGATCGAGAGGAGCTCGAGCGCAACACACGCGAGGCCGTCGAGCGAGTGGTCGAGAGTCACGATACGACTCTTCTGCTCGGCGGTGGCAAGCTCATGATCAAGCAGTCCGCCATCCGCAGTGCGCGCAAGTTGCTGGGGGAGTGGGGGCGGGAGGCGGGCCTGGGTGGTGCGTGGTGGGATGACGCTCCCCAGTACCGGGCGGCAAAGGCCGAGTTGCTCAAGTCTGCCGACGCGATCATCGAGCGTCGCTATGCCTCCGGCGTATGGCTCAAGGAGGCGTGGTCGGAGTACACCGCGAAGGAACTCAATGGCGAGGAGGCTGACGTGATTGCCACGCAGTTTCAGACCGAGGGTGGTGAGAAAGTGCGGATGATGATGGATTGGTACATGGGCGAGATGGTGCTGTTCAACTACACATTTACCGATCGCTTCGAGTACGAACTCAAGGACGCAGAGCGGGAACTCAAGAGTCTTCAACAGGAGGCGCAGAAGCGCATTCCGCGCGAGGACATCGAGTTCACCAGCCGCTACCCCGACACCTTCAAGTTTCTGGCCTGCAGCCCTCAGAATCGTTATTGCCCCGGGCCGAAGTATTGGAAGATGCTGATCTATCCTCTGATGGGAGAGGTTATTCGCTACATCGATTCGGTAAGCGCGGACATCGAGACACAGATGCGCACCCGACGCCCTGCTGTACAACCTTATATCGACGCGTTCAAGGCCGGCAGCTCAGGCGCACGATAGTCCCGCTCTCGTCGTCGAGCCGAGTATTTCAAGCCGCGCGAGCCTCGCGCGATGGATTCCCTTCCGTAACTTTCGACTCGGTGAACTCGCGCAACACCATGGTGCGAATCGTCATGCAATTTCCCTCTTTCGGTGCCTTTTCCCGCCAGCCGGTCATCTACCGCGCTTCATAACAGTCATTAGCGGTATCCGATAACAACTTCTCATTTTCTTTTTCCTGTATCGGTTGTTAGGCTTCAGCGCATAGCAAAGTAGATTTGCTGTTAACCCTCCGGAAGACCTCAGACGCGTCCGGACGCACTGGAGATCCTGATCATGAAAGAGAAACTGGAAGCATCCGATCCGACGCCCGCATCCAAAACGGATGCCTCGGTCACCAACTCGGGTGTAGATGTGTCGCGGCGGACGGTCCTGAAGAGCGCCGCCGCGCTCGCAGGAGTAGCGGGAACCCAGGCAATTACGGGCTTCCCGCTTATCTGGGCGCAGGACATCAAGAACATCGAACTACGACACGTCGGTGTGTCGTACTCGGTAGTGAAGGCGATCGGCGATCAAGCGTCGAAGGATCTCGGTTTCAAGGTGACGATGCAGAACCTCGATACCTCGGCCGCAATCAATCGCTTCGTTACGCAACCCAATACCGTGGACATCGCGGATGTCGAAGGCTGGCAAGCCAAGCTCGCCACCAAGCGCGGCGTGCTGCAAGGAATCGAAGTCAAGAAGATCAAAGAGTTCGAGAACATCCTCCCGATTTTCACCAAAGGCGAGTTCAGCGGCAAAGTGGTGTCGCGTCAGGGTATCTCTCCCTATGAGGCGATGTACATTTCGAAGCCGGACGCAACCGAGTTGCATGAGGGTGTGACCCCATGGGCAACGTTTCTTCCGCAGGTCTACAACGCAGACTCAATGGGCTACCGTCCCGACCTGATCAAGAAGGAAATCACGGAATGGAAGGAGTTGATCAACCCTGCGTATAAAGGCAAAGCGGCGATCCTGGATGTGCCAGCCATCGGCATTATGGATGCGGCGCTGTGTTTCGAGAGCGCCGGCGAGATCAAATACGGCAACAAGGGCAACATGACGAAGTCGGAAATCGACTTCACCATCAATCGTCTCATCGAGCTCAAGAAGCAGGGGCAGTTTCGCGCCACCTGGACCACCTTCGACCAATCGGTGCAGCTGATGGCCGCTGGCGAAGTGATCATTCAGTCCATGTGGTCGCCGGCCGTGGCCGCAGTGCGCGTGAAAGGAATGCCTTGCATCTACGCGCCGGTGAATCTCAAAGGTGGGAAGGAAGGCTATCGCGGCTGGTGCAACGGCATGGCGCTGATGAAGCATCTGTCCGGCAAGAAGCTCGATGCTGCGTACGAATACCTCAACTGGTACTTGTCCGGCTGGCAGGGCGGGTTCGTGGCACGTTACGGCTACTACAGCCCGGTGCCGTCGACTGCCAAGAAGTTCCTCACGGCCAACGAGTGGGACTACTGGTACGAAGGCAAACCGGCAACCGCCGAGATCCTCGATCCCTACGGCGTTCCGATGGAGAAGCCTGGTGCCAAGCGCGACGGCGGGTCGTTCATCGAGCGTGTAACCAACATCTCCTGCTGGAACACGCTGATGGATGAAGCGCAGTACATGAACAAGCGCTGGAACGACTTCAAGGCAGCATGACGGCTGGCACGACCGATACACTGTCGGCGGACGGCCCCTCCAATCGGTCGTCCGCAGAGGCAGCGTCGTCAAAGACTACAGCCTCCAGCAGTGGGCCCTCGGGCGGCATGGCATGGCTTTACGTGTCTCCACTCGTGCTCGTCCTGGTTCCGTTCTTCATTGCGCCGATTTTCGTAGTGCTAGTGGCGAGCTTTCTCGAGCACGACGGATTCGGTGGAATGCTGCCGCATTTCACACTCGCCAACTATGCCGGAGTGTTCAGCGCGGATCTCACCTGGCGCCTGTATCTGAGCACGGTCAAGTTCGCCGCCCTCACCTGGGCCGGTACCCTGGTGCTCGGTTTCTGGATTGCCTATTTCCTGGTATTCCACGTCCGCAACCAATTGCTCGCGATCGGGTTGTTTCTGCTGTGCACGGTTCCATTCTGGACCTCTAATATCATTCGGATGATTTCCTGGATTCCGCTGCTCGGCAAGAACGGGTTGGTCAACTCGATCCTGCTGTCGACAGGCGTGATCCATCAGCCGCTCGAGTTCTTGCTCTTCTCCGATTTCGCGGTCGTGGTGGCCTATGTTCATCAGCTCACCATCTTCATGATCGTGCCGATTTTCAACGCCATGTCGAGGATAGACAAACGTACGGTGGAGGCGGCGCTCGACGCGGGAGCGAGCCGCCTCGAAATCATGCGCTACATCGTCGTTCCGCTGAGCAAGAACGGCATCGCGCTGGGTTCGATTTTCGTGCTGTCGATCGTGATGGGCGACTTCTTCGTGGTGAAAGTGATGAGCGGCGGCGGCTCGGCCTCCATCGTTTCCGCCTTGTTCGAGGACATTGCGGTGCTGCAGTACCCTCCCGCGGCGGCCAATGCAGTGATACTGCTCATCGTCGTTGTCACCATGATCGCACTGATTCTGCGTACGGTGGATGTGCGCAAGGAGATTGCGCGATGAGTGCGACCTCGCCGTTGACTGTCACCGCCGCAAGGCGAGTCCGACGTCGTGTTGTCGACGGCGCCGAGCCGAGACGTCCGTGGACTTTCTGGGTATTAGCAACCCTTTTTGCCGGCTATGTTCTCGCGCTTTATGGACCGATGCTATGTATCTATGTGCTGTCCTTCCAGGATATCCGTGGCGGCCTCGTCTTCCCGATGAAAGGCTTGTCGGTGCACTGGTTCATCGATCTATTCACCCAAGTGCGAACAGGGGACGTGAAGGGCGGTTTCGAGCGCTCCATTGTGCTGGCAATCGTCGTCACGATACTCACCGTCGTCGGCTCTTTTCTCGCGGGCCTGGCCTTCCGCCAGCGCTTCAAGGGGGATGGCGTGGTGTTTTATCTGATGATCGGCAGTCTGGTCGCGCCGGGTCTGGTACTAGGCATTGGGGTAGGGCTGCTGTTCCAGTACTTTGGTCTGGAGGCGAGCTGGTTCACCTCGGCGCTCGGCGCGCACTTGAGCTGGACGCTGCCTTTTGGCGTGCTGGTGATGTTCGCGGTCATGTCCAGATTCGATCGCGCCTGGGAGGAGGCCGCACGCGATTTAGGTGCCACGCGCTGGCAGATCATCTGGCTGGTGGTCGTGCCGATCCTGGCCCCCGGTCTGCTGGCGGTGGCGTTGTTCGGATTTACCCTCTCGTACGATGAATTCTCGCGGACGCTTCAGACTTCGGGACCCCTCAACACGCTGCCACTGGAGATCTGGGCGATGACGTTGAATGTGACATCGCCGTCGTTATACGCATTAGGCACGGTCACGACGCTGGCATCGTTTCTGATCATCGGCATTTGTCTGGGCGGGATCGTCTGGATCCAGAAGCGCCGAGCCACCCGCATATCGGTGCATTGAGGCTTAGGATCAAGTATGGCTTCCGGAAAGGGCGATATCGAGCTGGCGGGTGTGTACAAGCGGTTTGGAGACTTCACCGCGGTGGACGGCGTGAATCTCAAAGTGCAGGACGGTGCCTACTGCTGCTTCCTCGGACCTTCAGGCTGTGGGAAGACAACTATATTGCGCATGATCGCGGGCCACGAGGATCCCACGGGTGGCGAGATCCTGATCGGCGGCGAAAACGTGGTGGGATTGCCGCCCGTCGCGCGGCGCACGGCAATGATGTTCCAGTCGTACGCTTTGTTTCCGCATTTGAGTGTGCGCGACAACGTGGCTTTTGCCCTTCGAGTGCGTGGCATCGACAAACTGCAGCGCTATCGCACCACTGATGCCATGCTGGAGAAAGTGCGTCTGACCGAAC
>Ga0207689_10003818_pt1 | contig 13733 bp, 9 predicted proteins | sample KBSMisM52_FD_184312 | JGI IMG/M metagenome (GOLD analysis project Ga0207689, IMG submission 184312) | Miscanthus rhizosphere microbial communities from Kellogg Biological Station, Michigan, USA - KBS Miscanthus M5-2 (SPAdes) (version 2) | ecosystem: Host-associated > Plants > Roots > Rhizosphere... | reverse complement strand
TTCCGCATCGACTATACCGCAGATCGGTGGGTTATGGGTGGCGACATTCATCACTTTGTTGCTAGTGCCGGCGCTTTACGCAATTTTTGTACTCGATCTTACGATTCTCAAGTGGGAAAAGAAAGAGGAGAAACAGCAGCAGCCACTTGTGGGGCAAACTGAATTCGCAGCCGATTAATTACATGTAATGGTTTCATAGACTGCGTTTGTGCCGATTGCCAGGTTTTGTGATCCCGTTTCATTTTCCGCAGCGCTGACGTAGCAGTTGTCACTAAAATAGACCGTGCCTCCCCCGTAGAGTTTGATTGGAACGCGGTATGCGGTAACATTCAAGCTGTTCGCCCGGGCATGCCCGTCCTAAAGCTCTCCGCCAAAACTGGCGAAGGGATGGAAGATTATTTAAACTTTCTGACCGCCCGCAGGGACGAATTGCGCGCGGCGGTGGCCAGCTGAATAGCTCTTATTTCCGTCCATGGTTGAATTCTTCTCCATTATTGCTCTGGGATTTATTCTTGGGATGCGGCACGCGACCGATCCCGACCACGTCATTGCGGTCACAACTATCGTTAGCCGTCAGCAGAGCATTCGGCATGCCGGGTTGATCGGAATTATGTGGGGGATCGGGCACACGCTAACGATTTTGCTCGTTGGCACGGGGATCATTCTGTTCAACTTGGTGATTCCGCCCCGCGTCGGCTTGGCCATGGAACTTGCTGTCGGCCTCATGCTAATACTGCTGGGCGTGCTCAACTTAACCGGTGTGACCCAGTGGATCACGAACCGTTTTACCCATACTCATGGTCATGGCGGCACCGTTCATTCGCATGTGCACATGCATGACGGAGAAACGCACGCTCATATTCATGGTCATAATCCGGAAGTTCATCTTCATCTGACCGAGTCGCCGAAAACCAAACTTGGCCAAATTCTCGACCGAGTAGGCCTCTATCACCTTCTCCGCCCACTAGCGGTTGGATTAGTGCATGGACTCGCCGGCTCCGCAGCGGTTGCATTGCTGGTTTTGGCCACCATTCACGAGCCTGGCTGGGCGATAGTGTATTTGCTGGTTTTTGGGGTTGGGACGATTGCTGGGATGATGCTGATTACCATGATGATCGGCGCGCCGTTCGCTTACACTCGCAAGCGGTCGGTGAATTTCAATCGCGGACTCGGCGTAGCTTCGGGCTTGATCAGCGTGGCTTTTGGTTTGTTCGTAACTTTCCAGACTGGCTTTGTGGATGGATTGTTTACCGCCACTCCTCATTGGACGCCCCGCTGAGGTAAAAATTATTTCAGGTCTTTTTCTAGTGGCAATATCACAAAATTTGCCGTGTTTCACGGAACGACCGGAGGGACTTCAGTCTGTACCTGTGCCATGAGACCAGGGCCCGTAAGTACGGATAACGCCGATGTCATCACGAAAAAACTTTTCTCATCTTTTATTTATTCCTTTCCTTCCTGAACATCGTCTGCTTGATATTGCAGCGTAGAAGAGTCGCGGGCGCGTAGTCGTTCAGATCGCCGCGCCAGGTTCCGGTCGCCTTCGAGTTGCACCGGAGCTCACGCACCTCCCGTGAGGTACATCTTGCACCGAATAATAAATGTTATTTTGACCTATTTGCTCTGGGAAAGCCCGCATATATGAGTGCTGACTGAAAGATCGGCAACATGGTATCGTGCCCGCAGGGAAAAGCTTTGCACGCGATCAACAAAGGTTAGAAGTATGAAAGCACTCGTACTGCAGAAACCGGGACAAGCCTCCATTGAAACGATCAAAGAGCCAGTGGCAGCGTCTGGAGAATTATTGCTAAAAGTGCGGATGGTGGGATTCTGTGGGAGTGATTTGAATTCTTTTCGTGGGTTGAATCCGCTTGTCTCTTTCCCACGAGTTCTTGGACATGAAGTGTCAGCCACTATTGTGCAAGGACAATGCGATCTTTCGGTTGGGACAGATGTGGCGCTGTCTCCTTATACAAGCTGCGGAACCTGCGCATCATGCAGGCGACGACGTCCGAATGCCTGCCAGTCTAATCAAACTCTCGGTGTACAAAGGGACGGTGCACTCACCGAATTCATCGTAATGCCACGAGAAAAGTTGTATCCGGCCAAACTTACGCTGAAGGAGCTATGTCTAGTAGAGCCGCTGACGGTAGGATTTCATGCGGTGGCACGCGGACGGGTTGCCGAATCCGATACTGTCGCGGTTTTTGGCTGCGGAGGAGTTGGGCTCGGTGTTGTGGCTGGCGCGAAGGCTCGTGGGGCGCGCACGATCTGCATAGATGTGGATGATGAAAAGCTGGAACTCGCACGAGCGGCAGGTGCCGCCTACACCATCAACAATACAAAGGAACCGTTACACAGCCGCTTGCAAGATCTGACCGAAGGGCGCGGGCCGGATGTCGTGGTAGAAGCCATCGGATCACCGGCGACATTTCGTGTTGCTGTCGAGGAAGTTTCATTCACTGGCAGGGTGGTATACATCGGTTATGCCAAAGAACCGGTGAGCTATGAAACCAGGTTATTCGTGCAAAAAGAGTTGGATGTCCTCGGATCAAGGAACGCCCAATCAGAAGATTTTCACGCTGTGATCAGGTTTCTTGAAGCAGGGAAATTTCCTGTGGACCAGGCCGTTAGCATGGTTGTTCCCCTAGAGGATGCAGCCGATGCATTGCGGTCCTGGAGTGAGAATCCGTCACAATTTACGAAAATTCTTGTCTCTTTGAGCTAAGAGTGCACTAAGGCAGGCGGGTGGGTGGTTACAAGTTTCACTGCCTTGCGCTCGACTTCTTGATGCTCTTTCATCTCCGTCGGATTCACGATGGAATTCTCATGCTGCATGATGAGTTCGTCTTCGTAATATGACACGTTGCATGAAAATGCAAAAAGTTGGTAACGACAGCAGAGTGAACAGAGTCGAAGTCAAGCGAGTACCGCCTGATTTCAAATGAATCCCGTTTAGGTGATGCCATAACTTTTGTGCGGCAGAGAGCCCAGATTGTCGGATAATAGGCATCCAATCACACGTAAGTCCCAGCAGGGCTGGTATCGCACCTTATGGATGAGTGAATAGCGGTTCGATTTTTTCTCAGTCCATTTCCAGACACGGCTTAGGGTTGGGAGATTTCGACAACGATGGCTCGGTCGACGTCTTGGTCACACAGAACAAGCCGCGCCAATTCTAGGGTTTAGTAGCAACGCCGAGATCGATTGGCTGGAAGTAAAATGGCCGCAGCCGAGCAGCACGAAGCAGCGATTCACCGATCTCCCCATCGATCGCTACATTACGATTGTCGAAGGTCAGGAAAAATGGAAGTAGCGCGCAGCCTCCGTTTAATGTCCACGGCAAGTGCGAATTGTCTATTGATTTTTTCTTTGTGGGCGCTGCCGGCAAGCCACGCTCAGCTCGCACCGAATAGACAACAGATCCCAGACACTCCGGGGCAAGGCGATCGTCCCAATGAGGGTTTTCCCAGTTCACACAAGCGCGCAGAGGAGGAATTGCATCAAGGAACTGTGCTCACGGGGAAAGGCGCTTTTAAAGAGGCCATCCCGCATCTGCTCGCCGCGCAAGGTCGGGTTGCCAACCAATATGCTGCCAGTTTTAATCTGGCTCTCTGCTATGTGGCTACCAGCCAGTTCAAACTTGCAATCAAAACTTTGAACGAGTGGATCAGTGAAGGACGTACTAATGCGGATGTTCAAAATTTGTTGGCTCAGGCTTACATAGGAAACGGACAATCTGAAGAAGGGTTGGCAGCCTTCAAAAAGGCCGTAACCCTCAGCCCGCAAAACGAAAAATTATTTTTATACGTGGCCGATGCATGCATAGGACGTCAGAACTATGCCCTCGCATTGAAAGTTGTCGAACTCGGACTGCATAATCTTCCTCAATCGGCGCGGCTCTACTACGAACGCGGAATACTGCTTTCACAAATAGATCAATTTGATCGGGCAAAATCAGATTTTGCCCGGGCACGCAAACTTGCACCGGAAAGTGAAATTGGCTATCTGGCTGCTGCCTATGAACAGTTGTACGCCGGCAACATGCCCGAGACAATTACGGCGGCGAGGGAAGGCATCAGGAAGGGCTACGAAAATTACACATTGCTGACGATTCTTGGTGAAGCGCTGATGCGCTCAGGGTCTACTCCTGGCCAGCCGGAATTTTCCGAAGCGCAAATTGTGTTGGAGAAAGCGGTCACCATCCAGCCGAATGATCCGAACTCCCAAATCTCGTTGGGAAAATTGTATTTGACCGCTGGACGGCTCAACGATGCCATCGCACATCTGGAAAGAGCGCGTGAACTTGTTCCCGAAAAACCTGCAGTTTACGCCAATCTAGCCAAGGCATATCAGCGTCGTGGAAATTTAGACGAGGCGGAGGAGGCTCTCACAGCATTGGCCGCTTTGAATCAGGCGCAGGCAGAAAAAATCGGTGAAGCGCCAGGGGATCGTAAAGCCGGCTATGCAGGTCTGGGAGTCGAGCAGGGAACCGCTGTCGAACACTAAATTAGTTTGCAGGTACGCGCGGAAATGCCCGCTCCACCAAGCCTTTACCTTCTTCGACGGCAATGATCTTGTCGCAGGCTAAATCAGTCAGCTTAGTGATAAGTCCACTCGGCCAAGTAATTTCAAGTTGATCCACTTTGGTATGTTGTCCCAATCCAAAGTGAAGCCGCGGATCCTGAGCCGACTGGTAGCTCATGCCACCTTTACGCTGATCATAAACAACTAAATCACCAGCGGTTAGTTTTACCCGGGCACCCACTCCATCGCGATTTGATTTTGTGCCGATAAGGAAAATTTCCAACCAGTGATTGGTGTTTCCACCATCATTCCGCAATAATTGCGGCGGTTGGCCGTTATTGCTGACCAAAATATCGAGGTCTCCGTCGTTATCGAAGTCGGCGATGGCTGCCCCGCGGCTCACCCGGGGCAGTTGGAAGTCAGGTCCAAGTCGATCGCTCACGTTTTCGAAAACACCTCGGCCGGTATTGCGGAACATTAGTTTGGGTTCCGGGTAGAGCACGTCGGAGTGGTAGCGCTCAATATTGTCGAGAACATGTCCGTTGGCCATGAACAGATCAATCGTCCCATCATTGTCATAGTCCATAAAGCGAGTGCCAAACCCACTCATGTGATAGGTGGCATAACCGATCTTTGAGCGTAGGGTTGCATCGTCAAAACTTTGCTGACCCATATTTTGGTAGAGTCGCGCTAACTGCATATCGAGGTGGGTGACGATCAGATCCATGCGGCCGTTGCCGGTGGTGTCGGCGGCATCTGTGCCCATGCCAGCTTCGAATTCTCCGTCGCTGCTCACAGCAACTCCCGCGACATATCCCAATTCCCGGAAAGTCCCATCTCGATTGTTATGGAACAAAAAATTTGGCATGTGGTCGTTGGCGATGAAGATGTCCTGCCAGCCATCGTTGTCGTAGTCGAAGGTGACAACACCCAAGCCGTTGCCACCTTTTAAGCCCACGCCGGAAGCCTTGCTGACATCGGTAAAAGTCCCGTCACCATTGTTGTGATAGAGCGTAGGTGGTTGACCGTGAAAGTCATCCGGATGGCAGTAGCTGCGCATGCCGCGTCCGCGGTCACCGCAGTAGAAGTTGTTGGTGGGAGACCAGTCGACGTAGTTGGCAATCATAAGGTCGAGCCGTCCGTCATTGTCGTAATCAAACCATGCAGCACTTGAAGCCCATCGGCCGGAATTTTTCACGCCTGCATGTTCGGTTACGTCCGTGAATGTTCCATCCCCATTATTGTGGTAGAGAATACAGCGGTTGTAGCCGAGAACTAGCAGGTCAGGGAAGCCATCGTTGTCATAGTCCCCAACCGCCACACCCATGCCGAACAATCCTTCAGATCCGACGCCTGCTTTGCTGGTCACGTCGGTGAAGGTCCCGTCTCCATTGTTTCTATAGAGCGCGTTACGTAACGGTTGTTTGGGAGTGTAAACCTGGGTCGCGGCACTATTCACGAGGTACAAATCAAGCAATCCGTTTTGGTCGTAATCAATCCAGCCACACCCGGAACCCATGGTTTCGATCAAGTATTTTTCCGAAGATGCGGCATTGTCGTGTTGAAAGCTGATTCTCGAGGACTGGGTTACATCGGTAAAAGTTACCGAATGCGCCAATCTCTCATTTGGCCAGGAAAGGTGAGTGGTGGCGAGAACCAAGCCACTGGAGGCCAGGTAACGAAGCAATTCTCGTCTAGACAGGTTCGAAGACGTTTTCACGAGTAGGGTTGAGAAGCCCGGAAGCAGTGTATTTGGGGCATCCGAATAGGCCGAAGAAAATAATGATTGACAATAATAAAGAATAAAGTATACAAAATCCAGCCATAGGAACTAAATGTTTTCCATAGCCTGCTTGTCGCAAAAGGTGAGTTGCCATTGATCTCGCTTGCGTAAAGGCAATCGAGGCTCCGTTCCCTGGGCGCAAGTGATTGCGCCTGGGGTTTTGTTTTAGGAAGATTTCTCGAGTAGATAAGGAGAATCCATTTTGCATTCCAAATCCTGGCACTGCCTGATGGTCATCATGGTTGCAAGTTGCGCCTTGGTTACGGCGGAAAACATTCCCTACCATCAAACCGATTTTCCTCCAGAGGAATTCAAAGCCCGGTGGGAAGTGGTGTTCCATAAGATCGGCGATCACGCGGTGGCAATCCTGCAAGGTTCTCCGCGTACCAATGGTTTCATCTTTCCCCGGCAGACCAATGACTTTTATTACACCTGCGGCATTGAGACGCCGGGGTCGTACATTTTGCTCGATGGCCGCTCGCACAAAGTTACGTTGTATCTGCCCGCGCGCGATGCGCGTCTGGAATCGGCGGAAGGTAAAGTGCTTTCCGCGAACGATGCAGATTTGGTGAAAAGCTTGACCGGAGCTGATGAAGTATTGGGCACCGAAGCTATGCGCGAAGGCTGGCTGCGGTCTTCGACGGGAGAAGTTCCCCAAGAAATTTACACGCCATTTGCTCCTGCCGAAGGTGCGGAACAAAGCCGCTATGAATTGATGGACTCTAACGCCGCCATTGCCGGCGACTATTGGGATGGACGAATCCCACGCGAAGCTAACTTGGTAGCGCTCTTGCGTGCCCGCTTCTGGCGTAGCCAGGTGAAAGATCTGACGCCAATCATCGATGAGATGCGGAGCGTGAAAAGTCCACGAGAAATTGAGTTGCTCCGGCGGGCTGCACAACTTGCAGGCCATGGCTTATTGGAAGCAATGCACAGCACCAAGCCGGGCATTTATGAATATCAACTGGAAGCTGCTGCCCGGTATGTCTATCTAACCAATGGCGCGAGATTGGAAGGTTACCGCTCCATCATTGCCGCTGGCGTCGACAACATCTGGAACATGCATTACTACCGCAACAGCCGGCAGATTAAGCAGGACGATTTGCTGTTGATGGACTACGCTCCGGATTATCACAACTACGTGAGCGATATCACTCGCATGTGGCCGGCGGGCGGAAAATTTTCGGCCACCGACAGGGAACTGCTCGGCTTTGTTCTGGCTTACCGCAATGCAGTCATGCAGCGCATTCGTCCAGGGGTGACTCCAATACAGATTCAGGAAGAGGCCAAAGCCGCCATGGAGCCGGTGTTTGCTCGCACCAAGTTCTCCATGCCTATCTATGAACAAGCCGCGCATAAATTAGTGGACACCGGAGGCGGAATTTTTTCGCACCCTGTTGGCATGGCGGTTCATGATGATGGTGACTACGCCCATGGCCTACTCAAGCCCGGACATGTGTTTTCCATCGACCCGCAACTGCGTGTCCCCGAAGAGAACCGTTATTTGCGTTACGAAGATGTAATCGTGATCACGGCAAATGGTTATGAAAATTTCACTGACTTCTTGCCGACTGAATTGAATGACCTTGAAAAGCAGGTCGGCCAGGGCGGCGTTCTACAAAAGGAGCCAGCAGTCCTACCGGAAACAAAATAAGTTCGGCTACTTCTTCTTGATTCTGACCAGCACTACTCCGTGGCGGGGAACGTTTGCGCTATAGCTGTCGCGGAAACTTCCCAGATCTTTCTTGAGCCATAGGTCCCGAACACTAACTTCTCCCTGAAGCCCAATCTGCGAGAAGTTCACCGTCATTTTTTCCGTGGTGCGCTGGCGATTGAACAAGCCAACCACCAGGCTGCCGTCCGCCATAGGCTTCATCCAAACTTCGAAAGGGCCTTCCTGAGCAATACGGTAGCCCTGCTTGCCAGAAGGATCCTGATCGACAGCGATGACTTCGCGATTGGTCAGCATCTCCAGCGTGTACGGGGTCATCTTGCTGAGATCGTTGCCCGCGATCAGCGGCGCTGCCAGCAAGGACCACAAACTGAAGTGAGTGCGGTATTCATCTTCCGTCATCCCGCCATTTCCTACTTCGAGCATGTCAGGGTCGTTCCAGTGCCCCGGCCCAGCGAACTTTTCCAACCCATTCTGGTTGAATCCGATTTCTGCCATCACCCGGTATTCGTCTGAGATGTCCCCTGTGGTGCGCCACAGGTTTCCACCCACGGATGGTCCCCACTCCCAGACTTTGTTCCAACCATATTCACAAAGGCTGAAGACAATGGGACGGCCAGTTTTTTTAATTGCCTGTTGCATCTTCGTGTAGCCAATCTTCATTTGTTCCAAAGTGCCGCTGGATTGGCACCAGTCGTACTTCAAATAGTCGATGCCCCAATTCGCATAGGTTTGCGCATCCTGTTCCTCGTGGCCGATGCTGCCTTCGTAACCTGCGCAAGTTTTGTGGCCTGGCGAAGAATAAATGCCCAGCCTCAATCCTTTGCTGTGCACGTAGTCCGCGAGGGCTTTCATGTCAGGGAATCTCGAGTTGGGCTGTATGGCCCCATGCGCATCGCGTTGACCTTGCCAGGTGTCGTCAATGTTGATGTAGACATATCCGGCGTCTTTCAGGCCGCTGCTGACCATAGCATCAGCGGCGTCGCGTATGACTTTGTCATCGACGTGCTCGGCAAAATGGTTCCAACTGTTCCATCCCATTGGAGGAGTTAGAGACAAATTGTCTTGGGCTGATAGCGAAGGAATGAAACCCAGGCATGCGATTGCTGCCAGAACGGCTCCGAATCGATTCACTTCTTTCTCCTTGGTGAATTGTCGGGACTGAAATGCGATGTCTTAGCGACCGGCTTCCACAGCAGTCTGGACTGGTTCTTTGGAAATTTCTCCGTCAATCATGCGCCAGATTTGCAAAGGATTTTCATCCTTCAATGCATCCGGCAATGCAGTCTGCGGGAAGCCTTGATAACAAACCGGGCGTGTAAAACGGAAAATCGCCTGGCTGCCAACCGAAGTCGAACGCCCATCGGAGGTAGCTGGATAAGGTCCTCCATGCACCATGGCATGGCAGACCTCAACCCCGGTGGGGAAACCATTGAAGATCAGCCGGCCGACTTTGTCCTCGAGTATGGCGATCAAATCAGCGAACTCACACAGGTCTTCCTCGGTGGCATGAATAGTTGCGGTGAGGTGGCCTTCTAGTCCACGCGCGATTTTGATCAACTGCTCATGGCTGGCGTCTTGAACCAGCAGCGTTGAAGGACCGAAAATTTCTGCGGAAAGTTCTTTGTTCTGCAAGAACGAATCGGCATCGGTCGTAAAAAGCGTGGCGCCAACGTTGAACTCGGGACCGTTGCCAAGTGGCTTCTCGGCTAGGACGTTTACGCCTTTGCTTGCTTTGCGCTGCGCGGTTTCGCTGGAATACGAAGAGCGGATGCTGCCTGTGAGCAGCGTAAACGGGCCAGAATCGCGAACCGAACCCTGCAATTTGTTTACAAAACCGTCGCTGTCGGAGTTCCCTGGTAAGAAAACCATACCGGGCTTGGTGCAGAACTGCCCCGAACCCATTGTGAACGATGCATACAGTCCCGAGGCAATTGTCTCTGCATTTTTTTTCATCGCACCAGGTAGGATGAAGACAGGGTTGGTACTGCTCATCTCGGTATAAACCGGAATTGGCTCGGGACGAGCGGCTGCCAAGTCCATCAAGGTTCTTCCACCAGCGCGCGAACCTGTAAAGCCCACTGCCTTGATGTGCGGATGTTTTACCAGCGCCGTCCCAACTTCGGTGCCTTTGCCGAACAGCAAGGAGAAAACTCCCTCCGGCATTCCACACTCACGTGCAGCTTTCTGAATGGCCTGTCCCACAATTTCACTCGTGCCGGGATGCGCTCCGTGCGCTTTGACAATCACAGGATTTCCCGCCGCGAGCGCAGACGCCGTATCGCCGCCGGCCACCGAAAACGCCAACGGAAAATTGCTTGGAGCGAATACCACGACCGGCCCAAGCGGACGGAGCAGGGAACGAATGTCCGGCTTGGGAAGAGGCTTTCGGTCGGGGTCAGGCCGATCGATGCGAGCGTTAATCCAGGAACCTTCTTCTACCAGTTTCGCGAAAAGGCGAAGTTGTCCGCAGGTACGCGCAGTTTCTCCTTGCAGGCGCGCCTGAGGTAGCGCGGTTTCTTGTTCTGCGCGCTCGACCAACTGCGCAGCTACGGATTCAATTCCGGTCGCGATCGCACGCAAAAATACGGCCTTGTCGCGTCCCGGCAAATGTCCGTAGGTGGCAAACGCCTCACGCGCCAGCTGCACTGCGGTTTCCATTTCCTGCGCGGAAACGTAGACGAAATCCGGAGCCAGTTTTTGTCCGGTGCGAGGCTCGAAAGCGCGAAACGTTGAACTACCGCTCGCTCCCCGGCGAGAACCAATGATGGATGTTCCTTTTAGTTCCATTTACCTAATTTATCACCGGTATCGCGGAGACGGAGTCCAGCCGCGGGCGGTTGGCAAGCAAATCTTGGATCGTCTTCCGTACTTGTTCCAGCTCTTTGCCCACCAGTTGCAGCCGGGGAGGGCGAACCCGTGCATTTCCCATTCCAACTTCGGCCTGCACCAGCTTGATCAGCTGCACAAAATTTGGAGGCACATCCATTCTGAGTAAAGGCAAGAACCACTGATATAGCTTGAAGGTTTTTTCGCGATTGCCATTGAGGGCACAATTAAAAAGCTCCATAGATTCCAGGGGCAGGGCATTCGCCAGTCCAGCAATCCATCCAACTGCACCCACCGCGACTCCTTCCACGATCATGTCGTCAACACCCACGAAGATCGCAAGTCGATCGCCAACAAGTGCCCGAATCGCACTCACCCTGCGGGCGTCTGAGCTGGATTCCTTTACCGCTTCCAGGTTTGGGTGATCCTGTGCCAATTCCTGAATTTGTGACGGAATGAAGTCGGTGCCATACGCCACCGGATTGTTGTACAGCATGCAAGAAAGCGGGGTGGCTCTAATGACAGCACTGACGTGAGCTTTCATTTCCCGCCAATCGCCTAGATAAACATACGGAGGCAAGACCATCAGCGCATCACAGCCTACATCGGCTGCGGCTTTGGCCAAATCCACGGCTTCCGAGGTCTTGAGCGAAGAAATGGCGGCGACTACGGGAGCTTTTCCCTGTGCCGCTTTGACACAGGTGGAAAGAATTTCCAACTTTTCATCGAAGCCTAAAGTGGCCCCTTCGCCGAGAGAACCCAGTGGAACCAATCCGGTGCAGCCATTGTCCAGCAACCACCGGCAATGTTCGGCCATGAACCTGTGATCGACAGCGTAGCTGCTATCGAAACAGGTGGTGATTGCAGGCATAACACCGTTCCAAATCATTGATCCTCCTGAGGTAAGTCTCAAATGTGCGCAGGAATCCGATTTACCTGACAATAGTTGCCGTATTGCTGGGATTTCATATTATGTATACAATATCCTATAGTCAAGCCCAAACATACGCGCGGAAACTCCTTCATGGGCGCTGCAAATGATTCTGACTTCTTGATTTAGGGGAACGACGACAACTCCTAAGAACACCCATGCGAACCCAAAACGGTACGCGTGCAGGGTTCCAGAACCTGCCGTTGCAAGGTATGATGTTGCGGTTTCTTGTCGAAACAAATAGGTCGTCTATGTCGGTACCAGGCACTTGGGTCTTGAGCGATTTAGTTTCGAGTGTGAAACAGGTAATTCAGGATGAATGCAAGTATATCCAGTGATTTGGCAATTCCCAGACAGTCGCTAACATTAGCGGTCGCTGATAAGCTGCGCGATCAAATCATTCGCGGCGAAATTGCCGAAGGAGTCCAACTCCGCCAAGATGCGATCGCCACTCAATTTCAGGTAAGCCGTATTCCCGTACGCGAAGCGTTGCGTCAACTTGAGGCCGAGGGGCTCATCACCATTGTTCCCAATCGTGGTGCGATTGTTCCGGTTCTGTCTCCCGAAGATGTGGAAGAGCTTTTTACCATTCGCGCACTTCTCGAGCCGGAATTGCTGAAACTCTCCATTCCGCATCTGACGCAGTCCGATTTTTCGCAGGCTGAAGGCGTGTTGAAAGAGTTTGAGATTGAGCTTCAGCAGGAAGATCACATGTCCAGATGGGGACGGCTCAATTGGCAGTTCCACTCGATCTTGTATTCCCGCTCGAACCGGCCGCGTTTTCTCTCGATCATCCGTAACGTCGATAACAATGGCGAACGCTATACGCGTCTGCAGCTGTACCTCACCCATGGTGCAAGCCGCGCCAACGAAGAACACCGTCAACTTCTTGAACTTAGCCGCACTGGCGACGTTGTCGCCGCCTGCAGGCTTCTACAGCAACATATTCAGCACGCCGGCCAGTCTTTGAAGCAAGCCTTAGTTGAGCGGCGCAAACTGTAGAATGCGCTAGCGTTCAGCATCTGCTCGCACGATGCGTATTCCAAATACTCCTGGTGTGGCCTCTCCATTCTTCGCTTCGAACCGCACGGTGACTTTCTTCTTATCTTTGAGTAAGTCCGCGGTAATGGGATATTCAATGTCGGTGAAGCGTATCTGCTGCTCTGGGCTGCGATGCTCGCCTGCTTTTTCTCCAACCTTCTGCCCGTCCACCAAAACCTCGCAGAAGGTATGGCGCCAATTGTCGTTGCTGTAGGTCACAACCAGCGTCATGGGATGGTCGGTTTCCACAGGCAAATCGAAAGAGAACCACTTTGAACCGCGTCTTCCGAAGTGTCCTTCGAGCTGAACCGGAGAGCTGTCTTCGCCTTGCTCATTAAAATCTCGCTCGGTCTGCATTTGTCCAGGCTGCGCGAAAGCTACGGTCGCATTCTCCAGCTTCTTTTGTTTGAGCTGTTCCGCCTCAAACCTGGCTGACCTTTTCTGCCACTCTTCGGGAGTAAACATGTCCCAGTAGATGGCGTAACGGCGCCGCGGCAGTTGGTAGAAAGGAACGAAGTTGATATCAGTCATGAGGCCGACGCCGGTTGTGCGAAACGTACCGGGTTTTTCCGCAACTGGTTTCAGCCATTGCTCTACAGGCCTTTGCGATGCCACCAACGCTGGTACGTCGGCTGCTGCTTTGGATCCCAAGCGTTCCCAGCGGTCCAGGTCGATTTCTGGCCCCAAATCTCCAGCCAATACAAGCGGTCCCCACATCACCGCAAACCGGTTCGGATCGTTGGCTAGCACTTCTTTGCGGAGAGTCTTCGGCAGCACTAGTTCCACCTTATCGCCTGATTTCCATGTCCGCGTGACCTCAACATACGAATCAGGTTTGGGAACGTTCTTTACGACCCTGCCGTTGACGCGAACGCTAAATCCGTCCCCAGCCCAAAAAGGACGGCGCAGAGCAAGCGTGAATTTCCGCGGAGATTTGGCGGCGATTTCTA
>Ga0207689_10003812_pt1 | contig 13744 bp, 6 predicted proteins | sample KBSMisM52_FD_184312 | JGI IMG/M metagenome (GOLD analysis project Ga0207689, IMG submission 184312) | Miscanthus rhizosphere microbial communities from Kellogg Biological Station, Michigan, USA - KBS Miscanthus M5-2 (SPAdes) (version 2) | ecosystem: Host-associated > Plants > Roots > Rhizosphere... | reverse complement strand
GCGCGTGGGTCCGAGCCCGCGGGCTCGGGCGAGATTGCGGACGGCAATCCGACCAACAACAGCGACCCGTCGGAGACGGTGTCGGGGGCGATCGCGTTCACCTCGCTGGACGGGGTGTCGGTGGTCTCGCTGGGCGGTCACGTTCTGACCGGCGCGCCGCAGACGTTTGCGGATGGGACGACCGGCACGCTGACGGCGTCGTTCACCTACGATGCGGCGACGGGCGCCGGGGGGATCTCCTACAGCTATACGCTGATCGACAATACGCTGGTTGATCCGTCGAGCAGCTCGAGCTTTGCGGTGGTGGTGACGGATGCCGACGGCGACAACGCGCCTGCCGGCAACCTGGTGATCTCGATCGTCGATAACGTTCCGACGGCGGTGGCCGACATTGACAGCGTGGCGGCGGGCACGCCGGGGCCGGCGACCGGCAACGTGCTGACCGGCGGCACCGATGCGCTCGACAGCAACACGACTGACGGTGTTGCGGACGTGCCGGGCGCCGACGGGGCGGTGGTATCGGGGGTTGCCGCGGGCACCACCAATGCGGACCTCGACAACGCGGCGACGTTGAACACGGCGATCCAGGGCAGCTTCGGCAAGCTGACGCTGGCCGTGAACGGCAGCTACAGCTACACGCGCGACCCCGGCACGGCGGGCGGGGTGAACGACGTGTTCACCTACACGATCAAGGACGGCGACGGCGATCTGTCGCATACCACGCTGACGATCTCGATCGGGGATTCGACGCCGACGATCACGGGCCTGACGCCTGCGGCGGGTGGCGGTGACGTGACGGTGAACGAGGATGACCTTTTGGCGAGCCGGGGGGTTGGCGAGTCGGCGGGCTCGGACATCAGCAAGGAGAGCCTGACGCAGGCTGGGACGTTTACGATCTCGTCGCCGGATGGGATCAAGTCGCTCACGATCGACGGGCACACGGTGATCAGCAACGGTGTGTTCACGGCGACGTCGTTTACGACGTCTACGCTGAGCAACACGCTGTCGGTGACGGGCTACAACGCCGCGACCGGCGTCGTGAGCTACAGCTACACGCTGCTGGACAACGAGACGCATGCGCCGGGGGCGGGCACCAACAGCCTGTTCGAGAACCTCGCGGTGGCTCTGACCGACCAGGACAACCAGACGGCCAACGACACGCTGGTTGCCACCATCATCGACGACGTTCCGACGGCGGTGGTCCCAGACCATGCAGAGCTGCTGAATGTTGCTGGAAATCCATTTCCATTTTCCCTCGACAATGACCTTACGCTTTCCAACAACTTCGGCGCGGATGGGGGAACTGTTGTGTTCTTACCATCTCTAAATGGGACACCCAGCGGACTGACGTCTCACGGTACGTCAATCATTTACAACGTCTCACCGGATGGTCACATCTTGACGGGGGTCGCTGGCCCCACGACGGTTTTCGTGATCACGCTGGACCCTGCAACCGCGACATATTCGGTCGACATGAATGATGTCGTAGATAGTACCACTCGGGTCGACTTCGATGCGGGAGCATTTAACTTCGTTGGTGGAAACAACGAATGGGCCGAGTTCATTCCTGTCGGCGAAACCGTTGGCACTCCGATCGACAACAATAGCTCCGACCTGTTGCTGACGCCCCAAATCAACCACCAATTCGCTAGCTCCATTAACTCCAATAATGGAAGTGGGGGCGTCGGCACTGGAGGCAATGTGGGTCCAGCGCAGACCCTCCGCGTCGATTTTGTAACGGATCTTCGGGGCAATCCTGCAAGTACGGGCCCGGGCGACTATGGTGTCTTGAGCAAGCGGGATCATGTTTTTGATGGACATTACACAACGAACGGCGCCTCGGCGACGTTCACCGCCACCAGTGGCGCTACCGTCAACATTAGGGCTTTTGATGATCCCGACGGGGAGAATGTCGTCGGACCAGGAGTCAACCCCGATCCGCTCACGGGCATTGCGATCTTGTTCGGTAATAACCCACCACTGTTTATCGATCTGACGAAACCGTTTGGGCCTTCCCATATTATAGGAGGGCATACTTTCACGCTAACCATAGATGGCGTTGGAGGAATTAATGTTGGCGGCGTATTCGGAGACAACACGAATACAACTTCGATCGCTGTGTTCACTTCTAATGGTTATAATTCACTCGAATACACCTACGTTTCGGGAGACCCATTCAAAATCGGAAACTTTGGCGCTTCGGTGCCGTCGACCGATCCTGTAAACTTTGATGTGCCAATCCAGGTCGTTGATTCCGATGGTGACGCGGCCGGCAGCAGTATTGGCGTGACGTTGTCGACCCCCGTAGTTGGGGCCCCGACCGTCACGATCTCCGACGACGAGCCTGGTACGGCTAGCATCGCCGGCGGCAGCATTCTCTATACTTTCCAGTTCAGCGAGACGGTGACCGCCTTTGACGCAGGCGACATCACGGTTGTCAACGGAACCAAGGGTACGTTCACGGCGGTCGATGGCGACACCTACACGCTGGCGGTGACGCCGATGGCAGACTTCCAGGGCATTCTGGCCGTGGGCGTGGCGGCTGGCGTCGCCTTCGACGCGGCCGTCACCCCGAACACAGCGGCTGCCCTGTCGGTGCAGGTAGTGGACACGCTGGCGCCGGTGGCGAGCATTATCCTCGACGCCATCACGGCCGACAACATCGTCAACGCGGCGGAGGCTGGCGGGACGGTTGCGGTGACCGGCACGGTGGGCGGCGACGGCCAGGTTGGCGACACCGTCACCCTGACGGTCAATGGCAACTCCTCCTACACCGGCCTGGTGCAGGCTGGCTTGACGTTTAGCATCGACGTTGCGGGCAGCGATCTTGCGGCCGACACCAACGTGCATGCCAGCGTGAACACGACCGACGCGGCGGGCAACACCGCCACGGCGTCCGACGACCAGGCTTACGCGGTCGACACGGCTGGTCCGAGCGCATCGCTGAACCTTACCGCGAATTTTTTTGATTTGCTCACTCAAACGAACAGGTCCTCAGGGGTGATAATCCAGTTCAGCGAGCCCGTGATTGGATTCGGCCCTGATAACCTCACCGCAAGTAATGGAACGCTGGTTGATTTCGGAGTGATCGACGGCGCCACCTACATAGCGTCTTTTCAAGCACCCCTAAACTTCGAGGGCACGGGACAGGTGACATTGACGGGCCCCTACACGGACCTCGCTGGCAATCCCGGCGTGACTGGGGCTACCGACACGGTTGACATCAATACACTCGCCAGCACTCTCGACGCCACCATACTCACCACCGGCACCAGCGGCGTGGGGCAAACGGTGGCCTTGACCTTCGTTGACTTGCAAGATCCAACTTTCTCCTGGGCTGGGTTATTCGATCTCGGTGCCCAAGGGGGCACCTTCCTCACTAGGGATGTTGGCTTCGACATTAACCCGTCAAAGGAATACGCAGTAAGCCTCGAAGCCACTGGCGAAATTCCAGTCCCCATAAGCGTGCTGACGGTCGAGGGGGTCACAATTCACGTCATAGAAGGCGCGGTCACGCTAGAACTCGACAACGACAACTCCATCATTTTGGATCAAACGGCGCTGACCAGCATCGTTCAAGCCACCGCCAACCAACCGCCGCGTCAGATCGAAACCGCATCGGTCGACGGAAACGAACTAGCAAACAACGGTTTGGTTGACCCCACTATTACGCCAGGTCCTGGAGCAGGTTCGGCCGAGAATTCCGTCAATTATTTATACAGCGCTGATGGTCAGGATGATTTGACAGGCAGTGACGATACTGACGTGCTCAATGGTGGGGCGGGCAATGACACATATCTCGCCGGCGCCGGAAACGATATCCTGATTTACGATCCGGTCGACCAGAAAATCGATGGCGGCGGCGGCACTGACGTGCTGCGTAGCGATGAGGCTGCCTTTGGCTTGCTTAATAACGTGGGCGTTTTATTCGACGCAGCCACCGGTTTCGACCTGGTTGAAGTTGTCCCCTTTAAGCAGAATATCAAAAATATAGAGGTGCTGCTCATCACCGATGATGCGGAAAGCAGTCCAACCAAAGGCGGTCTTCTCAACCTCACCGCTCAAGACGTCCTGGACATCACCGACCCAATTGATCATACGCTCACCGTTTTGGGCAATCCTGGCGATGTGGTGAATATCGGCATCGGAGCAAGTGCGTGGAATAAGAGTGCACCCGATGCCAGCGGGTTCCAAACCTACAGTCAGAACCTTAACGGCATCAATCTGCTCTTACATGTTGAGCACACGATCGTCGTTACGTAGACCGCAACCATTTAGCAATGGCGATAGCAAACTCCGTTCAAATAACGGACACGTTTACGGGTGCACGCGTTCGCATCGATGCGACCGGCACGGAAAACTTTGCCAACGCTGGCACTGTCGCAACGCTCTCAGGCGTCGTGATCGGCAGGAGGCGCTGATCAACATCAACTTCTCGTCGCTCATTGTTGCGACTGTCTCAGCGCGATTTTGTTTTCAGGAGACGCGCCTCATCCAAAGCGCGAATGGCGAGGTTGCGACGTCGCCGAGCCCGGTTCTCATACCGATCGAACAAGGCAAGCTGCCTCGATTCCTGCTCTAGCAGACAACCTCGTTCGGCGAAACGAAGCCAAATTCCTCAATGATTGCCCGGAAGCACGCCGTTCTTCGAACGCCTATGCGCGGGAATGAGCGGAGTGTGGGGCAGGGCCTTTAACTACGCCTTACAGCACCGAGCCGCGCAGGCCGATGGCCGTGCTGCCGCCCTGCGAGGATTGCGTCTGGTCGCCTTTGCCGCCCTTCACCACCTCGCTCATCGGCTCGATGCGCGAGGCATAGGGGACGGCGAGCAGCTTCACGCCTTGGTCGTCGAGCGCGAAGAGCGGGGTGAAGCGGCGCACGTCACTGTCTTCCACCGCCGCGGTCCAGCGGTTATCGAGCACGTACCAGTGGCCATCTTCATTCGCGGCGAGCACGGCGTGGTCGAGGCGCGCGATGTTGTCGCGCACCAGCAGCACGCGCAGCTGCTTCGCCGGGATGCCGGCGGCGCGCAGCGCGACGTATTTGGCGATGGCGTAGTCCTCGCAGTCACCAAGGCCGGTGTCGAACGAGCCTTTGCCGGCGGCAAGCGGCGCCGACCATTCGTCGGGCGTGCCCCATTGCGTCATGTCGCTGGTGTAGCGGATGGCGTTATTCACGCGCTGGTTCACGAAATTCAGGCGCACGCGGCCTGCGTGCTCGCGCGCCTCTTTCACGATGGCCGCAAAGCGCGCGGCGCCGGGCGAGCAGGCCGTTTCATCGCCAAGGCAGCGCATCAGCGCGGGCTCTTGGGCGCGGATGTCGTCGGCCACCTTGCGCCACTTGACCCACACGAGGCCGTCGGGCGCAACGAAGGTGAAGAGACCGAACGGCTCATGGCTCTTCGTTGTTTCCTTGCCATACGCGGATGCATCAGGCGTTGCCGTCGGATCGACCGAAGCGAGCTGGATGTTGTCCTGCGCCTTGTCGGTGTGCTTCGCCATCACCTCGTTGATGGTGAAGAACGGTGCCGGGGCCGGCGCGGGTGTGCTCGAAATCAGAGACGCGATGGTCCCGCGCAGGAGAGACGTTGTGACGGGCGCGACAACGGGGGCAGACTCCGGCGGCGTCTGTGTTGCGAGCGAGGCGATGACGATCGGCTGCGGCGCGCGCTCGGGTCGCGGAACGGCGGCCGCATCGCCCGCAGCGACGTTCGCGACGACAGGAATCTTGCTGGCCGCGGTCGCATTGGTGTCGAGCGCCGACACGGCGACGAAGCCGAGGAACAGCACAACCGGCAGCCACTGAACGGCGATACGCGACCGCGCCTTCGCACTCATGTTCAACACCCCGCGTCCGGGGCGTTGAAACGGCAGTAGAACGTGCCGCTCGCTCCGGATCTTTTGACGGAGCTAGCGATACGGCCGGCGCTGCTTCGGGCCGGTTAAATTATGTAAGAAGTGCCGGTATCATCGGAGTTAGCGTGAGGGCGGATAAAATGGCGACGGTAAAAAGCGGTGAAAATTGATTCATGTAAAATTGAATCAAATAAAATTTGAAGCATTTGGCGCTCTGGATTCCCGCTTACGCGAGAAATGAGCGGAGCAAGCCGCAGGCTTCGTGCAAAAGACAGCCGCTCAGCCCCGCGGAACGGGGGTCCAGGGCGCGACAAGTGGCAGAAAATGAGCGGATTTCTTTTACCGTTCGCGGAACGCCTCGTCGCCGAGCATGCGGGCGGGCTTGACGAGATAATCGAGAACCGACTTCTTGCCGGTAAGCACCTCGACCGTCGCCACCATGCCGGGGATGATCGGCAGCGGATTGCCCTGCGTGCCAAGGTAATTCTTATCCGTGCGCACCATCACGCGGTAGAAGCTTTCCGGCTTGTCGCCGGTCTTTGACTTGTCGTCGATGATGGTATCGGCGCTGATGCGTTCGACCTTGCCCTTGAGCGAGCCGAAGACGGATGAATCGTAGGCTGTGAGCTTGACGACCGCGTCTTGGCCCGGGCGGATAAAGGCGATGTCCTGTGGACGTAGACGGCCTTCCACCAGCAGCGTGTCATCGAGTGGAACGATGTCCATCAGGTTCGCACCCGGCTGCACTACGGCGCCGACGGTTGTGACGTTGATCCTGTTGATGATGCCGTAGACCGGAGAGCGCAGCTCGGTGCGGCGCACGCGGTCTTCCGCCGACTTGATGGTCTCGTCGAAGACGGCGATCTGGCCGGCGAGGTCGGATGCCTGGCGCTGCAGGCGCAACATCTCGATTTCCGGAACCACCTTCTGATCGTAGAGCTTGCTGGTGAGTTCGACCTCGCGGCTGAGCAGCTTCAGGCTCTTGGCGGCCGACTCGCGCTTCGCCTTGACCTCGCCGAGGTCGGCAGAGAATTTCGTGTTGTCGATGCGGGCGAGCACCTGGCCCTTCTGTACGGTGTCGCCTTCCTGGACCGAGATCGCCTCGACCAGGCCGCCCTCGAGCGACTGCAGGACCTGTATCTGGCGCGAGGGGATCACTTTGCCCTGGCCGCGCTTGACTTCGTCGAGAATGGCGAAGTGCGCCCAGGTCGTGCCGGTGATCAACAGCAGGATGATGGCGCCGAGCAGCATGCGCGAGGTACGCGGCGTACGCAGCTCCGCGGCGGCGCGGACCTGGTTGGCGAACGTGAAATCAGATTCACGCAACGGTCTTCACTCCTTTTGCCTCCGCCGCGGCGTCCGCGACTCTGGTCGGCGCGCCGCGCAGCATTGCGATCACCTTGTCGCGTGGACCATCGGCGACAAGCCTGCCGCGCTCGAACAGGAGGATGCGGTCGACGAAGGACAGCAACGAAAGGCGGTGCGTAGAGATCACGATGGTCATGTTGTCCGCGGCGATCTCCTTGAGGCGCTCAAGGAAATCGGCCTCACTGCGCACGTCGAAGTGCGCGGTGGGCTCGTCGAGGAAAAGAGCCTTCGGCTGGCGGATGAGGCATCGGGCAAGGCCGATTGCCTGCTTTTGTCCGCCCGACAAGCTACGCCCGCCTTCTGCGATCGGCATGTCGTAGCCGAGCGGGTGACCGGCAATGAAGTTCTCGACGCCCGCAAGCCGCGCGGCAGCGATGATCTCCTCGTCGGTTGCGTTTGGTTTTCCGAGCGCGATGTTGTCACGGATCTTGCCGAAGAAGAGATCGGTGTCCTGCAGTACGAAGCCGACGCCGGTGCGCAGATCGGCCGGATCGTACTGACGCGCGTCCACGTCGTCGATGATGACTTTGCCCTCCGTGGGCTCGTAGAAGCCTGCAACCAAACGCCCGACAGTGGTTTTACCGGATCCAACGCGGCCGATAATGCCGATCCGTTCCCCGCCGGCGATCTTGAAGGAGACCTTCTCAAGCGCGGCGTCGTTGGAGCCGGGATATTTGAATGACACGTTTTCGAAGGCGATGCTGCCCTTCTCGATGCGGCGAGCCACATAGAGGCGTTCCGGCGGGCGCTCGCTCTCGAGTTGCATGATCCGGTTGATGGCCTTGAGCGTGATGAAGGTCTGCGCAGCGCGAGTAATGACGGTCGCGATCCCGGCGATAGGGGCGAGCACGCGTCCGGACAGCATGGTGGAAGCAACCAGCACGCCAACGGTGATCTTGCCGTCGAGAATGAGAAACACGCCGATGATGACCATCAGCAAGTAGTTGAGCTGCTGCGCGGTGCTGGCGGTGGTGAGCGCGAGCGACGACCAGTGATGGACTTCCTCGCCGGAGCGGGCGGTGGCGGCCACCGAGCGTTCCCAGGCGTTCTGCATGCGTGCTTCGGCGCCGGTCGCCCGCACGGTCTCGATACCGGCAAGCGATTCGACCAGCACACCGTGACGGGCGGCAGATTCCGCCTGCAGCTTGCGCATGGCGCGCTCGAGCGGAAATTGTAGGCCTAATCCGATGATGATCATCACCGGCAACATAAACAGCGGGATGAAGGCGAGCGGGCCGCCGATCATGTACAGGACGGCGATGAACACCACGGCAAAGAGAAGGTCGGTGACGGAAACGACGGTACCGGAGGTAAAGAATTCGCGCACCGAATCGAAATCGCGGATCTGGTTGGCGATGATGCCGACCGAGGCCGGCCGCTGCGCCAGCTTCACCGAGAGTACGTGCTCGAAGATGTTCGAGGCCATGATCACGTCGAGCTTCTTGCCCGTCATGTCGATGATGCGGCTGCGCACCATACGGATGACGAAATCGAATATCACCGCGATCCCCATACCGATCGACAGTGCGACCATCGAGGCCATGGCGCCGTTCGGCACCACGCGGTCGTAGACGTTCATGATGAAGAGGGGGCTTGCGAGCGCGAGCACATTCACGATCAGTGCCGCGACCGCGACGTGGCTGTAGTTCGACCAGAAGCGGCGCACAACCGACCAGAACCAGTGCGCGCGGGGCAGGTCGCCGGCGGCGACTGCGCGCGCATCGGCGCTCGCTGCCGGGCGGACCAGAAAAGCGAAACCCAGATATTCGGCGTTGAGTTCGCGCATCGCGCGCGATTGCGGGCGCGTACTCCTGCTCGGGTCGACCACAGTCGCCATTTTCGTGTCAAGGTCGATCGCGAGCAAAATGCGCGTCGAGCCGTCGCGCATCGAGAGCACGGCGGGCAGGACCAGCGCTGGGATTTCGGCGAGCTTGCGACGTACGGCCTTGCCTTCGAGGCCAGCCTTGGCGGCGGCGCGCTCGAAGAGCGGCGGCGGCAGGCGGCCGTCGAGGACGGGGAGGCCGGCCATCAGGGCTTCGCGGCTGATCGCGCGGCCATGATGCGCTGCAAGGAAAAGCAGGGCATCGGCCAGCGGATCCCCGACGGTTTGGGAAGGCGAGGCCGCCGTGTTCGACTTGGCGGATCCACGCGCCTTTTTGTCAATAATCAAAGTTGTGATTCCCGCATGGCCACGTTCGATAAAGGCATAATCTTCCGAGGCTTATGCCATCTTTGTCTTTCGCAAGTCTAAAAGACAATATTGCGGTCGTGCAGCCGCTTTGTGGCCTGGTTAATAATAATCAGTCAAACATCAGAAAGACGGCCGAAATTGGCCGTTAACAACATGCCAAAGGCGTGGTGGGACAACGATGTTATTGGTTTGACCGGGGGTCGCGAACCGGCCAGCTCGGCATGCCTTTAAGCTGGCTCGGCGAAAAGACGCTGCTTGTGGAGTAGCCCAAGCCTAGAACGGATCCACCTTGTGAGCTCGCCCCCGGGTCAAGCACTAGCGCGGGAGCGACCTTCGCCGTAACGGTCGGATCAAGCCAGCGATCGGAGAAACCGACCTTCGGCGCAGCCGCGCCTTCGTCCGCGCTCGCGCGCGCCCCTGTCCCAGGGACGGGCGAGGGGATCGGGCGGTCAGGCGTCGGCGGCACATAGCCGGAGATCACCGGCTGGGTACGCGGCGCCACGACATTGAGTGGCTCGGGGCCGGGCTGCGGAATGTTAATCAGGATCGGCGGAAACTTGACCGGGATCAGGCCGTAGTTGCCGGGAGGAACAAGCGGCTCTGCATCGACCGGATGCGGTGCGCGGATGTATTCGATCAGCCTACCCATCGCGGCGAGCAGCTGATAGTCGGCGAAGACCGCGACGCTGCGCGCGGAGATCAGCGAGACCTGCGCATTAAACGAGGTGTTCTCGGCGTTGAGCAAGTCGATCAGGGAGCGTTGCCCAAGGTCGTATTCTTTCGAGTAGGCCTCGATGACATTGCGCGCCGCCTGCGTCTGCAGCACCAGGGCCGCAATGCGATCGGCGGTGATCACACGCGCGGCCCAGGCCTTGTCGACGGACTCATTCGCGTCGCGCTGCAGGCGGGCATGCGCCATCGTGGTCTGATTGTAGCGTTCGGCGGTCTCGACGCGCTTCCATGTGTCCTGACCGCCCCGGAAGATATCCCACGTCGCCACGACCTTGAGGCTGCTTTCGGTAAAGTGTTGCGGGAAGCCGAGGGTGTCGTGGCCTTCGGTGCCGCGCGCTTCGAGCGCGACATTCGGCATGAAGGCGCCCGCTGCCGAATGGAATGCCTCCCGCGCCGCGTCACTGTCGGCCTGCGCGGCCTTGATGGTCGGATTGTCGGTGAGCGTGACCGCAAGGACGCGGTCTTTGGACGGGGGCAGGCCGGGTAGGCGTCCCGGTCCGCGCAGATTGTACGGCTCGATGCCGATCACCTTCCGGAATTTGGAGCGCGCATCTTCGAGGCTGCGGCGGAATTCGGTCAACGTGACTTCGGCAGCGTCGACGCGTTCACGTGTCTGTTCGAGATCGCCCTGGCCAGCGCGGCCGCCGCGGAAGCGCTGGTCGACGTTTCCAAAAATCCGCTTGTGCGCGGCGACGTTCTCCTGCGCCAGCGCAACAAGGCGCGTGTAGCGGACGACGTCAATGTAAGCTTCGGAGGCATCGAGTGCGATCAGTTCCGAGCGCTCGTGCGTGCGTGCAGCGGCTGCGTCCACGCGCGCGGCATTGCGCCAGATCTCGTGCAACGACGTGAAACCGTCGAACAGCAGTTGGCGGATGAAAATCGAGCCCTGCGCGCCGGCCACGTACTGACCATTGTTAAGTGTAGGAACGACGTTGCTGAGCGGAAAGGTGGCGGGGTTGTTGAGTCGCTCCGGTCCCGCTGACGCTTCAAGCCGCACCTGCGGAAGCAGCGTGCTCTGCACTTGCCGCAGCTCAGCTTCGGTCGCGCGCTTGTTGGCCGCTGCTTCGCCGACGCTGGGATTGGTCTGCACAGCCATCCGCAAGGCATCGTTGATCGTAAACGGTGCCGCATTGGCCCCGGCGCCGAACACGCCAAGACAGCTTGCAAGCAATAGCGATCGGAGGAATCCGCGCTTACCCATCCCAGTCCCCGCTCCCGGACCCCCCAAGAAGGGTCGCTATTTCAAATCACGCCGTAGTAATAACATTTCCATGAACAAAGACTATCACCGCAAGGGTTTCTCTCTACAACCGCGCGCGTATCGTTTCCGAATGTGACGCAAAAGCCACAAATTCACGATATACGAATCGAACCCTTTCCAATGATATTCCAAAGGCTTATTCGGCTGCAACTGGAGCCGGCCCATGGCGGCTGGACCGCTCGCTGAGACTATTGGCATAGGGCAGGCCGCATTGCGCGATTTCGTCGCGGCAGAACCGATCAGTCACGATATCGATGACTTTCTGCAAGCCGAGATTCGGCAGGCCGGCAAAGATCTCGGCGGCGGTCGGGTCACGCGAGCGGGCGACGTGCTGGAAATTGCATTTGTGCTCTTCGACACAGGGTCCGATCTCGCGCCAAATGGATGCCGCGGACACGGCGATTGCGATGCTCTTGCCCCTCCGGACCTGACTGGCGACGTGGATGCCGAGCACCAAATAAGACCCCCCGTCGGGAGAAACCGAGAGAATCGGCCCGCCGGAAAAGCCGTCGGGCGAGTGACAGCTGTCGAAAATGACGGTGTCGTCGGAAGAGCGCCCGACAATGCGGCATTCTTTATCGCCGGTCATCTTGTGCGGCGTGCGTTTAGAATATCCGGCGGTCATAACGGGAATTTCGACCACCGGATTGACCTCGCGCGCGACCGGTAGCGCCGCCGTTTCGGGTTTCGGATCGCTCGAAATCTGCAGCAACGCCCAGTCGCTGGCGATCGATTCCAGAGACTTACGCGGGTCGTATGCCGGCGGCACGTAGTAGGCGACGACGTGAAAATGCTTGCCGAGGCGCTGGTTGTCGTAGCCAAGGACGAAATGGAGCGATTCCGGCGGCAAAAAGCGGCGCAGGAGTCTAAAATAGAGACAATGCGCAGCCGTCAGCGCATAGTCGCTCGAAATCAGGACGGCCGTGCAGGAGCCAAAAGCCCCATTGTTAAGTTTGCCGATTGCCGACCAAGGGTGGCCGTCGGCGGCGATGACGTTCTCGTCGGATTCCGGACGACCGCTATATTTTGGCTCAGCGAGCGATGGGGCCGCGGCCATCATGATCATCGAAGCAAGAACGGCTCTTAGAATGACGGCGCGGCTGGGCAAGGCTTACCTCTCAATATTCGTTTGAGATTGTTCGAGAGCGGCCGACTTCCTTGGCCAGCCGCTAGGCGTTTCCATTTTTTTTGGCGAGGCAGCATTCGGTCGGGTGGGTGTTCAGTTGGGCCAGGACAAATCCGAACTCGGATAAAGCTTCGCCATCGCGGCGCGCGGCCGTGGTTGGTTACGCTTGCTGTACCGGCAGAAACCGAACAAAGGAGCTTGTTCGATGGAACTCGAACGTCGTTTTTAATAGCGGCAAAAGTGTGATGGCAGTCATTGACCACGCGGAAGATCATGGGCCGCGCGGGCGTCGGGACGCCCAATCCCGCACAATCGCGCGCCTAAAATGCTTCCGCAACTTAGAGCTTTCGGCGGGCCTAGCTCTATTGCTCGCGCTGGTTTCGACCGGCGTGATCTTGGTCGTGCTAAATCCGAACGAAATGCGACCCGGCAACCAGCATTCATTGCGAGCTTACGCAAGGTTGAAACTGTTATTGGACGGCTGCTTTCATTGCCGGATTCACCTTGCGAAGAAACACCCCGTGACAATCAACTTCCACCGCCCTAAGTCAACGCTATCTGTCGTCAGGAACATTTAAGGTCATGCACCTGCAGCAGCGTATCGTGGTGACCGGCGGTTCCGGCTTCCTCGGCTCGCATCTGTGCGACCGGTTGCTGGCGCAGGGTTCGGAAGTCATCTGCATCGACAATTTCTTCACCGGTGCCCGGCGCAACATCGAGCATCTGATGGGCCAGAAGCATTTCGAGCTCATCCGCCACGACGTGACATTCCCGATCTATCTCGAGATCGACCAGATTTACAATCTCGCGTGCCCGGCATCGCCCATCCACTACCAGTACGATCCGGTGCAGACGACCAAGACCTCGGTGCATGGCGCGATCAACATGCTGGGCCTCGCCAAACGCGTGCGGGCGAAAATCCTGCAGGCCTCGACCTCGGAGGTCTACGGCGACCCGACCGTGCATCCACAGACCGAAGACTATTGGGGTCATGTCAACCCGATCGGGCCGCGCTCATGTTACGATGAAGGCAAGCGTTGCGCCGAGACCTTGTTCTTCGATTACTGGCGTCAGCACAAGCTGCGGATAAAAGTCGCGCGCATCTTCAACACTTACGGCCCGCGCATGCATCCGCATGATGGGCGCGTGGTGTCGAACTTCATCATCCAGGCGCTACTCGGGCGCGACATCACGATCTACGGCGACGGGTC
>Ga0207689_10003810_pt1 | contig 13750 bp, 12 predicted proteins | sample KBSMisM52_FD_184312 | JGI IMG/M metagenome (GOLD analysis project Ga0207689, IMG submission 184312) | Miscanthus rhizosphere microbial communities from Kellogg Biological Station, Michigan, USA - KBS Miscanthus M5-2 (SPAdes) (version 2) | ecosystem: Host-associated > Plants > Roots >... | reverse complement strand
TCGAGATCGAGCGCCTGCTCGAAGCGCTCCTCGGGAACCGCCGGCACGAGCGGCGCCGGGTCTTCGCCTCGCGCGAGCCGTTGCCACTGCACGCCCGCCTGCCCCAGCCGCGCGGCGACGTCCGCCGGCGGCAGAGCCGCCACCTCGCCGAGCGAGCGCAGCCCCCAGCGCCGGAACGAGGCGCAGATGTCGGCGTCGGTGTCGTCGATTTCCTGAGGCAGGCCTGAAGGCCCGCAGCCACGTACCTGGAGAAGGAGTTCGAGTGGGAGCGGAGCCAGTGCGGCCGCGTCGTCGCCGGCATCGACAATCGTGAGGCCGGCGCGATGGCGTGCGAGCAGTCGCGCTGCCGTGCGCGAGCCCGCCATGGCGACACGCACCTGCAGGCCGTGATCGGCCGCCGTGCGCCGCAGTTCCCCGGCAATGGTGCGCGCATCGCCGAACAGGCGCTCGAGGCCGCTCACATCGAGCGTGATCTCGCGCGGGCCGCACACGTCGATGCGCGGCGAGAACTCGCGCGCAACGTCGACCAGCTGCGCGGGATCACTTCCCGCTGCCGCATACAAAGCGCCGAACATGGCCGTCACGAGGCAGGCCTAAAGGCCTGCAGCTACGAGTGTGCTGCCGGCCACATACGCCGAGAGCGCCACTTCGCCGTCCACACGACGGCGCGGCGAGACGACCCGCATCTTCAGCTCGGCACCCGCCACGCGCGGGCGCGCGCTCGATCCCGTCCACGACGTACGACCCGCGACCGTCAGCGTGAGCCCGCCCGCGCTGCGGGCGATCGGCTCGGGCACCACCAGCACGCAGGCCGTGTCGCGCCCTTCGACGGCGCGCTGCACGCGCAACCACGTCGTAAACGGGATACGCCGCAGCATCGCGCCTGGCACATCGGCCAGATCGATCGCGACGAGGCCGAACCCGCCGGCCTGCAGCACGAGATTGAGCGCTTTGAGCGCGCGATCGATCGCCCACTCGGGCGGGCCACCCGCCTGCCCGCGGATCCACAGCACCCGGCCCAGATCGGCGCCGGCCGCGGCCATCGATGTCACGTCGAGCCGATCGAAGGTGTCCACGAGCGCCGCCAGCTCGCCGCGCCGCGTGGCGACGGCCATCGTCTGCAGCAGAAGCGTGGTGCACCCCGCCGAGCGGGGTCCGGTCAGTTCCGAGAGCTGGCCCCGCGGCACCCCGTTCCGCAGACAAGCATCGACGGCCGCAATGCCGGTCTGCGCGCACGCCTCCGGCGACTGTTCTACCGGCGGAAGCGCCGTGGTGAGCGTGCGGTCGAGCTTTTTCGCCCGGAGCGCAGATTCCAAAACAGCCAGCGCAGTATTCGCCATATGTTCGCTACTCCAGACGGCGAATATATAGCGAAGACACGGCGGGGCGTCAAGCTGAGAATGCCGCTCAGCTCTCAAACACCAACAAACATGTGTAAGCCGTTTGGGCAGCGCACAATTTTGTTTCGCGCAGGGCGCCCCGTCCGCTCAAGCCTCCTGTCAGCCCTCGAGCCTCGGCCGCGGCACCTTGGCGATCCAGACATTTTGGTTCAGGAACCAGATTCAACCTACAACATTGTCCAATCGGCAGCGTGACATTTCGTCCCGATGATCCCGATCCGCACGCTTTCCTCAGGAAAACGCGTGCCGGTGTGGCGACGATCTTGAATAGCGCAGAGCAGTGACTCGAACCGTCGCCGTCAGCCTGGTGGCTCTCGTGCTGCTCCTGTTGCTGGCCGCATCGATCCCGGGCGCGTCCGCGGCGACGATCGGTCCGGTCGAAGCCTCGATCTGTTTCGACGAGAGCGGCGGCGGACACGCGCCGCACGTCGATGCGCTGATCGAACCGCTGTCGAGTCCCGTGATTGGCGTGACCTCCGCGGCATGGCGCCTCGGTGTTCCGGCACTCGTCCCGAAGGTCCGCCCCCAGACACGCGGCGTTCTCAGGTTGTAGCGAGAGGACGCCCCGACGGGGGCACGCCACTGGCTCGACGACCGACTGGAGTATCCGGCCCGCGTGAGCTGTGTTCGGACACCACCGTCCCCGTCTTCATTTCACTCGGCGCCGAGGCGCCACCGACAGCAGGAGAGATTGACCATGAACCAAGCTGACACCGCATGGATGTTGATTTCCACGGCGCTGGTCCTGTTGATGACCCCGGCGCTGGCGTTCTTCTACGGCGGCCTCGTGCGAGCGAAGAACGCCTTGAACACGATGATGATGAGTTTCATCTCGCTCGGATTCGTCGGCGTGCTCTGGGCCGTCGTCGGCTACTCGCTCGCGCTCAGCCCCGGCTCGAACTGGATTGGCGACCTGTCGTTCGCGTTCTTGAACAACGTCGGCCTGTCGGAAAAGGGCGCCGTCGTCGCGCTGACGATTCCGCACATGCTCTACATGGCGTTCCAGGCGACGTTCTGCATCATCACGGCGGCGCTCATCTCCGGAGCCATCGTCGAGCGCATGAACTTCAAGGCCTACGTCCTCTTCATCTCGGCGTGGTCGCTCGTCGTCTACGCCCCGATCGCGCACTGGGTCTGGGGCGGCGGCTTCCTCGCGGACATGGGTGCGTGGGACTTCGCCGGCGGCACTGTCGTGCACGTCAACGCGGGCGTCGCGGCGCTCGTGGCCGCGATGGTCGTCGGCCAGCGGACCGACTTCGGCAAAGCGGCGGTCCTGCCTCACAACGTCCCGACGGTGCTGCTCGGCGCCGGGCTGCTGTGGTTCGGCTGGTTCGGCTTCAACGCCGGGAGCGCCGTGGCCGCTAGTCCGATTGCCGGCCTCGCCTTCGTCACCACGATGCTTGCACCCGCGGCGACGCTCGTCGTGTGGACGCTCCTCGACCTGATGCGGACCGGCCGGCCGAGCGCCGTCGGCTGCGCGACGGCGATCGTCGTCGGCCTGGTGGCGATCACGCCGGCCGCCGGCTTCGTCAGCCCGATGAACGCCCTGCTGCTCGGGGCGATCGCCGCGGTGCCGAGCTATTTCGCCCTGCTGGTCCGGGCCAAGACCTCGCTCGACGATTCACTCGACGTCGTGGCGGCGCACGGCGTGGGCGGCACGGTCGGCGCGCTCCTCACCGGCGTGCTCGCCGAGAAGGCAGTCAACGGCGTCTTCGACGGCGCGCTCTACGGCAATCCGGCGCAGCTCGGCATCCAGGCCATCGCGGTCGGCACCGCGATTGTCTACAGCGGTGCGATGAGCTTCGCGCTGCTCAAGATCATCGCGCTGTTCATGCCGCTTCGCGCCACTGCGGCCGAAGAAGCCGAGGGGCTCGACGTCTCGATGCACGGCGAGGAGGCCTACCTGCACACGGGTGGCATGGAGGCGGTGACCCCGATCAGCGAACCGGGGGCTCCTGGCGCGCCGGTGACGGTGCCCGCCCGCTAATCACTTCATCTCACGACCTGGAAAGGATCGACCGCACATGGGATCAGCAGCACTGGCCGAAGCGGCCAAGAGCATTCGCGAATGGTCGCTGGCCAATCGCATCTCCACTTCACCCGCCACGCGCGCCGCCGACGTCTACGGCAGCCTGGTGTTCCACGACAAGATGCAGCGCGAGCGGCTGCCGAAGACCGTGTATCGCGCGCTGCGCGCCACGGTCACCCGCGGCGAACCGCTCGACGCCGCCACGGCCGATGCCGTGGCGGTGGCGCTGAAGGATTGGGCCAGCGAGCAGGGCGCGACGCACTACACGCACTGGTTCCAGCCGATGACCGGCATCACGGCGGAAAAGCACGACTCGTTCCTGGCGCCGGCCGCCGACGGCACCGCGATCGCCGAGTTCAGCGGCAAGGAACTGGTGCGCGGCGAGCCGGACGCGTCGAGCTTCCCGTCCGGCGGCATGCGCTCCACCTTCGAAGCGCGCGGCTACACGGCGTGGGACCCCACGAGCAACCCGTGGCTGCTCGTCAACGGCAACAGCGTCACGCTCGTCATTCCCACCGCGTTCGTCAGCTGGACCGGTGAAGCGCTCGACAAGAAGACGCCGCTCCTGCGCTCGATGGAAGCGGTGTCGAAGCAGGCGGTGCGGGTGTTGAAGCTGTTCGGGTCGAAGGCCGAGCACGTGTTCGCGACCTGCGGGCCCGAGCAGGAATATTTCCTGATCGACCGCAACTTCTATTTCGCGCGCCCCGACCTGATCAACGCCGGCCGCACGCTGTTCGGCGCCAAGCCGCCGAAAGGCCAGGAGTTGGAGGACCAGTACTTCGGCGCCATTCCCGAGCGCGTGCAGGCGTGCATGGCGGAGGTGGAGCTCGAGCTCTACAAAGTCGGCGTGCCGGTGAAGACGCGACACAACGAGGTGGCGCCGAGTCAGTACGAAATCGCCCCCGTGTTCGAGAACGCCAACGTCGCCTGCGACCATCAGATGATGACGATGGAAACGCTGAAGCGGGTGGCGCCCAAGTACGGCCTGGCGTGCCTGCTCCACGAGAAGCCGTTCGCTGGGGTGAACGGCTCCGGCAAGCACAACAACTGGTCGCTGTCGGACGAGTTCGGCAACAACCTGCTCGGTCCCGGCGACACGCCGCACGACAACATGCAGTTCCTGGTCTTCTGCGCCGCCGTGCTGGGCGCCGTCGACAAATGGCAGGGGCTGCTGCGCGCCACCATCGCCAGCGCCGGCAACGATCATCGCCTGGGTGCCAACGAAGCGCCTCCGGCGATCCTGTCGGTCTTCCTCGGCGAGCAGCTCGCGGACATCTTCGAGCAGCTCGAAAACGGCGGCGCCAAGTCGACGAAGCAGGGCGGCATCATGGACATCGGCGTCAGCGTGCTGCCGAAGCTGCCGCGCGATGCCGGCGATCGCAACCGGACGAGTCCGTTCGCCTTCACGGGCAACAAGTTCGAGTTCCGCGCGGTGTCCTCGGGGCAGAACATCGCCTTCCCCAACACAGCGCTCAACGCCGCGATGGCCGATGCGCTCGACGCCGTCGCAACGGAGCTCGAAGCCGCGGTGGCGAAGGGCACAAAGCTCGAAGACGCGGTGAAGGCGCTGCTGCCGAAGATGGCCGCCGCGAGCAAGCGGATCGTCTTCAACGGCAACGGCTACTCTGCCGAGTGGCAGGAGGAAGCGGGCAAGCGGGGGCTGCTCAACCTGCGCAACACGGTGGACGCGCTGCCGCAGATCGTCACCAAGGAGTGCGTGGGGCTGTTCGAGAAGTACAAGATCCTCAACGGGCGCGAGCTGCACGCGCGCTACGAGATCTTCCTCGAGAACTACAACAAGACGATCAACATCGAAGGCCAGCTGATGGTGCTCATGGCCAACCGCTACATCCTGCCGGCGGCGATCGAGTACCAGAAGCAGATCGCGCTCAGCGTCAGCGCGGTGAAGGCGGCGGGCGCTTCTGCGACGGAGTCGGAGAAGCTGCTAGGCACCTACACCGCCCTCGTCAACCGGTTCAAGTCGGGCGCCGACGCTCTGGCCGCGTCGCTCGAGCACGAGAGCGGCGGGGCCGAAGCGCACGCGGTCTACATGCGCGACACGATCGTGCCAGCCATGGCGGCGCTGCGGGAAGCGGGCGACGCCATCGAAGTGCTCACACCGCACGAGCTCTGGCCGCTGCCCACCTACCGGGAGATGCTGTTCGTCAAGTAGCGACAGGAGGCCGGCGGGGGCCATCCCCCGCCGGCCCGTTACATCTCCGCACCGTCTGTTACATCTCCGTAAAGTAGCGGTTAAATCTGCTACGATCGGCGGGCTCAATGAGTGACCTCCACGAGGTGACATGGCCCGCTTCAGTCTGATCCCCCGCGAAGAGAAGTTCTTCACCGACTTCATCGGCCTGGCGGAGGAGCTCCGCAAGGGCGCCCGCCTGCTCAAGCAGATGCTGGCGTCGAGCCCGCCCGACATCGCCAAGGTGGAGGAGATCAAGGCCACCGAGCACGCCTGCGACAAGATCACGCGCGGCATCATCGACCGGCTGAATCGCACGTTCGTCACGCCGCTCGACCGCGAGGACATCCACGCGCTGGCCGGCTCGCTCGACGACGTGATGGACGCCATCGACGCCGCCGCGGCGGTGGTCCGCCTCTACAAGATTCAGAACGTGCGGGCCGGGGCGCGGCGCCTGGCGGACATCATCGTCGAGTCCGCCGACCTGATCTGCGAGGGCATGACCGCGCTCGAGAGCGACAGCAAGGCGGTGCTCGAATATGCGGCGCGCGTCAATCAGCTCGAGCACGAGGCCGACCGCGTGCACCAGGATTCGATCGTCGAACTCTTCGACCAGGAAAAAGATCCGATTGCCGTGATCAAGTGGAAGGAGATTTTCGACTTCCTCGAAGCGGCGACCGACCGTTGCGAAGACGTCGGCAACCTGCTCGAGGGCGTCGTCGTCAAGCACGGCTGATCCGCATGGACCACAATCTCCTGGCGATCCTGCTCCTGATCGCCTTCGCGCTGATCTTCGACTACATCAACGGCTTCCACGACGCGGCCAATTCCATCGCCACCGTCGTCTCGACGCGCGTCCTGACGCCCACCAAGGCGGTGATCTGGGCGGCGTTCTTCAACTTCATCGCCGCAGCCGTCTTCGGTACCGGTGTCGCCCAGACGGTGGGTGCCGGCATGGTGGATCTGCGGGTCGTGACCTTCACGGTGATCTTCGCCGGCCTCACCGGCGCCATCATCTGGGATCTGATCACGTGGTACTGGGGGCTGCCGACCAGTTCGTCGCACGCCCTGTTCGGCGGCTATGCCGGCGCCGCGGTGGCCAAAGCCGGCTTCTCGGCCGTCATCGTCTCGGGCTGGACCAAGACGATCGTCTTCATCGTCGTCGCCCCCATCATCGGGATGAGCGTCGGCTGGCTGCTGATGGTCGCGAGCTTGTGGACGTTTCGCCACGCCAGCCCGCATCGCGTCGACGTGTTTTTCCGCAAGATGCAGCTGGTGTCGGCCGCCGGGTTCAGCCTGATGCACGGCGCCAACGATGCGCAGAAGACCATGGGCATCATCTCGGGCGCGCTGGTGACGGGCAAATATCTGGCGCTCAACGCCGACGGCAAGATGCCGATCCCATGGTGGGTCATCCTGCTCGCCTACACCGCCATCGGTCTCGGCACGCTCTCGGGCGGCTGGCGCATCATCAAGACGATGGGGTCGAAGATCACCAAGCTGCAGCCGATCGGCGGCTTTTCCGCCGAAACCGGCGCGGCACTCGCGATCTACACCGCCACCCATCTCGGCGTCGGCATCAGCACCACGCACACGATCACGGGTGCCATCGTCGGCGTCGGCTCCACGCGGCGCCTGTCGGCGGTGCGCTGGGGCGTGGCCGGACAGATCGTCTGGGCGTGGCTGCTGACGATTCCCGCGTCCGCTGTCATTGGGGCGTTGACCTACGGCGTCGTCAATACGCTCTTCGGCGCGGTGTAACGTCGCTCTTACGCAGATCCCCAGCCCCCTAGCTCCCACCTGCCGCATACGTGGACGCGCGCGTGATGGAGGCGCGGCCACGCTACCATTGAGGCAGTGCACGTTCTCGTTGCCGAAGACGATCGCGACATCGGCGAGCTGATCACCCATTACGTTCAGAAGAACGGCTGGACGGCGTATCTCACGCCGTCGGGGACCGAGGCGCTGGCCTACGCCCGCCAGCACGCCGTGGACCTGGCGATCCTCGACCTCATGCTGCCGGGCATGACCGGCCTCGAGATCTGCCGCGCGCTGCGCGCCGAGGCGCGCACGGCCGCCATCCCGATCATCATGGTGACGGCGAAGGCCGAAGAGAGCGACCGCATCGTTGGCCTCGAGCTCGGCGCCGACGACTACCTCGCCAAGCCCTTCAGCCCCAACGAGCTCATCGCGCGCGCGCGGGCGCTGCTGCGCCGCGCCAAGAGGACCGAGCCCGAGGGCACGCTGCTCTCCTACGGCTCGCTCGTCATGGACGTGGCGACGCACGTCGTCACGTGCGACGGCAAGGACGTGAAGCTGACGGCCAAGGAATTCATGCTGCTGCAGTACATGCTGCAGCGCCGCGGCCGCGTGCTCTCGCGCGATCTGCTGCTGACCGACGTGTGGGGCTACCAGTACACCGGCGGCACCCGCACGGTGGACGTGCACGTCCGCCGCCTGCGCGAGAAGCTGCCGGTACTGGTGGACGCGCTCGTCACCATCAAGCAGTTCGGCTACAAGCTCGCTGATAGCACATGACGCTCAGCGTCCGGCTCAAGCTGTTCATCGGGTCGATGGCGGCGGCCGCCTTTGCCGTCATGACGATGGCCCTGCTGGTGCCGTGGCAGCTCCGCACGCAGGAACGCACGGTCATCGAGCACCGCCTCGCCGACGAATCCAAGCTCATTGCCGACCTGCTGGCGTCGGCGCGCGACCTCACCGAAGCCGACATGGACCGCGAGGCGGACCGTCTTGGCACGCTCGTCTCGGGCCGCGTGACGCTCATCGCGGGCGACGGCCGCGTGGTAGGCGATTCGACGCAGACGCCGGCCGAACTGGAGACGCTCGAGAACCACGCGACCCGCCCTGAGGTGCTGGCCGCGACCGGCGGCGCCATCGGCAGCAGCCAGCGCTACAGCACGACGCTGCAGACCGACATGGTCTACGTGGCGATCCGTTCGGATCACCCGGTGGTCAAGTATGTGCGCCTGGCGCTGCCGCTCACCGACGTCAACGCGCAGCTGGCCGTCATCGGAAGCGCCACCGCCCTGTCGCTGATGGCGGCCCTCGTGGCGGCGCTGATCCTGTCGTGGCTGTTCTCGGCGCCGTTCGCGCGCCGCGTCGAAGCGGTGGCCGCGGTGGCGAGGCGCTACTCGGCCGGCGACTTCAGCCGGCCGGCCCACGACTACGGCCAGGACGAACTGGGCGCCGTGGCGCGCACGCTCGACGGGGCGGCGCAGGAGCTGGGCCGCAAGATCGACGATCTCTCGCGAGATCGCGCGCGCACCGAGGCCATCCTGGCGGGGATGGTGGAGGGCGTCCTGATCGTCGATCGGCAGGGGCACCTGCAGCTGGTCAACCGCGCCGCGCAGGACATGCTCCGTGTCGCCGAGCAGGCGACCGGCCGTCCATACGTGGAGGTGATCCGCCACCCGGACATTGCGGCGCTCATCGGGGCGTCGCTGCGGGGCGAGCCGTTGGCCAGCCGGGAGCTCACGCTGTCGCGCGACGCCTCGCGCACGTTCGTGGCGCGCGCGGCCGCGGTCGCGTCGTCGGGCGACGGCGGCGCCGTGCTGGTGCTGCACGACATCACGGATCTCCGGAAGGCCGGCCAGATCCGTCAGGACTTCGTGGCCAACGTGTCGCACGAGCTGCGCACGCCGCTCACCGCGATCCGCGGCTATGTCGAGGCGCTGGTCGACGAACCCTCGCTCGGCGCCGACGCGCGCGGGTTCCTCGACATCATCGGGCGCCACACGGCGCGCATGGAGCGGCTGGTGAAGGACCTGCTGCGCCTGGCGCGGCTCGACGCCCGGCAGGAGCCGCTCGAGCGCACGCGCTGCGGCGTGCGCGATGCCTTCGACGGCGTGCTCGCCGACCTGTCGCAAAGCGTCGAGGCCCGTCAGCAGCGCGTCTCGGTGGAGATTCCCGCGGATGCGGCGTACGTGGACGCCGATCCCGGCAAGCTGCACGACATCCTTCGCAACCTGGTCGAAAACGCCGTGAACTACTCGCCGCCACAATCAGACATCTGCCTGTCGGCCGAGCGGCACGACGGCACGGTGCACGTCGTCGTGGCCGACTCGGGCCCAGGCATTCCGCCGAACGATCTGGCGCGGGTGTTCGAGCGCTTCTATCGCGTGGACAAGTCGCGCTCAGGGCCGGGGGGCACCGGGCTGGGCTTGTCGATCGTGAAGCACCTGATGGAACTGCACGGCGGCCAGGTGTTCGTGGCCAACCGGCCCGACGGCGGCGCCGTGTTCAGGATGGTGTTCCCCGACACTCAGGACGCGCGCTGAAAGGTGTCGCGCGTCTGCGTCAGGAAGTGCTGATCGACGAGCGCCTCCAGCACCTCGTGGCACAAGACCCGATCGAATGACAGCAGACGAGCTGCCTGCGCTTCGGTGAGCTTCAACCCGGGCATCTCACGGAACTCCGCCTGCGTGCGGCGGAGCGCTTCGGCAAAGCGATCACTGGGAATGGGTTCACGATCGGGACGAAGAGGCTGTGACTGACTCATGACGAGACCCCCGGGGGCGGCGCCGCCCGCTACGCGGCCCACGACCCGTTGCGGTACAGGGTGAGCGCAATGTCCACGTTCTGGCGCAACGCATCCTTCACTGCCGGCCAGGTCTTCTCGGACCGCACCAAGGTCTTCCACGAGTACAGGTGCTTGGGCTTGTGGAAGTCGCTGTTGGCCACGTACGGAAAGTGTTTGAGACTTGTGACGGAAAAGAGGTCGTCACGGTTTGCCGCCTCCCACACGTCCACGAGCTCGGCCAGCTCGTCGCGGTGATCCCAGAGATAGCAGGTACTGATCTCGATGCGCCGCGTCGTGCGGTGGTGGGGATGGCAGGCGATGCTGAGCGCCCCCTGGCGGCGGATCTCCTTGAGGATGGCATCGGCCGGCTGGTCCGCGCTCACGTAGCGCTTGATGTCCAACGCGATGATGTGCGAATTCTTGCGGCCGCTGAGCCGGTTCTGGGTCACCTCGGCGCCTGGCACCACCAGCATGCCGTAGGTCTCCCACGCGCGCCGGCCCTGCGTCTCGATGTCCTCGAGGTAGGCGGTGAAGTCCTCCTCGCGGACGCCGAAGGCCCGGCGGCCGAGCGTGGCGAGCCGGCCCGCGCGCGCCAGCATGTCCTTCTTCATCAGGATGTGATCGGTGATCGCGATGACGTCGAACTTGCCGGTGGACCCGTAGAGGTCCACGACCTCGGCCACCGACAATTTCCCGTCGCTCCACTGGGTGTGGACGTGGAAGTCGCAGAGCAGGAACGGCTCGTATCCAGGCATGGGATCCTTTCGTAGCCGCAGGCCTTGAGGCCTGCCTGCTCAGGCCTGCTCCCTCACATCGAGGTGCGTGGTGTCCTTCGGACGGTGGTGCAGCACTTCCGACACGAAGTTACGGACGTAGAGGCGAACCACCGCCCACGTGCCCATCGCGACGTAGCGACGGGCCGACGTGTAGAGGTAACAGTCCGCCACCAGCTCGACGCGGCCGATCTGGTGCAGTCGGCGACCGAGGTTGGTGTCTTCGCCGTGAAACTCGATGGTGGTATCGAAGCCGCCGATGCGTTCCAACGCCGCGCGCCGCACGGCGAAGTTGCCGCCATAGAAGATGGTGCCGATGCGAAGCACGTGCTTGACCAGCGTCTGCGTCAGCGGCGCCACCGTGACGTCGTAGGCGCGGATGAGCGCGCGGCCGCGCGCGTGCCAGTCGTAGAAGCGATACGGCGCCGAGAGTGCAATCAGCGACGCACGCTTCGAGAATCGGCGCTCGATCTTCTCGAGCCACTGAAGGGGGGCGCGGCAATCGGCGTCGACGTAGACGAGGATGTCGCCAGCCGCTGCCCGCCTGCCGGTCTCGCGCGCGACCACCAGGCCGCGTCGCGGTTCGTCGATCACGCGCACGCCCGCGATCGCTGCGGCAACATCGCCTGTCGCATCGGAGCTGTCGTTGTTGATGACGATGATCTCGTCGGGCGGCCTCGACTGCGCCAGCAGCGAATGCAGGCACGCCCCGAGATATCCGGCTTCATTGTGCGCGCAGACGATGACGCTCAGCGTCAACTCCACATCCGTAGTCCCCTCTCGGCGAGTGCCCCGGCCGCGCCATGCGCGCGGCCGGGTAACCGAGTTGCCGTGTCATGCGCACGTGCAACGAGTCCACTCTAGAGGTGGGAGGTTACGTGCCGATCTCGATCGGGGAAAAACGGTGTGAAATCTGAGGGAAAAGCTGTGAAACGGGGCTCGCCGCGCGGACGCGCGAAGGGCGTCGGCGGGTCAGGCCGCCGTTTCGCGCCAGCCGGCCTGTCGCAGTTCCTGCACCTCGCGGGTGAAGTTCATGCGGGCTCGCTCGACGCGATGCCAGTCGGTGTAGTGAATGCTCCAGATCACCTGCGTACCACGTTCTTCCTTCACGTCCCAGCCGCCGGCGTCGGCGCCGCTGATCGTGAACCGTCGAGTCTCACCAGCATGTTCGAGAGCACGTGCGTACATAGAAGATGATCTATACCCCTTCAATCCCCGGGCCATGTGTAAATTCGAGGTAACGTTACGTCTAGCGTCCCGCTTTCCTTAGGATTTTTGGGGGAAAAAACCAAATCAGCGAGCCCGCGGCAGCTGGACCGAGGCGGTCCACATCGATGCGGCAGACCCCGCCCTTACGAAACGGGAGCGCCCGTTGTGCACCCAGCAGAGCCGACGCGAACTCGCCGAGGTCCGGCTCGTGACCGACGAGCGCAATGCGCCGGCGCTTGACGCGTTTGGCGAGCGCGGCCAACACAACCGTGGGTTCATGGCCTGGTGCCAGCTCATCGAACGTCCGCACGGCCGGATGGTCGCTCAGACCGGCTGACAGCAGATCGGCGGTTTGCCGCGCGCGCACGAGCGGGCTCGAGTAGATCTCGTCGATCCCGACGCCAAACCAGACCAGCCCCTCCACCACCTCGCGAAAGCGGCTGACACCATTGGCGGTGAGAGGACGCTTGGTGTCGTCAGGCCAGTCGTCGCCACGCTCGGCCGCCACGGCGTGACGGACGAGATAGAGTTCGCACGGTCGCATCTGTTTGGAAGCCGGCTGAACCATACGACGGCTATGTAACCTCGACGCAACGGAGCTGTTGCCGCGGCATCAACCCTGGTCCGTGCAAGAACCAGGCTCGCCTACTTCGCCCGGCACTCGAAGCTGGCCGGATCTTCGGTATCGAGGCCGCCGCCCTTGTAGAACGCCACGCGCGGGTACTGGCACACGAGGCGGCCACCTGCGCGTTTGCCGTCCTTGTAGTGGCCGACGATGAGCTGATCCGGGGCGACGCCGTGCTCCTTCCACTGCTCGATGAGCGACAAGGCGTCGAAATCGAAATTCTCGGGGCCGGCCGTGCCCGGCCCGTGACCCATGCCCGGCACCATGAAGAACCGCATGGACTCTCGCGCCTGCCGCTCGCCCACCGTGGCCACGACGCGGTTGAAGTAATTGATGGCCACCTTTGGCGGCACCGCGGCGTCGTTCCAGCCGTCCACGAGCAGGAGCTTGCCGCCGCGTGCGAAGAAGCGGCGCAGATCCGGATCGACCGCGTTCACCGGTTGAATCTCCGGCCGGTCCGACGCGGCTACGTCGCCGTCGTAGTTGATCGGCCGCGTGCGGTAGTCCCACGCCGGATCGCGCAGCACGTAGAACTTGAAGAACTCCACTGGAATCCCGAGCGGCTGGTCGCCGCCGGCGAGCTGTCCCCATCCCAGCTCGCTGCCCGGGTAGAGCGGCGAGTACAGCTCCGCGCCCGTGCGCGCATTGCGCGGGCCCTGATAGATCTTGCGTGCCGCCTCCACCTGCGGCGGCGTCAGGCAGCTCGCGGTCGCGCCCTCCTTGCACTGCACGGTCGCCGGGTCGAAGCGGCACGCAAGCGGATCGCCGACCACGCCGTCTTTCAGACCGTCCAGCGTGTCGCACGACGCGAGCACGGCGTCGTGCAGCACCGGATACTTGTCGGGCGGGATGAAGCTGGCCGCGTCCTTGTGCGTGGCCTGCCAGATCCACATCTGCGCGAAGGTGTGGCGCGTGAGGTACGACGACATGCCGGTGACGGCAATCGTGTCGTAGTCGTCGGGATAGCGCTGCGCCGAGCTGAG
>Ga0207689_10003808_pt1 | contig 13750 bp, 10 predicted proteins | sample KBSMisM52_FD_184312 | JGI IMG/M metagenome (GOLD analysis project Ga0207689, IMG submission 184312) | Miscanthus rhizosphere microbial communities from Kellogg Biological Station, Michigan, USA - KBS Miscanthus M5-2 (SPAdes) (version 2) | ecosystem: Host-associated > Plants > Roots >... | reverse complement strand
GCCGATATAGGCAAAGTCGCTATTGCTGTAGCCGGCAAAGGGCCGTGGACTCCCCACGCTGAACTGCTGTACCGAAACTTGGGTCTCGGGCAATGCTGAAACCTGTTTAGGGACATACCGCGCCGCCTGCGCGCCGTGATAGGCAGCAGCAATCTGCGGATTGTTTTGTTCCGCTTCCTGCACCAACGCACGTAGAGACGTGGGTGTTTCCTTGTGCTCCATGCCCTCGGACTGAGAACCAGGCGGCTGCGAAGTCTCAGTCAACAGCGCTCTCGCGTTGGCAGCAATGAGCGTCGTTCCAACCAATAGGGCTGCACGAATCAATGAAATACGGGCACACCCGAAGACACTTCGGGACAAAGCAATGGATCGCATTCTTTCCTCCACATCACGAAACACGAGTTTTTGGAGGCGCACCAGCGTGCGAACGCACGAGTGCGCTAAATGCTTGGAAGGAAGACGATCAGATTCGCAGGACGGAAATGGTGACCGGAGGAGAGCCTGGCGGCCCGTGCATATCAGAAGCCCATACCGCCGGGGCAAATTCCACTAAAGGCACGGCCACAGAAATCTGCGGCAAAACATCCGCAAGCACCAGAGCGTGATGTGCGGACTTGAAGTCCGAAGATGATTGGATCGCCGGTAGATGATCCGGCATGGTAACGGTCTTGCAGCAAGAGTGAGATTGCGACATCTTTCCCTTGCCGCAATTCTCCGCCATACGTTTGCAGCAATCGCGCTCTGCCGCTGTCATCGCCTTCGCCTGCATAGTGCACGCCATAATCGGAGTCGCAAACAGAAGGAGCGACAGCAGCGAGACCCCGACTTTGGCAACCGGCTTCATGGGCTACAACCGAGTATAGAGACAGCATTGTTTAGACGCAAGAAACGCCGGATTGTTACATCCATATCGTAAGTCGTTGACCGGCCAGCGTCACTTGACCGCGAATCATCGGTTATCGAAACATTCCACCCAGAGCTGGTCATCTCCATATCAACCGGAGTCATTGATTCTCCGGGCCAAGAGCCATCACAAAATATTTCGCGTGAGCTGATTCTTCCGGATTACGAATCCCATGTTCCTGGTTCGAGCCGGCAAACATAATCGAACCTTCGCCAACGGTTGTTGCCTTGCCGTTGATGGTGAACTCCAGCTTTCCTTCGACGACGAGCACCATTTCTTCATGACGGTGGCGGTGAGGCGGATGCGGGATGCTGTTCGGCGCAAGATCAGATTCATGGAGTGAGACATGACAGCCTTCAAAAAGCATGCCGTCCAAAATCCCGCGATAGATCAGTTTTCCAGAGTTGCGGACTGGAAGGTCGTCAAATTGATAAATGTGCGAGGGCAGCGTTTTATTTTGTGCCGTTTCCTCGGCAACCACGTATTTGGAGGCCAGCAAGGCGGGCAAAGCTAAAAATAAATTTCTTCTCGACCATTCCATGGAAACGCTCTCCTTAAATGCTCGATCTTCAGCGCTGCGGGCCCAGCTCGATGACGTAATACCTGGCAGGGACCGTACCAACGTTGCGGATCCCGTGCTCATCGCCCGATCCAATGAACGCCACCGATCCTCTGGAGATCTCAGAGGATTTCCCATTGATAGTGACCTCGAGCGTTCCTTGCAGCATCAGAAATATTTCCTCTCCGTTGTGATGGTGCGGAGGATGAGGTTCGCTGCCCGGTGACAGCACCGATTCATGAACGGAAACCTTACATCCATCGATGGTCTTACCCTCCAATATCTGACGAAAGTCGAGCTTCCCTGAATGACGTACGGGAAGATTTTCGAACACATAAACCTCGGAAGGAAGGTGGGCCGACTCATCCGCGGCATTGGCGAACGCGCTTACTGCAGGCAGCATAAATGCTAAATCTCTTCGCGAGCAATTCATCCAATGTTCTCCCATGGCTACGAAATCTCTAATTCACGATCTTGCACTTTCCCAACTGGCGCGTTTATGCTCGCCTGCGAGATTTCATGCGTCGCACAGCGTGGTATCGCCTCTCATCTATCGCGCAGACGGTAGCAGCGGCAATCAAATCTTGTCAAGGAGATCGTCGGAACGCGAGTGATATACAGAATGAAATCCAAAATAATGTCCGACTGTGAGGAAATCGAGTGATGATCCCTGAGAAAACATCTGGTTTGAATCGGCGAGAATTTCTCCGGCGCTCTGCGATGGCGGCGGGTAGCTATGGTTTAGCGAGCAAGATCGTCAGCGGACAACAATCCGGCATTGCGATTGTGGTCGATCCAGAAGATGTTGTTGCCAACGCCGCGGCAGTGCAATGGGCGGTCAGCGAACTAGAAAAATCATTGGCAGAGAGCGGCATTACCGCACGACGCGTTGCGAAGGTTGAATCATCGAGCAGTGGAGACCTCTGTATTCTTGCATCTGGCGCTGACCAGCAAGACGCCCGCAAACTTCTTCAGGCGGCAAATATCTCTCTTCCAAACAATCCTGAAGCGCTCGGTCTATTGCCGAGAAAGCTCGCGAATCGATCGGTGTTGTTGGCCTGCGCCCCAGCCGCGCGAGGTCTGGTCTATGCCCTGTTAGAAATTGCGGATCGTGTTCTCCAGTCGAATGCTCCGCTCGAGAGCTTGCAGTTCCGCGAAGCCATCGTTGAGCAACCAGCCAATGCAATCCGCGTGATCAACCGCAGTTTCGAAAGCGACGTCGAAGACAAACCGTGGTACAACGACCGTCACTTTTGGCCGCCGTATCTAAGCATGCTGGCCGCGCAACGCTTCAATCGCTTCAATCTCACATTCGGATTGGGCTACGACTTCGCCCGTCACATCACCGATTGCTACTTCCATTTTGCCTATCCATTTTTACTTGCTGTGCCGGGCTATGACGTCCGCGCCGTCGGGCTTTCCGATACCGAGCGCGACCACAACCTGGAGATGTTGCGTTACATCAGCGAGCAGACGGTGGCGCGAGGCCTGGATTTTCAACTAGGCCTATGGACGCACGCATTCGCGTGGGCCGAAAGTCCGAATGCCAACTACACAATTTCCGGACTGACGAATGAAACCCAGGCGGCATACTGCCGTGATGCCGTCTACGCTCTGCTGCAAGCATGCCCAGCTATCAGCAGCTTGGTCTTTCGCGTCCACGGAGAAAGTGGCGTGGCAGAAGGAAGCTACGACTTCTGGAAGACGGTGTTTGAAGGTGTAGCTAAGACTGGCCGGAAAATCGAAATCAATATGCACGCAAAGGGCATCGATCAGAGATTGATCGATGTGGCACTGGCGAGCGGGACCTCAGTCACTGTTTCCCCCAAATTCTGGGCTGAGCATATTGGATTGCCCTATCACCAGGCATCGATTCGAGAATTGGAAAAACCGCGTGCGCAGAAAGGCAGCAACTTCTTTTCTCTTAGCTCAGGTTCGAGAAGCTTCCTCCGCTATAGCTACGGAGATCTGATTAACGAAGATCGCCGGTACGGGCTTTACACCCGATGCTGGCCAGGCACGCAGCGTGTCTTACTCTGGGGCGATCCAGCCTCGGCGGCTGCATTCAGTCATACTTCAAGTTTTTGTGGTGAGCAAGGTTCAGACCTCTTTGAGCCGCTTTCTTTCAAAGGACGGAGGGGCTCCGGCGTTCCCGGAGGACGCTGTGGTTATGCGGACCTGACACTCAATCCCAAATACGACTGGCAGAAATTTCTTTATACGTATCGGTTGTGGGGACGCTATCTTTACAACTCCAACACCGATCCTGATGTGGGCCGTCGCTTCTTACGCAAGCAGTTTGGGGCAGCCGCGTTGTCGGTCGAAGCAGCATTGGCTTCGGCCAGCCGAATTCTTCCGCTGGTCACTACAGCGTATGCGCCCTCGGCAGCCAATAACAACTACTGGCCGGAAATGTACACGACGTTGGCGATAGTCGAAGCGAACGAAAAGACCTTCTATGGTGACACGGCGTCTCCCAAGGTCTTCGGCAACGCCAGTTCGTTTGATCCGGAAATCTTTTCCAACACGAACGATTGCGCGAAGGAACTATTGAGCGATCAGCGCAGTGGGAGATTTTCGCCGTTGCATGCTGCCCTGTGGCTACAAGATTTGAGCGATGGCGCAACCAAACATCTAGCTGAGGCAGAAGCCAAGGTTTCTAATAGGCAGACGGTCGAGTTCCGGCGTATGTCGATTGACGTAACAATTCTCGCCGGGCTTGGCCAGTTCTTTGCCAATAAGTTTCGCGCTGGAGTGCTCTACTCCATTTTCCAGCAGAGCGGCGATCACGCCGCGCTGGAGCAGGCTTTGACCACTTACCGAAAAGCAAGAACCGCATGGGTGAACCTTGCCGAGAGAGCACGCGGAGTCTATGCAACTGATGTCACCTATGGACCGGAAAAAAATCTGCGGGGTCACTGGCTTGATCGCATACCAGCGATTGATGAAGATATCGCGGCGATGGAGAAGCAGAAAGAAGGTAGGCAACCGGGCGGAAGCGTGGCCCCAGAAAAAATCAAACATGCCATTGCGGAAGCGCTCGGTAATCCTCTATGGCCATCAAACAAGTGGCAGCATGCGGCCCCTAAAAACTTTCAGCCGGGAACTCCGTTGCCAATTGAATTTCAGGTAGAAAAGGCGAAAACTTCATCAAGCCCTATAACGGTGCGACTGCACTATCGCCATGTAGATCAAGCGGAGGATTACGAAGTGGTCGAAATGAAGGAGCAGGGCGGTGGCCACTTCAGCGGCGAGATTCCGGGCGCTTACACTCAATCATTATTTCCATTGCAGTATTTCTTCGAAGTGCACAGTGGTCCAAAACAAGCTTGGCTTTTGCCGGGTTTTGATGCGACTCTTTCGTCACAACCGTATTTCGTGGTGCGAGTGCATAACAGGGCGGTCTAGTTTTCAAACAAGCAAGACACAGGGATCGGCATGGCAATCACAGGCAAAACGAAAGCGTTCGCTATATTGGTAGTTCTGGCTGCACTTTTCTTTGGAGTTGTCTATGCCGCCAACCTCCGGCAATCTGAGCCGTCAGCTAAACAGGAATCAACCGACTGGCCGGTCTACAACGGATCTCCTGACAACACGCACTACTCAACACTAAAACAAATCAATGTTGGCAATGTATCGCAGCTGAAAGAAGTGTGGCGCTTCGATACCAAAGAAAAAGGCGGGCTGGAAACATCTCCGATTATTGTCGATGGCGCCCTCTACGCTTATTCCCCAGAGCAGAAAGTAATCGCGCTGGACGCAGCGACGGGCGCGCTTTTGTGGACTTTCGACTCCCAAAAAGAATTCGGTTCGGAAAAGGTTGCATCCAGAGCTGAGCGGGCACTCGCGTATTGGAAAGATGGAAATGAAAAGCGCTTGCTCGCCGGTATTTCTCACTACGTGTATGCGCTCGACCCAGCCACCGGAAAAATTGTCCGATCATTCGCAAACCAAGGGCGAATTGATCTGCGCGAAGGTCTGCGAGGCGATCCTAAACTACAATCAGTTTCCATCACCAGCCCAGGCTTGATCTATAAAGACCTGATCATTCTGGGCGACGCGACACCGGAATCGCTGCCGGCACCGCCCGGCGATATCCGTGCCTACGATGTACGAACTGGAACGGTGCGCTGGATCTTTCACACCATTCCTCATCCAGGAGAATTTGGCTACGACACATGGCCGAAGGATGGATGGACCTACAGTGGTTCCGCAAACAACTGGACCGGTATGGCGCTCGACATGGGGCGCGGAATTGTTTACGTCCCCACTGGGTCCGCTGCGACCGATTGGTATGGCGCCGACCGCATCGGCGACAACCTTTTCGCAAATTCACTGATTGCGCTGAAGGCCGACACCGGCGAAAGAATTTGGCACTTCCAGGCGGTCCGCCATGACCTCTGGGACCGCGACCTGCCAGCACCGCCAAGCCTTGTGACTCTGCTGCGTGATGGCAAAGAAGTACCTGCGGTGGTCTTATCAACGAAGCAAGGATTTCTTTTTGTATTCAACCGCGTGACAGGCGAGCCGCTGTTCCCCATCGAATACCGCAAAGTCGAAGCGAGCACCGTTCCCGGTGAGATGGCAGCCGTCGAACAACCTTTTCCTACCAAGCCCGCACCTTTCGCGCGTCAGAAACTCACCGAAAACGATCTCACTAACAGAACTCCAGAAGCTCACCGATGGGCGGTCGAACAGTTCCGCAAATTTCACTATTCGGGACAGTTCACTCCGAATAGTGTTGGCGTCGATTCCCTAATGTTCCCCGGCTACGACGGCGGCGGTGAGTGGGGAGGCGCAGGCTTCGATCCGGAAACCCACATCCTTTATATAAACGGCAATGATGTAGGACTGACGGAATCGCTGGTGAAACACACTGGCGGATCTGCTGGCCGTTCCGTCTACCTCAGCCAATGCGCTGCCTGCCACAAGGAGAATCGCGCGGGATCACCACCTGAAATTCCTTCCCTGATTGATGTGGATAAACGGCTTGACGCCGCGCAAATCAGCAAGATTCTCCAGTCCGGCAAAGGACGCATGCCAGCATTCCCCAGCCTTGATCCGGAAGGCGGGCAAGCCCATGTGCTCATTCAATATCTGTTGAAGGGAGACTCCGCCAAAAGCACACGCGTGGAACCGAAAACTGAACGCACACCGTACGACACCACTGGTTACGACAAATTTAACGACCCCGAAGGATATCCAGCGAACTCACCTCCGTGGGGTACGTTGAACGCCATCAATCTTGATACTGGAGAATACGTCTGGAAAGACACTCTGGGGCAATATCCAGAACTAGTGGCAAAAGGGCTGCCAGATACTGGTTCGGAAAATTATGGCGGACCGGTGATCACCGCAGGCGGAGTGCTTTTTATCGCAGCAACTGTGCGCGACAAAAAGTTGCGGGCTTTCGATAAAGCGACGGGAAAACTATTGTGGGAGGCAAATCTTCCGCTCTCAGCGAATGCGACACCCGCTACCTATGAAGTGAACGGACGGCAATTTGTAGTCATCGCGGCCGGAGGTGACCGCGATCCGGCTACGCAACCGGGTGGCGTCTACGTGGCTTTTGCCTTGCCTGAGTAGCCCGCGGCGGCTGCACTCCCTGCTTGTTGCCCGTCACAACGTAAAGGTCAAACGCTTGTTCCTCTGGTTTGCCGAGCGGAACCAACATGCGTGGCTCAACAAACTGGACCGCGAGGGTGTCGACCTTGGTCGAGGAAAGCGCATGTTGGTAAAGGGCGGAAAGCTCGACCCGAAGTTCAACATCATCGTCCCGGAGTCAATCAATGCCGCTGGCTGAGGCATATCGCTGAGCGCCGCCGACATGACTTGTCAAAGGTTGATACTTATCGACATGGTATTACTCCAGGATTCTGTGTTTCAAACCGTCGAAGCTAAAATTTGGTCCTCGTACAAAATCGATGAGCGCCTTCTCGCGTGAACGAATTTTTTCAACAGCATCAGGCAATCCTTTCAGCGCCTCGTGGGGCACGCTGATCAAACCATTTTCATCGCCATGCAGAAGATCTTGTGGATGAATTACTAACCCATCAATCTGAATCGAGATACCTATGTTAACCACACGCGCATAGGCATGGCTTGCCACCCTGCCACGCGCAAAATATTTGAAGTTCATTGCGCGCACTTCCGGGATGTCGCGCACTGCGCTGTCGGTCAGGAGGCCTACGGCCCCCAAGCGAGTGAAAATAGTCGCCATCACCTCTCCGCAATGTGCGGCATACTCCCGATTTGGGCCGATTTCTTGAAATGCCAGAACTACCGGCTTGGGCGACTGTGCAACAGCGTCGTAGAGACTTAGAAACTTGCTCCGATCGATTGGCCCCTCCGTCATGGTTTCGATTTGAGCAGTAACGGCATAGCCGACCATTCGCCCCAGCTCAGGAAATAACGACCGGATGCCAAGGGGAGTAAACCCCTCCGTCTGAGGTCTTAGTTTGAGAAGTTCAATTGCATTTGAGAGTGTTGGTGTATCCACTGTCTGTAGATAAGAGATCGGGGACAAATCTGACTCAGTTGCTGACGACATAAATCTCCTTTGTATTTTTGCGTCCGAGCGGCGGGTGGACACACTCCGAATGCAAGCATGAGAACGGTAAAATCACTGATACACCTTGGGCAACGCGTATTCTAAACTAATGGATAACAACCTCTCGCCCTGGTAGCCCGCGTTGCAGATGCCAATTCACTTTTCAAATCCTTGTCAATGAGCTGGATGCACGGCTTTGGTACTTAAAGGTGCCTCCCGGCGCTACAAGTCGTTGAAAGCTTTTGCCAGAAAGACCAACTGCGGGTAACTTTTTCGCAACCCGAAGGAAAAAGTCGAAGACCTGTCGGCGAATATCCACAGTTGACCTGTGCTCATTATTAGTGAACGGCAGCCAATTTCAGAAGGGATACGGTTCGCCCGGCTTTGCAATTCGTACACGATGGTCAGTAAATCTGAAGTGCGCTCCCGGTAGCTCCACCTTTGGCATGTGACAGGTTACGCACTTTTCATTCGCCACCGGGCATGACTTCGTGGCAGACGAATGTGGGGCTGCGGGTTCCGTTTGACTACCATTCGATGCTTGCCGTGAGCCCTTTACTCGGTGGCACAGCGTGCATTTTGAATCGTTGTTAGAATTTTGCAGCTTCAGATCGACATGAGGATCATGGCACGAAGTACAAGCAAAGTGCTTGTCATTGGTGTCGTGACCTGAGCTGTTGGACATGCGATAAGGTTGAAAACGCACATTGGCGATACCCCCTAGATTCGGCATCATTCCGACCGTGTCTGCGCTGCGATGACAAGACCCACAAAATTCCTGGGATAAGGCATCCGGCTCAAGCGTTCCAGGATTAAAGATAAAGAGATTGTCGCCCTTTCCAGAACGCATTGCGGCAACGTGCTGTTCACCGGCTCCATGGCAGGCTTCGCAACCTACACCCGGAACCATGCTTTCCAGGTGGAGTTTGTTTTCCACCGTTGCTGCAGTGCCATGACAACTAAAGCAATTCCGCGCCTCGTCGCTATCAATATCACGCCCGAATGCTTGCTCCAGGCTGGATGGCGGATTCAAAGCATCGCCGAGAGTCCAGTCCAGACCATCAATTCCTGTGTAGTAACTCACTCTTCCTTCATAAAGTTTATTATTGTGGCGCAAGACATAAGTTTGCGCGACCTTGGCATTCCCAAATACATACGGTATCGGTTCACTGATGGTCTGCTTTCCATTACTCACACGGTAGATACTCTGCTTTCCATCACTCACAATTTCATAGGAGTAGTCCCCCGCTTGAAAAGTCATTCGGGGATGAGATTGAAACACACTGCTTTGGGTTGCTGGTTGCAGAGCATGAGCCATCGAAGTGCCTGAGTGGGTGCGGCTTTTTTGTATGTGGCAAGTCGCGCAAACCTGGCTTCCAACGTAATTCACACCTGCAATCTCCTTACGCGGTCGAAATTGCGAAAAGTTGGATGTGGGGCCCACTTGTGATTGGGCAAAGACAGTGCAGAATGACAGAAACACACAGTCGGCAAGAAACCAAATAGCGGCAAATGAAACCAACCGCGGAGAAGCCAACGGAATCTTCTGCCAATCCCAGTTACTTTTCAACGATTCCCTGCCCTTCAGATACTGTAAGAATGCGATCAATCTCCGACACAACAATCTCTTCTTTCTTGCCACTGGGCCAATAAATTTCCACCTTGTCGATTTTGGTTGAAGATCCGAGTCCAAAATGAAGGCGTGGATCGGAATTTGAGCCGTAACTTCCTCCACTAACCACGTCGGCCCGCTGCTGAACGCCATTCGTAGTTATGAATACTTTCGTACCAATCGCATCTCGCGGACTTTTAGCACCACCAATCAACTTGAAAGCTGACCAGTGATTATCGTTTTTGACCACATTGCGTAGAACGGTGGGAGCTGCGTCCATATTGTTCATCACAACATCGATATGACCGTCATTGAATAAATCCCCGAAAGCTGCACCGCGCGCAGGAACGACATCAGCCAGGCCACTTCCTGTTGCAGGAGGCACTTCCACGAATTTCATCCCATCCGAGTGCCGAAAGAGCTGAGGGCGCTGTGCCCAGGTTGTACCCCAATCGCGCTGGTCGACCCAGGGGTAAACGTGGCCGTTGGCGACGAAGATATCTAACAACCCATCATTGTCGAAATCGAGAAATCCAGTACCCCAGCCCAGAAAAGGAATCGTTGGGGTACCCAAACCAGTTTGGAATGTGACTTCCGAGAAGCTGGCATTTCCGTCGTTTCTATAAAGAGTGTTGAAATCGTCGGAGAACACGGTGATGTAGAAGTCCACTCGACCGTCGCGGTTGTAATCGCCGACCGCGATGCCCATGGACGCTTGTGCCAGTCCTACATCCGTCAAGGCAAAGCCCGACACGTAACTGATATCTTCAAAAGTTCCGTCGTGACGATTGCGGTATAAGTAGCGCGGCACAGAATCATTGGCTACGGCCAGGTCAATCCATCCATCGTCATCCACATCCACAAAAGCCGAGGCTAAGCCATAGTAGCCTTGGGAATCCGCAACGCCTGCTTTGACGCTCACATCAGTAAAGGTGCCATCTCCGTTATTGCGAAACAGGTGGTCGCTTTCCCCGGGCAGTCCGCGAGGACCGCACATCGCATTTACTCCGCGAAATTGACATGAGCTGGGCGCAACCCCATTTTTTCCAGCTTGCGGAGGGTGATTGACATCAAATTTCACGTAGCCAGGAACAAATAAATCGAGCAAACCATCATGGTCGTAGTCACCCCAGGTTGGGCCGGTTGACCAACCACCCAAAGCCACTCCCGCTTTTTCTGCTACGTCCGTAAATGTTCCGTCGTGGTTATTGTGATAGAGGCGATTTTTGCCGTAATTAGCGACATAGAGATCCGGCCAACCATCATTGTCGTAATCGCCGACGGCAACTCCAAAGCCCCACCTTTCATTGGATACACCCGCTTTATCAGTAGCGTCGGTGAACGTGCCGTCGTGATTGTTATGAAACAACATCGCGCGTGGAGCAGGTTCTTTTCCTTGCAATGCGGCAAAGGTGGAACCGTTAAGGAGATAGATATCGAGCCATCCATCGTTGTCATAGTCGAGCAAAGCTACGCCTGAGCCGGGAGTTTCCAGAACCGTGGCTTTCTCCGGATTGCCGGAACGGTGGTGAAACTTGTCGAGGCCAGCTTGTTTTGTGATATCGGCAAACACCACTGGCGCTCCGTCAACGAATCCGCCAGCCGTAATGGGTCGAGAAAGTGCGTCTTTTACCGCTGGATGTGGAGATCCGGTCGAGACCCCCATCGCCCCCGGTTGCTGTTTTTGGGGTTCGGTTTGCTGAGGACGCACTTTCACTGAAAGCAAACTCAACACCAACAAGAGGGCCGGTAGGTATGTGAGTCGAGTTAGTCTCATTGCTGAATGAAACGATTACAACCAGTATTATTTCGGTGTCTCAGCAGGCGGACTCTCAGTACCACTAGACGCACTATCCTGACCTGGGACTTCGGAACGGCTTAGTTCGTCGAGCTTCTTGAGGGCAGCTTTCGATTCTTCCTGTCTACCAAGTTTGGAGTAAGCACGGCCAAGCAGGAAGTAGGCTTGCTTCAGCCGTGGTTCGAGTTGAAGCGAACTCTGTAATTCCGGAATGGCAGCTTCCCATTGACCCGATTGAAACAATACATTGCCGAGCGCAAAGTGGCTGGCAGCGGAATCAGGAGCCAGAGCAACCGCCTTACGAAGCCACACAGTAGCTTGAGGATAATCCTGCTTATAGGTGTAACAAGCTCCCAGTCCGTAAGCGGCATCGTAATTTGACGAATCGATTTTCGCTGCCTGCGTGTAGTAAGTAATCGCCTCATCAAATTTTGATTGAGAACGCTTCAATTCTGCCAGTTCGGTCAACACTTCGACCGAGCGGGGATTTGACTGCAGCGCTTTCTGAAATTCCGCTTCGGCTTCACTCGGATTTTCAGCTCCAAGAGCAGCTTCCGCAAGGAGTTGATGGGCACGGCTGGAATCAGGAGCCATCGCGAATAGCCTCTGATATTGCTGGTGTGAAAGCTCACGCGCCACCTGCGATAAATAATAAAGAGCATCAATATTGTGTGGATCGGAAGCGAGGGCTTTCTGCAATTCTGCAAAACCCTCCCGAATTTTTCCTTGTGCCAGTTGTGCGCGCGCGAGTATCACTCGCACTGGAGCATCATTTGGGAATTTGCGTAGGTGTTGACCGGCAAGTTGGGTAGCCTGTATGTATTCTCCGCGATAGAGTGCATGAGTGGCTTCGGCCAAAGCCGAGGACGCCCCATGGGAACTCGCATCAGCCACGAACATGAGCGCCAGCAATCCGATGGAGCTAACAACACGACGGGGGGTAAGGAACTTGGGCATACTCAAGGGGCCTCGAATGGCCGGACCTCCACCGTACGCAGAAAATCTTGTGTCTTTTCCTGGCGAAGTTTCTGCAGCTCGTCATAGCGTTTGGATTGCGCTTCACGGCGTGGGTCACCAGTGCGCGTATAAAGCATCAGCAGATAGAAATTCGCTGCGGAATGGTCGGCATCGATCTGCAAGGCATGTTGAATTTGCCGCTCAGCCTGAGCGTAGTCTTTCTTTTGTAGATAATATTGTCCAAGTTCAGCCGATGCATCGGCATAATCTGGGTTGGTTTTCAGCGCAAGTTCGAGTTCATTCAAAGCCTCATCAAAGCGTTTCTCGCGTAAGGCGATGGAGCCAAGATAATAGTGAGCAACTGCTGCGGTTTCAGGGTTCTGGGCAGCTTGCTTGATCCAGGGAAGCGCCGAGACATAGTCCTTCGCGCGAAAAAAAGCTGTGGCGATTCCTATTTTTCCACGAGGGTCCTCCGGTCTGAGTTCAACATACTTCTCGAAGTAGGGAACGGCATCTGCCGGATCATGGCGAAACAAAGAAGTGGCTCCCATTGCGTAGTTATAGGAGGGTTCCTCTGGTTTCAGCTTCAGTGCCTTTTCAAAAGAATTACGCGCTTCCGCGACCAAATCCAGATCCAGGCACACCAGGCCGAACGAATAATGAACAGATGGATTTTCTGGCTCAATGCCCCGCGCATGCGCTAGATAGCCAAGAGATCCCTTGTAATCTTTCTGCTCATGCGCAACCCGCGCGAGTTCAAACAATGTTGCAACGGAAACATTTCCGCTCTCGACAAATTGTTCGAGCGTTGCGCGGGCTTCGGTCAACTTTCCTGTACTTTCGTAAGCCAAGCCAAGAGGATGCAGCATCGCAGTGGACAATACATGGCGGCTTTGCAGATTTTCTAGAAGCGAAATAATTAAGTCAGGACGTTTGGCTTTCTGCAATGGCGTAAGTATTTGCTGTGCATCGGGCTCAGAAAAATCAGGATTACGAAGCAGAAGCGCTGCCATATCGTCTGTGTGTTTGCGATCTCCGATAGCAGCGTAATTCCCGCATTGAAGCGATAGAGCCTGAGCGCTATTTCGCGCATCTGCCGGAAGCTGAGCCAGGCGCGAAAGCGAATCCTGATACCTGCCTTGTTGTAGCAATAGTAGGGCGCTCTGATAGTTCGCTTCTGAATTCCCCGGCTCATATTGGATGACTCGTTCGTATATTTTCAATGCTTTCTGACCTGCCTGAGAATCCATCGCGACGTTTTCTTGATAAAGCCGGCCCAAATTAAGATAGGCACCAGTAAATTTGGGCTCACGTTCAATCGCGCGCCTGAAGCTGGCTTCGGCAGCTTGATAATGATTTTGCTGAGCTTC
>Ga0207689_10003807_pt1 | contig 13751 bp, 12 predicted proteins | sample KBSMisM52_FD_184312 | JGI IMG/M metagenome (GOLD analysis project Ga0207689, IMG submission 184312) | Miscanthus rhizosphere microbial communities from Kellogg Biological Station, Michigan, USA - KBS Miscanthus M5-2 (SPAdes) (version 2) | ecosystem: Host-associated > Plants > Roots >... | reverse complement strand
GCGTGGTCAGCATGCCCTTGTAGACGAACGTCTGACCGGAAAGGCTTGGGAAGTAGACGGTTTCGCGTCCGGGGCCGTCCTGGCCTGGACCCTTGGTGCCGAGCTCGTGCTCGGCACGCTTTCGCACCACGTACGCGCGGCGCTCGAGACCCATGCCCGAGGCGCCCGCGATGAACAGTTGCCGGAACGTCGGCATCGCGTCGCGGGCCAGTGCGCCCAGGGACGACTCGTCGGTCGGGACCTCGCGCCAGCCCAGCACCTCGAGCCCCTCGGCCTCGACGATCTTCTCCACCGCCTCGCACGCCGTGGCGGCGTCCTTGGAGGACTGCGGAAGGAAGGCGATGCCGGTCGCGTAGCTGCCGTATTCCGGCAGGTCGAATTCGACGACGGCGCGCAGGAACTCGTCGGGTACCTGCAGCAGGATGCCTGCACCGTCACCGGTGTGCGGTTCGGCGCCCTGGGCACCGCGGTGCTCCAGGTTCACCAGGGCCGTAATGGCCTTGTCGACGATGTCGCGGCTGCGATGGCCGTGCATGTCAGCCACCATCGCCACGCCGCACGCATCGTGCTCGAACGCGGGGTTGTACAGCCCTTGAATGCGGGGCGTCATTCCCACCTGACCCTTCGCGAAGCTTTCATGGCAGCCATCAGCGGCGGCATTAGCCGGTTAGGCGGTGGCGGTGCCTTCGTGCAGCACTGAACGACGGCCCATTCCCACTCGCCACAAGTGGAGAAAACGATATGACAAACAGGGCCTGACATGCCAACTTAGTCAAACCTAACTATACTCGCGGCGCGGATTCGCAGCGCCGGCAGTCACCCCGTCGATAACGAACGAATAACGTTGCCGCTGTTGGTCTTTCGGCGAGGTACCGGGGCGCCGGGCGGGCTGAGGGGTAGATCACACTCCTGGTCCATTCATTCACACTGTTTGCTGTGATGTTCATCAAACCCTGTACCCAGCGACGAGGTCGTGCACGCTATTTGCGCAAAGCCTTCTCAGATTCTTAGAGAATGGCCTGGACGCTGGCCTCGGGCCGCAAATCGAGGCGCCGCAGCACCTGGGCATTCAGTGCCACCACGACGGTCGAGATCGACATCAAGATCGCGCCCACCGACATCGGCATCACGAAGCCCATCGGCGCAAGCACACCGGCCGCAAGAGGCACCGAGATGAGGTTGTATCCGGCTGCCCACCAAAGGTTTTGCTTCATCTTGCGATACGACGCTTTAGACAGCTGAATCACCGACAACACCGAGCGCGGGTCCGAGCTGGCCAGGATCACACCCGCCGAGGCGATCGCCACATCGGTGCCTGCGCCGATCGCGATGCCGACCCCTCCCTCCGCGGCCGCCGCCGCTATTGCGGGCGCGTCGTTGACGCCGTCGCCGACCATAGCGACTTTGAGGCCCTCGTGCTGCAGCTGCGCCACCTTGGCGGCCTTGTCCTCGGGCCGCACACCAGCGAACACCCGGTCGATGCCGAGCTGCGCGGCGACCGATTCCGCCACGGTCTGTGCGTCGCCGGTGATCATCACCACCTGGATGCCGAGCTTGTGTAGGGCATCGACTGCCTGACGGGATTCCTCGCGCACCTCGTCGGCCAGGGCCAGGGCGCCGACGACCGCGGGCCCGGCTCCGTCCTGTTCCAAAAGCACATGCAGGACGATCGCACCCTCGTCGCGCCAGGCTCCCGCCTCGGGCAGCTCTGCGTGGCCGACCTCCTCGAGCAGGCGGGGGCCGCCGACACGCACCGTCTTGCCGCCCACCCGCGCCGTCACCCCGACGGCCGGCGACGAGGCGAAATCCGACGACACAGGCACCGCAAGCCCCCGTCGGCGCGCAGCGTCCACGATGGCTTTTGCCAGCGGGTGCTCGGAGTCCGACTCGGCGGCTGCCGCTAGCGACAGCACCTCACCTTCTGTGCCGCCACCCGCGACGGTCACGGCCGTCACCGTCGGCTCGCCCTTGGTCAGCGTGCCGGTCTTGTCGAACAGCACCGCGCCGACCGTCCGCATACTCTCCAGCGCCAGCCGGTCCTTGACAAGCACGCCGCCGCGGGCGGCGCGTTCGGTCGCGATAGAGACCACCAGCGGGATCGCCAGGCCGAGAGCGTGAGGGCAGGCGATCACCAGCACCGTGATGGTCCGGATCACCGCCTCATCGGGCTGTCCGATGGCGCCCCACACGATCGCGGTCACGATGCCCGCCCCGAGGGCGAACCAGAACAACCAGCCCGCCGCCCTGTCCGCAAGCCGCTGCGCCCGTGACGAGGAGTTCTGCGCCTCGGTTACCAGACGTTGGATGCCTGCCAGCGCGGTGTCGTCGCCGACCGCGGTCACCTTGACACGCAGCCCGGAGTCGGTTGCGACGGTGCCAGCGACCACAGCGTCGCCCACGCTGCGGCGTACTGGGCGGGATTCGCCGGTCACCATCGACTCGTTCATCTCGGCGGCACCGTCGACGATGACTCCGTCGGCCGGCACGCTGCCGCCGGGCCGCACGATCACGACGTCACCGACCCGTAGCTCGGACGGTGCGACCGTTTCGACGGTGTCAGCGGTCACCCGCTCGGCCTCGTCGGGTAGCAGCGCCGCCAGCGAGTCCAGCGCCGATGTGGTCTGCGCCAGCGACCGCATCTCGACCCAGTGGCCCAGCAGCATGATCACGATCAGCAGCGCCAGCTCCCACCAGAAGTCGAGGTTGTGCGGCAGCGCGCCAAGGCTGGCGCCCCAGGACGCGATGAACGCGACCGTGATGGCCAGACCGATCAGCAGCATCATTCCCGGTGCGCGGGAACGGATTTCACTGATCGCGCCGGTCAGGAACGGCCGGCCGCCCCAGAGGTACATCACGGTACCCAAGACCGGCGACACCCACTGCGATCCGGGGAAGCCCGGCACGGCGTAGCCGAGGATCATCGCGAACATGCCGGACAGCGCGACCGTTGGGACGGCCAGCACAAGCATGGTCCAGAACAGCCTGCGGAACTGTGCGACGTGATCGCCGTGCCCGCCGTGGCCGGCATGACCGTCAGCGACGTGCTCCGCCTGGTCGACGTGCGCTTGGTGTTGCGAGTGGTTGACCTCGGTCATACCTGTCACTATATACCCCCTAGGGGTATATAGTGCAGGCCGTTCGGCATCGTGGAAGGCCCGCAACGCCGCGTCGCGTCGACACCGGTCGGCGGGACGACCATCCGCTGACGGGAGCATCGACCGCGCCCCGGTTGCGATCTGCAAACCCTCGGGTCGGCCCCGGTGAGGGATACAGCGATCTGCGAGACTGGGACCCCGGCTGTCTGGCGGTGAAGGAGAACGGTTGATCGTGCATCTTCCCGGCAGGGATGACCGACGTCCACGCGGGTTGACTCGCCCAGCACGATGACCGCGCCGACAGCAGGTCCCGATCTGCCCGACGATTCCATACGCGGTTCGGTACACATCTGCGTTACGGCGATCGTCGCGGGCGCGCTCATCGGCTTCGTCGGCGGCGCGTTCCGCTGGTGTCTGCAAACAGCCGATGACCTGCGCATCGACTTCGTCGACTGGGCACATAGGCTACCGGGGCCCGGCTGGCTGGTCCCCATGGCCGCCGCCGCGGCCGGCGCAACCCTTGCTGCCCTAATCGTGCGGTGGGAGCCGCTGGCGGCCGGAAGCGGCATCCAGCATGTCGAGGCGGTTTTTCGGGGCGAAGCCCGGCCGCCGCTCATCCGCTTGCTTCCGGCAAAGTTCGTCGGTGGTGTGTTGAGCATCGGATCGGGGCTTGTGTTGGGTCGGGAAGGGCCGACTGTGCACATGGGCGCGGCGATCGGAGCCGAAGCGGCGCGGCGCGCCCGGCTGCCCGATTCCGAGGTCAGGATGATGCAGACGGCGTTGGGCGGGGCCGGCCTGGCGGTCGCGTTCAACGCGCCGATCGGAGGCACCCTTTTCACTCTCGAAGAGGTCACGAAGTCGTTCCGGGTGAAAACCGTGCTGGCGACGCTTTTTTCGGCTGTCACAGCTGTGGGTTGCTCTCGGCTGGTCCTGGGAAACCACACCGACTTTCAGGTCGTACCCGTCGGGGCTCCGGCTCTCGCATGGTTGCCCCTTTTCGTCGTCTTCGGGCTGCTGACCGGATGTCTGGGTGCTGTCTACAACGGGTTGGTGTTGTGGTTCCTTGACCACGTCGCTGCGATTCGCCGAATCCCGACCCTGGCGAAGGCAGCCGTCATCGGTGCCATCATCGGGCTCGCGATGTTCGTGTCTCCGCTCGCCGTGGGCGGCGGCGAGCTCCTGACGCAACAGATCCTCAGCGGACATCACATCATTCTTTCCGTCGTCATCGGATACCTTGCCGTGCGGTTCGTCGCCGGCCCCCTGTCGTACTCGGCTGCGGTGCCGGGCGGGATATTCGCGCCACTGCTGGCCGTGGGTGCGCTGTGGGGACTGCTGTTCGTCGGAGGCTTCGACGCCGTGTGGCCAGGAGACACAACGCAGTTGGCGGTTCCGATGGCGCTCGTCGGAATGGCGGCATTCTTCGGGGCTACTGTGCGCGCCCCCGTGACTGGGTTGGTCCTCGTCGCGGAGATGACGGCCACAACCGAGGTGCTCGTGCCGATGATGGCCGCGACCGCTGGGGCGGTGCTCGCCGCGTACGTCGTGGGATCGCCGCCGATCTATGACAGTCTTCGAGAGCGGATGCCCGACGAAGCGTCCATCGAGGGACGTGGTGGCGGTTAGCGATCCCCAAGGCGCAGCGGCTCAACCGCGGTACCTGGCCGCCGAACGCAAACGAGATCAGAGTTGACGCGCGCTTCTTACCGTTTCGCGTGCAACAAGTCTGAGCTCGGCGGAAGCTACCGCCCATGGCAACCACACACGCGACCTCACTGTCCAACGGCGAACTCGTCGAGGAGAACGACCTCGGCTCGATCAGACGAGTGACCGCGGACAGCCTTCCCATCCTGTCCGGCATGTCCATCAAGCGGATCGTCATCAACCCCGGCGCGATGCGCACTCCCCACTGGCACGCCAACTGCAACGAGTTGACATACTGCGCTTCGGGCACCTCGTTCGTTTCGGTGCTCGACAACTACAGCAAGTTCTCGAGTTTCACGATCAGCGCCGGCGAGATGTTCCACATCGACTCGGGCTCACTGCATCACATCGAGAACATCGGCGAGGAGCCCGCGGAGTTCATCCTCGCGTTCCGCAGCGACCGCCCCGAGGACTTCGGGCTTGCCGCGTCGTTCGGTGCGATGACCGATGCCGTGCTTGGCAACACCTACGACCTCCCGGCCAGCGACTTCGCCAAGATGCGACGGGACACCAACGACCGCCGGCTTGCCGCCCGCCAGGCATGCGGTCGTTCCGTCGACCGCTTATTTCGACGACCCGCACAAGTTCGGGGTGGAGGCCCAGAACCCGGTGATCGGCATTGCCGTCGGATCGGCGCGGCTGGCGCGTGCTCAGTACTGGCCGGCACTGAAGGACCTCTCGATGTACTCGCTGCGAATCCGCGAAGACGGTATGCGGGAACCGCATTGGCATCCGGTTACCGCAGAGATGGGATACGTGCACAAGGGTTCCGGGCGGATGACCGTGATGGATCCCGACGGCTCGCTGGACACCTACCACCTGAACGAAGGCGACGTGTACTTCATCCCGCGCGCCTACCCGCATCACATCGAGGTCATCGACTCTCCCGATGTTCACTTCGCCATCTTCTTCGACCAGCCCATGCCCGGCGACATCGGTTACCGCGCCTCGGCAAGCGCCTACTCCCGCGAAGTACTCGCCGCGACGTTCAACATGCACATCGACGATCTGCCCGAATTCCCGTTCACGAAGTCAGACCCGCTGATCGTCACTCGCAACAATCCCGTTGACGAGTACGCAGTGGGCGAACGACAGGTCACGCTGCCGTCGCGATAATCTCCATCGCAGCACGATTCGGACACGACGGACCCGCATAAGGCCCCCAGCGTGAAACTCTCTCCGCACGGCGTCACATCCAACAGAGGGGTCACGCATGCGCGAGCCGACAATGCTGCACCGACTGGCAGCGGAATTCGTCGGGACATTCTGGTTGGTGTTCGGCGGCTGCGGCAGCGCAGTGTTCGCCGCGAAGTTCACCTCCGACGGCACTTCGCTCGGAATCGGTTTCCTCGGTGTGGCGCTCGCGTTCGGACTGACGGTACTCACCGGCGTGTACGCCTTCGGCACGATCTCCGGCGGCCACTTCAATCCCGCGGTCACGCTGGGCGCGGCGCTGGCCCGTCGGGTGGAGTGGAAGGCGTTGCCCGGCTACTGGTTCACGCAGGTGATCGCGGGCCTGGTGGCGGGCATGCTGCTCTACGTCGTGGCCAAGGGCCAAGAGGGCTGGACCGCGACAGGCCACATGGCCGCCAACGGCTTTGGTGACCACTCCCCCGGCGGCTACTCGCTGTGGGCGGTGATCGTCGCCGAGGTGATCCTCACCGGAGTGTTCTTGTTGGTAATCCTGGGCTCAACCGACGACCGCGCACCAAAAGGCTTCGCGGGCTTGTCGATTGGCCTGACCTTGACGCTGATCCACCTGATCTCGATCCCGATTTCGAACACGTCGGTCAACCCGGCGCGGTCCACCGGCGTCGCGTTCTTCAACGCCGACGGCGCGCCGGCGCAGCTGTGGGTGTTCTGGCTGGCGCCGTTGGTGGGCGCCGCAATAGCGGGCGTCGCCTACCCATACCTGTTGGGCCGCAACGAGGAGCTGGCCGACCGGCCGGTGCGCGACGCGGCCCTGGAGGAGGAAGCCGCTACTACTTGACCGGAGCCTTCTTCTTGGCCCTGCTGGCGGCGGCCCGCTCGGTCTTGGCGCCCGCGCTGGCCAACTGGCCGCCGGAGTTCTCCAGGTGAGCACGGACGAACCACTGGAACTTCTCCAGTTCACCAGCGTGATCGATGAGCATGTCCTGCGACACCAGGTCAAGATCCTCAAGCGTGTCGATGCACTTGCGGGTGTCCTCGATCACGCCGGTGTAGACGAGGTCGAGCGCCGCCAGGTGCGCCTGCACGGTGTCACGGTCCACGGAGTAGTCGTCCCAGGTGCGGTCCTTGAGAATCGCGCCGGGGGTGCCCTGCGGTGACTTGCCCAGCGCCGCTATGCGCTCGGCGACATCGTCCGCGTAGCCGCGCACCAGTTCGACCTGAGGATCGATCATTTCGTGGACACCGATGAAGTTCGGGCCGACGACGTTCCAGTGCACGTGTTTCAGCGTCAGGTGCAGATCGTTGTACGTGCTGAGCTGCTTCTGCAGCAGATCGGCAATCTTATTGCCGTCCTTCTCCGAGATGCCCGGGATGGTGAATTCAGTCATCCGGCACGTGTACCCAGCCGACATAGCCGGAAACCACGGCTAGATCGCGCGCAGGTTCGGTATCGCCTGACGCGCAGCCCTCCGCTGGGGATGCAGCGTCCCGGTCACCTCCAGTAGGCGGACCGCACGGTGCCGATGCGGCCGCAATGGCTCGAGCAACTCCACCATCGCCGGGTCGTCGATGGGCCGGCCAAGAAGCCGCCACCCGACCATTGAGGCGAGGTGGTAGTCACCGACTGACAGCGCGTCGGCGTCGCCGAACGCACGCTGCGCGGTCTCTGCGGCGGTCCACTCACCCACTCCCGGCAGCGACACCATCGCCGTCCGAGCCTGCACCGGCTCACGGGTGACCAGCCGCTCGAGCGAGTCGGCACGTTGAGCACAACCGACGAGCGTTCGGGCCCGGCCGGGGTCGACATTAGCGCGGTGAAACTCCCACGACGGAATGCGCCGCCACACCTCGTCCGATGGCGGCACCCGCATGTGGGCCGGCGCGGGGCCCGGCGCCGGCGACCCGAACTTGGTCACCAACGCTCGCCATGCGCGACGCGCGTCCATGCCGTACACCCGCTGCTCGAGCACGGCCGGGATCAGCGCCTCCAGGACCCGGCCGGTACGGCCAAGCCGCAGATGCGGCACCCGCCGATGCGCCGCCGCGATCGTCGGCTCTGTCGGGGCAAACCCGGACGCGTCGTCATCGGCGCCCAACAACGCGGGCAGCGTCTCGGTGAATTCTGTTGCACCACTGCCCCATGCCTCGCAGTCGACGGTATCAAGCGCCGACTTAGTGATGCGTGCCGTGACGGGTCCGCTTCGCGTCAGGCTGGTGCGCCATATCGCACCGTCGGGAGCGTCGTGATAGCACGGGTCACCCCTGCCGCGGCGCAACGGCGACAGCGTCAGGCCCGGGCTGACCGGCCCGTCGAATACGACACTGACGGAACTGCTTTTGGTGCTTCTCGCGTCCGCGCTTTGCACCGCACCAGGCTATGCGACTTCGATGTCCGCCTTGTCCGGATAGAACGCCACATGACCGGCAATCGCGGCCACCGCGGGATACGGCTTCTCGTAGGTCCATATCACGTCGTCGACGGTCGCACCGCCCTCGGTGACGACGTGGTAGTAGCTGGCGTCGCCCTTGAACGGGCAATACGTCTCGGTCTCGCTGGGCTTCAGCCTGGCGGCCACGACATCCCGACGGGGGATGTACTGCACTGCGGGATAAGTGGCTTCCTGCAGGGTCAGTGCGTCGTCGGTGTCAGCCACCACTTCGCCGTTGACGCGCACGATCACATGTTTTCCCGTCGGTTCCACGGTGATGGGATGGGATGCGGTGGGTTCGAGTACGGGTCGGTTGGACATCGCAATTCTCCTGACGCCGGTGGTTACCCAATCTCTCAAGCGCAACATGTCCAGACCCGCCATTCTTCCTGTCCGACCAAATTCAATCGCCGATGACCGATTCGGGCCCCGCTTCCGCGCAGTCGGACCCTGACGATCGATGCCGAGCCACATCACGCTGCCGTTGGAGCGGCTCAAGCAGAAGGCCGAGGCCTCCGGCTAGTGCGGGCGGCCGGCGATCTTGTCGGCGACGACCGCGATCGGTGACGTCGTCGATCGTCCGCGGGCTTCGTGCCAGTCGGCGGCCTTATAGGCGACATACATGCCGCGTACCCCGATCCAGCGCAGCGGTTCCGGTTCCCAGTTGCGCGATCGGTGGTCGACCCACGGCAGCTCGGTGAGGGCGGTGCGCTGATCGAGCACCAGATCCGCAAGTGTGCGGCCGGCGAGGTTGGTGGCGGTGACGCCGTGGCCGACGTATCCGCCGGCCCATCCCAATCCGCTCGACTTGTCGAGGACGATGCTGGCCTCCCAGTCGCGCGGCACGGCCAGCACACCACACCAGCCATGGGCGATCGGGACGTCACGGACCTGCGGGAGGATCGAGTGCAGCGTCGCGGTCAGGTGCTTGACGGTGCGCTCGGGTACGCGGCCGTCGACGTCGGTGCGGGAGGCATAGCGGTACGGCACGCTGCGCCCGCCGATCGCAATGCGGTCGTCGACGGTGCGCTGGGCGTAAAAGAAGCCGTGCGCGGTATCGCCAACGGTTTCGCGGCGCTCCCAGCCGATCGACGCCCAGACACTCTCGGGAATCGGGTCGGTGGCGATCATCGAGCTGTTCATCGGCAGCCAGCGCCGCCGCAGCCCCCGCATCCGCGCGGTGAAGCCCTCGGTCGCTCGCAGCACGATCGGCGCGCTGACTGTGCCCAGCGGCGTGACCGCGCGACCCGCCTCGATCGCGGTGACGGGTGAGTTCTCGTAGACGTCGACGCCGAACCGCTCGACGGTATCGGCCAAACCGCGCGCGAGCCGGGCGGGTTGGATCCGCGCACAGTGCGGCGTGTGGTAAGCCGACACCACGCTGTCGAACCGAATCCGTTCGGCCGCTTCGGATTTCGTCAGCGGCGCGATGCCGTCGACCTTCCAGTTCAGTTCCTCGTCGATCTCGGCGGCCAGCCGCGACGCCTGCGCGGGGTTGCGGGCGATCTGCATCGTCCCGCCCTTGACAATGCCTGCGTCGATCCCCTCCCGTGAGGCGACGTCGATCACCTCGTCGACGGACTCGTTGAGCGCCCGTTGCCACGCCAGCACACGGTCGCGGCCGTACAGCTGCGCCATCCGGTTGCGGTCACCGGGCACCAGCCCCGACAGCCAGCCGCCGTTGCGTCCCGACGCGCCGAAGCCCGCGAAGCGGGCGTCGATGACGGCGATGCGCAGCGACGGGTCGGCTCGCTTCAGGTAGTACGCCGTCCACAGCCCCGTGTACCCGGCGCCGACGATGCAGACGTCGGCGTCGCGGTCGCCGGGCAGCGCCGGCCTCGGTGGCGGGTACTCGGCGAACCAGTTGGAGACGCGACCGTTGACTGGACCTGCTGTGGACACCGTCCGATTCTGGCACTCCGAGGTAGTTGTCGGACCCGACGGGAAAGCTGGCTCCAACTACGACAGGAAGGTGCGGCTGCGATGTGCTGGATGTGCGACCACCCGGAGGCGTCTGCGCAGGATTACCTCGATGTGTTGCGCACCAAGATGCGGAAGAACGGGTGGGCGGTGCAATACGTCGAAAGCGACCGAACCCCATTCGCTTACACCATCGGCCTGCACGACTGGGGACTGCCAGAGCTGTTGGTCACCGGCGTCTCGCCACCTCGAGCCTCGCGGTTGTTGAACGGCGTCGCGCGCGACGCGCTGCGTGGTCTGTCGCTGACACCCGGCAGCCAGATCAAGGTGCATGCCGGACCGCTCATCGAGATCGTCGACGTCGACCAGCCCGACGCCCATATGGGCTGGGCCATCGAATCCGGCGGCCCCGATGTTCGTGCCCGGCAGTTGGTGTGGGCCGACGGTCGGGGTCGCTGGCCGTGGTTCGCCACCTTCTGTGACGGGCGACGACGGCAGCCCGTCCTCGGTGTGCGTGCCCGTCAGTTGCCTGAGCGCAGGTTGTAGCTCCGTTCGCCCGGGTGGAGCCGGTGTCGAGCCGGCGGTAGTTGTCGGACCACCGGCGCAAGCTGGCCGTAACTACCAAAGGAAGGTGCGGTCATGTGCTGGCAGTGCGACAACCCCAACGGCACCACGGAGGAGTATCTCGACGAACTTCGCGAGACGATCCGAGTAAACGGTTGGGCAGTGCAGGGTGTCGAAGACGATCGACGCCCTCTTGCCTACACGATCGGATTACACGACCGCGGTCTGCCGGAACTGTTGGTCACGGGCCTATCGCCGGAGCGGGCGGCACGCGTGTTGAACGATGTCGCCGGGGCCACCGTGGGCGGGCGCGTTCTCGACCCCGGTGCGCACATCGCTGTAGGCGCCGGGCCGCTACTCGAGATCGTCGAGGTGGGGCATCCCGATGCGCACATGAATTTTGCCGTGGCGCTTGGCGGTCCGGACGTTCGGGCGCTGCAGTTGGTGTGGGCCGATGACCGTGGCCGCTGGCCATGGGCGGCGAATTGGGGTCATGGGCGACCACGGCAGCCAGTGCTGGGCGTGCGGGCTCAGAAGGCGTAGCGATGGTACTGCGCCATGTAGCGCAGGGCGGGCACGAGTCGCATCAGCCTGAGCGTGGCGCGGTAGTACCACGCCACTTCCGCGAAGCCGTCCACCTCGACCGCCGACCTCCACTCCAGCAGCCGCACCCCGGGTACGGCCTTGACGATGTCGTCGGGTCCGTCGATGCCCCAATGCAGCGTCGCTCCGGAACGCCGCACCACGGTGTTTGTCCACTGCGACTTGATGCCCAGCCGGTTGAACGCGTCGAACTGCAGTTCCCCGGACAGAAAATGGTCGACGATTCGACGCAGCAGCGCGACGCCGTCCTCCTCGGTCAGGTACATGGTCAGGCCCTCACCGATCGCCAGCACCGGACGATCGCCCGGGATATCGGCCAGCCACGCCGGGTCGGTGACCGACGCCGCGACGACGCGGTAGTGCTCGCGGCTCGGGTAGAGCTGACGGCGGAGGTCGGCGACGTCGGGGTAGTCGACGTCGTACCACTCGATACCGGGGCCGGGGTCCAGGCGGAAGGCGCGGGCGTCCAGACCGCAGCCCAAGTGCAGTACGACGGCCTCTGGGTGAGCGGCCAGGAACTGGCGGGCCCAGTTGTCGAAGTGCGCGCTGCGGGTGGTCACCGCCGCTGAGTTCGTGGCCGTGATCGACGTTTTTCTCCAGTCGTAGTCGATGCGGTCGACGATCTCTTCCGCGAACCGGTCACCGAGGATCGGCTTTTCCAGGTTGGCGTCCACCGCCTTGGCATAAAACGTGGCCAGCATGGTCTGCGGCGCACCGGACAGGTCGACATGCAGTTTCTCGGTCACGCCATCCGAGGCTAGTCCTGCGTCGATCGCGGACGCTATCCACCAAAACGCTCCTCGGCGTGCCGTTCAGCCGAATAACGTTGACAGACATACGTATCGACGTGCACGCGCACTACTGGACCGACGCGTATCTCGACATGCTGGTCGAGCTGGGCAGATGCGATACCGCCACCCAACGCGGCATCGGCGCGGGCAGTGGCTCCGAACTCGATTTACGGCGGCGACTGATGGATCGGGCAGGCGTCGACATCCAGGTGTTGTCGGCGGCGCCGCAGCTGCCGTACAGCGAGGAGAACGCAGACGGGGCCGACGCGGCTGCGCGCTACGTCAACGACGAATGCGCCGCCCTCGTGTCGCTACATCCGGACCGGTCCGCGCATTCGCGGCCACGCCGATGCCCCACATCGATGCTGCAATTGCCGAAATGTCCGGGGCCATTGACGAATTGGGCAAGGTCGGCGTGACGATGAACACCAGCATCCTGTATCTGCATCCAGTCGGCAACAGGGGACGCTCGCCGCTGGTCAGCGAACACCGCATCACGTGGATGGTGGGCGCACCGTTCGAGGACACCATCGCCGCCATGCAGCTGATCACGTCCGGCCATCTGCAGCGTTATCCCGCAGTGAAGATCATCTGTTCGCATCTGGGCGGTCCGCGACCAGTGATCCCCCCTTCGCGCCGACGACGACGTCGCATGGGAGACGACCGACATTCCGCAACCGCCCAGCCAGGCTGCGCATCGACTCTGGGACTACACCGTAAGCCATTGCCCACGGTCCGGCAGTGCGATGCGCCATCGACACATTCGTCCGGGCGGTGGCCTACATCGACGAGACGGCCGATCCCAGCGACGCGCACGCCATACTGGAGCGAACGCCATGGCTCTGTTCGGCATTCGCGCCTAGGCCGTCTTGCTCTTGCGCTTGGCGTCGCGCAGGCCTACCCAGAACCGGGCGGCCTCGCGGATCGATTCCTCGACCGGCCTTGGTTCCCAACCTAGTTCGCGGATCGCCTTGCTGTGGTCGACTGGCGCTTCGGCGCGCATGAGCCGCAGCGAGCCAAGCGACAGTTGTTCGTCGGCGCCGCGCAGTTTCGCCTTGATGCTGCCCGCCGTGGCCAAGGCATACGACATAGGTAGCGGAATCGACCTGGTAGGAGCGGAAACTCCGGCTGCGTCCGCGGCGATTCGTACGACGTCTGCGTTGCTGATCATCTTTTCCGAGATCAGGTACCGCTCCCCGACGCGACCGCGGTCGGCCGCAAGGATCAGTGCGCGCGCCGCGTCGTCCACGCCGACGGCCTCCAGTTCGATGCCGTTCATCACGAACGGCAGCTTGCCGAACGCCGCGCCTGCGATTATCGCGCCGTGCGGGGTGCGACCCCAGTCACCGCTTCCGTAGGTCGTCGACACACACATCGCAACGGCGGGCAGGCCCTGCTCCGTTGCGGACTTCAGCACGATGTTCTCGGCCTGCACGCGGGACCGGACGTACGGCGTCAGCCCGCGGAGCCGATTGGTCGGCGACATTCCGCCT
>Ga0207689_10003804_pt1 | contig 13756 bp, 10 predicted proteins | sample KBSMisM52_FD_184312 | JGI IMG/M metagenome (GOLD analysis project Ga0207689, IMG submission 184312) | Miscanthus rhizosphere microbial communities from Kellogg Biological Station, Michigan, USA - KBS Miscanthus M5-2 (SPAdes) (version 2) | ecosystem: Host-associated > Plants > Roots >... | reverse complement strand
TTGGCTGGGGGTCAAGTCGGGAGTTAATAGTTCCGGAACATTACCTGAACTTAATCAATGGGAAGCCTATGATATGCCTGAACAAAATACAGAGGTGAGAGATGCATTAAGCTCGCTACTGCTATGGATGGCGAAAAATAAAATGGAGAGATTGATTGCAAAAACAAAAATTATCATCGCTCCCGGATATAAACCAAGGATCGTAAAAGCGTTAATCACTAATTTTCATCAGCCCCGATCAACATTGTTATTACTGGTAGCTGCATTGACAGGTAATAACTGGAGAAAAATTTACGAATACGCTTTGGAAAATGATTTCCGCTTTCTGAGTTACGGAGATGGTAGTTTATTGTGGGTTGGGTAAGTTCAATCTTACAAAAGTTGATTTTTCGGGGATTGTTGTATTGTTCAATTGTTTGATGGTTATAATAACAATTCATCCATCAAGCCATCAAACAATTTCTCTTAACCCTTCTTCAAAGGAATTTCAATATTGAAAACACTTCCCTTTCCCAATACGCTATCCACCTTTATACTACCGCCGTGTGCTTCCACCATCGTTTTAACATAGCTGAGGCCAAGGCCAAACCCTTTTACATTGTGGATATTGCCCGTGTGTGCCCGATAGAATTTTTCAAATATCCTTTTCACGGTTTCTTTGCTCATGCCAATGCCATTATCTTCTAACCGCAGCGTTATTTTCTTATCGTCTGATGAAGTAGCGATGCGTATATCCGGTGGTACACTGTCCTTTGAATACTTGATAGAGTTATCAATGAGATTGTTTACCAGGTTGGAAAGATGAACTTCATCCGCATCTATTAAATCATCAGAAGCATCTAAACTCAATTCCGCCTTTCCCTTTTTATCTTCTAATTGCAAAATAAAATTACCGACCACATCTTCTATCACTTCGTGCAGGTGAATAGGCCGCAGCATCAGTTGCACTTCCTGCTTTTCCATTAACGCGGCTTTCAGAATCGTTTCAACCTGCCGGTTCATCCGCTGGTTTTCTTCTTTAATAATCGAGCTGAAATAAGTCATCTTCTCCGGGTTGCTCATTACCTTTTCATTCTTCAAAGCATCTACGGCGAGAGAAATAGTTGCCAAAGGTGTTTTGAACTCATGCGTCATGTTATTGATAAAGTCATTCTTTATCTCACTCAGCTTTTTCTGGCGCAGCATGGTTCTAAGTGTAAGATAAAATGCTGCAATAATTATAATTGTAAAGATGATTGCGGTAGCAATATTCAGGCTCAGCGATTTTAAAACAATGTCTTTATAATCCGGGATAACTATTATCAGTACTTCATCTGAAGAAAGATTCTCTGCCGGCGATCCGCTGGGTGCAATCAATGGCATACTGTATGAATAGTTGCGGATACTATCCTGGTAAAAAGCAACAAAGTTTTTCGACTGCCTTTCCATACGGGCTGGATAGCCATAGCCTGGCGTGTTTAATGCGGCAAGGCCAAATTCGAATTTTATGTTTTTGAGATCGTTCTTTAAAAATGCTTTGTGGATTTTTTGTTCTATCTCAGCTGTATTGAAACGCTGACCAACAGTTACAGGCTTAAACACATCAATCGTTGCATCTTCAGTATGCAATCCAGGGAATAATTTTCCAATAGCTCCGGAATAACTTGCTTTATGCCTTGCTAATTCTTCTGCAACATCCTTTGTAGCATCTTCTACATTGTGCTTTACCTGCTCCTGGCGAAGCAACACCATGTTCTTTATCCATAATAATTGAATAATAATGATCCCGACAAGCGACAGACTGATCAATACAATAATAACCGGAAAGATTTTCTTCACAAGTAGAATTTATAGCCGAAAGATAACGTGTTTTTCAAATTTAGAAATACCTGCAAAGGTAGACATGGCGCCTCAGCCTTCATCTGATCCTCTTCAGTTTACAGCTATTTTAACAGCGATTTAGACCGGCAAATAATAAAAACCAGACCCGGAGAGCTGATAATTGCCCTCACCTGTTGGGAAAGAAAAATTTTGCGTGTAAATTGAATCATGATAGAGCCGGGAGCAGGTATATTATTAATTGCAGATCCCTTTTTGAAAGACCCTAATTTTCTGCGCACTGTTGTATTCCTCTGCGAGCACCAGGAAGAGGGAAGTTTTGGCTTTGTGCTGAACCGCAAATATGAAAATACTTTAGATGAATTGATACCGGAGCTGGAAGGCCGGCCATTGCCTTTATTTTATGGCGGCCCCGTGCAGGTTGATACCATCCACTTCTTACATCAATACCCCATCGAAATACCCGGCGGGCTTGAAGTAATGAAAGGCGTGTACTGGGGCGGTGATTTTGATAAGGTTGTAGACATGATAAAAAACGACGAGATAGACGTAAACAAAATTCGTTTTTATATCGGCTATTCTGGATGGAGCGGCGGACAACTGGCGGGAGAATTAAGTGAAAAATCATGGCTCACGGTAAAGGCAACACGAAAGATCGTTTTTCATAAAGATTATCTTGAAATATGGAAAGAATCGCTGAAACATCTTGGAGGCGATTATGAGATGATGATCAACTTTCCCATTGACCCGCAATTAAATTGAGGAATATGGCTTGATGGTTAGATTGTTTGATTGCTATCAAGGACACTCAATCGTCATTATAATGACCAAACTCAAGGATTCAATCTCAGGTTCCCCTTTCCTCATATTTGTCGTTGTTATTTGAGTATTAGCATTTATATTTAGTCTCCAAAAAAATCACACATTTAAACAGGCCAAATGAAAAAGTTTCTGTTTTTCCTTCTCACTGTAATTACAGTTATTGGTTTTGTATCATGTAGCAAAAAAAGAACTGGCAAACCCCGTGTTCTTGTTTTTTCAAAGACTGCTGATTTTCGTCATTCCTCTATTCCGACTGGTATTGCAGCCATTAAAAAACTAGGTGAAGAAAATGGCTTTGATGTAGACTCTACCGAAGATGCGAACTTCTTCAATGAAGACACGCTGAAAAAATATTCTGCAGTTATTTTTCTGCATACTACCGGTGATGTGCTGAACTACAATCAGCAGGTCGCTTTTGAACGTTATATTCAGTCAGGCGGGGGCTATATGGGCATACACGCAGCTACTGACACCGAATATGACTGGGGCTGGTATGGACGCCTGGTTGGCGCATACTTCAATGGTCACCCGGAACAACAGGAAGCTAAGTTCATTATAAAAGATAAAACTCATGCCGCTACCAAATTTTTCCAGGACACGCTGTGGCAACGTAAAGATGAATTATACAATTTCAAAAAAATAAACCCGGATATCCATGTCCTGGTTACTATTGATGAATCGAGTTATAAAGGGGGCACTAATGGCGCCTTCCACCCGATGGCCTGGTATCATGAATATGACGGGGGCCGTTCATTCTATACCGAGTTAGGGCATACAGAAGCTTCTTATACTGAAGCCAATTACCTGAAACATATTTTGGGTGGTATTCAATATGCTATCGGCGATAATAATGAACTGGATTATGCAAAAGCAAAATCGCAGTATCCTCCTGAAGAAGATCGTTTTGTAAAAACTCAATTAATACAGGGAGAATTTTTTGAGCCTACTGAAATGACCATTCTTCCCAACTTTGACGTGTTGATCGTTCAGCGGCGTGGGGAAATTCTTTTGTATAAAAATGATACTAAGAAACTAAAACAGGCAGGTTACCTGAATGTATACTGGAAAACAAATACGCCCGGGGTAAATGCAGAAGAAGGTTTATTAGGGCTAACGAAAGATCCCAACTTTGCAAAGAATAATTGGGTATATATGTATTACAGCCCGATTGATTCTTCCGTTAACCGGCTATCCAGGTTTACTCTTACAAATGATACAATTGACAACAAAACAGAAAAAGTAATTCTTGAAGTAAAATCACAACGTGAAATATGTTGCCATACGGGCGGTTCAATTGCTTTCGGACCTGATGGGTTATTGTATCTGTCCGCAGGTGATAACTCGACTCCATTTAATGAACCCAAAGTGAAATTCGTAAATAGTGGCTTTGGTCCTATGAATGATATTCCCGGTCACCAGCAATATGATGCAAGAAGGTCTTCTTCGAATACAAATGACCTGCGTGGGAAAATCTTACGCATTCGTGTAAAAGACGACGCCACCTATGAAATACCTGACGGAAACCTTTTTCCAAAAGGTGAAGCGAATACAAGACCTGAAATATATGTCATGGGTAACCGAAATCCATATCGTATTTCAGTTGATCAGAAAAATAGTTTCCTGTATTGGGGTGAAGTTGGCCCGGATGCCAATGCCGACAGCATGGATACAAGAGGTCCCCGCGGATACGACGAAGTCAACCAGGCCCGTAAAGCAGGCTATTTTGGATGGCCCTTGTTTGTTGGTAATAACTATGCCTATCACAATTACAATTATGAAACTGGTGAAAGCGGCGACGCTTATGATCCTGCTCACCCGGTTAATACTTCAAGAAACAATACTGGACTGAAAGATTTGCCTCCTGCACAACCTGCGTTCATATGGTATCCTTATGCCGCTTCGCATGATTTTCCTGAAGTTGGAACTGGCGGCCGTAATGCAATGGCGGGACCGGTTTACTACACCGACATGTTCCCGAAAGAAACCCGTTTACCGGATTATTACAATGGAAAATTAATTATCTATGATTGGATACGCGGCTGGATGAAAGCAGTAACTACATTGCCAAATGGTGATTTCGATGTAATGGAACCATTTATGGAACATACCAAACTCAGTAATTGTATTGATATGGAAACCGGCCCTGATGGTAAATTGTATTTATTGGAATATGGATCGGGTTGGTTTGCTAAAAATGCCGATGCCGGTTTATCCCGAATTGATTTTATTGCTGGTAATCGTCCTCCGAAAATTACCTCACTTAATATTGACAAAACAACCGGCTCATTGCCATTTGCTGTTAAAGCAACAGTTGACGCCGCAGATCCGGAAAAAGAAAAATTGAAATACATCTGGGACCTCGGCAATAAAACAACTAAGGAAACAGATACACCGGAGCTGGATTATACATATGACAAAGCCGGTGATTATAAAATAAGTGTAACCGTCAAAGATAGCCAGGGCGATTCTGCCAAAAGCAACATACTTGAAGTATACGCAGGTAATGAAACACCTGCCGTAGATATACAAGTGAATGGCGGTAATAAATCGTTCTATATTCCGGGTTTGCCATTTAATTACGCGGTAACTGTAACTGATAAAAATGATACTTCCAAGATTGATCCGGCAAACCTTTTTGTTTCTGTTGAGTATGCACAAGGTTTTGATAAAGCCGCGTCAACAATGGGACACCAGCAGGGCGAAGCAGCAATAAGCGGTAAAAATATTATGTTATCGCTCGATTGTAAGAGCTGTCATAAGGAAGCGGAAAAATCTATTGGCCCATCTTTTATTGATGTGTCGAAAAAATATGCAAAGGATCCGAATGCATCATCTTACCTGGCGCAAAAAATTATTAAAGGTGGCGGTGGCGTATGGGGAGAAACAGCGATGGCAGCACACCCGGCATTACCGCAGAGCGATGTAAGCCAGATTGTACAGTGGGTGCTTTCATTAAACAATAAGGATGCAGTGAAAAAAACTTTGCCTGCATCAGGAACTATCACTCCGCCGGCAGATACCAAGCCAAACACGTCTTTAATTATTTCTGCAAGCTATACAGATAAAGGAGGTAATAATATCAAAGCATTGACCGGCAGAAATTCAGTTGTATTACGCAGTAATTCCATCCTGTTTACCGGTAAGGAAGCCGTAGATGGTTATACTACTATAAGTTTCAATGGGGCAAACTACCTCATCATACCTTTAGCTGAGGGATGGTTTGCTGTGGATGGCATAGATCTGACGGGAGTTAAATCTATAAACCTGTTTGCAGGCTGGCAAATGCCTCCTGATTTTGGATTTGATTTTGAAATAAAACTGGATGCCCCGGATGGAAAGACAATCGGTAAAGGAAGCTTATTGCCACCCGCCGATAAAAAGGCAAACCAGGGAATGGCGCATATCGTGATTGAACCTGTAACCGATAACGCTTTGCATAAATTGTATGTAACCAGCAAGCCAAAGAATCCGGCTGAAAAAGCGCAGGCAGGTGCAGCAGGGCTACAGTTTAATTCGAAATAGATTTATTAATTGTAATTGTAAAGGCCGGAATATTCAATTCCGGCTTTTTCTTTTTGCATATATCAAATCTGTAACTAGCACGGCTATCAAAATCAATAAACCAAAAAACTCTCTCGACTCTTCAATCCAGGGTTTCTCTGCTTTCATTGTTTCAGCAATATTTTCTGCATGGTGTACTTCAATCCAATCAAGTAATCCATTTTGATCAAATATCTTATATACCGCGTAAAGAGCATACACTACAATTCCCAGCCAATATGCTTTAGGGTAAAATTTATTCCTGAATGCAAGCCAGCATAAAATGGCTGTATATAAATAAATTGGCACCCAGATATAAGGATCGGGGTCGTTGTATTGCAAAGCCGCAAATACTATAAAAACGAAGCAAAAGAAAACATTAAAGACTTTCATAGAGGTAAAATACAAAAAGCCCCGCATATGCGGGGCTGATTTTACAAAGGAATTTTGAACCCACTAATAACTTCTTGTCGGAAAACTTATTCCTAATGAAACACCAAAACTATTCAGGTTGGTTGTTCCGTTATATTTAAAGGGTATAATGTTGTAATAACCGCTTAATGTCAGCCCTGTTGGTCCTCCTTCCCGGAATGGAAAGTAAACACCAATTTTCGGTTGTGCCTGGAATGCAAATTTGTTTTTGCTGTCACTAAACTCACCCAAAAACTGGCGGTATAATACCATGTTTCCACCTACGCCAACACCTGCAAAAGGCTGCAATCGTTGTGCGGGGCTGAAATTATAATGGAATGTTGCTAGTAAAGGGACCGTTTGTACCGAATTGCTGACTACCGCCGACACTTCACTCCCATCGTCCAATTTGTATACAGCCCTGGGATATTTCTGATAAAAATCCTGGAAGCCTGTAGTTAATCCAACCGACATTTTATCATTGATGTTATGCATGATCTTGAGATCAATGCCGCGAAATGACGGATCGTTGACGAGATCTTTAAATGAAGAAGTAGGAAAATTGGCGGAATAATTCACTTCAACTTTTGTAATGCCCTTCTGCCCTTTTACTGTTGAGATGCTGACTAAGCCGATCACCATCAACAGCAATATCTTTATATTTTTCATTCTTATTTACTTTAAACGTTATGGACTAATTTATCTTGAGATATGCAGACTGATTAAACAATGTCTGCACCTGCGTTGTGCTCTTATCAGTATTAAAAATACCTTCGCCCCGTATTAATGCAGTCCAGACATTCTTCAATTGATTGGTTGTCGCCGCGTCTTTCAGATCAAACATATCCACCGCTAGTGCTGTCTCGTTAACATTATACACTCCATAGTAAGTAGGATAATAGTAAGAATATCCCGGATAACCCCAGTAATATGGATCCCAGTAATCACCATAATAACCGCCATAATCATTATAGCTGATGATACCGCTATAATCGTTACTGATAACCGTAACAGCTAAAGCCAGGTCCGGGCTGCTGCCTTTGTCAACTAAAGTATATCCTTGCTGTACCATTGCTGCTTTTAATGCACTGATAAATTGAACATCAAATGCGGTCTGGTCTTTTCCCCCAGGCTGATTGTTGTTCACTATCGCTACTGAGTCTGCAATGCTGAATGTGTGAAAGGATTTAAAATTAACGGTGCTGTCATGGTTGGTAATGTAGATTCTGCTCTCATCATCGGTTAAGTTGTTCAGGGGTTCTTTACTGCATCCTGTAACTAAGGCGATCATTGATACTGATGCAATGAAACTTAAAATGCCTGTCTTCATAATAGAATAGAGTTTACAAGTTTATAAATGCCCGTAAGCATGGTCGGTTTGAGAAGGGTACTATTGACTACTATATACGAACAATGTTTAGTTAGCAATCCTTATAGATTTGTTAACAAACACAATGCCTGTTTATAATAGTGGTTTACAATTAACACCGGGCCAACAGGTTGCAATAAAAAAATCCCGGATAGAACGGGACTTACGTGCTTTTATATAAAGGCTGTCGTACTCTATTTTGATTTATTTTTTTCTATAGCATCTTCAATGCTGAAATAAATGCCCGCAGAGAAGCGGGCCGCATTGTAATTCCATTCCACATTATTTGTTTCTTCAGCCAGCACCATCTGGAGTTGCACTTTGGCAAACTTATACCCGCCTCTTATTGTAAATGCCGGCTCAATGAATGTGTAAGATCCTGCATCAATTCTTTTGCCATTGCTTGTAATAAGACTTTTCCCTTCCAGGTACTCATTACTTCTTCCTTTTGCATCAAAATCCAGGTATTTCACATTGCTGATACGCAAATTAAATGCCGCATCAAACCATGGGGAATGTACACCTATGCCGGGTTGAAAGAAAAGCCGGTGTACCCGCATGTCTACATCACTGTTTATCTTACCGGCACCATACCCCGCGTAGCCATCTACAACCATTTTGAATTTTTTTCCTTTGGAATAGTAACCACCGATCCCCGTTTCAAGTATATGTGCATTCGCTCTTACATTTCCATTTTCCTCATCCGGTTCATCAGGACGGTATGCGTAGGTACTATAATTCGCAATAATGCCTAAATGATTTATGGGGGAGACTGAACCTTGAACATCAAAAAAATGAGTATTTCCATCATAATTTTTGCTTACCCCGCCAAGGCTTCCAGAAAAATTAATGTGAGCCTGCCCACCTTCCGTAAACAGAGGAGCATTTACTGCATTGGGCTTATAATAGTAACGGCTGCAACCTGAACCAATAACAATTAATAAAAAACAAAACAAGTAGAGCTGGGATTTCATAAGGAATAGTTTTAGTTATAATGAAATTGCAGGTTCCGGAGAACTACATTTTCACAAAGAAAGAAACTTATAACTTAAAATGCAATAGTATGCCCTGAAATCGGCAACAAGGAAGGAAAACAATTTATAATCAGGCAGATAGCTCAGAAGCACCTTCAACAAGAACGGTAACCCTGTTGTTCAATACTTCAACAAAGCCGCCCTGGATCTCGAAAAATGCAGTATGATTTTGTTTGTCTTTTAAAACTTTTATCCGGCCAGGTTTTAATGCACTGATCAATGGAGCATGTTTATCCAGTACTTCAAACGAACCACTGATACCCGGCATCTGTACGCCGTACACTTCGCCGCTGTATAATTTTTTTTCTGGTGTAAGTATTTCTAAATTCATGGCCCCCTCCAACTCCCCCTAAGGGGGAGAGCTCAACTCACAGCCCCGAGAGTAGTGAGTGAACTATGATTTTTTTAATGTTGAATAAAGAACAGAAAGTTGAAGAGTGCGACGCAACAAAAGTTTAAATGGAAACTTATGCAGGTTACAAAATAATCAACTAACACTAACAAAGAACTTTCAAACTAATAATGACTACCCGGTCTAAGTTCACCCACCAGGGGGACAGGGGGCTCTTATCCTTGTGCCTGCGCCATCAATTTCTTTCCTTTCTCAATCGCGTCATCAATAGAACCCACCAGGTTAAAGGCAGCTTCGGGATATTCATCTACTTCCCCGTCCATGATCATATTGAAACCACGGATTGTTTCTTCAATCGGAACCAGCACGCCTTTCAAACCAGTAAATGCCTCCGCTACATGGAACGGCTGTGATAAGAAACGCTGTACTTTTCTTGCTCTTGCAACAATCATTTTATCTTCATCACTCAATTCGTCCATACCCAGGATCGCAATGATATCCTGCAATTCTTTATAACGCTGCAATGTCAGTTTAACACGGTTTGCACAATTATAATGAGCGTCGCCAACAATCAATGGTGTCAAAATTCTCGATGTAGAATCCAGCGGATCAACGGCGGGATAGATACCCAAATCGGCAATCTTACGGCTCAATACCGTAGTCGCATCCAGGTGAGCGAATGTTGTTGCCGGGGCAGGATCCGTTAAATCATCCGCAGGCACGTATACTGCCTGAACAGATGTGATTGAACCGTTCTTTGTAGAAGTGATTCGTTCCTGCATCAGTCCCATTTCAGTTGCCAGCGTAGGTTGATAACCCACAGCTGAAGGCATACGACCCAACAATGCCGACACTTCAGATCCCGCCTGTGTGAAACGGAAGATATTGTCAACAAAGAACAGGATATCACGTCCTTTGCCTTGCCCGTCCCCATCGCGATAGTATTCAGCGACTGTTAAACCACTTAACGCAACACGTGCACGGGCGCCGGGAGGTTCATTCATTTGCCCGAATACGAAAGTTGCTTTTGATTCTGAAAGCTCTTTCATATCCACTTTACTTAAATCCCATCCGCCTTCTTCCATACTATGTTTAAACGCATCACCATACTTCATGATGCCCGCTTCAATCATTTCACGCATCAGGTCATTTCCCTCACGGGTACGCTCACCTACGCCTGCGAATACAGACACCCCCGCGTATGCTTTCGCGATATTATTAATCAACTCCTGTATCAATACTGTTTTACCCACACCGGCACCGCCAAACAGACCAACCTTACCACCTTTTGAATAAGGTTCAATCAGGTCGATTACTTTAATACCTGTAAACAGTATTTCAGCCGAAGTACTCAGGTTTTCAAAAGCCGGGGGTTTGGCATGAATAGGACGGCCATTCACTTTCGATACCGCGGGCAATCCATCAATAGGATCACCTGTTACATTGAAAAGGCGGCCCTTGATCGCCTCGCCGACTGGCATCGCAATCGCTATTCCGGTGTCTATAACTTCCCTTCCTCTTACCAGGCCTTCTGTACCATCCATGGCAATACAACGAACACTATCCTCACCCAGGTGCTGCTGTACTTCAAGTACAAGCGTTTCACCATTTTCTTTCTTTAACTCCAGTGCATTATAAATTTCAGGAAGGTTGCCGTTAAATTGCACGTCAACTACGGCCCCGATAATCTGTTTTACTTTACCAACGTTTGCCATAATAGTAGTATATGAAGAAGGGTAATTTTCAGGCCGCAAAGGTAAGGGGGGAAAAGTGAATGGAAAAAAAGAAAAACCGCTTTTTAAGCGGAAAATGGAGGGTTGTGGAAAGGCTGGTGATACCGGCTCTATCGCGCTGATCGGCCTTATGTTGGGTGGCTCCATTCAGCGTTCTGCCCGAACGTATCCGTCGGTCAACAGGAAATAGGCGTTTATTTAAGATTTAAATTCTTTGAAATATTCCGACCGATAAATTGGCACTCCATTTTACAAATTTTCTCAATTCAGTATCTTGCCCACATGAAAAAAAATTTACTCATCTGCTCCTTTTGTTCAGTACTACTTTTCGCGTGTGACAATGAAAACAAACCAGCAACTGTTATAAACCCCCGGGATACAACCATCAACGTTGCTAACTCATACAGTGAACTTTTCTTTGACAGTACCGCTATGGAATCGTTTATCAGTAAAGAAGCGATGGCAGATAGCCTGGCAAACCAGGTCCGCAGTTTTTATAACAGCCGTAACTATCAATTTGCCTGGTTTGACAGTACGGGCATTACAGAATATGTACACAGTTTTTTGAACATGCAAAGCCAATACATTGACTACGCAAAGGACAGTTCAATATATAGTCCTTTTTTTCAACAGTTACGTGATTCAATAAGTGCTGATAGTACAATGTATAAAATTGCCAATGGAGAACGGTTAAAAACGGAGTTGGCATTAACTGAAGGTTTTTTCCGTTATGCATCCAAAGCATACCAGGGAGATACTTCTATCAATACAAAAAACCTTGGATGGTTTATACCAAGAAAAAAAATTAACATCGTCAGTTATTTAGATTCTATCATTTCCAAAAATGGCAAGACGTTATCAAACTATGAACCCGTTAACCGTCAATACAACTTATTAAAAAGTTTTTTAGCGAAATACTACGAGATAGAAAAACAAGGCGGATGGGATTCTGTTATCACAAAAACCGCCCTCTTCAAAACGGGTGACGAATCGCCGGCAATTGCAAAAATAAAAATGCGCCTGACTGCCATAGGGGATATGACAGAAAAAGATACGTCAACTGTTTTTACAGCAGCCCTGGCAGAAGCAGTTAAAAGCTTCCAGCATCGCTATGGGTTAAAGGAAGACGGAGCTATTAATAAACTATTTCTCGCAGAATTAAATACGCCAATCAGCAAACGCATTCAGCAGATATTGATAAATATGGAGCGCATTCGTTGGGTACCTGCTGACCCGCCGCCCGATTATCTCCTGGTAAATATTCCCGCCTACAAATTGTATGTATATGAAAAAGGGGATTTAGCATGGACTATGAATGTTGTTGTTGGCGCCGTTGCACACAATACGGTTATATTTAATGGCGATATGAAATTTATCGTTTTCAGTCCATACTGGAATGTGCCGCCTGACATTCTTAAAAAAGAAGTGCTTCCGGGTATCAAGCGAAATAAAAATTATCTCGCCAGTCATGATATGGAATGGAATAACGGAGCCGTTCGCCAAAAGCCAGGCTTGAAAAATTCTTTGGGTCTCGTTAAATTTCTCTTTCCCAACAGCTATAATATTTACCTGCACGATACTCCTTCCAAAAGCTTATTCGGAGAAACAAATCGTGCCTTTAGTCACGGATGTATCCGTTTAGCAGAGCCGAAAAAATTGGCTGAATATCTTTTAAGAAATGAGCCCGCATGGACAACTGATAAAATCACCAAAGCAATGAACAGCGGTAAGGAGCAATTTGTTTTATTAAAACAACCGGTGCCTGTTTTCATCGGTTACTTTACATCATGGGTTGACCGCGATGGCAAATTGAATTTCCGTAACGATATTTACGGTCACGATAAAAAAATGGCAGCGCAGCTATTTGCCGTTGCTAAAAAATAGAAATTATACAATCGGAAGATGCAGTTAATTGAAGTTAATACGCCGGCGTTGGCGAAGGAGTTTATAAAAGTAAATGTTGACCTCAACCGGGATGATGCAAATTATATCCGGCCGCTGGATAATGACATCACCAAAGTTTTTGACCCGGAAAAAAACAAAACGTTCCGCCATGGCAAAGCGATACGATGGATCCTGAGAAATAATAATAATGAACTGATTGGCCGTATCGCCGCTTTCACCAATAAAAAATATAAAAATAAGGGTGATGATGTACCTGTTGGCGGCATCGGATTTTTTGATTGCATAAATGACCAGGCTGCAGCCGATATGCTATTCGATGTAGCCAAGCATTGGCTGATGCAACAGGGAATGGAGGCAATGGATGGGCCTGTCAATTTTGGTGAACGGGATAACTGGTGGGGGTTATTGGTAAAGGGGTTTGCGCCTCCGTTGTATTCGATGAATTACAATCAGCCTTATTACCAGCAATTATTTGAAAACTATGGTTTCAAAGGATTTTTTAACCAGGTTTGTTTTTCATTGAAAGTGGGTGAAAGGCTGCAGCAAAAATTTTATGACCGGCATAAAGCATGTTCAAAGGATCCCAAATATTCTTCAGCACATATACGCAAAGATCAGTTGGAAAAATTTGCAAATGACTTTACCATTATTTATAATAAAGCATGGGCTGGCCATGGCGGTATGAAAGAAATGGATAAAAAAGTAGTGTTGAAATTATTTCAAACCATGAAGGCTGTAATGGATGAAAAGACAAGCTGGTTTGTTTACTACG
>Ga0207689_10003801_pt1 | contig 13764 bp, 12 predicted proteins | sample KBSMisM52_FD_184312 | JGI IMG/M metagenome (GOLD analysis project Ga0207689, IMG submission 184312) | Miscanthus rhizosphere microbial communities from Kellogg Biological Station, Michigan, USA - KBS Miscanthus M5-2 (SPAdes) (version 2) | ecosystem: Host-associated > Plants > Roots >... | reverse complement strand
CGGACCGTTGGTTTGAGAGGAGGCTGACTATTATCGCGGCCGTGCTATCACACGCACGCGATGTCTGCCATTGCGCGGTGAATCGATATCGCCGCCCAGCGCGAGGTACAGGTTGATGCGATTGACGCACTGAGTATAAACTGCCTCAGCCTGAGATGACCTGACAAGGAGCTCGAAATTGAGAATAAGAAACGGTGGGGTGGCAAATCTCATTTTTGCGCTCGCGGCGATCTTCGCGGTCGCGCCTACCCAAGCGCAGCAGAAGAATTCGGATCGGAACGCCTACTTCGGTGAGACGCACCAGCACACCAGTTGGTCGGTGGACGCGTATCTGTTCGGAAACACTGTAACCGGTCCAAACGAAGCGCTCAAATACGCCCAGGGCCAGACGATCAAACATCCGCTTGGGTACGATATCCAGATTACGGAGCCGCTCGACTGGATGGGTGTCACCGACCACTCGGAGTACGTCGGCGTCACGAAGATGGCCAACACGCCTGGATCGGCGGTGAGCAAGCTGCCCGAAGCGCAGCCGCTCATTCTGAAGGACCCGAACAATCCCGCGGATGTCCAGAAGGTCTTCATGTATCTCGTCTCGCTCGTGAGCAAGCCGCCGATCAAAGCCTTCATGACCCCGGAAGTGGCGGGCACGATTTGGAAGGAAAACGTCAAGATCGCGGACGAGAACAACAAGCCCGGCAAGTTCACTGCGTTCTGTTCGTACGAGTTCACTTCGCAGTTCAACTTCCGCAATCTGCACCGCAACGTGTTCTTCCGGGACTGCGCCAAGGTGCCGGAGATGCCGTTCACCGCGATGGATTCGTGGCATCCGGAGGAGTTGTGGAAGTGGATGGAGGGGCAGCGCAACGCCGGTAACGAGTTGCTGGCGATCTCGCACAACGCCAACCTGTCCGACGGCTGGATGTACCCGACCGACGTTGACAGCCTCGGACGGCCGATCGACGCGGCGTGGGCCGATTCGCGCATGCGCAACGAGCGGCTGATCGAGATGAAGCAGATCAAGGGGCAATCGGAAACGCACCCGCTGCTTTCGCCCAACGATGAGTTTGCTAACTACGAGATCATGAGCTTCCTGATCGGCCTGCCCGAAAACTCGGGGCGCGTCGCCAAGATTGTCGGCAGCTATGCGCGTCAGGCCCTCAAGGACGGCCTGACGATGCAGGACACGAAAGGCTATAACCCGTACAAGTTCGGTTTTGTCGGTGGTTCCGACTCGCACAACACCGGCACTCCATACAGGCAGAACAATTTCTACGGCGGACACGGCATCAACGACGGCACCATCGAAACGCGCATGTCCGGGCATCTTTTCAGCGGCATGGATGTGCGGTACGAAAACCCTGCCGGTGTGACGGGTGTGTGGGCCGAGGAGAACACACGCGCGTCATTGTGGGACGCGATGTACCGCAAGGAGACCTTCGGGACGAGCGGTCCTCGCATCAAGGTCCGCTTCTTCGGCAGCTGGGACTACGACACCGCCCTGTTGAGTCGGAAGGACTGGGTGAAGGCGGCCTATAGTGGTGGCGTGGCTATGGGCGGCGATCTATCTCCACTCAAGAGCAAGGCTCCCACCTTCGTGGTGTGGGCGGTCAAGGATCCCACGTCGGGTAATCTCGACCGTATCCAGATCGTCAAGGGTTGGACGAAGAACGGACAAAGCTTCGAGCGGGTCTTCGACGTGGTGTGGTCGGGAGCCAGGAAGATCGATCAATCGACCGGTAGTGTGACGCCGATCCAAAGCACGGTAGATATCGGCAAGGCGACGTATAGCAACACGGTGGGCTCGATTGAGCTAAAGACGGTGTGGACGGATCCGCAATTCGATCCCAGCGTGCATGCGTTCTACTACGCGCGGGTGCTGGAGATCCCGACGCCGCGCTGGAGCACCATCCAAGCGCGTCAGATCGGCATCGCACCGCCCGACGTCGTGCCGACAACTGTGCAGGAGCGTGCGTGGAGTTCGCCGATCTGGTATACGCCCGCCGCTGAAGCGCGCAACCGCGCGACCCCAGGGACGACGGTCGCGGATCTGTCCGCAAAGGGCGGTACCGCGCTGACCGATGACGAACTGAGAACGCTAATCGTCGGGAAGTCCTACTGGCTGCGTAATACGGTTACGGGCCAAGTCTTGAAGGCGCGCTATGACGAAGGTGGAAGCGTACTGCTGCTGCACGTCGGCAAGAGGGCAACGCTAACCAGCCTGACTGGCAACCAGCCGAGGAACGCCTATCAGAACGTGGCATTGCCGTACTCCATTCGTGGCGGCAAGATCGTGACGTTGCTCAGCGGAACGCCGATCGAGATGGCAGTCTATAAGCTGGGCAACCAGTACTTCGGCGCGCGCAGCAATGAATTTGGTTATGCAAACTATGAGTTCCTGACGAAAGGGCCGAATAACCTCATCAAGCTCGACAAGGGCGAATACGACAAGGAAGATCAAGCCGAATACCTGCACACGAACACCCAGGAGTAGCTCGGGCCGACGCGGAGGAGCAACCCAGACGGGCTCCGCGTCACTGCTCGAGTCCGTGTTCTTCTTCTCTCGGAGTCGAAGGCGCAGTCCGCGAGGTGGTACCCCGCGGATTGCGCCATTTTGTTTGGATGCCATTGAAGCGCCTGCTTAGGGAACCTCTGTTCCACTTTCTGTTGCTTGGAGCGCTGCTGTTTGCGGTGTATCACGCAGTTCAACCGGGCAGTGACCAAGCGTCCTCATCGCATCGCATCGAGCTCACGCTCGAGGAGCTCAACCAGCTCAACCTGTACTTCCAATCGCAATGGCGCCGGCAACCGACGATGGAGGAGTTCAACGGCCTGGTCGAGAGTAAGGTGCGGGAGGAGATCCTGTATCGCGAAGCGCTGGCGATGGGACTCGACAAGGACGACGTCATCGTGAAGCGGCGCATGGGCCAGAAGATGCAATTCCTGGCGGAGGACGTTGCCGCGGCGCGCGAGCCGACTACTGCCGAGCTCAAGGCCTGGTATCAAAAGAACAGCGCCAGGTTCGCGCTGCCAGACCGACTCAACCTTCGCCATCTCTACTTTTCTCCCGACAAGCGGGGCGGGCGCGCCCGCGCCGATGCCGAGCGTGCGCTGGCGCGACTCGCCGGACAGCCGCAGAACAGCAAGCTCGGCGGCACGCTGGCCGATCCGTTCATGTTCCAAGACTACTACGGCGACCGTACTCCCGAGCAACTCGGCAAGGAGTTCGGCCCGCAGTTCGCACAGGCGCTCGCGCACCTCAAGCCCGGCTCCTGGCAAGGTCCAGTGGAGTCGGGCTACGGCTGGCACCTGATCTTCGTGGACACAGTAGTGCCCGGGCGTATTCCCGCCTTCGAAGAAATCGAGTCGGATGTGAAGACCACATGGCTAGGCGAGCAGAAAGCGCAAGCCTTGCGCAAGGCGTACGACGACATGCGCGCGAAATACACTGTGTTGCTGCCTGCAGCACCACAAGAGAAGCGCGCGCCCGCTGCGTCGCGCGAGGATCCGCGGTGATCTCTACTCTGCGCCGACTTGCCAGGCTATCCGTGGGCATGCTGTTCGCGATCGTCCAGGCGCTGCCATCGGCACACGCGCACGAAACGCGCCCTGCCTATCTCGAAGTCAAAGAGACCGCGCCGGGCCAGTTCAGCGTGCTGTGGCGTACTCCTGTTCTTGCGGGTGCTCGGTTGCCAATCGTGCTCAAACTGCCGGACCGAGTGAAGAATCAGAAGGAGCCCGTCGTAAGCGTGCTTACCGACTCACTCGTCGAACGCCGCTGGATCGATGCGGGGCCAAAAGGACTGGCGGGAGAGCGGATAGAATTTCCAGGGCTTCAGCTGACGATTACCGACGTGTTGGCTCGCTTCGAGATGCTCGACGGCAGGACTTGGACCGTCATCGCGAGTTCTTCTCAGCCGTGGGTCGAGATGGCCGCCTCGCAAACTTCGTGGGAAACGGCGGGATCCTACATCGCCGAGGGTGTGCGCCACATCCTGTACGGCCTCGATCACTTGTTGTTTGTGCTCGGTCTGATGCTGGTCGTAAAGGACCGCTGGATGCTGCTGAAGACCGTAACTGCATTCACGGTCGCTCATAGCATTACGCTGGCGCTTGCGACGTTCGGGTATGCGCAGCTACCCGCGCCGCCGCTCAACGCTGCGATCGCTCTGAGTATCCTGTTCCTTGGCCCTGAGATAGTGCGCTCATGGCGTGGCGAGACGAGCTTTACCCTGCAGCATCCATGGGTGGTCGCTTTCGCTTTCGGCCTGCTGCACGGCTTCGGCTTCGCCAGCGCGCTGACCAGTGCCGGCCTGCCGCGTTCGGACTTGCCCCTCGCTCTCGTGAGCTTCAATGTGGGCGTCGAGCTTGGACAGCTCGCTTTCATCGTGCTGGTGCTCGCAGTGCAACGCGTTTTTGGCATGCTGCAATTCCGTTGGAAGTCCTGGGCGCGGTTCCTTCCCGGTTATGTCGTAGGTTCGATCGGAGCATTCTGGACGCTGGAGCGCGTAGCGGCGCTGTTTCGCTAAGTGTCGCGCGGTGTTCGGACGATACAAGGTTGGAGACAACAAGTACGTGGCTTACGAGCAAGGAGGCAAGAAGCGCAAGGCGGAATATTCCGTGCTATCGGTCCGGTAGTTCCTTGAACAGGAGCAAACTAGAGAAAGTAACTATTTCTCCGTTATCTCCGTTTCCTCCTGTTCAATGGCTTTTCTAATGCGCAGCGCGTACGCTTAAAGAACTACCTGTGGGTCGCCGCAAGCCAGCCGCCGATCTTGCCTTCGTAGCGCTCGCGCAGAACGATCACTGGATTCGCGCAGTCGCTGGGCACGGCAACCTTCGCTTTGACCTTCGCATCTCCCGTTTTGCTCAACGGTACTACGTCGGATTGCGCGACCACCTTGCCTCCGCATAACACTGCTGCAGCCACGCCATCCACACCGTCGGGTGTCCCGTTGGAGCTTCCCGTGGAGGCATCGTTGAGCACCAAGCCCTTCACTTCTACCTCGAGGTCGCCATCCCTCTCCAATTCAGCTTCGCCCGACGCCAGCTTCCAGACCTTGCCGCAGGAGGGGACGTCGCCTATTGCAGTGTTGGTCGCCGGGCATGCTGCGAGCTTAGCTTCAAACTCTTTCTTTCCCATTTCGGCACAGCCAGCGAGGGCAGCGATCGCCAGAGATAGAACCAGTGTTTTGATCATGTTTGAGTCTCCTTGCCTTGTTATGGATTGGCAAGCCGATTTCACGCAGCGCGGCTCACTCGCTCGAACGTCCAACCTCCCCTCATTTCAGCTTGATGCTCTGAATTTCGAAACCAGGGGATACGCAGATACTGGGCCCAACGAATTCAGTGTGCAGACCAGCATAGTCGGGTTTCTCCCAGGCGCTCGCCGCGTTGCCTGAGTCCACCTGGAACGAGCCGATCCCCGGCTGGAGCTTTGCAGTGGAGCCTGTGACTCGTAGCGGGTCTCCGGAGCAATCTTCGGATTTGTATGCGAGGACGACATTCGCGGGCGCTGCGGACGGCGCGGGTGCTTCCGTTGGGGCCGCCACTGGCGCAGGTGGAGGCGCGGCACACTTGCCGGATGTTACGTTGGTATAGCCGCTGCAGGCCAGGCTGCATTGGCCGATCGCCAGCGCCCGGCTGCCGGCATCGATCGTCTTACCGGTTGTTTGGCCCTTGCAAGTGCAGCAGTACTCTGCGGCCTGGACCGACGAGATGGGTCCGCACAGCAGAGCAAGAGTGGCAAGTCCGGCAAGTGCGGGGATGATCCGCCGTGCAAGAGTCATTTTTTCTTCCCCGTAGTAATCTAGGTATTACACCATTGTGGCATCAACGGTGGATCACATGTTGTAAAGTAGGCGAACGTTGTTGAGTTCGAAAATGCACGAGGGGACCCAATGAAAAATACATCTACCATGATGAGAGACACGATAAACCGTTCGGTACCAGCCTTGCTCGTGGTTGCGGCAGTGCTGGGATGCGCAACTATTCCGACGTACGCAGCAGACAAGAAGCCCAACATCCTCGTGATCTGGGGTGACGACGTCGGCATTAACAACATCAGTGCCTACAACCTCGGTGTGATGGGCTACAAGACTCCTAACATGCAGGGCAGCAGCCTGAATGCCGCAAGCATCAACTACAATTCGGTGCAGGCGATGCAGGCCATGCAGCGATTGAAGGAACTGGAAAGCCTGTCGCATCCGAGCAACTGAAAGTAACTCGATTCAATCGGGAAGAGGTTGTTTCGCCCACGTCCAAACGTCCTCTCACCTTGTGAGAGAGGGTGGGGTGCGACTCCTGTCAAGAGTACTTCAGACCGCCTGACGTCAGACCATGAGCGAGCGAGTATCGATGTTTGCCGGAGCGCTTTTGGCCGCCGCCAGCCCCGGACCAGCCTCGGCTCAGGTGTCGCAGCCGCCAATGCAGCAAACACTAGAGGCGAAGGAGCAGGCGCAAGACGCGTGGGACGCGATCAGCGGAGGGAAGCTGCTGCTCGACCTGCGCCCGCGATACGAGTATGTGGATCAGAGCGACAAGCCGAATCAGGCGAATGCCTTCACGCTGCGAACGCTGCTGGGATGGGAGACTAAGTCCTATCACGATTTCAGCGGTGTATTGCAGTTTATCAACGTGACTTACCTGTTCAACGATGACTTCAATAGCGATCCCGCAACCAAAGCCAGCTCGCCGTACCCGACCGTCCCGGACCCCAACAACACTAATGTGACGCAGATGTACTTGGAATGGGCTGGACTGGACAAGACGTCGATCAAGTTCGGTCGTCAGATTGCCGAGATCAACAACCAGCGTGTGCTGGGTGACGCGAACTTCCGGCAAACGCCCCAGACATTCGACGCTCTGTCGATCACCAACGCGAGCGTGCCGAACACGGACATCTATGCGGCTTACCTCTACCGAGAACTCACGACCGGTGGCACGCAGCTACGAACGCAGACGCCGCTAGTGAATCTGCGCTACTCGTTCTTGCCCAGCGAGAACATCATCGGCTACGGCATTTTCCAGGATCAACCCAATACCGGACAGAACGGCGACACTGGCTTGAGCAACGGCTCCAACCGGATCCTGGGCGTGCGATTGGATGGGGCTCATCCCTTGAGTGACAACTGGAAAGGACTCTACACCGCAGAGTACGCCCGCCAGAAACCATTTGCGGACGGCGACTCGGCCATCGATGCTTTCTACTATCATCTTGCGCTCGGTGCGCGATCGGGCCCTTACCACGGGATGGTCCATCAGGAGAAACTCAGCAGCAATAATGGGCTGTATGGTTTCCAGACCCCGCTTGCAACACTGCACCCATTTCAGGGTTGGGCCGATCAGTTCGTCGTAACACCGCGCCAAGGGGTCGTGGACACGTGGGTGAATGCAGGTGTCACGGTATTCGAGAAACTCGAACTGTATGGCGAGTACCACTGGTTCAAGTCGAATTTCGGCAGCATCAATTTCGGGCAAGAGCTCGACCTGAGCGCCGCCTATGCGCTGGCGGCAGGGCTGATAGGCAAGATCGAATTTGCCGACTTTCGCACGGGCGATCCGACTTTCAAACCCAACGTGCTCAAGCTGTGGTTCACATTGACCTACAACTACTGAGCGAGTGGTGCATGTGCAGAGTGTTCGGGTTCTGGGTGTGGCCCGCAAATTCCCTTTCTGTGACGTGGCGGCGAAACCGCGGCTATACTTTGTGAACAGTTCTTCCGGAGGAAAGCGATGAACGTGGGAATCCGTTTGGTCAGTGCACTGGCGGTAGCAGCGGTGGCGGGTTGCGCACAGCCGCCGGCGAAGGGCAAGGTCGCCGACATTACTCCGGAGCAGGCTATCGCGACGGACAACGTGGGCACTCAGGTTCGCTGGGGCGGGCCCATCCTGAGCATCGCGCCCAAGCAGGGCGAGACCTGCTTTCGCATGCTCAGTTACTTTCTCGGTTCCAATGGCGAGCCGCATCTTCAGGATCAGCCGCGCGGGCACTTCACGGCTTGTGCGAAGGGATACTACGATCCGATCGTCTACGCGCCTCGGCGCCTGATGACAGTCGTTGGAACAATCGGTCCGACGCAGACGGTCAAGGTAAACGAAGTAGAGCATCAAGTCGCTACATTGGACGTGGAGGCTGTCAAGCTGTGGCCGCTTCCGCCGGTGCGCGCCGTGGTGATCTACTCAGATCCCTGGTACGGACCCTGCTGCGGACCGTACGCGCCTGGGTATCCGATTTACGCCCCGTATCCACCGCCCTGACATTGGCCGTGATGCTCGATCGAAGCGCGTAGCTGGAATTGCAGTGTGAGCGAACCATACCCCGTCATCTATCTCGCGCGCCACGGTGAAACCGCTTGGAGCCTGTCCGGCCAGCACACCGGTCTGACCGATCTGCCGCTGACCAAGGATGGCGAAGACGCTGCGCGTCGTCTGGGGGAACGGCTAAAGGGGCTCTCCGTAACGAAGGTATTCACCAGCCCTCTACAGCGGGCCGCGCGCACTTGCGAGTTGGCCGGTTTCGGCGCCGTGGCACAGTTCGATCCCGATCTGGTCGAGTGGAACTACGGAAAATACGAAGGTCTGCGAACCAGTGAGATTCAGCGGATCCGTCCAGATTGGAAACTGTTCCGCGATGGTTGTCCGGAAGGCGAGACGCTGGATCAGATAGGCACGCGCGCGGATCGTGTGGTGAACCGAGTACGCGCACTGAATGACAACGTGCTGCTGTTTTCCAGCGGGCATTTTCTGCGGGTGCTTGCGGCTCGTTGGTTGAGACTCGAACCCGCTGCAGGCAGGTACTTCGTGCTTGGCACGGCGAGCCTCAGTGCGTTGGGCTACGAGCACGACATCTCAGAGCCCGTCGTTCAGTGGTGGAACCAGATGAACGTGACCTGACCGGACGCGAAAGGCACGCTGTACCAATTCTGCTATTGCAATGGCGGGCGAGCGAGTGAAACCAGGATCGCATGATCACCCGCTCGCTATTTTCAGAGATAGCGCTTAAGAGGCCGCCACTCTCAGTTCTGGACGTTTCCCATGGTTGAAGAACTGCTCGTCTTCGGTCGATCCTTCGAGAGCCGTCAGTGAAGAACGACCTGCCTGCACCACCTGAGTGATCTCGTCGAAGTAGCTGGTTCCCACTTCGCGCTGGTGCTTGACCGCGGTGAACCCGCGCTCCGCCGCCGCGAATTCGCGCTCCTGCAGGTCGACGAAGGCGGTCATGTTTTTCCTCGCGTAACCATGCGCAAGATCGAACATGGAGTAGTTGAGCGAATGGAACCCGGCCAACGTGATGAACTGGAACTTGTAGCCCATGGCGCCCAGTTCGCGCTGGAATTTGGCGATGGTTGCATCGTCGAGATTGCGCTTCCAATTGAACGATGGGGAGCAGTTGTAGGCTAGCAGCTTGCCGGGAAACTTCCGATGAATGCCTTCGGCGAATTGCCGTGCGAAAGCTAGATCGGGCGTACCCGTCTCGCACCAGACCAAGTCTGCGTATTCCGCGTAAGCCAGGCCGCGCGAAAGAGCCTGCTCGAAGCCGTTCTTCACTCGGTAAAAACCTTCCACGGTGCGCTCGCCCGTCAGGAATGGCTTGTCGTTCTCGTCGATATCCGAGGTGACCAGGCTGGCGGCCTCTGCGTCGGTGCGGGCGAGCAGCACAGTGGGCACTCCAAGCACATCCGCAGCGAGCCGCGCTGCGATGAGTTTCTGCACCGCTTCTTGCGTCGACACGAGCACCTTGCCGCCCATATGGCCGCACTTCTTCGCAGAAGCAAGCTGGTCCTCGAAGTGAACCCCCGCAGCCCCGGCTTCGATCATCGACCGCATCAGCTCATAGGCATTGAGGACGCCGCCGAATCCAGCCTCCGCGTCGGCGACGATAGGTGCGAGGTAGTCGATGCCACCGGTTGCGCCGCTCTGCTGCGCCTCCATGTGCTGGATCTGGTCTGCGCGCAGCAGCGTGTTGTTGATCCGCCGAACAACCGTCGGCACACTCGAAACGGCATAGAGCGATTGGTCGGGGTACATGGACAGGCTGTCGTTGGCATCGGCTGCGACTTGCCAGCCGGACAGATAGATGGCCGACAGACCGGCCTTTACTTGTTGGAGCGCCTGGTTGCCAGTGAGCGCACCGAGCGAATTCACGAAGGGCAGGTCGTGCATGCGGTTCCAGAGCTTTTCAGCACCCAGACGTGCAATCGTGTGTTCGATATGCACACTGCCGCGCAGCCGAATCACGTCCGGTGCGTCATATCCGCGTTTTATTCCGGCCCAGCGCGGGTCGCTGTTCCAGTTATTGCGCAGGGTTGTGGCGGCCAGATTAGCGTTATCAGTAGTCATCGTAGCTTCCTTCCATGTGAAACGTGTTTGAACCCCTGACGGTACGAATTGATCCTAGGTCAGTACGCAGCTATCCTAGTCATGAAAAACTGCAAACTTCACATATAGAAATTTCACAACGTGAATTTGACAACCATGCTGGGGCAGGCTTTCACAGCCGCCATTTCACGGGGATCGTCATGGCAGGCATAACCAGGAAGAGCCATTTTCTGGGCGCAAAGCTGCGCGCCCTGCGCAAGCAGAACCACATGACGCTCGAGGAGCTGTCGATGCGCTGCATCCAGATCGACACGCAGGCGGCTCCTTCGGTGTCGTATCTGAGCATGATCGAAAGCGGGCAGCGCGTGCCGTCCGAGGACGTGCTCCTGCTGGTCGCGAAGGTGTTCCAACGCGACTCGGCGTGGTTTTTCGACCAGAACTCCGAAATTGCGCCGATGAAGGCCACGCCAGGTGCCGGAGGTGCCGCGCGGGTGCCGCTCGAGCCCTCGTTCCTGTTCTCGCGGGAGCTCCTGCAGTCCGCAATCCCGGAGCTGCTCGCGCAGACTGGAACTTCCGGACGCCAGTTCGCGCATCTGCTCATACGCTCGTATCAGGAGAGCTCGCGCAACGAATTTCCGGATCTGGAGCGCGCTGCAGAGGAAGTCGGCAAGCGCGCGTTTCCGCTCACGGTAGACGATGTGATGAAGCTGTGCGGCGCGCACGGATTGGAACTGCGCTGGTTCGAGAGAAAGCCCGTTCTTACGCGCAATCAGGACCGCGAAGTGCGCAGCATGGTGCGCTCGTTCTTCGAACCTCCAGGGACAGTGTTCCTGAACAAGGCCCTGCAAAGCGATCCCGCGCGGCTGAAATTCGACCTCGCATCGCATATTGCCCACAAGGTTCTGCATGGCGGCGACGGCAGGAAATCGGCGCACGCGACCGGTGGTGAGATGGGCGGCAGCCCGGAAAGCGGGCCGGGCGTCATCGGCATGGACCCGAGGGATGTTCTGCACGCCTGGCGAGACTTCGAATGCAGCTTCTTCGCCGGCGCATTGCTGTGCCCGAGGCTGCCTTTTCGGCGCCTGCTGACGCGCGAACGTTACCGCGTCGAAGTGGGGAAAAAACTCGAACTTACACCTGCGGTGGTCATGCGGCGAATGACGAAGGTCTCGCCTTATCCCTACTGGCATTTCTTCGATGCTTATCCACCCGGCCTTCTTCGCGCGGTCTACCGGGGCAACGGCATTCCGCTTCCCTGGGGCAACATGACCCAGGTATCGGACCCATGCCCGAACTGGGCTGTGTTCCGCCTCATTGGCGATGCGCGTGCCGCCGCCGGTTCACAGATCTCGGTGTTGCGTGAAGGTGACCGCTGGCTGTTGTACTGCTGCCATTCGCTGCGCGCGAAAGACATGGCGGGTAATCCGCACGTGCTATCGGTCGGTATCGATCTCGCGCCGGCGCTCGAAGCGAACGGCGTGGACGCAACTCAGGTGGTGGACGCGATCGCCGAGGAATGCAAGCGGCGCGGAGGCAGCGCAAAGATTCCCAAGGCGGAAGCGGATTCGATTCGTGCGGTGGCCAATGTGCTCAACATTGCCTGGGTGGAAGAGTCATTGAGCAATAACGCAAGGATCATCTGTCCGCGCAGCACGCGTTGTCCGCGGTTGGGAAATTGCGAAGGTGTGCATACGACGCGCGCACGCGACATCACCGACGTACGTCAGGAGATCCTGGAGTCGCTGAAAGGCCAATAGACGTTAGTAAGGCAGGGTGAAGAACAGGCGGACAGCCTGCACTCCGCCGCCGAACTGGTACCCGAGTCCGATCCGATCCAGGTCGAACAGTTCGAAGTTGATAGCTTTCCTAACCGACAAACTGAACGCCACTTCGCCCTGCTCGCTGATCTTGTTGGTGGTGTCGTTCTGGGTGGGAAATCGCAGTCGCGTAAAATAGAAGTAGTAGATAAGGTGCGTGCCAACGTAGATCGTGCGGTCGAGGATTTTGTATTCGCTTGGAATCTCGAGGTTGACTCCCGCTACGAATACGCTCAGCGGCTGGTTGGCGGCCCCCTCGGGACTATACCCCGACATCGTGAGCTGGTTACCCAGGCTGATTTCCGCGCCGCTCTTGCCTATCGGCAGCCATGCGAGACTCTTCACGCCTCCGGCATAGATCAGCGCGCCTCCGCCACCCGTCAGATCCTGTCCCCAGCCGATGTTCGCGTAGGGCTTCAGCTTCCAGTTGTCGGTGACTGGAATCTGAGCCTCGACCCCTGGGAAGAAGGTGAGAGTGCCCAGGCCTTTCGGCGTGTCTCCTTCCAGGACCTGGTCGAACTTGAAGTCGTAGAAACCGAACGACACGGGGAATACGAGCTTCAAACCCCACTCGTCATCGGTGGGGGGTTTCAACTCATGCCCAAAAGGGATTTGCAATACGCTCACGACCCGGTCGCCAGACTTGTACACCCCAGTCCCGAACACCGCGCCGTAGTACCAGTTGATGAGATCGCCCTCACTGGAGGGGTTCTGGGCGTGTGCACTCGATGCGCAGACCACCCATGCTGCTCCGAGCAGCAGGAACAGCAGCGCCCGCAGCATTCGCTTGGTTGGTTCTACCCGAGGCAAGGACAAAACGCGTTTCTACTTGTGGCGACGTGATGACACGGAAGCTTAGCGCCACCCGTTGGTGGCGCGCAGGACTCCATGATATCGGACCGGCCGGATGATGACCGCTTTGGCGCCACGCGTCTCAAAGAGTCCGGCTCAGGTCTTGCCGCGTAGCCTCGAGGATTTCGTTGGACAAGTCACGCCTGCTCGGCGCTCGCGGCAGACGCGTGCCGGTGGAGGCGCGCCTCTTCCTCGAGATCCTCTTCGACGCGATCGCTCGACATGACGCGCCTCATCCGCTCATGGTCGAGTTCCTTCTCCCACCTGGAGATCACGACGGTCGCGACACCGTTACCGATGAGATTCGTCAGTGCGCGCGCTTCGGACATGAAGCGGTCGATGCCCAGGATCAACGCGAGGCCGGCGACAGGAATCGTCGGCACGCTCGATAGAGTCGCAGCAAGCACGATGAACCCGCTGCCTGTCACTCCAGAGGCTCCCTTGGAGGTGAGCAGCAGCACCCCGAGAATCGTAATTTCCTGGATCAACGTCAGGTTGGTGTTGGTCGCCTGTGCGATGAAAATCGCGGCCATCGTGAGGTAGATCGATGTTCCGTCCAGATTGAACGAGTAGCCCGTCGGGATCACGAGGCCTACCACCGACTTTGAGCAGCCGAGTTTCTCCATCTTCTCGATCATCCGCGGCAAGACCGATTCAGACGACGAGGTGCCAAGGACGATGAGCAGTTCCTCCCGGATGTAGCGGATGAACTTGAGGATCGAAAATCCCGCCAGCCTCGCGATGATGCCGAGCACGATCAGAATGAACAGCAGAC
>Ga0207689_10003798_pt1 | contig 13769 bp, 12 predicted proteins | sample KBSMisM52_FD_184312 | JGI IMG/M metagenome (GOLD analysis project Ga0207689, IMG submission 184312) | Miscanthus rhizosphere microbial communities from Kellogg Biological Station, Michigan, USA - KBS Miscanthus M5-2 (SPAdes) (version 2) | ecosystem: Host-associated > Plants > Roots >... | reverse complement strand
GCCAGCACATTGTTGGATATAACTCCCGTTAAAAATTTGCCTAACTTAGATAGCCTGATTTTGCAAAATTGCGAGATCGCAGATATTACACCACTAAGGAATGTTAGCCAAATAAAATACATTGATTTAGCGGATAATAAGATATCAGATTTCTCAGTATTTGCCAGTATGCCAAACTTAAAGGAGTTGTATATATACAGCAACCCACTCTCGGATCTCTCTCCTGTACAAACCATGACCAAACTGACAGGATTTGGCACGGATGCTAAAAACATCACAGATTTGAACCTCTTAAATAACCTCACCAATCTGGAAAATTTATACCTCGAAAATGGCCAACTTTCAGATATATCCCCTTTGCAACACCTGACGAATCTTAAAACACTGCAATTAGGAAATAATAAAATCACCGATATTTCCGTGTTGGCAATTTTGGCCCAACTACAACGACTGCAGTTGGAGTATAATAACATTTCAGATCTTAGTCCATTGCAAAACCTAAACAATTTATCAAGCCTTACTATAGACAACAATAATATTTCAGACATATCACCATTGACCAATGGCGTTCCTTTAATGATGATAATAGGTTTGACACACCAGAAGCCTGGCGCTATTATCCAGTCACAAAAGGACGCATTTCTTGCAAAACATCCGAATATTATTTATTTCTGGGATTGATGATTAACGTTCTTGGATCCTAATACGCTCTCGCAAACAACACCCTCTGTTTCGACGGCTTACCCGTCAAAATACATTTACCATCTTCCATCTTATTATTTAGCGGAATACAGCGTATCGTTGCTTTTGTTTTGTCTTTTATATCCGCTTCTGTTTCGACGGTGCCATCCCAATGTGCGGCAACAAATCCGCCTTTTTCATCTAATAATTTCTCAAATTCCTCCCATGTATCGGCGTTTGTTATGTGCGTGTCGCGATATTCTTTTGCCTTATTAAACATGTTGTGCTGAATTTCTATCAACAAACCGTCTATATATTGTGCAATGCCATCCAGGCCAACCGTTTTCTTTTCTTTTGTATCTCTTCGCGCCACTTCTACCACATTCTTTTCCAGGTCGCGAGCACCTATGGCCACACGCACCGGCACTCCTTTCATTTCATATTCAGCAAATTTCCAACCGGGCCTGTTGTTATCATTGTCATCATATTTCACCCGAACACCAATACGTTTCAGATTTTCGAAAATTTCTTTCGCCTTTGCATCTACCAGTTTCTTTGACGCTTCATCTTTGCCTTGTATCGGTACAATCACTACCTGCAATGGCGCTAATTTTGGCGGAAATATCAGTCCCTGGTCATCGCTATGCGCCATGACTAACGCACCGATCAACCGGGTGCTGACACCCCAGCTTGTTGCCCACACATAATCCTGCTGGTTTTCTTTATTTAAAAATTTTACATCGAATGCCTTTGCAAAATTTTGTCCCAGGAAATGCGAAGTACCTGCCTGCAATGCTTTACCATCCTGCATTAATGCTTCTATGCAATATGTATTTTCCGCACCGGCAAAGCGTTCGCTTTCAGTTTTTATACCCCTGATCACAGGCACTGCCATAAATTCTTCTGCAAATGTTGCATACACTTCCAGCATTTGCTCCGCTTCGGCTACCGCTTCAGCAGAAGTTGCATGCGCGGTGTGACCTTCCTGCCAAAGAAATTCCGCTGTGCGAAGAAATAACCGTGTCCGCATTTCCCATCTTACCACGTTCGCCCATTGATTGATGAGTAACGGCAAATCACGATACGACTGAACCCAATCTTTGTACGTGTTCCAGATTATCGTTTCGCTTGTTGGCCGAACTATCAGTTCTTCTTCGAGTTTTGCCTCCGGGTCAACAATAACACCTCCACCGTTTGGATCATTTTTCAAACGATAATGAGTGACAACCGCACACTCTTTTGCAAAACCTTCCACATGCGCCGCTTCACGACTTAAAAAACTTTTAGGAATGAACAACGGGAAATAAGCATTACTGTGCCCTGTATCTTTAAACATTTTGTCTAATGCAGCCTGCATATTTTCCCACAATGAAAAACCGTAAGGCTTTATAACCATGCAGCCTCTTACTGCTGAATAATCAGCCAGGCCACCTTTTAATACAAGATCATTATACCATTGTGCATAATCTTCTGACCGTGATGTTATCTCTTTACTCATGCTTTTTATTATTATCTCCCACCAAGACACGAAGGACACTGAGCTTTGTGATCTCTGCGGAATAAAAATTTTTTAGGCTTTAAACTATCTTTTAACCAGGTTTGTTTATTCTACCCACCAAGACACGAAGAAGACCAGGCTTTGTGAACTTTGTGGAATTTGCGGGAAAAACCGCTGCCAATCCCAGCCGGCAAAACTATCGTTTTCATCTTTATATCGCAGTAAAAACCAGACAAATCTTTACCATTTGCTTAACAGCAAATAATGCAATTTTACGTGGTGCGATGTTGTCATTACCTCAGTGCACTTACTCCCTGAAAAGTCGCGCAAAAGTAGTAACTTCAATTTTAAACGATTTAAAACCTTTTTGCCATGAGACCATCATTTCTACTTCTGGCATTCGCAGCAGCTACCATCACCAGTTGTACCGCTGCATATAAATCCGGGCAAACTCCAGATGACGTATATTTTTCCCCACAAAAGCCGACGGCGGAATATGTGAACGTGAAAGATAAGGATGAAGATCCCGGTTATTATAACGGCGATGATTATTACGGCGACCGCTACCTGCGCATGAAGGTGCAAAACCGTTATATGTGGTCCGATCTCGACGATTATTATTACACCGACCGGTATGCTTACGGCTTTGGCGGCTATGGTGGTTATAGTTATTACAATAGCCTTTATGGATACAATCCATGGAGCCCGATGAGCTATTGGAATTATTATTACAACCCTTATTACTCGTCGTTTTATAATCCTTACTATTCACCGATCATCATCATTGGCGGCAAATATGGTAACAACTACAATTATGCAGTAACCAACAGGCCGCGTACGTTTAACCTGAATACGTACAACAACAATAACATGCTGAATAACTCAAACTATACCAATCGCAGGTTTGATTTGAACAACTCACCCTCGAATTTAAATTCAAGGCAGTACCAGTACAATAACAATTACCGCAACAGCCGCACCGGCGCCGGTAATTTTTTGAGAAATGCGTTTGGTAACAACGACAATAATAACAGGACGAATAACTACGGCACCGATAATTCGAGATCATTTAATAACAATAACAATTCAGGTTCTTCAGGCGGCAGAAGCTCAGGCAGCAGCGGTGGGTCTTCATCAAGCTCGGGTGGCGGAAGTGCTCCTGTCAGAAGATTCTAAAATGATAACGAAGGGTAGCGAAGCACGCTGTGTCACTTATAAATTCGGGAAAAAAATTTATAGTGATCGATAAAATGGATACAGAACTTCTGCAGTTGCGATTCGCTGCCGGTAACTATCAAAATCGTCTTTCTTTAATCCTATTCATCATTTTACTGTAACTCTATAAAATGAAAAAGATATTTTTCATACTTACCTTTTTATCCTGTTCATTTCTATTATTCGCACAGGAACCGGCCGATGCCTTACGTTATTCCTGGACCACACAAAGCGGTACAGCCAGGCAACAGGCCATTGGCGGTGCAATGGGTGCGTTGGGTGGCGATCTGTCTGCAACATTCACCAACCCGGCGGGACTCGGGTTTTATAAAACAGGTGATGTTGTAATCAGTCCCGGTATGAGTTTCTTAAATAACAAATCCACGTATTACGGTACAAAAACCAGTGATACTAAAAGCAATTTCAATCTTGGTACAACTGGTTTTGTTATGGGATGGGGTGGCAGCAAGAATAACCGGAAAGTAAAGGGAACGGCATTCAGCATTGCCATAAATAAAATCGCCAACTTCAACAGCAATATTTTATACAGGGGTTCACAAAATCAAAGCTCTTATTCCGAAAAGTGGCTCGATGAGATACATAATAATGGAGATAAAGATGCCAATAATGTAGCCTCAAATTATCCGTTCGGAGCCAGCCTTGCCTTCAACACCTATTGGATAGATACAGTTGGCGGTGGTACTTCCGGCAATTACCAATTTCAAACCCGGGCGCCTATTGGAAGCGGTTTGTTGCAACAAAATTCGATCAATGCAAGAGGCGGTGCGACTGAGCTGGCATTTGCAGGGGCAGGAAATCTGAATGATAAATTTTATTACGGTATTACACTTGGTATTCCTTTTTTAACCTACAAACGCACAAGCGAATTTCTCGAAGCCGACGCTACCGAAAACCCCGATAATAATTTCGATTATGCAGCTTACAGTGAAGAATTAAAAACAACCGGTGTCGGCCTTAACCTGAAAGCGGGTATCATTTTCAAACCAATTGAATCATTACGTTTAGGTCTTGCTGTGCACTCTCCTACTTTCTATTCAATGGAAGACAAGTATACGTCAGCAGTCACAGCAAATACAGAGGCCTATCACGGATTGCTTACTCAAGAATCAACTATTTTACCCGGCGGTACCCTCGATTTCAAATACACGCTGTTTACGCCATATCGGGTCATTGCCAGCGCGGCTTATGTATTAAGCGAAATAGCCGATGTGAGTAAGCAAAAAGGATTTCTGACAATGGATATTGAGTATGTCAATTACAAAGCAGCTTCATTTCATACCGATCCCGGAAATGAAAACAATGATGAGTCAACAAAGAACTATCTGAAAGAACTGAACAATGCTATTGATAACGCCTACAAAGGCACGGTTAATGTGAGACTGGGTGGTGAATTAAAATTTACAAAGTATATGGTTCGGCTCGGCGGTGCTTATTACGGCAATCCGTATAAAGATGTTCATGGAGAAAAAGGAAACTGGCTGCAGGTAACCGGGGGGCTGGGATATAGAAACAAAGGAATATTTATTGATCTTGCCTACGTACATAATATTAAGAATGACATTAACTCGCCTTATCGACTGCAATCCGGTTTATACAAGAACGCAGATATTAAAGGAGTGGCGGGAAATGTGGTACTTACAGTAGGATTTAAGATCTGAGCAGCGATTTCGTAAGGTTTTTGGAACTGCAATAGGCGCATTATTGCACGATAATTCTGATGTGGTTCAAGCAAAACAGATTTATACCTGCTCTCTGATCATTTCGATAAGTAAACTTTTATCGCCGGGCCTGAACCATTTCAATTCTTTATCCTTCCTGAACCATGTCATTTGACGCTTTGCATATTGCCGCGTATTGATCTTAATCCGTTCAATAGCCTCTTCAAGCGAAATTTTATTATCCATCCAATCGAATATTTCTGAGTAGCCGACAGTTTGTAAGGCATTCAGATTTTTGAACGGCAATAAATTTCTTACCTCATCCACCAACCCGGCCGCAATCATTTCATCTGTGCGCTGGTTAATGTTTCGTTGTAATTCTTCTTTCGGCAACTCCAATCCGATTTTTATTATATTAAAATTCCGGGTTGCTTTTTTACCTTTTCTAAAATGCAGGATAGATTGTCCGGTTGATTCGACCACTTCGAGTGCACGCATCAGCCGCTGCGGATTTTGAATCTCACCCACTTTGTAAAATTCAGGATCTTTTTGTTTCACAGTTTCCTGCAACCATTCCAATCCTTTTTCTTTATACTCGACCGTTACCCGTTCCCGCACGGCCGATCCTACTTCCGGAATCGCATCCAGTCCTTCACAAAAAGCTTTTATATAAAGACCTGTACCGCCAGCCATGACGATCACATCGTGCTGTCGAAACAATTCATCGGTTTTTTGCAAAGCGTATTGTTCAAATAGAACAGCATCTACTTTATCCTGTATTGAATAAGAAGCTATAAAATGATGCGGAACAGCATTTAATTCTTCAATAGAAGGCCTTGCCACACCGATATTCAGTTCTTTAAAGCATTGGCGGCTATCTGACGATATAATTTCAGTATGAAATCTTTTGGCAAGTTCAATTGCAACGGCAGTTTTCCCAACTCCTGTGGGGCCGGCAATAACAACCACTGTCTTTGAAAATTTGTTTCCGGGAAGTTGCTCAATCTGCAAGAAATCTCTTTATTATGAATAAGGAAGAATCCAGGGCAACATTATACTTCTTCAGTTCCCTCCGCAGCATCCTCGCTGCTCTCTTCAGTAAGACCAAGATCTTCGCCATCTTCATCTTTTTCTCCAAATCCTTCCCCCACCTGGCTCAGGTCATATTTTTCTTCCACATCAGCAAATTTTTCACCCAACAGCCCTTTGGTGCCATATTGACTCGGGCCGATACCCTCTGTACGCACCACAGCAGGGTAAACCAGTTTCGGGTTTTCTTCTTTGCTCACGTTAATCAGTTCAACTAGAAAGGTCCAGTTTTTATTAAAGTCGTATTGGTATACAAACTTTTGATTCGGATTTTTTATCTCAGACCCGATCATCGTCGCATCCATCAGCAGGGGCTGCGCCTGGTAAAACTTATCATATTTTTCCAGTGTAATTTCCCGCCCGCGCTGCCAGTGATCATTGCTGCGGTAAAATGTAGCCTTATGCTTATTATCAAATTCGTAAGCTTTTAAGATAGAATCATGCAACTCGCGGAAATTCTGTGTATGCCTGATCGCCACGTCACGGTATACGCTGTCATCTTCCTCAAAGTAAATTCTGAATTTTAGTATTGCCATAGGTACTCCGTTATAGCTATAGTTTTGAACAACAAAAGTAAAGAAATTAAATTTTACCGCTTCGCAGCTCCGGCTTCTTACCTGTTTTAACGATATCAACCGTTTTTTACCGGTTCCAGCTTTATTTCCTTTGCTTTCTGCACCATGTATTCATAGGCAGCGGCGTAATTGTTGGGTATAATGCCGTCCAGGATCGCATCCTTTATCGCATTTTTTAAATCACCAACCTGTTTTGAGGGCGGAATGTTAAAAACCTCCATTATTAATTCGCCGGTAATCGGCGGCTGCCAGGTCCGTACAAAATCTTTTTCTTCCACTTCGCGGCAACGCTGGCGCACAAACTGAAAGTTTTCCAGGTACCGTTTTACTTTCTGTTTATTCTTTGATGTGATATCCGCTTCGCAAAGCATCATCAGCGAATCAAAATCTTCCCCTGCATCAAAGAGCAAACGGCGTATAGCCGAGTCCGTAATATTTTCTTTGGTTAAGCTGATAGGCCGGAGATGCAGTTCAACCAGCTTCTTTACCAGCCGCATTTTCTCCGTCATCGGCAGTTTGAACTTTGCAAATATCTTCGGCACCATCCGGCCGCCTACTACTTCATGACCATGAAATGTCCAGCCATGTCCTTCTTCAAAACGCTTGGTTACCGGCTTCGCAATATCGTGCAGTATCGCCGACCACCTCAACCACAAATCCTGGGTATTTTCAGATAAATTATCAAGCACCTGCAGCGTATGATAAAAATTATCCTTGTGGCCATGACCATCTTTGTATTCAGCACCGGCAAGGTCTACCATTTGGGGGAAAATGATATGAAGTAAACCGGACTGATACAACAGGTCAAATCCTATAGATGGTTTCACACTGACGATAATCTTATTCAGTTCATCTGTTATTCTTTCCTGCGAAATAATATGAATCCGGTGCGCATTATCTTTTATAGCCTGGAATGTCTTTTCTTCAATCGTAAATTTTAATTGTGTGGCAAACCGTATCGCCCGCATCATACGCAAAGGATCGTCACTGAATGTTTGAGATGGTTCCAACGGCGTTTTAATAATTCCCTCGTCAAGATCCTGCAATCCATTAAACGGGTCCACCAGTTTGCCGTAATCATTTTTATTTAAGCTGACCGCAAGTGCATTAATGGTGAAATCCCTCCGGTTCTGATCATCGGGGAACGTGCCGGGCACAACATCGGGGTTCCGGGAGTGATATTTGTAACTCTCTTTCCGGGCTCCAACGAATTCGAGATCAAGGGTGCTGTCCTCCAAATCTCCTCCAGCCGATGCAGCGATTTCTGCTGCGTCATGATGTTGGGTGAGGTTTACTTTTATATGCGCAGTTCCATATGTTTTATAAAAATTAACGTGTGGTGTGGGATTAAAACGCTTTGCGACTGCCTTCGCCAACGCTATACCATCTCCGACACAGACTATATCAGCATCTTTTGTTGGCCGGTTTAATAATTTATCCCGCACGAAACCGCCAATCAAATACGCTTCAATACCCAACTCCTCAGCTGCATGGCCTATCTTTTTTAAGATAAACAATTCCTTTTCTGTACACTGAATATCCATAACCGGGCAAAGATAGGGTCGGGACGCTGCAGCAGCCTGAACCATAACGTGAAAATGAGAATAACTTTTCCATCAGGGTCTCAGCACCGCAACCGTACCGTCCTTATTCCATTTTATTATCGAAGAAGGAGAATTGATTTTATTATCCGCCTGTTTATACTTTACTATATAATCAACGCCGCTTTTTATTTCTTCGCTGATACCGGAAAACAATTGGGGTGCCGGTGCACCGGAAATATTTGCAGAAGTAGATATAACAGGTCTCCTGAATCGCTTTATAAGATGTTGACAAAACTCATCCCTGCAAATACGAATCGCTACCGTACCATCTTTATTTACAGCATTGCGGGCAATACCAATAACATTATTATAAATGACGGTTGTTGGCTTTACCGTTTTATCGAGGTATTCAAACAACCGCAGATCGGGTGAAGCGACATATTGCAAAATATCTTTTTCATCGGCTACCAGTATGATCATGCTTTTTTCCTCAGGTCTTTTTTTCAGATCATAAATTTTCGCGACAGCCTCTTCACTGGTAGCATCGCAACCAATACCCCAGATGGTATCGGTAGGATAAAGTATCAGGCCTCCCGACTGCAACACTTTTATACAGGCGCTTATATCATTCTCAAAATCATTCATAAATAAATTGAAAAAGCTATTTACTTTATCAGCTTGTAGTTTTTATACTCGCCTATTTTAAACCCGAGAATATCTTCTATCGGTTGCATAATGCGGTCCTTTGTTCTCCATACCGCTTTCTTTGGATTAAACACATATTCCCAATCCTGTGCTTTTACTTTTTCGTTCATCAAACGGGGATGGGTACCTGTAAATTTTTCCAACCGGTCATATCCGTATTCTTCTTTTTGTACCGGTTTGCCATCGTTCTTTTCATAGAAAGCGCCGATAGCAGCTGCCTTTTTTGTCTTTGCACCCGGGCCTCTTACTTCTGTGTAGTGATAAATCGGTGCATTGATTTTTTTTACCCGCAATTTTTCGCCCTTCTCCGTATCATTGGCATAGGCTTTAAAATCTCTGTATTTTCTAAACCCAAGTGAATCGCGGTATGATCGCACGCCCAAACCATTCCGGAACAATCTTACTTCGTTTTTGTGCACCCTTCTCGATGTCCGTATATGATCATACCCGCCCCAGAAATGTATAAAAGGAAGTATAAAACCTTCTACCCGTTTATCATTATCATTCCGCTCAACCGCCTCTTTTATTTTATAAATATCATTTTCATGAATTACTTCATCGGCTTGAATATGAAATGCCCAATCGCCTGTAATCGCATCAAGCGCCATGTTTGTTTGCTGTGCAAAAATTTTTCCGTTTGCCCGCAGCGACATATCCCACACCGTATCGATAATTCTTATTTTAGGATCATTTAATTTTTGTATCGCTTCTTTAGTTCCATCGTTGCCTTCGCCTACGGTAACAACAAATTCATCACAAACAGGCAGAATAGATTGATAAGCTTCCAAAAAAGGTACCCCGTAATCAAATCCATTTCTCACATAGGAAAAACCGGAAATCTTCATTATTCTGTTTTTTGCAAATAGAATGATTTTTTGCGAAGCCCTGCACTTTAGAAACTGTTTTTATCACCGCGTTTGGGAAAAAAAAGTCATATTGCGTGCAATTTTTAAAATTCTGTAACAATTCATGTCACCGCTGTCTGTTGTGATCATTGCCAAGAACGAAGCATCGGTTATCGGTCGTACCATTCAAAGTCTTTCCGGTCTTACCGATGATATCGTTGTTTGCGATACCGGCAGCACAGACAATACAATTGACGTAATAAAAGCTGCCGGCGCCCGCGCCGAAACATTACCCTGGAGCGGCTATGGCAATACAAAAAATAATGCGCTCGCTTTTGCAAAATATGACTGGATATTTTTTATTGATGCCGACGAACCGATAGATGATCAACTCAAGTCTTCTCTTCTACAACTCAAATTGGAAGACAGTTCCGTTGTTTATAAAGTACATTTTAAAAATTATATGGGCAACAAACCTATTCGTTTTGGCGAATGGGCCAGCGAATGCAAAACAAAACTGTTTAACCGCCATGCTACAAAATGGGATAACAGCGAAATACATGAAAAGATATTGACACCTCCCGGTGGTAAGGAAATTGTGCTGAAAGGATACATTCTTCATCAATTGATCACCGATTTGAAAGAATATGCAGACAAATTGAACAAGTATGCCGACCTGGTGGCACAGAAGTATTATAAGAATGGGAAGCGTGCAGGTTTTTTCAAATTATATATTTACCCCTCATTTCAATTTTTACTGAATTATATTTTCCGGCTTTCGTTTTTAGATGGCCGCGTAGGTTTTGTTACCTCTTACTTTTCTTCCTATTATTCATTCCTGAAGTATCAGCGCTTAAAAGAACTTTCGGTCGAACGTTCAACTTTAAACTTTAAACCTTAAACGATACCTCCTCGGACAGTAAAGACCGGTTCGTCATGAATTTCCGATATTTGCGCCTTATGAAAGTATCAGGCTTTTCGTTTATTAAGAATGCTGTAAAGTTTGGCTATCCTGTTACTGAATCCATCCAATCTGTACTGCCGCTTTGCGATGAATTTGTGATTGCTGTAGGCGATTGCAATGATGGCACAAAGGAACTTATTCAAAGCATTAATGATCCCCGCATAAAAATTATTGATACCGTTTGGAATGAAAATCTGCGCACAGGCGGTACGGTGCTTGCGGATGAAACAAACAAAGCTTTCAACGCTATCGCCCCGGATAGCGACTGGGCATTTTACATACAAGGCGATGAAGTGCTGCACGAAAAACATATTGACACGGCAAAAGCAGCCATGCTGAAATACAAAGACAATATAAAAGTAGATGGACTCCTATTCAAATACCTTCACTTCTGGGGTTCGTTTGATTACACCGGTGATTCATCCCGCTGGTACCGGAACGAGATCCGCATCATAAGAAATGATAAAAGCATTTATTCGTATCGCGATGCACAGGGCTTTCGCAAAGGCGATAATAAAAAACTGGATGTAAAACCGATTGACGCTTATATCTATCATTACGGCTGGGTAAGAGAGCCAAAAGCAATGCAGAACAAAGCGATCGGTGTTGGTAGATACTGGAGCGAAGAAGGGTATGATGAAAAAAAAGTGGTGTTTGATAAAAACGAATTTGATTACGGCAAAATTGATGTGCTCAGGAAATTTACAGCTACGCATCCTGCTGTGATGACGAAAAGGATCGCGGAGAAAAACTGGCAATTCGATTACGATATTTCTAAAAACAAAATAAAACTAAAAGACCGGATCAAGAATTCGTTGGAAAAAGTAACTGGTAAACGATTCTTCGATTATAAAAATTATCACATCATCTGAATAAAATCACAATGGAACTAAAAGAACTGATCACCAAAGCCTGGAACGACCGTGAATTATTAAAAGAAAACGAGTATGCCGAAGGTGTACGCACCATGATTGAAGAAATTGATAAGGGGCGTTCACGTGTCGCTTACCACGATGGTGAAAAATGGGTAGTAAATGAATGGGTAAAACAAGGCATCCTCATGTATTTTGCTATACAGCAAATGCAGACGTGGACACTGGAGCCATTCGAGTTTCATGATAAAATGCTGCTGAAAAAAAGATATAAGGATCTTGGTGTAAGAGCTGTTCCGCATGCGGTTGCCCGTTATGGCGCTTATATAGCAAGAAATGTGGTGCTGATGCCATCATACGTAAACATTGGTGCCTACGTAGATGAAGGCACGATGGTAGACACATGGGCCACTGTGGGCAGTTGCGCACAGATCGGCAAAGGTGTTCACCTGAGTGGTGGTGTGGGTATTGGCGGTGTACTGGAACCTTTGCAGGCATCGCCGGTAATAATCGAAGATGGATGTTTTATCGGCAGCCGCTGCATCGTCGTAGAAGGCGTAATGGTGGAGAAAGAAGCGGTGCTGGGTGCAAACGTAGTGCTCACACAAAGCACAAAGATCATTGATGTAAGCGGCAGTGAACCGAAGGAGTATAAGGGCCGCATACCATCACGCAGTGTAGTGATCCCCGGTAGTTATACAAAAAAATTTCCGGCGGGCGAATACAATGTGAGTTGTGCATTGATAATCGGGCAGCGTAAGCCGAGTACGGATCTAAAGACCAGTTTGAACGACGCCCTGCGGGACTTTAATGTTTCAGCATAAAAGAACAAGCCTCCGCACCGGGAGGCTTTTTAATTCATTGCTTTGGAAAAAACTGCTGACAATAAACTTTCATTAGCCGGCTTTCTCATCACGTTGACCGGGGCTGTTTTATTTTCAACCAAAGCGATCATTGTCAAAATAGCGTTTGCCAAAACATCTATCGACGCGCTGACATTGCTTACACTGCGCATGCTTTTTTCACTACCTTTTTATCTTGCAGCGGCATGGATCGGCAGCAGCAATAAAACGCGTGATAAGTTTACACGAAAACAATGGATCAATATCATCGCGCTCGGGTTGTTCGGTTATTATCTCAGCAGTTTATTTGATTTTGTTGGTTTGCAATACATATCGGCAGGTCTTGAACGATTGATCCTTTTTCTTTATCCCACATTCGCCCTGCTGATCAATTTCTTTTTCTTTAAACAGCGAATTACCCGCATACAACAATTGGCGCTCTTATTAACCTATGCAGGCATAGCCCTTGCTTATTTCGGCGAGTTAAAAATTGATACCGGCAATAAAAACTTCTTTTTCGGCAGCCTGCTGATTTTTTTATGCGCCATTACGTATGCAACCTATATCGTGGGCAGCGGAAAGGTTATTCCGCAGGTAGGTGTTACGAAGTTTACCGCTTATGCAATGCTCGCTTCTACTGCCGGTATCTTTGTCCATTTTGCCTTAGCCGGCAACATTGCCAGGCTCGAAAATGCAGCGGGTTACTGGCAATATGGTTTGTTCCTGTCGATCATTGCTACGGTTATTCCAACGTTCCTTATATCTATCGGAATGAAAAAAATAGGTTCGAATAATGTGGCGATCATTTCGGGCATCGGGCCGGTGTCTACTATTATACAAGCCAATCTAGTGCTGGGAGAAAAGATCTTTACCGCACAAATTATCGGGACGATCCTGGTCGTAATCGGTGTACTATTAATCGGCTGGAAGACAGGTAAAAAATTGGAAAAAAGCTGATCATTATCTTTTATATTTGCAGCCCGTTCAAAGCCGTTTAATGGTTTAACGATTAAGGTTTAAGGTTTCTTCCCGGGCATCTTTCGGATCAGAAAAGTGCTCGCTGCCGTGGACCACTAACATTAAACTTTAAACCTTAAACTTTAAACTATCGGAAAGCCCAGATGGCGAAATTGGTAGACGCACTGCTTTCAGGTAGCAGCGCCGCAAGGTGTGCTGGTTCGAATCCAGTTCTGGGCACAAAAAAACCGAAGCTAAAGTGGCTTCGGTTTATTTTTTATTTTAACCACAAAGATCTCTAAG
>Ga0207689_10003793_pt1 | contig 13772 bp, 12 predicted proteins | sample KBSMisM52_FD_184312 | JGI IMG/M metagenome (GOLD analysis project Ga0207689, IMG submission 184312) | Miscanthus rhizosphere microbial communities from Kellogg Biological Station, Michigan, USA - KBS Miscanthus M5-2 (SPAdes) (version 2) | ecosystem: Host-associated > Plants > Roots >... | reverse complement strand
CGGCGGGAGTTCATGCAGGCCCTCTGGCTCTCCACCGAGCTGGCGGGGTGGACCGCGCTCGCGTCCACCGTGATCGGCACCGCCGCCGCGGTCGTGCTGGTGCGCGGGCGCTTCCGCGGCCGGGACCTGCTGAACGCCTTCGTCACCTCGCCGCTCCTGCTGCCGCAGATCCTCACCGGGGTGGCGCTGCTCCAGTTCTACACGCTGTTGAAGATGCACGCCTCCTACGGGGCGCTGCTCATCGGCCACATCGTGGTGACGACACCCTACGTGATCCGCACCGTCACCGCGACCCTCACCCACTTCGACATCGCGCTGGAGGAGGCGGCCCAGAGCCTGGGCGCCAATCCGCTGCGCGCGTTCCTCGAGATCACGCTGGGGGTGATCAAGCCGGGCGTGGTCGCGGGCGCGATCTTCGCCTTCGCGATCTCGTTCGACAACTTCACCCTCTCGCTCTTCCTGACCAGCGCGAAGCTGACCCCGCTGCCGATCGAGCTCTTCGCCTATCTCAAGTACTCCTTCGACCCCACCGCGGCCGCGGTGTCCGCCTTCGCCATCGGGGTGGCGCTGGTGCTCGTGCTGGGCATCGCGCGCTTCATGGGGCTCGAGGAGTTTACCGGCTTCTGATGAGACCGGTGGGGATGGACGAGATCGAGAGCCTGGCCATCGGGGCCTGGATCCTGGGCACCGGGGGCGGCGGCAGCCCGTACCTGGCGCTGCTCAACATGCGCCAGCTCTACCGGCAGGGCGTGGTGTGCCGGCTCATGGACGCCGCCGAGCTGGCCGACGACGATCTGGTCGCGGTGGTCTCCAACATGGGCGCGCCGCTGGTCGGCCAGGAGCGCCTCACCGATCCCAAGACGATGGCCCTGGCCGTCACCATGATGGAGGAGTACCTCGGGCGGAAGTTCCGCGCCCTGATGTCGCTCGAGATCGGGGGCGGCAACTCCATCCAGCCCTTCATGGGCGCGGCGGTGCTGGACCTCCCGGTCATCGACGGCGACTGCATGGGGCGCGCCTTCCCAGAAGCCCAGATGACCAGCTTCGCGATCCACGACCTCCAGATGTATCCCCTCACCATGGCGGACGTGCGCGACAACGCGGTGGTGGTGGCGCGGGCCGCGAGCTGGAAGTGGATGGAGCGCATCAGCCGCAAGGCCTGCGTGGAGATCGGCTCGATCGCCTCCACCTGCAAGGCCCCGCGCACCGGCAAGGAGATCAAGGAGTGCGCGATCCTGGGCTCCACCACCAAGGCCATCGGCATCGGCCGGGCGGTGCAGGCGGCGCGGCGGGCCCATCGCGATCCGATCGACGCGGTGCTCGAGGTGGAGGCCGGCGTCAAGATCTTCAGCGGCAAGATTCACGACATCGCGCGGCGCACCACCGAGGGGTTCCTCCGGGGCACCGCGACCATCGAGGGGCTCGATGGCTTCCGCGGCCACACCTTCAAGCTCGCCTTCCAGAACGAGTTCGCGGTGGGCTGGCTCGACGACGTGCCGCGGGTGATGACGCCCGATCTCATCTGCGTGCTCGATACCGTGGCGGGCGACGCGATCGGCACCGAGCTGCTGCGCTACGGCCAGCGGGTGACCGTGATCGCCCTGCCCGCGCCCCCGATCCTCCTCACCCCGAAGGGGATCGAGCACGTGGGGCCCCGCGCCTTCGGCTACGACCTCGACTTCCGTTCGGTGTTCGCGTGAGACGGCGCATCGGCATCGACGTGGGCGGCACCAACACCGACGCGGTCCTGCTCGAGGAGGACGCGGTAGCCGCCGGGGTGAAGACGCCGACCACGCCCGACGTGACCACCGGCATCACCCGCGCCCTCGCCGCGCTGGTGGCGCAGGCCCCCGGCGCGCGCGCGGCCCAGGCGGTGATGATCGGCACCACCCACTTCACCAACGCGGTGGTGCAGCGCCGGGACCTGGGCCGCGTCGCCGCGGTGCGCATCGGCCTGCCCTCCGGGGCCTCGCTGCCGCCCTTCGTGGACTGGCCGGAGGACCTGGCCACTCTCGTGCGCGCCGAGGTGGTGATGCTCGAAGGCGGCCACGAGTTCGACGGCCGCCCGCTCGTGCCGTTCGACGGCTCCGGCATGCGCGCGGCGGCCCGGCGGATCCGGGACGCGGGCATCCGCTCGGTCGCCATCGCCGCGGTGTTCTCGCCGCTGAACGCGGCGTGCGAGGAGGACGCGGCGGCGATCGTCCGCGAGGAATGCCCGGACGTCGCGGTCACCGTGTCGCACCGGCTCGGCCGTATCGGCCTGCTCGAGCGCGAGAACGCGGCCCTGCTCAACGCCTGCCTCATCGAGCTGGCCCGGAAGACGACGCGCGCGTTCACGGAAGCGCTCCGCGCGAGCGGCATCGAGGCGCCCCTCTACCTCACCCAGAACGACGGCACCGTCATGCTGGCCGAGGTGGCCGAGGAGTACCCGGTCTACAGCTTCGCGTCCGGGCCGACCAACTCGATGCGCGGCGCCGCGTTCCTCTCCAAGCGCGACGAGGCGCTCGTGGTGGACGTGGGCGGCACCACCACCGACATCGGCAGCCTGCGCCACGGCTTCCCGCGCGAGGCTAACAGCGTGGTCGAGATCGGCGGAGTGCGCACGCTCTTCCGCATGCCCGACCTGCTCTCGCTGGGCCTGGGCGGCGGGACCCGCGTGGCCGCCACGCCGGCGCTCGCGATCGGCCCGACCAGCGTGGGCTATCGCCTCACCGAGCAGGCGCTCGTCTTCGGCGGCGACGTCCTCACCGTGACCGACGTCGCGGTCGCGGCCGGGCTCATCGACCTGGGTGACCGCGCGCGGGTGGCCTCGCTGCCGGCCCGGCTGGTAGAAGAAGCGTTGGCGCGCATCCGCGCGATGATCGAGGAGGGCGTGGACCGCATGAAGACCGACGCGGGCGACGCGCCCCTGATCGCGGTGGGGGGCGGCTCGTTCCTGATCCCTCCGCGCCTGGCCGGCGTCTCCGAGGTGCTGAACGTGCCGCACCAGGCGGTGGCCAACGCGGTGGGCGCCGCGATCGCCCAGGTGAGCGGCGAGGTGGACCAGATCTTCCAGGACCTCACCCGGGACGAGGCCATCGCCCGCGCCCGCCGGGCCGCCGAGGACAAGGCGGTGGCGGCCGGCGCCGATCGGGCCACCCTCAGCGTGGTGGAGGTCGAGGACCTGCCGCTGGCCTACCTGCCCGGCAACTCGCTACGCACCCGGGTCCGCGTGGTGGGCGAGATCGCGGGGTAGGGATCGTCAGTCGTCGACCCGCGGGTCCCGGCTCATGTGTTTGGCGGCGCGGCGGAGATGTCCGCCAGGGCGGTGCGTGAGTCCCGCTGGATCGCGATGTCCCCCAGGGTCAGGATGCCCACCACCTCGTCGCCATCCACGACCGGGAGGCGACGGATCGCCTTCTCCCGCATCAGGCGGACGGCCTGCCCGACGCTGCCGTCCGGGGCCACCGTCGTCAGCTCGCGGCTACAGACGTCGCCGAAGCGTCGGATCATGGCGTCGGCCGTCACGCCCTGCGGGATCGGACGCATCACGTCGCGGATCGTGTCGCTCACTCGGTGGTCCTGGGTCCGGCCTGCTCGAGAAGTCGTTCGATCGTCGGTCAGCAAGGGGCTATGCCCGATGTGAAACCCGGCTCATACGGTCTGGCAAGGCGCGATGCGGGCGGCCGTGCGGCAGGATGCGCCCCTGACCCGGGAACGGACTGCCGGCCGAGGCTTACCGAGCAGGCAGGTTCGTCCCGGGAGGCAGGGACCCCGGGACGGGGCCGGTTGGTGGTACAGTATGGGGCGTGGCGTGACAGTCCCGTGGAGGAGCCCCATGAGTGAAGAGCTGATGACCAAGGTGCAGGACCTGATCGAGAACATGATCAACCCGGCCGTCGCCGGTCACGGCGGATTCGTCCAGCTCGTGGACGTCAAGGACAACAAGGTCTACTTGCAGATGGGCGGGGGCTGCCAGGGCTGTGGCGCCGCGGACGTCACGCTGAAGCAGGGAATCGAGCGGCTGATCAAGGAAGAGATCCCCGAGATCGAGGAAGTGCTCGACACCACCGACCACGCCTCGGGCGACAACCCGTACTACCAGCCGTCGAAGTAGCGGGCGGAGCTCGTCCCTGACCGTGTCATTCGCTCGCCTCGCCTAGCCGCTTCGGCTCGCACTCTCCCCCCTCGGGAGAGGGTTCTTGTCTCTGAGCGCCCGCCGGAGCCAGTCCCAGGCGCGGATCGCCATGAGCAGGATGAAGGCGATCGCGTAGTAGTAGGGATCGGGGTTCGCCTTCTTGGCGAGCCACAGGTAGTGCAGCACCGCGCAGAGCCCGATCACGTAGACCAGCCGGTGCAGCCATTGCCACCGCTTCCCGCCGAGGCGCCGGATCGCGCCGGCGGTGGAGGTGACGGCCAGCGGGATCATCAGCACCAGGGCGGCCATGCCCACCGTGATGTACGGCCGCTTGGCGATGTCGGCGCCCATCTGGGCCCAGGCGAAGAAGTGGTCGAGCACCAGCCAGACCGAGAAGTGCAGCAGGACGTAGAAGAAGGCGAAGAGGCCGAGCAGGCGCCGCAGGGCCACCGGCCAGGACCAGCCGAAGAGCAGGCGCAGCGGCGTCATGGCCAGGCTCGTGAGCAGGATGCGCAGCGTCCAGTCGCCGAGCCGGTTGGTGATGAAGCTGATCGGGTTCGCGGTCAGGTCACCGGTGGCCGCGCGATAGAGCAGCCACGCGAGCGGCGCGAGGCAGGCGGCCCACACCGCGACCTTGAGCGCGACGCGGCCGCGCCGGGTCACTAGTACTGCTTCTTGAGATCCATCCCCGAGTAGAGGCCCGCCACCTGGTCGTACCCGTTGAACATCAGGGTCTCGCGGCGGCGGAACTCGCCGATGCGGCGCTCGGTCGCCTGGCTCCAGCGCGGGTGATCCACCTTGGGATTGACGTTCGAGTAGAAGCCGTACTCCTGTGGCGCCGCCTTGTTCCACGCGGTCTTCGGCTCGTCGGCGGTGAGCCGGATGCGCACGAGGGACTTGGCGCTCTTGAAGCCGTACTTCCACGGGATCACCACACGGATCGGCGCGCCGTTCTGGTTCGGCAGCACCTGACCGTACATTCCCACCGTCAGCAGGCTCAGCGGGTGGAGCGCCTCGTCGAGACGCAATCCTTCCGTGTACGGCCAGTCGAGCCCGCCGAAGTTGAACAGACCCTTCCGCTGGCCGGGGAACTGCTCGGGATCCACCAGCGTGGAGAACTCCACGTACTTGGCCGCGCCGGTCGGCTCGACGCGCTTGAGGAGCGCCGCGAGGGGGAAGCCGATCCACGGGATGACCATGGACCAGCCCTCGACGCAGCGCAGGCGGTAGACGCGCTCCTCGAGCGGTGCCATCTTGAGGATGTCGTCCACGTCGAAGGTCGTCGGCTTGTGGGCCAGGCCGTCCACCGTGACCTTCCACGGGCGCGGCTTCAGCGTGCCCGCGAGATGCGCGGGGTCGTCCTTGTTGACGCCGAACTCGTAGAAGTTGTTATAGGTGGTCGCTTCCTGGAACTTGGTCGGGGCGTCCGGGAGGTCGAAGGCCTTGTTGCGGGCGGCCATCAGGGGCTGACCGGCGGCGGGCGGGGCGGCGGCCCGGGCCGCTCCGGGCGCCAGGGCGAGCCCGGCCGCGCCCGCCACCGCCCCCGTCATGAAGGCGCGCCGGTTCAGGTATAGCGCCTTTTCCGTGATCTCCCCGCTCTTGATCTCGCCACCGCGCTTGATCAGCATGTCTTCCGTCCCCCTGTGCCCTCGAGTGTAACAGCCGGTCCCCGGCCGATGTCACGAGGGTGTGAACCCTTCGCCCCCTACCGGGTGAGTCCTCCGGCGTGGGCGCCCCCAATCCGTGGCGCCATCCGGGCCTCCCAATTCCTGCGGGGTTGGCCCATTCCCCCTTCTAAGATGATGACGCCGACCATGGGGATCCGGAGTAGCGTGACGGCGCTCACCGCAGGCCTGCTGCTCTCGGCCTGCGCGACCGCACCCGAGGGGACCTACTACGCCTCGCCCGCCGACCCGACGACCGTTCGCATGGCGCATATCCTCCACCGAGCGGCCATCGCGGGCGGCGACGACCCGCAGCGGTACGGCTTCGCCTTCATCAAGAGTCCCACCGCGGCCGCCTACAGCGACGAGGACGCCACCTTCTACTTCACCGACGGGCTCATGCGCCAGCCGGTGCCGATCATCGAGGCGGTGGTGGCGCACGAGGTCGCCCACGAGGTGATGGGACACGTGGGCACGCGGCGCAAGCTGTCGCTGTCACTCACCGCCAGCTTCGGGGCACTGGGCATCTTCGCGCCCGGGGCCGGGCTGCTCGACTTCGTGGTCAACCCGCTGGTGGTGCGCGCCTTCGGCCGCCACCAGGAGCTGCAGGCCGACCAGAAGGCGGTCGAGATCCTGCGCGCGATGGGGCACGCGGCCCCGCGGCGGTCGCTGGCCAATGCGCTGGAGGCGATCGCGGCCCACGTGCCCCGGGAGCGCGAAGGCCTCGAGGGATTGCTGGCCACGCATCCGACCATCGACGACCGGCTGGCCGCGCTCATCCCGCTCGAGCCCGCGCCGAAGGCGCCGGCCAATCCGGTCGCGCGGGCGAAGCCTCCGCGCTAGCCTCGCCCCCGCGCAGGGGAGGAACTAGATCGTCGAGATGGGGCGGGTGCCGGCCACGAAGTCGGACAGGGCGCGCCGGTCGCGCGTGAACAGGACGAACAGCCGCCCGAGCCCGAGCGTGAGCAGGCAGAGCCCGCCGCCCACGCACCGCAACAGCGCCCGGCCGTAGCCGGCGGGGGCGCCGTCCCGGCGCACCACCGCGACACCCATCAGCATCTTCCCGAGCGTCTGCCCGCAGCCGCCGACCAGCACCGTGTGGTAGATCACGTGGAGGGCCACCCCCAGCACCAGGATCGCCAGGGCCAGGATGAGGGCGTCGAGGATGTCGAGCGGCCGGGCGCGAAACGCGAGCACCGCGACGACCAGCCACATGGCGGCGAGACTCCACGCGACGAAGCCGAGGAGCGCGTCGGCGGCCGCCGCCGCGACGAGCCGCCAGAGAGGGGCGGGCCGCGCGGGCATCAGGACGGCTTCTCGCCGTACACGCGCTGGTACTCCTGCCACGAGAGCATCACGCGCTTCACGAACGCGCGCGTCTCGTTGTAGGGGATCTGCTCCACCCACACCTCGAGGTCGTCCGTCTTGCGGTTGCCCCACCATTCGCGTACCCGTGTGGGGCCGGCATTGTATGCGGCGGCGGCGAGCCGCGCGTCGCCGAACTCACGGAGGAGCCCGCCGAAGAAGATCGTCCCGATCTGCAGGTTGGTCACCGGCTGGTCGAGCACCTCGGCGTCCGGAAACGGGATCTGGCGGGCCTGGGCCACCGCACGCCCGGTGTCGGGCATGAGCTGCATGAGCCCGCGGGCGCCTACGCGCGAGCGCGCCTGCGGGTAGAACGAGGACTCCTCGCGCACCACCGCCGCGACCAGGAACGGGTCGACCGAGGCGCGGCCCGCCGCCGCGGTCAGGGCGTCGCGCCAGCCCAGCGGGTAGAACATCTCCCAGAACTCGCGGGGCGACGTTCCGCCGCTGCGGGCGGATCCCTGGAAGCTCCGGCGCAGGATGCGCAGCGCCATGTGATAGCGCTCGTCGGCCACGTAGGCCGCGGAGAGCGCATAGAGCCGGCGAGGCTCACCCACCGAGCGGCGGGTCAACTCATCCAGCTCCTCCTCGGCGAACTCGCGCAGGCCCACCTCGCGCAGGGCGGACGCGCGGTCGAAGCGGGCGTCCCCCTGCAGCCCCTCGAGCGGATCGGCCGGGAACGCGAAGGGCCCTTGGCCTGCGGCCGGCGCGGACTTACCGGATCCGCTCGGCTCGCCTGCGGCTGCACCTCGCCCAGCCCCGGGCGCGCGCTGGGCCGCGAGCAGGCCGTAGTAGGTGCGCGGCGAGTCCTTCAGGAGCTGGGCGAACTGACGGGCCGCCTGGTCCCGGTCGCCCCGCCGTTCCCATACCCGGCCGAGCCAGTAGGTGGCCGCATCCCGCAGCGACTGTCCGCCTCGAACGACCTGGAGCCGGGTCCAGCGCGCGGTGGCCTCGCCGTGATTGCCGCGGAACCACGCGATCCAGCCGAGCCGCCAGAGCGCGCTGGCCCCTTCGTCCTCGTCCGGGTAGTCGGCGGCCAGCTTCACGTAGGTCTTCTCGGCCTCGGCGAGGCGGGCCGCGGTCTCGAGAATGTCGGCCTTCAGCAGGAGGGCGTCCGGCGCGTCGTTGCTTTTCGGATGCTCGCGCACCAGCCGGTCCAGGGTGGCCAGCGCGGCCTCGCGGTCGCGGCGCTGGCGGAGCCGGCCCAGCTCGAGCAGCCAGCCCGCGCGGCGCTCGGGCGGCGCCCCGGCCAGGCCGTCGGTGGCGGCGGCCAGCGCGGCGTCGTCGCGGCCGAGCCGCCGGGAGGAGTTCATGAGCACCCGCAGCGCGCGCTCGCGCGCGTCGGCCGCCGGCTTCTCGGCGACGAGCGCCTCGGACTCGCCGCGGGCCCGCTCGATGAGCCCGGAGGCGAGCAGCCGCTCGGCGCGCGCGGCCCGCTCCAGCGCGCTCGGCGCGGGCGGCGTCACGCCGGCATCGGCCAGGCCCTTGAGCTGACGCTCCGCCGCGTCCCCGAAGGTCGCGGGCGCCTGCAGCCACAGCGCCGCGAACACCCGCGCCGCTTCCTTCTGATCGCCCGCGGCCAGCAGCGCCTCGCCCAGCGCGTAGCGCGCCCGCGACGCATCCGGCGCGTCGGCGAGGCGCGTGACCACGCGCTGGAGGACCGTCACCGCGGCGGCTCCATCACCCGCCTCCCGGAGCACCGCGGCCGCCCGCATCAGGGCGGAGGGCGTGAGCCGGCTCTCCGGCGTGGGATTCGCGGCCTGCGCGGCCAGCGCCCGCGCCGCGACCAGGTCACCCTGCCGCGCGACGCTCTCGGCCTGGAAGAGCCGCGCGTAGTCCTCGAGCGGGCTCCCCGCCCACGCGGGATCGGCGAACTCCCTGGCCGCGGTGACCCAGTCGCCCGCCTTGTGCGCGGCCAGGCCGGCCGCGAACCGCTCCCGCGCGTCGGGAGAGATCGGCGCCGGCGCCGCCCCCACCAGCGCGAGGGAGACCAGGCACGCGGCCACGGTCATCCGTCTCATGCCGCCAGTGTACCAGCGCCCGGCCCGCCGGCCCGCCTGTCACCGGGCGGGCACACCCCCGGCGATGCGCCCTTCACCACGCGCGCGAACTGGAACCCAGGCCTACCACTTGCGGGCTCGATCCCGCGGTGTAGAGTGCCCGCGTGGGCCACCGCCGGAGCCGAGCGTGAGTCGACCACGGAAGGGACCGGGGCTCGACGCTCCCCGCCTGCCGGCCGGGCGCGCGGTGCCGCTGGTACGCGCGCTCGAGGTCGCCGACGACGGTGTGTACACCGATCTGGACGTCGCGCAGGGTCGCCTGACCGGTGCGCGCGCCCGCAACGTGCGCCTCGAGCGGGTCTGGCTGCGCGACACCGATCTGAGCCGCGCGCACCTCGAGCACCTCACGCTCGCCGACGTGCGGCTCGAGCGCTGCGATCTCGCCAACGGCTTCTGGCGTAATGCCCAGATCGACCGGACCGAGTTCATCGGCTGCCGGCTCACCGGCGTCGACCTGGCCGACGCCTCGCTGCGACACGTGCTCATGCGCCAATGCCAGGGGGCGCTGGTCTCGTTCCGATCGGCGACCCTCAAGAACAGCCGCCTGGAGGACTGCGCGCTGGCCGAGGCGGACTTCCAGGACGCCCAGCTCCCCGGCCTGCTCGCGCGCGGATCCGATCTGCGGGGCGCGTCGCTGTACGGGGCGAACCTGACGGGAGCCGACCTGCGCGGCTCGATCCTGGACGATCTCCGGATGCGCGCGACCGATCTGAGCGGCGCGGTCGTCGACCCGGTGCAGCTCGTCGCGATCGCCCGGACGCTCGCGTCGCTGCTCGGCATCACGGTGGGCGACGCGCGCGAGGCCCCGCCGCCCGCCTGACCGAGCGGCCTAGCGGAGGACGTTCTCCCGGACGGCGGCGGCGCGGCGCATGTAGAGGATGCGCTGGAGCGCGGTCAGGTTGGTGAGCACCGCGAGCGCGATCATGGCGGGCGTGAGCTGGTTGAACGTCGCCCCCGCGATGAGCACGATGAGCCGCTCGGGGCGCTCGATCAGCCCGATCTCGCAGGCCACTCCGATGGACTGGGCGCGGGCCTTGGTGTAGCTGGTCATGATGGTGCCCACCAGGGCGACCATGGTCAGGAAGACCCCGGTGGTATCGGCGGCACGATGGTAGTAGAGGACCACGCCCAGCAGCACGACCAGGTCGGAGTAGCGGTCCACCACCGAGTCGAGGAAAGCCCCGAAGGCGCTGACGCGGTTGGCCAGTCGCGCCAGGGAGCCGTCGAAGAAATCGAAGAGCCCAGCCAGCGCCAGCAGCACCGCACCGGTCCTCAGGCTCCCCTGGGCCAGGGCGGCGGCGGCCAGGATACTGACCACGAGCCCGACCAGGGTGAGGTGGTTCGGCCGGACGTGGGCCCGGAGGAGCGCGCGCGCCACCGGGTCGCCGAGCCGAGTCAGCGAGGCCTTGTAGTGCCTCAGCATCTAGAGGGGCTTGAGCAAGGCGTCTTCCAGGCTCTCGCGCACGCGGGCCATCGCCGCCTCGTCCTCGAGACGACGGCCCTGCCGGTCGGTCACGTAGAAGGTGTCGTAGGCCTGATCGATCTCGGTGGCGATCCGCGCGCTCGCGATGTCGAGCCCCTGTCCGGAGAGCGTGCGGGTGATGACGTAGAGCAGCCCGACGCGGTCCGGGCACTTCACCTCCACCACGGTGCGGCTGTCCGAAATCTGGTTGTCCACCGAGATCTTGGGCGGGCCGGCCACGCTCTCGCCGGTCGGGTGCACCGCCCGGCGCCGCGCGAGCAGATCCTCCACGCTCGCCTCGCCGCGCAGCACCCGCCGCAGGGCCTCGAGCGTGCGGCGCCAGCGCGCCTCCTCGGTGACCGCCTCACCGAAGGGATCGTTCACCTGGAAGGTGTCCAGCACGATCCCGTCGGCGCGCGTGTGGATCTGGGCGGAGAGGATGTTGATGCCCTGGGAGGCCAGCGTGCCCGCGATGAGTGAGAAGAGGCCGGGCACGTCCTGGGTGGCGACCACCAGCTCGGAGGAGCCCAGATCGGGATGGTGGAAGAGCTCGGTCGCGACCACCCCGCCGTCGGCGAGCCGGTCGAGCAGCCGGAGGTGCGCGGCGATGCGCTGGGGCGACGTGGTGGTCAGGTAGCGCTCGGAGAGCAGGGCCAGGTGCGCGGCCACCGCGGTGCGCGCCACGTCGCCGCGCATGGCCCCGGTCACCCGCTGGGCCACGCTCTCGCGGGTGGGCCGCTCCCGCTGGCCGCCGGTGAGCCGCGCGAGCACGCGGACGTAGAGATCCCAGAGGATCTGGGCCTGCCAGCCGGTCATCACGCCGGGACCCACCGCGCGCATGTCGGCGCACGTGAGCAGGTAGAGCATTCGCAGGCGCTCGGGAGTCTGGCACACCTCCGCGAGGGTCTCGATCGTCTTTGGATCGTCGATGTCGCGGCGCTGCGCGATGTGCGACATGGTCAGGTGGTGGGCCACCAGGAAGATCACCTTGTCGGCGTCCTCGGCGGGCAGACCCATGCGCGCGGCGAGCGCCTCGATCAGCGGGATGCCCTTGGCCACGTGGCCGTGCCCCTTGCCCTTGCCGATGTCGTGCAGCAGCATGCCCAGCATCAGCAGGCCGGGACGCTCCAGCTCGCTGACCACCTGCGCGTTGCCCTCGGAGTCCGGCGACTGGCCCGGAGCGAGCGCCTCCAGGTTCTGCACCGCGATCAGCGAGTGCTGGTCGGCGGTGAACTTGTGGTAGACGTCGTACTGCACGAGGCAGGTCAGCGCCCCCCACTCGGGCAGGTAGCGGCCGAGCACGCCCAGCTCGTGCATCTCCCGCAGGGTCTGCGCGGTCCGTCCCCAGCTCCGGCAGACGCCGAGGAAGAGATCGCGCGCCTCCGGCGAGACCCGGAAGGCGTCGTCGATCAGGTCGAGCGAGTCCTCGATGGCCCGTTCCACGTCCACCCCGAGCTCGAAGCCGAGCTGGTGGCTGTGCCAGAAGACCTTGAGGAGCCGCAGCGGCTCCTCGCGGAAGGCCCGCCCGTCGGGCTGGGCCAGGTGGAGCTGCTCGTCGAGCACGATGAGGCCGTCGGCGAGCGCCTCCTGGCGCGCGCGGCGCTGCACGCTGGCGCGGCGCGAGAGGGTCTCCCGGCAGCGGGCGATCAGCCGCCGCGACACCCGGTGGATCACCCGCGCGTGCAGGTAGTAGTCGCGCATGAACTTCTCGACCGGCAGCGACAGCTCGTCGCCCGCGTAGCCGAAGTTCTTGGCGATCTGCGGCTGGATGTCGCGCGAGAGCACGTCGTTCTTGTGCCCGGAGAGGAAGTGCAGCTCGTTGCGCACCCGCCACAGGAAGGTCAGCGCCTCGTCGGTCGTCTTCTGCTCGCGCCCGTTGATGAGCCGCTTGTCGGCCAGCTCCCGCAGGGTCCGCGTGCCGAACTTGGTGGAGGCCAGCCACATCGCGGTGTGGATGTCGCGCAGCCCGCCCGCCGATTCCTTCACGTTGGGCTCGCCCATGTAGGGGGAGCCCCCGAACTTGCGGTAGCGCTGGTCCCGCTCGGTGAGTGTGGTCTCGAGGAACTGGGCGAAGTCCTTCTGGTAGACGTTCTCGGCCAGCACCTTCCGGAAGCGATTGAAGAGCCGGCGGTCGCCCACCAGGAAACGCGCCTGCTGCATCGAGGTGCGGCTCGGGAAGTCGGTGCGCGCCATGGCCAGGCAGTCGGGCAGGCTCCGCACCGCGTGGCCGACCTGGAGCCCCAGGTCCCAGAGCGCGTAGAGCAGCCCCTGGGTCACCCGCTGCACGTAGAGGCCCATCTCGCCGTCGTAGATCAGCATGAGATCGAGGTCGGAGAGAGGGTGCAGCTCGCCGCGACCGTACCCGCCCAGCGCCACCAGGACGAGGGGGCTCGGCGTCAGGCCTTCGCGCTTGGCGTCGTCCATCGCCAGCCGGTAGAGCGTGCCGAGGAAGACGTCCATGAAGGCGGCGTACGCGGCGACCGATTGCTGGCCGGAAGCGCCGCCCAGATGGGCCGCGCGGAGGAAATCCACATTGGAGGTGAGGTGCTGACGTAGGACCCCGAGCCTCAGCCGTCGCCGCCGCTCCACGTGCTCGGCCGCGCTGCCATCGAATCCCCGGTCGGCCTGCGCCTCGACGCGGCGAACCTGCCGAAGCAGTTCCGCAGACATGGCGAAACGGTAGCGTGGAGCGAGAAGAAAGTCAAACTTGGCGCGAACTTGTATCGCAGTTACAATGACGCCCTATGCGACGGCTGTGGCGTACTGTCCTCGATCGCGTCGACCCGTACGACGCCGGTAAATCGCTCGAAGTGGTGGCGCGCGAGCTCGGCCTCGACACGCTGCTGCGCATGTCCGCGAACGAGAACCCGCTCGGGCCCTCGCCGCGGGTCGTCGAGGCGATCCGGCGGGAGGCTCCGCGCGTGCATCTCTATCCGGACGGCGGCGGCACGGAGGTGCGGGAAGCGCTCGGCAAGCGCCTCAGCGCCCCGCCCGAGACGATCGTGCTCGGCAACGGCGCCGACGAGCTCCTGGCCATGCTGGCGCGCGCGGCGCTCGACCCCGGCGACGAGGTCGTCATCCCCCACCCGGCCTTCGAACCGTAC